>Ga0105247_10003048_pt1 | contig 11093 bp, 4 predicted proteins | sample KBSS24metaG_FD_81519 | JGI IMG/M metagenome (GOLD analysis project Ga0105247, IMG submission 81519) | Switchgrass rhizosphere microbial communities from Kellogg Biological Station, Michigan, USA - KBS S2-4 metaG | ecosystem: Host-associated > Plants > Roots > Rhizosphere > Soil | place...
AATTTATTATTAATATACCAATAAACCTTGCTTACATCATTTGAAGTTTTAGCTACGAGTTGCAACGGTTCGGGATCTTTTTTGCTGATCAGGTACTCAGTTCCATTTGCCGGAGAAGCAATGACAGGTGCATTTCCTTTAAATATTTTATCACAGTCGGGATTATGAGCCGGAATTTTTTCATAAGCTATACCATTATCATTCATCCAGGCTTGCATGTCGGGCTCTATTAGCCGATACCATTTCTTTTTATAACCAGTTTCAGGTGCACAATCTTTGCAATAAGATATTTTTTCATCAGCGCTGATCATTACTTCCTGCCTGTTATCGCAAACTTTAGTGGATGAGACAAGCGGTATAAAATAATCCATAACTTGATTGGCACAATTATCAGTGGGAATCAAACCTGTTTCACTGCAAACTTTTCTGATGTCACAATCTTTTGGTTGAGTAAACCATTCAGCGTCGCTGTCGTAATCAATAGTATTAAAAATTTTAAATAATAATGGAGTTGCAATATTGGCTCCGCTAAGATCGGCAGCACCAACACCTGAAAAATTTCCTGTCCATACTCCAACCGTATAGTTTTTATTATAACCAATGCTCCATCCATCTCTTCGTCCGTAACTGGTTCCGGTCTTCCATGCAATCTTTGGCATTCTCTCCGTTGAAGCCCAGTTCAATGGAAAATCAGGCCGGTTGATCTTTGATAAGATCTCATTGATCATAAAATTAGCTGCCGGGCTAATCAACTCTTTTTTACTTAACATAGTATCACTTTGCAAAAAAGAAGGGTTAATATACATGCCATCATTTGCAAAAACAGAAAACAATGCAGTGAGTTCTTCCAATGTTGTACCACAACCTCCAAGTATCATTGATAAACCCAATTTGCGCTGATCTTTTTGTATTTGAGTAAAATGGGCAGCGGATAATTTCTCAATGAATTTTTCTTTTCCTAATAACTTTAAACTTTTTATAGCAGGGATATTCAATGAATGTTCCAATGCATATTCAACGGTAACATATCCATTAAATTTCTTATCATAATTCTCAGGCGCATAGCCTTCATAATTCACGGCTACATCCGTCAAAACTGTTTTGGGAGTAAGCAACCCTTCATCGAAGCAAATGCCGTACAGGAACGGCTTTAGAGTACTTCCCGGTTCACGGATCGCATTTGCGCCATTTACCTGGCCGCCATCTGTTGTATCGATAAAATTTGAAGAACCTACATAGCTGATGATCTTATGCGTTTTGTTGTCTATAATAATAACAGCAGCATTTTTAATATTGCGTAGTCTAATTGTTCTCACATAATCTTCTACCAGTTTCTCTGTTTTTAATTGTGTATTAAGATCAATATTGGTCTTTATAATGCTGAGCGAAGTAGAAGCATTTAATTTATAAGAAAGATGTGGAATATAATGTGGTACCGTTCCTCTTGTTGCAGTTAGCGGCTCTGCCAATGCATCTTCAATTTCTTTCGCAGTAAAAATTTTTTCCTTTGCAAACTTTCTTAACCATCTATTTCTTTCCTGGATGATGCGGTCATTATTCTTTCCCATCACTAATGATGAAGGCCTGTTAGGAATTATACTTAGCGCAGTTATTTCAGCTAATGATAAATGATCGGGATTTTTTTTAAAATATAATTGCGAAGCAGATTTCACTCCTTCAATATTGCCTCCATAAGGAACAAGATTCAGATACATCTGTAAAATTTCCTTCTTGCTGTATTTCCATTCCAATTGAAAAGCTCTGAACATTTCAATGATCTTACTTCCGATATTTCTTTTTCGTGGCTCCAATGCCCTTGCTACCTGCATTGTAATAGTGCTGGCACCGGAGGTTCGTTTCATCCGAAAAATATTCTTAAAGAAAGCTCTGAAAATTGCTATAGCATTTACACCAGGATGAGAATAGAAATACTTATCTTCTTTGGCGATAATGGTTTTTTTTAAAAGAGGAGATATTTCATCTAATTCAGTTTTCATTCGCCATTGTTGATCGCTGGTGAGATATGCATTTATCACTTCTCCCTTATTATCAATAACAATAGTTGAGTATTCTATCTTATCATGCAGTGGAAATATCCAATTCAATATTAAAAAGAGAAGAAAGATGGCGGCTAATGTAATGCCAAGGCGTTTGAGGAAAGTAAATAAATATCTTTTGGTGATGTGTAGCTTCATATTTAGGGCAGGTGGCCCTGCTGGGAAATGACAGGACTAAGTTATATTATAGTTTCAAGGTAAGATATACCCTTGATCATTCACTTAACAATTATTTATCTTTTAAAATTTGCAACTCATTCTTTCTTCATATTATCTTTCCTCTGCAAATTCTTTCAAACTTTATGGACTCTTCTGACGCTTCACGACCTACCAGAGACATTCCTCCCTAGTTAGTTTTCTATTTTACTTACTCAGATTTTATTCCATGGGTTTTCAAAAATCCCTGGGTAAAACAACCATGCTTCCAAATTTTTTGGTTCATTAAATTTATTTATCTTCTCCAATTAATAACAACCATTTCAACCAACACATATATATGCGTATCAAACAACTTGTTGTTCCGTTTCTTTTCGGAACAATTTTTTTATCTGCCTGTAAAAAGAACTCAATAACACTTGATTTTACCAATGCCAAAGGCGAAGTACCCCAACTCGGTAACCTGAGTTTTCGTTTTAGTAGTTCATTAGTAAAAGATTCCATGCTCAACGTGTGGGATTCTACTGATTACATTTCTTTTGAGCCATCCATTGCCGGGAAATTCAGATGGGAAAGTCCTGACCAATTGATATTTTCTCCATCTCAGCCTCTATCGCCTGCTACATCTTATAAGGCCAAAATAAAAAGCGCTGTATTGCGATTCAGTAAATACAATACTGTAAAAGGCGCTGAGGATATTAATTTTCATACACCTGATCTTACTCTCGATAATTCAGGAGTGACATGGGTTGGCGAAACTGGCACCAGTGCTGTACCCCAGCTTGATCTGTTGTTTAATTATCGTATCAATCCTGATGACCTGAAAGAAAAACTGAAGATAACAGTAGATGGAAAAGAAGCGGAGTATAGTATGATAACAAGATCACCGGATAATAAAATATCCATCACGATAAATGGGTTGAAGCAGGAGGATAAAGATTATGATTCAAAGGTTACGATTGATAAAGGATTAAAACCTGAAAGCGGGGCGAACTCAACTGATGAACCTATTACCGCTTCATTTACAGTTCCGTCTCCTTATTCACTAACTATTCAGAATATAGAACCAGAGCATGATGGGAGCGAAGGAACAGTAAATGTGATTACCAGCCAACAATTGAATGGCGAAAGCCTGAAGAGCTTTGTGAAGTTTGATCCTGAGCTTGGTTATACAACTGAACTTACTGAAAATGGGTTTATCATTCGTAGTGATAAGTTTGATATTGAAAAAAGTTATGTATTAAAGATCAGCAGAGGCCTGCGGGGAAAGATTGGTGGCACTTTAAAAGAAGATTACGCAGGCAGTGTAGCATTTGGCGAACTGGAAGCTTCCATAAGTTTTACCAATAGCAAAGCGGTTTATCTTTCAAAGAAAGGCGGAAAAAATGTGGAGGTGCAAATAACTAATGTGCCGAAAGTAAAACTTGTTATATCCAAAATATACGAGAATAATTTATTGATGGCGCAACGCTATGATTATTATCCGCAGGAAACAAAGGCCCGCTATGCTAGTTATGAAGAAGATGATTACGAAGGAGATTATTCTGATAATAGCAGCGATGCAGTGCTTGGCGATGTTATTTATGAAAAAGAAATAGATACAAGGTCGTTACCAAAAAGTGGTGGTGGTAGAATATTAAACTTTTCGCAGTTTGAGGACAGGCTTCCTGATTTTAAGGGTGTGTATCATATACAGATCCGCTCAACAAAAGAATATTGGGTAAGAGATAGCCGCTATATCTCTTTATCCGACCTGGGATTAATAGCAAAAGAGGGACAGGATAAAATTTTTGTATTTACCAATTCGCTTAAGACGGCTGCTCCTGTTGATGGAGTAAATGTTTCTGTATATGCTGCCAACAATCAATTGATAGGAACTGCAGCAACGAATAACGAAGGTGTTGCAGAGATAACATATTCAAAAAAAGATTTTAATGGTTTCAAGCCGGCCATGATCATCGCAAAAACAGCTGATGATTTCAATTACCTTCCATTTAATAATACGAGAGTAAATACTTCAAGATTTGAAATTGGTGGTAAACGAAATAATCCAAGCGGTCTGGATGCATTTGTATATGCTGAAAGAGATATTTATCGCCCTGGCGAAAAAATCAATTTCTCCATTATTCTTCGTGACCGTGAATGGAAAACACCGGGAGATATTCCATTAAAGATGAAATTCCTGATGCCGAACGGAAAGGAATTAAAAACATTCAGAAAAAACATCAATGAAGAAGGCTCCCTGGAAGGTAGCATTGATATAGCTAACTCAGCGATCACAGGAAGCTATACGCTGGAAGTTTATACTTCGAATGATGTATTGCTTGCATCACAAAATTTTTCAGTGGAAGAATTTGTACCGGATCGCATACGGGTGAATACAAAACTGGACAAGCCTTTTTTACAACCCGGCGAATCTTCCAATCTTTCTATCAATGCAATGAATTTTTTTGGCCCGCCTGCAGCTAACAGGAATTATGAAACAGAGATACAGGTAAAACAAAAAACTTTTTCTCCTTCAGCATTTGATCAATATGAGTTTGGCCTCGCTAATCAAAAAACTTTTTTTGATAAACAGGTAAAAGAGGGAAAGACTGATGCTGACGGTAATGCCAGTATTGAATACAATGTTCCTGCTACCTACTCAAACATGGGAGTTTTACAAACAAACTTTTATACTACTGTTTTTGACGAAACAGGCCGCCCCGTGAGTAAAGGAGCTTCTGTTGATGTATATACACAGGATGTATTTTATGGAGTGAAATACGATTGGTTCTTTTATTATCCATTGAATCAACCGGTAAAATTTTCCCTGGTTTCGGTAAATAAAGATGGTAAAGTAACAAATTCAACAGCGAGAGTTGAAATAATAAAGCATGAATACAATACTGTGCTGACAAAAAGCGGCGATTATTTTCGTTATGAATCGCAGCAGCAGGATAAGCTGATGATAGAAAATCAAATTAGCGTGGGAAACAATACCGTTTATAGTTATACACCACGATCACCCGGCGATTATGAATTAAGAATTTATCGTCCTGGCGCCAATACCTATGTAAGCAGGAGTTTTTATAGTTATGGAAGCTGGGGTGGCAACAATACTTCTTTCCAGGTAAACAATGAAGGGAATATCGAAATTGAGCTGGATAAAAAATCTTATTTCAATGGTGAATCAGCAAAAGCTTTATTTAAAACACCATTCAATGGCAGGATATTGGTGACCATGGAAACCGATCATGTCGTTTCTTATCAATATGTAGATGTAGCCAACAGAAATGCAAGTGTCGATCTGAAACTTACAGCCGATCATTTACCTAATGTATATATTACTGCAACGTTGATCAAACCGCATGAGGTTTCTGATATTCCATTAACTGTTGCACATGGATTTCAAAATGTAAAAGTGGAAGAAAAAAGCAGGAAGATAGAAGTTGAAATAGTAGCGAAGAAAAATGTAAGATCTAAAACACATCAGAAAGTAACGGTAAAAGCTGCTGCTGGTAGTTATGTTACCTTGTCTGCTGTTGATAATGGAGTATTACAGGTAAGTGATTTTAAAACACCTGATCCCTACAATTATTTTTACCAGAAAAAAGCATTACAGGTTACGGCCTATGACCTGTACCCGTTATTATTTGCTGAAGTAAGAGCAAAACTAAGCAGCACGGGTGGAGATGGTGATGATGAAATGAATAAGAGAGTAAATCCTATGCCTGCAAAAAGAATAAAAGTTGTAAGCTATTGGAGCGGCATTAAAAAAGCAAATGGAAGTGGGGAGGCAACATTCGAATTTGATATTCCCCAGTTCAGTGGTGAATTGAGGTTAATGGCTGTTTCTTATAAAGGTCAAAGTTTTGGCGCCTCTGATAACACAATGACGGTAGCTGATCCAATCGTTATCAGTACAGCATTACCAAGATTCTTAAGTCCTGGCGATACGGTGAATGTGCCAGTAACACTGAGCAATACAACTGATAAAGCAACTACGGTTGCAGCCAGCATAAATGTTGAAGGGCCATTAAAAGTTGTTGGAGGAAATAGTCAAAGTGTTTCATTGAATGCAAAAAGCGAAGGAAGATCGACTTTTAAAGTTGTTGCTGATCCGGTTATTGCTGTAGGTAAAATAAAAGTAACAGTAAATGGATTGGGAGAAAAATTCAATGATGAAACGGAAATTTCCGTTCGCCCTGCTTCAACGCTACAAAAAGTTACAGGTAGTGGTTCGATAGTTGGGGGCAGTACTCAAAATATAAATATAGGATTGAGTGATTTTATGCCAGGCAGTGTTAATTATAATTTAGTCATCAGCCACTCACCTGCTTTAGAATTGGGTGAGCAATTAAGATACCTGGTTCAATATCCTTATGGATGCACCGAGCAAACAGTCTCAGCTGCTTTTCCTCAATTGTATTATGGTGATCTGGCCGACTTAATGGGATTGAATAAGCAGAATAAAGTAAATGCGAATACAAATATTTTGGAAGCTATTCGGAAGATAAGAATGCGGCAGTTATATAATGGCGCTGTTACACTTTGGGATAATGAAGGAACGGAAGATTGGTGGGCAACTATCTACTCGGCACATTTTTTACTGGAGGCAAAGAAAGCTGGATTTGATGTTGACAATAGTTTGCTGGAAACAATGCTGGGCTATATAAGCAACAAGCTAAAAAATAAAGAAACGATCACCTATTATTATAACCGTAATCAAAACAGAAAGATCGCTCCGAAAGAAGTTGCGTATGGATTATATGTGTTGGCTTTGGCGGGACAAAGCAATGTATCGGCAATGAATTATTATAAAGCCAATCCATCTATACTTGCATTAGATAGCCGTTATCTTTTGTCTGCTGCTTATGCAACAGCAGGTGATAAAAGATCTTTTACATCATTATTGCCATCATCATTCAGTGGCGAAGAGTCAGTGCCACAAACGGGAGGTAGTTATTATTCTGATGTGCGTGATGAAGCGATTTCATTAAATGCATTAATTGACGTCGATCCTGGTAACTCGCAGATACCATTGATGGCAAAACATATAGGAGATAAATTGAAACAACGCTATTGGCTTAGTACGCAGGAAAGAGCATTTGCTTTTCTTGCACTGGGAAAATTGGCGAGAGGCGCTAACAAATCAGATGCAACTGCCGAAATAAAAGTGAATGGAAAAATAATTGCTAAGGTTGATGGCGGACAATGGAAAGGAGATAGGGCAGCATTAAAAGGAACCAATATTGAGATAGCTACAAAAGGTAATGGTAGATTATATTATTACTGGCAGGCCGAAGGCATTAGCGCAAGCGGTTCATATAAGGAAGAGGATAGTTACCTGAAAGTGAGAAGACGATTCTATGATCGTTTTGGTAATCCTATAACCGGCAATACATTCAAGCAAAATGAATTGATCATTGTAGGTATTACTTTAGAGAAATCATATTCTGGCGATATTGAAAACGTAGTACTTACTGACCTGTTACCTGCAGGTTTTGAAATTGAGAACCCACGGACAAAAGAAATACCGGGAATGGATTGGATAAAAGACGGTTCAACACCAACGGCATTAGATGTTCGTGATGATCGTATTCATTTCTTTGTAGATGCAGAGGCAAACAGTCAAACTTATTATTACGCTGTTCGTGCCGTGTCGCCCGGGCAATTTAAAATGGGACCAGTCAGCGCTGATGCAATGTATAATGGAGAATATCATTCTTATAATGGAGCAGGAGTGGCGAGGGTAGTGCAGTAATAATTTGACTGGCTCATGATTTAAGTCATGAGCCAGTTTTTTTGTGAAGACTCAACTGAATGAATTAAAGGACTAAAGATGAAATTTTTATTAGGCATATTCATTTCAATTTTCACTTTAGCATGTAAGAATAAAATCAAAACAAATCATACTTTTAAAGTAATAAAAGATAGTTTGCAAGTTAAATCGGATTCCTTCAATACACAGGATTTGGAATACCATCCTTCTCTGCAAAAAGATATTCTTTTGGATACAATAAATATCCCTTCAAACAAAAAGCACCTGGAGGGCACGATTATTTTTCCAAAATTGTCTGAGAAAAATTACCCCGAGATTTATAAGCAAATAAGTACGCTGATAAAAGACAAGAAAAAAGATTTTGAGGAATCAGATAAGGATGAAAAAGTGGTATATGACTCACTTATGGAAGCTTACCAAGGCTGGTCGATGTGGATTGAACCTAAAAGTTTATATTGGACAAAGAAAATAATAAGCTTTGGTATTGAGAGTGGTGAAGGATATTCTGGAATGCCGTCCGGCTTTGAATATAAAACAATCAATTTTGATCTCGCAAAGAGGAGACAAGTTTTTTTGAAAGATTATTTTGTACTTAATAGTCGATCAGATACGACATATTTGGAAAAGATAATTGGACGGGCAATTAATAGAGATTTCAGCATAAAGAAATATGAAGGCGATTGGGGTGGGCATATTAATTTTTCTCTTGACGATTCGTTTGTCTATTTCTATTTTGATAAATATGATTTGTTAGGATGGGGAATATTTTCTATTAAGAAAAAATATATTCTTGAGCATATAAATTCCATCTATAGATAGTAAAACATAAATAAGAGGTTTTATTTTATCTTCATCTTATGAAATGTCTTTTTCTTTTCGCTCTTCTTTTCCTGAAAACATCTTTATTACTTGCGCAACAAGTAATGCCGCTGTATGAAGGAAATATTCCTAATTATAAATCATCAACCGATGAAGAAAAAACGGTAATTGGTGCAGATAGCATCTTAAGAATAGAAGCTGTACAAAAACCAACCTTAACTATTTATCTTCCTGCAAAAGAAAAAGCAAATGGGACTGCTGTTGTTATTTGTCCCGGTGGCGGGTATAAAATTCTTGCTTTTGATAAAGAAGGAACGTGGGTTGCTAAGAAATTAAATGAATGGGGAGTGGCAGCATTTGTTTTAAAGTATCGTATTCCCAATGATAAATGGATGCTGCATAAAGAAATTGGGCCATTACAAGATGCGCAAAGAGCTATTCAAATAGTAAGACAGAATTTTAAACAATGGAATATTGATATAAACAGGGTTGGTATAATGGGATTCTCAGCTGGCGGGCACCTGGCATCAACAGCAGCAACTCATTATTCCAAAAGTTATATTGATAATTCAGGGAAGATCAGTCTTCGACCGGATTTTCAAATACTGCTGTATCCGGTTATTAGTTTTAAAGATAGCATTGCTCATATGGGTTCAAGAGAAAATCTTATTGGAAAAAATGCACCAGATGAAATGATCAATGAATATTCAAACGAATTACAAGTTAATGCAACTTCCCCTCCGGCTTTTTTAATTCATGCTACCGATGATAAAACGGTGAATGTACTTAACAGTATTTATTATTATGAAGCTTTGTTGAAGAATAAAGTATCTGTGGAGATGCATATCTATGAAAAAGGCGGCCATGGTTTTGGATTATACAATAAAACAACAAAAGATAACTGGATGGATCGTTTGTATAACTGGATGCAGGCGAAAGGATGGTTGGATAAGAAATAAAAGATTCAATAATACAGAACGATGAAGAGTGCGACGCAACAGGCCATGATAGCAGCAATGCAGTTGGGTCAATAAAAAACTATCCTTCCAAATGAATACTAACAACAACCATTCTTGATTGTATCTTATCAAATACATTGGAGAATTTGAGATTCTCATCACGGCTGTGAACATTGCGAAGACCATTGCTGATCTTTATTTCGGGAGAAAAAATAAAACTTGGGAAAAAGAAATTGAACCCGAGGCCAAGCTCGACACCATAATCATATTTATTGATCTTTACGAGATCGTCCGCTCTTTTTGCACGGGCATTGGAGGCCATATCAATATCGGCCTTTACTCCCGACATCATATATACACGAAAGTTTCCAATACGATCTGAATTAAATTTAATTTGAAAAGGAAATGACATGATCACTGATTCAACTCTTTTGGTTACATCTGTTCCTTCAAAGTCAGGATATTTTAGTTTGTAAAAAATATTTCGTTCAATGAACATTAATTGGGGATTGAATCTAGCTTCGAAACGATTGGACAAACGGCCTGTTGCAGATAAACCCAAAGTAAAACCTCCTGAATTAACAGGTTCGGCTATATATACACTATCATTCTCTAGAAAATGCGAATGAAGCTCTGTTTGAAAACGGGCCAAATTAACACCGAGAGTAATACCAAAATAATAAGGCTTACTATCATGATCATATAAGTTAAGATCTCTTGGCTGCGCCAAAAGACATTGCGAAAGCAATAGCCAACCAAAAACCAAAAACAATTTAGTCTTTAATGTACGGGCCCGCCTGCCGGCGAGACAAGCTTTTTTCCGGTGTATATGCAACATATTCCTAAGCTAAGCGGTTTACATTCGGTATCGGAATATCCAACCTTGTTTAAAATGTCAATAAAATATTGGCGGTCCGGAAAAGCATTGGCTGACTCACATAAATACAAATAAGCTTCCTTATTTTGTTTGAACCAACCGGCCACTTTCGGTGCCACAATCTTCATATACAGGTTGTACAAACTTCTAATCATTTTACGCCGCGGCTTTGCAAATTCAAGTATCAATAACCGGCCCCCGGGCTTTAATACCCTTATCATTTCTGTAAGGCCTTTTTCAAGATTTTCAAAATTGCGAACTCCGAATGCCACCATCACGGCATCAAACGTATTTTCTGCAAAATTTATTGTTTCTGAATCACCCCTATGTAATTGGATGCGATTTGTAAGGCCTTCTTTTTCAATCTTTTTTTTCCCTATTTCCAACATTTGTTCTGATATATCAATCCCGGTGATCTTTTCAACATTGAGCATTTTACAGCAAAGGATTGCCATATCAGC
>Ga0105247_10003049_pt1 | contig 11085 bp, 6 predicted proteins | sample KBSS24metaG_FD_81519 | JGI IMG/M metagenome (GOLD analysis project Ga0105247, IMG submission 81519) | Switchgrass rhizosphere microbial communities from Kellogg Biological Station, Michigan, USA - KBS S2-4 metaG | ecosystem: Host-associated > Plants > Roots > Rhizosphere > Soil | place...
AGGAGCTCGTCGAGGCGCTCTTCGCGGAGCGAGACCGCCCCGCTCATCGCGCGCCACCTGCCCCGTCGAGCACCTCGCGCACGCGGAGGAGGCCGCGCCGCGCGTGCGCCTTCACCGTGCCGAGCGGCATCCCGGTCGACGCCGCGATCTCCTCGTGCGACAGGCCGTGGCACGCCGAGAGGATCAACACCTGGCGCTGCTCGGGCCGGAGCTGATCGAGCGCGCGCGCCGCGAGCGCCGCTTCGGCGCCGAGCTCCGGGCGGTCCTCCGTCATCGCGGCGGGCGCGACCTCGGGGAGCGGATCGGTGTCGCGCCGGCGGAGGCTCCGGCGCCGTCGATCGATGAGCCTCCGCCGCGCGACCATCGCGACGAACGTCGGCTCCGACGCCGTCTGCGGATCGAACCGCGCCGCGCTCTTCCACAGGTCGACGAAGATCTCCTGCACCGCGTCCTCCGCGTCGCTCGGCGTGAACCTCCGCGCGAGCGACCACACGAGCCCGCCGTACCGCTGCAAGCACTCGCGCACCGCGGCGGGATCGCCCGAGGCCACGCGGGAGAGGACAGGGGGGATCACGGTGCGGGGTCGCTTGCGGAGAGGAGGCCTACCGAGGGAGCGGGGAGCATACATCGCGACGGCGCGACGTCGCCGCGAATGCCCCCGCGACGCGGCGCACCACGACGGGCGCGCCGGCGGCGCGATGCGTGGAGGGGAGCGATGGGGGGCGACGAGGAGCATGGGCGGCGACTCGCGCGAAAACGGCGCGTCGAAGACGAGTTCGACGCGCCGGCTCCGTTGGACGCAGGCGCCGCCGATTTCTCCCGCCGCTCGAGCGCCCGCATTTCGAGCGGGGCGCGGACGGCTCGGCGGCGCGCGCGGCGCTCAGTACGGCGCGATCGCGGCGGCGGTCCACGGCGACGTCGCGGTGTCGACGACGAGGAGGCGGAACGCCTGCCCCCGCCCGGCGCCGAGCGCGCCCGCGGCGACGCCGAACGCGCGCGCGCCGGGGGTCGCCGTGACCGCGAAGCGCGCGACGATCGACGCGTCCTGACCCGCCGGCGTCACGCCGAGCGCGTAGTGCTTGGGCGCGAGCGACAGCCCGGCGTCGCTCGACGACTTGCCGAAGTGGATCGACGAGAACACCACGGGGGCGATCGCGGCCCCCTGCACGTGCCCTACGTCGACGCCGGGCGCGTCGGGCGACGCGTGCACCACGCGGAGGCGCGTCGCGCCGGCGTCGTCGAGCGCGAAGCCCTCCTGGAACGCGGCGAGCTGGAACGCGGGCTCGGCCGCCGTCTTCGGGGCGAGGAACCCGGTCGCGACGGCGAGGTACCGCTCGCCCGCTACGAGCGACGCGGTCACGGCCTCGGCGGCGGGCTTCGCGTCGGGCCGCTCGCCCCCCTCGGCGTGCGCGTAGAAATCGATCGTCTTGGCGCCGGGCGACACCTGGATCGGCGCGGAGAGCTGGCCGAACGCGAGCCCGTCGGCGAGCTCGGCCTCGCCGGCGAACAGATCGACCGCGGGCGCGTCGGGCGACGCGTGCAGCGCGTACACGACCGGATCCTGCCGGACGAAGCCGAGCGATCCGCCCGGGCCGACGGCGAGGAGCGCGAAGCCCGAAGGCTGCCGCGCGAGGCGCGCGACGTTCCCCACCGCGATGACGAACACCTCCGCGCCGTCCGGGAGCTTCGGCGTCGTGAACGACGTGACGCGCGATCCGGCCGCGTCGATCCCGACGCGGAGCGCGGCGCCCGACGGGAGCGCGACGCCGGACGCGCCGGTGTCGGCGAAGCGCGCGAGGCTCGGGATCTCGGGGGCGCGCGGATCGTCGTCACCGACGTCGACGCCCACCGCGGGCGCGTCGGGGGACGCGTGCACCACGCGGACGATCGCCGAGCCCGCCTTCGCCGCGTCGAACCCTTCGACGAGCGGGAGGACGCGGAGCGCGTCGGCGCCGTCCTTCGACGCGAGCCGACCGGCGGCGACGGCGGTGATCTTGTCGCCCGCGGCGATCGCGACCGCCGGCGACGTGAACGCGACCGGGTCCGACGACGTCGACGGCGAGGCGCGCAGCTCGAACGCCGTCGAGCCCGGATTCACTTCGATGTACGGCGACGCGTCGCCGTACGCGAGGCCGGTCACGATCGGGTTCTCCCCGCCGGCCGCGTAGACGTCGACCTTCGGCGCATCGGCCGACGCGTGGACGACGCGCACCGTCGCCTTGCCCGCCGCGGGCTTCGTCGATCCGCCGGGATCGCCGCCGTTCGCGACCGGCGCGGGCGGGCTCCCCGTGTCGGGGCCGCTCGACGAACCCGAAGAGCAACCGAAGGCGAACGCCGCGAGGGCGATCGTGAGCGCGGGGACCTCGAACGAACGGAGCGAACGGAGCGAACGAAAAACGAGCTGCCTCATGACGAGCCTCCTCGAAAGAGCCCTCGCTGGTGTCGAGACACGGCGACGGATCGGCGTGCGCCGCCGCGAGGGCGATCGCGGGTCACGCTCCGAAATCCAGCCGGTGGGCGGCGCCGGCGCGGCGCGCCGGCGAGGAGCGCGCGACCTCCGCCGCGTCGCTACCCACGACCATCACTTCGCGGGCTCTGCGCGATCGGATGCAGCGGGCGATCTTTTTTTTCGTCTGGCGCGTACGCGGCCCCGCCGATCCGCGGCGGGCAGTGCCGCTCATGCCGAACGCTTCACCGGCGAGGGCTTTCGATTGGAGCGACGATCTGTATCGACCGGGGTCACCTCGTGACGACGCGGTGCGATCTCGGGCCTCGGACGAGACGCGTCAGGTCTCCACCTTCGTCGTCGGCTTCGTGTTCGGGTAGATCTGCTCGACCGCCGGCTCGCCGGGACCGGGCCTCTTCATGTCGTACGCGTTCACCGGTTGCGAGCGATTGACCCAGAGCGCGTAGTAGAGGTGATCGGCGCGCGGATCTTCGGTATTGGGGTGAATCAGAATGGTCAACCCCAGGCTGTTGAGCTGCAGCCACGGAATGATCACCGGCAGTAGGTCGTTGGTGAAGCCGAAATAGAAGGACGGCGTCACGTGCGGCCCGCGGGGCTCCACGTTCCAGTTGCCGAGCTCGACGGAGAAGCGATCGGCCACCCATTGTCGGATCAGCGCCGCCTTCTCGTGGCTGTCTTCGTCGAAATAGACGTGCGCGTGGTAGCTCTTGATGTCGGTATATTTGCGCGGGCTCGCCGGCAGCTCGCGTTCGCCCGGCCTCACGCTGACGGGGCGGGGCGTCGGCTCCTTGTACGTCTCGTCTCCCCACGGGCTCTTGCCGGGCTCCGGCGGCGGCCGTTTCGCGTCCATCGGCGGCGAGCTCCCGGCCGGCTCGTGCGGCGGGCTCGCGCCGGCTCCGCTGGCCGCCTTCAGGTTGGTGGCGGCCACGCCGATGCCTCCGAGAGTCGCTATCGCCAGCCCCGCCGTGATCACCTGCCGCCGGCCGGGAGCGAGCCGGTCCGCCCAGGCCTGATCGTCATCGCCAGCGCCCTCGCCTCGCCTCGAGTCGTCCTTCGACATCGCTCTTGCGTAAGCCCGTATCGGGGGGCCTGGCAAGTCTCGCGGGGGGTGAACGGCCGCTGGGCCCTCGATCCACCAGCGTCTCGCCCCGGAGTCGGCGGCGGCGTGACGCGTGGAGACGCGCCGTCGGCGACTCCCTCGATTCGTAGCTCGAAACGCCGCGGTCCTCGCCGGCGCTTCGCGCGCTCGGTGGCACGGAGCGCGCAATCGATGGCGAGGCGATGACTCCTCTCGTCGGCTCCGCGATGACGCGCGGCGTATGGCTCGCATCTCTCGGCGCGGCGCTCCTCGGCGCGGCGTGCTCTTTGGACCGCAGCGCACCCACGGACACGGCGGGCGGGCCGCCGTCCCACGACGCGCCGCGGAGCGACGCGCCTCCTGCTCCGCTCGTCGTGGCCCACGCGCCGGCGACGCTCTCGACGCTGAAGCTCGACGACGCGCACGCGGTCGCGTGGCTCCAGACGACCTGCGGCGCGTGTCACGGCCCGAAGGCGAACGGCGCGCGCGACATGACGTGGCCGATGCCGCCGGTGCTGACGCGCGAGTGGCTCGAGGCGACGGAGTCGACGACGGTCGCGTACGAGCTCCTTCGGCGGAAGCTCCGCGAGCCGTCGCGCGCCGGGTTCCCTTCGCCGATGCCGCCCGGCGACCTCGACGCGACGAACGCCGCCGAGCTCGAGCACGTCGTCGAGTGGTTCGAGCGGAGGCTCCCGTTCACCGTGGCGGACGCCGACGTCGCGTACCACCGCAAGGTGAACGCGCTCCCGCGCCCGAAGGTCGCGTTCGCGTGCGAGGCGACGGCGACGCTCCGCGATTTCATGAATCGGTTGACGCTCGCGGCGCTCGATCGCGCGCCCACCGCCGCGGAGCTCGGCGCGTTCTCGGCCACGGCTCTCGACGCGGGCGTCACCGCGCCGCAGCGCGCGGAGTTCGTGTCGCGCCTGTCGTCGGCGTGGCGAGCGGAGTTCGTCGCGGCGGGGCTGAAGAAGCTCGCGACGACGCTCGCCCTCGCGGGGACCGTCACGTCGTCGGCCACCGCGCCGCTCGGCGGCCCGCCCGACGAGGTGTTCCCCGGCGTGAACGACGAGCTCTACGAGCTCCTGAAGGCGAACATCGACTCGTGGCCCTATCCGCAATACTTCACCGAGGACGTGGTGATGGCCAACCCGGCCACCGCGCCGATCTACGGCTGCTCGGTGGGCGCCGGCTGGGCGGCGTGCCCGCTCCTGCCGCCGCGAAGAGGGTATTTCACGACGCTCGGATATCTGTCGAACCTCCCTCAGAGCTTCTTGCGCGTCGACGGCGGCACGCGTCGCTACGTCGGTATCTACCGCACGCTGATCGGCGAGGCGCACGCCCGCTCCGGCGTCATCGGGCCGGCCTCTATGCCGCTCCCCGATTGCATCGACGCGACCGACACGCGCTACGAGATCGGCCCCACGCAACGATCGCCCGACGGCGTGGCCGCGACGCTCGAGTCGGGACAGGTCTGCCAGTCGTGTCACCTCCGCGGGATGGCCGCCGCCGAGATCCTCTTCCGCCCCTTCGCCACCAGCGGGAGGCTCTACGACGCGGCGCACCTCGGCGCGCCCGGCACGCCGGACGTCGCCGATTTCCAGGACGCCGTCACGGCGAAGTGGGGATATGGCCCGACCGCCGCCGGACCCATGGCGCCGGTCGACGGCGCGTTCCTGAGGTCGCTCCTCGCGGCGTCGGGGAAGGCGTGCGCGACGACCGACGATCCCGCGCACCCGCTCCAGCGGCTCGCCGACGTCGGCGCGCTGACCCGATTCATGATGGCCAATCGTGACGCGCTGGCGCGCGGCTTTGCGCGCCAGGCGCATCGCACGTTCTCGAAGACCGAGACCGTCACCCTCGAGGTGCAGGCGCGCATGCTGGCCCAGTTCGACGCCGACCACACGAGGATCCTCGATCTGGTCGGCGCCTATTTCTCGTCCGACTCGTTCGCCTGCGCCGAAGAGCGGTAGGTCGTTGCAGCCCCGCGGCGGTCGTCGCGCGCCCAACCCGACGCGCCCGCGACGGCCGCGCTCTCCGATTCGGAGATTCACGCCATCCGATCAGGCCTCCGGGCCGCGGCCGGAGCACACGTGGGCGATGAGGGCCTCGGCCACCCGGCGGCCGGAACGGAGCGCGCCCTCCATGAAACCGAAGAAATCGGTCTGCGTGTGCTCGCCGGCGAGGAACATCCGGCTCTCGTTCAGCGGCACCTGGAGCTCTGGGGCCACGGAGAAGATGTGCCCCTTGCGCGGCGCCGAATAGCCTATCTTGATGAAAGGTCTATCCTGCCAGTTGACGAGCTTCCGCTTCCGTCCGCGGCTGCTCTCGGCATATCCCTTGTAGAGATCATTCAGCCCCTTCACGATCTCGGACTCGGTCAGGATGCGACCGGTCTTCGAGAGTCCACCGGCGAACACCGCGAGATCGATCTCCTGTTTGCCGACCTGCGTCTGGTTGTCGGTCGCTTCCCAGATCATCCCGATGTCCGACGAGATGCCGCTCGGCGCCGCCTTCTCGGCGTGCCAGAAGCGGTCCTTGAGGTTGCTGAAGAACTTGATGGCAGGGCCGGTCTGCGGCCTGCCGATCGTGTCGTTCGGGTGCTCCGGCGTGACGGTGATATCGCCCCAGACCGTCGGCGGCGTGGCGAGGATGACATAGTCGAAAGGATTGGGCTGCAGTCGATCGGCGGCGCCGCCGGCCGGCTTCCATTTCAGCGTGACCGGCCTGGCCTGGGTCTTGTCGACCTTGATCTCGGTGACCTGCGTCTTCGTCAGGAGCGTGAACTTGAACCTCGCCCTGGGGTTGCTCTTGTCGCTGAGCCCGGCCACCATCCGCTTCGCTATCGCCTGGTTGCCGTCGCAGTTTCGATAGGTCTCGGTCTGTTGCCAGTACCCGAGATAGCTGCGGAGGTCCTTCTCGTCTCCGAAGAGGCCGCCCTTGATGAGGCACAGAAGCCCGAGGTAGCTCACCTGACCGATCGGCATGACCAGGTTGTTGCCGAGCTGCATGTCGAGCATCCGGAAGACGAGCTTGGTTCGATCGAGACCGAAACCGTCCGGCGGTGGCCGGGTCAGCGCGTCGAGGATCGTCATCTGGTCGAACTTCTGCAGGTCGGGTTGAGTCCACGGACGGTCCGCAGACTGGACCTTGCGCGCGTCGACGGCGATCTTGAGGAACAGCTTCTCGAGGTCGTCGTTCACCTGCTTGGCGGTCGCCCGATCGATGTTCTTGCCATCGACCCGGAAGGGCATGTCGAGCTGGAAGAGATCGTAGTCGCTCTCCCCGGTCCGCATCATCACCGTCACGCCGAGGACCCTGCACATCTCGAGCAAGGTTGGATGGTTGGCGCCCACCAGCTCGGCGCCGAACTCGATGATGCGCCCCTCGGCGAACTCTTCGTTCGAGCTCACACGGCCGCCGACCTCGGCGCCGGCCTCGAAGACGACGACTTCGATCTCGGGCTCGCGGTGGCAGAGCTGCCACGCGGCCATCATCCCCGCGAAGCCGCCGCCGACGACGGCGACCTTGGTTCGCTTCAATCGGTCGCACGGGCGACCGAGGGCCGACACCGAGAAAGCCGCCTGATCAGCGTCGATGAGCTTGCGGCTGCGCGCCACGACCTCGGTCTCGGGCAGCGTGGTCCCGAAGCGCCGGTACAGCTTGTCGTAGAGCGAGCGAGACATGGCTAGGTGGTGAACGTCAGCGTGTTGTCGAGCTTGATGAGGTCGGTCGGCAGCCGGATCTCCCACGGCTGGCCGACGAGCACGCCGCCCAGCGCGTAGCGCAGGTTCTGGTCGGTGTCGCCCGCGTAGCGGGTCGTCAGGGTGATGGTCTCCGCGTCCTGCACGCTCTTGATGACGTAGGTCACCCCGACGATGACGATGCGCCGGTTCTCGTCGCCCGGCGTGAACCGCGTGTGAGTGCCCTTCACGTTGGCCGAGTTCTTGGTGACGTTCACCGTGCCCACGCCCTCGATGTTGTTGTTACCGGTCAGGCTCTTCAGCTCGTCGATGATCGACAGGTGCTGCGAATCGGGATCGCCGTTGTCCGAGTTCACCAGCTTTCCCTCACCGGCCCACAGCTCCCCGGTCGACAGGTAGGTGAGCATGGCGTCCTCGAATCCCACGCGGACTGGCACCTGCACGCGCGCCGCGCCGGCGCGAAGGAACTGGGCGAACAGCGGATCATTGTCGGTGAGCTGGGCGATGGTCACCCATTCGCTCTTCTTGCCCCAGAAGTACGGGTAAAAGAGGTAGACCATATTGTTCCATTCGAAGCTCTGCTCGAAGACCTGGATGAATGCGCCCTCGGCCTTGGCCTCCGCGAAATCGATCTCCGGAAAGCCGAAGGGCGCGACGTTGCGGTTGACCGCGTCGAAGAGGTCGAAGCGCTGGCCGGTGAGGAGCGAGATGCAGCCTTTCTTGAGCTCGGTCTGCTCGGTCACCCGGTTGTTCTCGGGGTTGGTGCCGGAGATGGTGCCGTCGGAGGCCTGGAGCCGCGCCTCCTTGACCGCGGCGTCGAACGCGCTCTTGAGATCGTTGTAGGCGTTCATGATCGAGCTGAAGGTCTTGAGTTGCCACTCCTGGAACTTCTCGTCCGAGAGCACGCAGAAGATGGTGGCGATGACCTCCCAATTGTGAAAGCCCACGGAGTTGATGCTCACCGTGACCGTCGGCGTCGGCTCGAGGTGCAACGTGAAGAGGTGCCCATCGTCGACCGGCTCGACGTACTCGCCCTGCTGGTCCTGGATCTGGAACACGATGGCGTGCTTGCCGGATTGCGTCTCGCCGAAGATGTTGACGAAGGCGCTCTGGCACAGATACCCGTCGGGAATGCCGACGTCGAAGAGCTCCGAGCTGATCTTGCGATCGCCCTCGGCCTGATCCGGCGTCGTGTCGAGCTTCTCGGGCGACTTCTTCGAGCCGCTGGCGATGGCCAGCGTCGGCGGCGGCGTCTGCACGTCCTGGGCGCCGTATTTGCTCGCCCAGAAGAGGTAGTTATCGCGCTGGATGTCGGCCGCCTGCAGCGGAACGAAGGTCGTACCATTCACACAATAGCCCGGCGGATCGGGGTCGATGAGGGTCACGTTCTCCACCGGGCGGTTGGTGAGCGCGAAGCGCAGGAAGGCGGCGGGCTCGGGCACGATGAACTCGAGCATCAGGCGCTTGCCGTAGCTCACCACCTGGGCGCGATAGATCTTGTCGACGAACCGATAGACGCCGACGATATCGCCGGTCCCGCCCTTGTTGTCGAAGGCGTGCGCGTTGGTCTCCTCGACGGCGTGGATGGTGGTGACCGTGCGGCGCGTGAGCGTCCGCGATTGCACGCGGTCCACGGCCTTGGTGGTTATCTCTCTGGCGTAGTTGGTCGACGCCGTGGTCGACTGCTCGCTCGACGTGCTGCTCGATGCGTTGAAGTTGGCGGTGGCGTCGATGGACGGTCCGTACGATGCGTGGATGGTGAGCCCGGCGTCCTTGCTGGCGCTCTGGCTGATGACCGTTTGCGACTCGGTCTGCAGCTCGAAGCGCTGGGTCGATGCCAGATCGCGCTCCTTCTCCTCGGTAATCTCGGTCTCGGTGGTGGTGGTCTGCTGGGTGCTATCCGAGGTCTTGAAGGTGCGCGAGCGCACCTCACTCTTGAGGACGTTCTCGATGTGGGCGACCTCGCCGAGCTGATAGCGGAGGAGCTCCTGCTCGACGACGAGGAGGTCGGCGATGCCGAGGATGCGGGCGTCCCCGTGCCCGGTGGGCACGGTCACCTCATGCTCGGGCGGCGCCGTGGGGACGGCCGGCGCGCACGGGCCAGGCGTGCGCGCGTCATCAGGTGCGGCGGGGGTCAATGCCGTCGAGCCATAGCCGGTGGCCAGCGCCGCCCGCGGCAGGATCTGATTCCCGATCCTCACCATGGCGCCGGTCGCAGCGCCGGGCACGTAGATCTGCCTGGCGATGCTCGCCATCTGCTTCTCGAGGAGCGTCACGCTGACCGCGACGTCGATCGTCGTCGGCTCGATGCCGAGCTTCTTCAAGACGTCCTTGGTTCGACTGGTCAATGCCTGTGCCGCGGCGTCGGTCAGGAGGAAGCCCGAGGGCGACAGCTCGGTCCTACCGGCGCGGCGGACGGTGGGGTTCTCCGGGAGCTGGGCGCCGCCGCGCACGATCGCATCCACGAGCTCGTCGGCTGCCTGACGGTGCGCGGCGAGCTCGGCGGAAAGATCGGCGAGCTGCTTGCGCCGCGCCGCGCCGGCCGGGGTCGCGTCGGCGGCAATCGCTGCCGCGGCGCGCAGCCCGCCCTCGCCGGCGCCGGCGCCGGCGTCGGCCGCCGGCAGCGGGAAGACGCCCTGCGGTAGGACCAGCGGCGCGGCCGCGAACTCGAGCTGCGACACTGACGCCGAGTCGGCCAGCCTGCGAATGAGCCACAGGGTCCTCGCGATCCTGACCAGCAGCGCGCGCACCTTCGACGGGGTCGAGCCGACGATCGCGACGGCCACGATGCTCTCGGCGCTGCGCAGGTACGCCGACGTGAATGCGTCGCGCTTGATGTACTCCCCGGGCGGGACATCGACGATTCGCTGGAACGCGTGCCCGGCCGCCGAGAAGAAATCCTCATCAGGCAGCCGCAGCGCGGCGACCACGAAGTCGGCGAGCGCCTCGTCGATCTTTCGCAGCGAGTCGATGAAGGTAGAGGACTGCGTGTAGGCGGTCGCCGTGGCGAGCATGCCGCTGCGCGAGCCTGCGATTCGCTGCTGGCGCAGCGAATCCACGAATGGACTCCGGGCGAACCCGAGATCGACGACGTCCGCCGGAGCAACGGGCGTGACGTCCTGCGGTGGTCGGATGGTGACGAACTTGAAGATCTCGGAGCTCATTGCGCAATACCTTCTCGATGACGATCGGGATGAGCGCGTTACGCCGCGCATTATACAACTATGATGCGAACGGCTTCTTCGGGCATATTCTTTTTTGAAAATGCCACTTCAGCCGATTTGACCGCGGCCGATCTCCGACTCCGGCCGGGCTCGCTACGCGGTCGCGACCGGCTCGAGATCGAAGCGGAGCCTTTGCTGGCTACTTCGCGGATCGGCCGAAAAAGATTTGCTCATCCCATCCCCGCCTTGCGTGCGCGACCCGAGCCGAAGCGATATCGGCCCCGCTCCCTCGCTCACGCGGCCGGTGAACGCTCTCGGGCTGCGTCGCGATCATCTATGCAGGCGGCGCGGCGCCCGTCTCGACGGCGGTCGTGGCTCCGGCGGCCTCGGCCGGCGCTCGGCGGACGGTGACGCCGTAGACGTCGAGCACGCGCTCGCACAGCCTCTCGGTCAGCGCGGCCTCGAGCGCGGCGCGATCGTCCAGGAGGTGCCACGCCTCGTCGTCGTCGCCGGCCTCCTTCGCCATGGCCGACCTCCCGGCGTCGCGCGCGTGCGCGGCGCGGATCCGCTCGCGCGGCGCGGGGTGGCTGTCGTACGCGCTCGCCTCGCGCTCGAGCGCCTGCTGGGCGATCCGCGCGATCTCGTCCGGCGCCGCGGCCTTCTCCGGACGATACG
>Ga0105247_10003055_pt1 | contig 11079 bp, 7 predicted proteins | sample KBSS24metaG_FD_81519 | JGI IMG/M metagenome (GOLD analysis project Ga0105247, IMG submission 81519) | Switchgrass rhizosphere microbial communities from Kellogg Biological Station, Michigan, USA - KBS S2-4 metaG | ecosystem: Host-associated > Plants > Roots > Rhizosphere > Soil | place...
GATGGTATCTTTCGAAGATCTCGCGCATCCGCTGTTCGTCGCCGGCGTCAGCCAGAAGGGGAACAAAGACAGTCTTCGGAAAATCCTTCGCCAAGCCCCGCCCGACTTCGAACAACAAAAACTCAGCACGCTCGACCAGAAGGATCTGACGCGGCTGGTAGTTGGTTATCTGTTTGACTAGTTCCGATCCGATAGAGCCGCCGGCTCCGGTCACCATAACGTTTTTAGCGCCAAGGAATTCGTTGAGGTTTTGATCATCAAGCCGAACTGGGTCACGGCCAAGCAGGTCCGCTATTTCAACGTCGCGAATTCTGCTTACCGCAATACGTCCATGAGCGATCTCGTTCAAGCTGGGAACGATCTGTGCCTTGACCGGAATTGAGCTGCAAACATCTAAGATGCGTCGGATCTCCTTGCCTTGTGCTTCATCGACCGCGATAACGACTTGCTGAATGCTAAGCTCATCGACCAATCGGGCCATGTCGGCAGTGGTTCCAAGAACTTTTATACCGCTTAGACTGCCGCCTTTTTTTCGCTGATCGTCATCGACGAAACCGCGTATCTCGAGCTCCGCATCGGCGCGCCCGGCCATTTCCTTGGCGAGGTTCGCACCCATGCGTCCAGCGCCTACTAGAAGCGTCGGTTTTCGTTTTATCCGTCGACGGCTGCCACGTGTTTGGTTCTTCTCGGCAAATTCATAAATAGTGCGGCGGATCACCCGGAGCCCAAGCATTCCACCAAACGCGAGGACCGTGTCGATCAGGATTACCGAGATCGGCACCTGCCATACACGAAATTCCGAAAACGTTAGCAAAAATCGCAAGGCAAGCAGTATTGAGCCGGAAAGAAGTGCCGATTTTAGAAAAGGCTTTAAATCCCCAATGCTTACATATCGCCAAATGATCGAATGAGCGCCGAAAAGAAAGAGCGCCGAGAACTGAACGAAAACCACAAATGGAACCTGATTGAGAGCGTAGCTGTAGTTGTAGTCCGCGAGCTGGATGTTGATCGACGGAAGAAAAGCGAGAAACAATGCGCCGCATAGCACAGTCAAGTCGAGCAGGAACTGGACCGGCCGCCGCAAATGCCAAAACCTTTCATTTAATCCACTTTCTTTGGGCATTCTAAAACCAGTATGAGGCGTCTCAACAAAAAGACGATCTGCGGAGTAGATCTGAGAAAAAAGGCCTTCTGCAATCTATATTACACGATTAGGAGGCATTTCGTCTCGATAAAACCCTTGGCAACGCCACCAACAAAAGGTTGAATCAAAAGCGGTTGTGGGTTATTCTGGACCGGTTCACACCGCCTGAGGCTTTTTATTGATGAAAACTACGCTTTTGATTCTTCTCGTGCTGGGTTTTTGCTTGGCCAAGGCCGCAATTGCTCAGACCGCGCCATCCGATTCCGATGGCCAAAAGGGCTATCTGATCGGTCCCGGTGATGAAGTGACGGGAAAAGTGCTTGGAGAATCTCAATTCGATTTTGTTTCTACGGTCGATGAGGATGGAAAGATCGAGGTGCCGTTTTTCGATCGACCGGTTCTGGCTATGTGCAAAACCGAGCGCGACCTCCGAATTGAGATAGCTAAGCTACTCGCCAAGTATCTAAAGGCGCCGCAGCTCAGTCTTCGGGTAACTCAGCGAAACAGCCGGCCCCCGGTGAGTGTCTATGGCGAGGTTCGGCAGCAGCAGCAGCTGGTGTTAACAAGACGGGTCCGGCTTCTCGATGTTCTTTCTGCGGCGGGCGGTGTCACAGAAAAAAGCGGCGGTATGGTACAGGTTTTCAGGACAAGGCCCCCGATCTGTTCAGATGCAGCTTCAGTGGCGAAATGGCAAGGGCCAGGCGACGAACTCGCTGGTGTTCCATCACAAATGTACAGCCTGTCCACACTTCGTCAGGGACGTGACGAAGCTAACCCCGAGATATATGCAGGTGATATCGTTGTCGTGACAAAGGCGGCACCTGTTTATGTCGTCGGTGAAGTGGTCAGACCCGGTGAATTTAGTATTCCCGAGGGCGGACTCCCTCTTACACAGGCGATGGCGATGGCGAGCGGGATCACGCGTGAGGCCAAAACCAATTCGGTGAAAGTTTACAGACGACGAGTCGGTTCGCCGCAGCCCGAAGCATTAAGCGTGAATTACGATGCGGTTAGAAAAGGTACGGAAAAAGACGTTATGCTCGAACCCTTTGACATAGTCGAGGTGGGAAAGGCACCGAAGAAAATTATGGACTACATAATTGAATTCGCCACTGGCATTCCGAATCGCATACCTATTCCGATCAGGCCTCTTTAGGTGTTATTTGTCCTGGAGTAAATTCGATCGATCAACTCATGATATTTTTCGTCGACGATCTTTCGCCGGACTTTTAGCGTCGGCGTGAGTTCGCCGCCTTCAACTGTCATTTCGTTTTCAAGAAGAACAACCCTTTTTACCTTCTCAAATTGCGCAAAGTGCTCTGTGTGCTCGGCGACCTGTCGCTCGATCAGGTCCAGAATTCTGGAGCTGTCGCAGTAATCCTTCGGTGTGTGCAGATCCAATCCCTTTAGGCGTGCATATGATTCGAGCATTTCGAAATTTGGAACGACCAAGGCGGCTGGGAACTTCCGTTCATTGCCGATCAGCACGACCTGGCTTATGAAACGCGACGCCTTGATCGCCTGCTCAATTGGCGACGGCGCAATGTATTTTCCCCCGGACGTCTTGAATAGTTCTTTTTTCCTATCCGTGACCTTGAGAAATCCTTCCTCATCGATCTCGCCGATATCGCCAGTCCGAAACCATTCGCCATCGAACGCCTCGCGGGTCGCGTCCGGCTTGTTGTAATAGCCAAGCATTATGCCCGGTCCTGTCGCTTCTATCTCGCCGTCAGTCGCAAGGCGCACCCGTACGTTTCTGATCGGTCGGCCTACTGTTCCAAGTTTCTTATTCTTGGGGTTGTTTGATGTGATAACCGGTGATGTTTCCGTCAGGCCATAACCCTGCATGATCGGAATTCCGGCGCCGTTAAATATCAAATAAATATCGTCAGACAATGCTGCACCGCCGGTGATGCAAAAACGAAGATTACCGCCAAAAAACTCGCGCATTCGGCGATAGACGATACGATCAGCCATTTTGTGTTCGATCGCGAGTGCAGACGAAACGGGCTCGTCATTTTCAAGGGCGATAGCGTATTCCTTGGCTATCTCGATCGCCCAGTCAAAAATTCGCTCTCGAAAACGACTCGATTGGGCTGCCTTCAGCCTCGCGCGCGCATACACTTTTTCAAAGATCCGCGGAACACCGATAAAAATCGATGGACGAACTTCCTGAAGGTTGTCCGGCACTTTGTCGATCGACTCGGCATAATGGACAGCGATACCGTTTAGTATGTACAGATACATACCGGTCCTTTCGAAAATGTGCGAAAGCGGAAGCACTGAAAGACAGACATCGCGTTCAGAAAAAGAATATTTTTCGCCGGCATCGATCGCGTTCGAGATAATATTTGCGTGAGTGAGCATCACGCCTTTCGGCTCACCCGTTGTACCGCTGGTATAGATCAGTGTGGCAACGTCTTCGGGTCTGATCGCGCTGATAAGTTCGTTGAGCAGGTTGGGTTGGGAATGTCTAAGGTCGTCACCAAGCGCTTCCAGATCGGCGAGCGAGATCGCGTTTTCGACCCCTTTCAAATCCGGATCAAAGAAAACGAATTTTTCGATCGAGCCGCTTTCATCGGCAACGTGTCTGATTCGTTTGTAGGTGCTTAAGTCTTCAAGAAAGAAAATTCTTGGCTTGGCTTCACTCAAAATATATCCGACGGAGTTGACCGAAAGAGTTGTGTATATCGGGACATCGATGATGCCCGCGAATTGGCATCCGGCGTCTGTAATAGTCCAATCCGGAGAGTTGGATGAGAGAATCGCGCCCCGATCACCTTTTCGCAAACCTAACGAGTAAAGCCCGAGAGCGATATTCTCGATCCGAGAGATCATCTCGCCGGAGGATATATGTTTCCATTTGCCCTTACTCTTATAGGTTAGAGCGCTGTTACTGTCGAATCGACGGGCAGCGAGCAAGAAAAGTTCGGCCAATGTTGCCGGCCGTTCTTCCGGTTCCGACGGCACTATCATTGCACCCGATTCCGGTGCAGCTATCGTCGTATCTTCGGTACCCAGCGTCATTTCTGCAGCATTCCTCCGAAAAATACCTTTAGTACCTCATCAGCCATCGGCGCGAGCGGGTACGATCTTTTCGAAAGTATCCAGTTCGTGACCATCTCGTCGAGGCTTCCATAAAAGATCTTTGCCGCAACTACGGGCTTCAAGTCGGAGCGAAACATGCCTTTCTTCTGACCGTCCTCGATCGTCATTCGAATTATCTCTAGATATTCATGAAATCCCGCCGCGGAAAACTCCTGCATGAACTTGGTAGAGCCGCGAAGCTCAACCTGGAAAACGACAGCCATATCGCGATCGGCGCCGAGACGTTCGAGATGTAATTCCGCGATCCGCCGAAGCCGCAGGTCGGGCGATTCAATACCTTCGAGCTCCTTTTTACCCTCGGTAATAAAGTCCGCCATCGCCCGGTCGAAGATCGAATGCAGAATATCGTCTTTGCTTTTGAAATAAAGGTAAACCGTTCCGTCGGCAATCCCGGCTTCGCACGCGATGTCAGCAACTTTTGAATTAAAAAACCCCTTATTGGCAAATACCCTTATTCCGGCGCGTAAGATCGCTTCGCGCTTATCTGCCACCGCTGCACGAGCCGTCGAAGTTTTAGAATTGCGAGACATTTTTGATCTGAAGACTCACCTATCGCACAAAGGATCCGGGACCGTCCAAGACAACTCCGAATCTATGAATGAATATTCATTCATTCTTATAAGGCTATACTAAACCAGAAACCCAAAGCAAGAAAAGATGTTTGAGAATTGATAGAAAGAAGCGTGGTCAGAGCTGATCAAAAAAGAATTCTTAGGGGAAGAATGGCGGAGAGGACAGGACTCGAACCTGCAAGCGCTTTCGCGCGGTAGTTTTCAAGACTACTGCCTTACCAATTAGGCTACCTCTCCGCACCGGGTGCGGCGAATTAAAAATATACCGTAAAGAAAATCGATTAACAACTTTCTTTTGTTTCAAGCAAATGGTGGGCACGTCGAAAGAATTGAGGCGGTCTGGAAATTACATTTTCAGGCCAGTTCCCTTTTTTTGTAAAAGGATAGGTTAGAAATTGGTGACCTTTTGCTGAAGGGATGGTTTTTAGATTGTGGGCGATTAGATGTGGCCGATTTCGACGGGTGCCATTTCGATGCGTCGTCAGTTGCCTGCGAGAATTCACTTCGAAAACCTTTCCGGGGCATGCACGAAGCCGGTCGATGCCTCCAGGCTGACAAAAAGTGTCGTTTTGATGTAAATATTTCAAAAGAAATGGCTTGTGGGAAATTAACGGCGTCAGAGCTCCGCCAAAACTGTAAGTAAATTCATTTTTTTTAATCTTTTTGCCGCGTTTTTTAATCTTTTCGTCTCTTTTTTTAGTCTTTTCGCCGCGTTTTTTAATCTTTTTGTGACAAAACTTATAGTTTTTGTCTCATCTTTTAATCTTTCTGTCGTATTTTTTAATCTTTTCGCCGCACTTTTTAATCTTTCCGGGTCATTTTTTAATCTTTGTGTCGCATTTTTTAGGGTTTTTGCCCTCGATTTGAAGGTTTGATCGAAGATAAAAAAAGAGGATGTCAAAAAAGAATTTGAGGGCTTCAACGACCTCTCAACTTTTCAGACATCCTCGTTTCTTGTTTCGATTTAGATACGATTGCGGGACCCGGGCAGATCTACTTCATTTCTGCTGTCGCTTTGTTTCCGACAGGCGACGACAGGAGATTCGATATTCTTGAATCGATCGCCGGCGTCTTGTCCCAACCGCTGGTTTTCATCTGTATTCCGCCGGTCTGGTCCACGAGGAAATAGGCGGGGAATCCCATATTGATGTTACCCGCTTTGTCACGGTCAGCGTACTGCATGACCATTCCGAAGCTGTTCGGCACGATAGCAAAATTGAAAGGCGTGGAGCGCAAGTAGTTTTCCACCTTGGTCTCGTTTTCCATCGTCAAAGCGAGAAATACGACGTCGCGTCCTTTGTACCTATCGACCATTTGATTCAGCTTGGGAATTTCGCTGTGGCAGATCTCACATTTTGTCGACCAGAACGTGATCACCACAACTTTGCCCTGGAGTTGATTGAGGTCATAGACCTGGCCGTTCATTGCGGGAGCCGAAAACTCGGGAGCCGGATTGCCTTCTCTAAGGCTTTGCTGAGCAAAAGATGCCAGCGTCAGTAATAGCAGGAGGAGAATAATAGAGATAATTCGCATGGGTGAGTGACCTTGAAAGAATTTAGGAATGTTAAAGGATGTTCAACACCCCTTAATTAGAATAAATTACTAATCCGACATTCCTCCAGAAACGATACGTATCTTCTTTAGGTACAATGAAAACAGGTGGGCTCGAAAATGATTGTCATGCTGGTGCGTGATAATATTTGCTGAATGCATCTCGAGACGCTTGAAGTCCAGAATTTCCGCAATTTACAGGGCAATATCGTTTGCGGAAAGGGTCTAAATGTCCTTTTTGGGGAAAACGGACAGGGAAAGACCAACTGGCTCGAAGCGATCTATATTCTTGCTACTAGCAAATCTTTCAAAACTGCTAAACTCAATGAATCAATACGTTTCGGGGAAGAGTTAGCAGTGGTTCGCGGCTCGGTGCGGGCGTCAACAGAGATCATCCGTGACATTCAGGTCGCGATTCAAGGTAATTCCAAATCCCTCTCAATAAACGGGAAAAAGGAAACCATTGGAAGCTATCTAGGGCAACTTCACGCTGTCGTGTTTAACTCAGATGGGCTAGAGGTCGTTCGCGGGGTGCCTGACGCCCGGCGACGTTTTCTGGACGGCGGAATCGTATCGATCCATCCACCGTATCTTCAAATTATAACAGATTACAACCGTGTTATACGGCAGAAGAATAATTTACTTCAGGCGGCACAATCGGGTCAACCGTCAGGAGAGAAATTATCTGAAATGTTAGCTCCGTGGAATGAACAATTGATCATTCTTGCCGCACGTATCCACAAATCGAGGGTCCGGTACGTCGAACGGTTAAATGCGGCTTTTGAGCGGGACTTGTTCGGCCGTGAGGATATTTCTATTCGATACGCGTCGTCGTTGGAGGGCAAAGGCGATTTGGCGGATTATGAATCTCTAATGGCAGAACGGCTAAATATCCGTCTCCCGGCGGAGATCGCCGCGGGCTTTTCATTGATCGGAACTCACCGCGACGACCTAGAGATCCTGTTTGACGGGCATGACCTTCGCAAATACGGCTCTGCAGGCCAGCAGCGGAGCGCCTTGCTGCTCCTCCTTATCGCAAATCTTTCCGTTTTCTATGCCCAGCGAAGCGAATATCCCCTCTTCCTGCTCGATGATATCGACGCAGAACTCGACTATCCCAGGATCGGCCGTCTGCTCGAATTTCTCGCCGGCAAAACCCAGACTTTCGTTACAACTTCGAAGGAAAGTTTCGTCGAAAAATTTGGTCAAAATGCCAGTATTTTCAGCATCGAAAACGGCACTGCAATATTTACCTAAAATATAGATATTTATTGGCTTTGCCCGCTGTGAGAATTCACCAAAAAATGCTATAATTTCGTTTTGACTGACCGTGTATATTTCTCACAAACGGATGCTCAAAAAGAACGGGAAATAGTATGTCCATTTCAACACAGATCTGTTTGCTCTTGATCCTTATTCTTGGGGCGATTTCAAGTTCCTTTGGCCAATTGGCGGTTCAACCGGGAGCAAGCGATCCGCTGCATTTCGGAAATCCTGACGCCCAGATGAAAATCGAGGTTTTCATAGATCTTCAATGTCCTGCCTGCGCCGATTATAACGAACGACTTAGAGCGGTCGAAGAGAAGTATCCGAAAAAAGTTCAGATCATTTTCCGACACTTCCCCTTAGCGATGCATGACAAGGCGATGATCGCCGCGAGAGCCGTAGAAGCAGCGAACGAGCAAGGTAAGGGCCTTCAAATGACCGATTTGATGTTCGCGAATCAGAAATTGTGGTCCGACGATCCGAAAGTGAAAATGTTTGCCGGATATGCCCGACGACTAGGATTGGATTTGGATCGTTTCAGCAGGAATTTCGATAGTGAAGCAATTCTGAACCGCGTACAACAGGACATTGCGAGAGCTAGATCGCTAAAACTCAATTCGACACCGACCGTTTTTATTGATGGGAAAGAGCTTACGTATCCAGAAGCACTAGAGATCGAAAAGATAGTTTCAGAAGGGAATTAATTAAGAGGTTATAACAAATTGGTTAAAGCAAAGACAGAGTACGGAGCAGATCAAATAACGGTTTTAGAGGGACGCGATGCGGTGCGCAAGCGTCCGGCGATGTATATCGGATCGACCAGCGATATCGGACTTCATCATTTGGTTTATGAGGTCGTTGATAATTCAGTTGACGAGGCCCTGGCCGGGTATTGCGACAAGATCGAAGTGGCGATCCATATGGACAATTCGATCACAGTTGTAGATAACGGCCGAGGCATCCCGACCGACATCCATAAGCAGGAGGGGCGGTCTGCTGCCGAGGTCGTGATGACTATCCTGCACGCTGGCGGAAAATTCGACACTAATTCCTATAAGGTGTCAGGCGGTCTTCATGGCGTCGGTGTATCCTGCGTGAATTTTCTCAGCGAGTATCTAAAGCTGGAGATCTGGCGTGACGGCAAAACGCACGAAATGGAATTTGAGGCCGGAATTCCTGTTGCACCGCTCAAGGAAACCGGAACAACGACCAAGCGCGGTACAAAGATCACTTTTCGCCCGGATTCCAGCATTTTCGAGACAACTGTTTACAGCTTCGAAAAGCTCTCCGAACGCCTTCGCGAAAAGGCGTTTTTGAACAAGGGTATTCGCATTTTCATCAAAGACGAGCGCGAAGAGCCGGAAAAATCACACGAGTTTTATTACAAGGGCGGAATTGCCGAGTTTGTAAAACATCTCAACAAGAATAAAAGCCCACTACACGACCAACCGCTCTATTTCGAGCAGATAGACGATGATCTCTCGATCGAGGTGTCGATGCAGTACAACGACAGCTACGACGAAAAGATCTTTTCTTTCGCCAATAACATCAACACCGTCGACGGCGGAACCCATCTCTCCGGCTTTCGCGGAGCAATTACCCGTACGATCAATAACTACGCTGAATCGAGCGGCATGATGAAAAACGCTAAGGTCGCACTTACGGGTGACGACGTGCGTGAAGGTCTCGTTGCCGTTATAAGCGTCAAGATCCCGCAGCCGCAGTTTGAAGGCCAGACGAAGGGTAAACTCAATTCGCCGGTAAAGGGACCGGTTGAATCCTTTCTCAATGAAAAGCTCGGAGAGTTTTTCGAGCAGAACCCGGCTGTGGCGAAAAAGATCGTCGGTAAGGCCGTAGATGCGGCTCGCGCCCGTGAAGCGGCCCGTAAGGCACGTGAGATCGTCCGAAAGAGTGCTCTGGGTTCATCGACACTACCCGGAAAGCTTGCCGATTGCCAGGAAAAAGATCCCGCGTTATCAGAGATCTATATTGTTGAGGGTGATTCGGCCGGAGGTTCAGCAAAACAGGGCCGTGACCGGAAGAATCAGGCCGTCTTGCCTCTCAAGGGAAAGATACTGAATGTAGAGAAAGCACGTTTTGACAAAATGCTTGGCCATGGCGAGATCAAAGCATTGATCACGGCGCTTGGGACCGGGATCGGTAAGGATGATTTCGACGTTGCAAAACTGCGTTACCACAAGATCTGCCTAATGACCGACGCTGATGTTGACGGAAGCCATATCCGGACGCTGCTGCTTACGTTTTTCTACAGGCAGATGCCGCAGCTTCTTGAAAACGGCTTTGTTTATATTGCCCAGCCGCCACTTTACAAGGTAAAACGGGGCAAGAAAGAAGAATATCTCAAGGACGAAAAGGCAATGTTCCGCTACCTGATGCGGATGGCAACCAACGATCTTCAGATAAGCTCGGGCGATCGTGTGATCGAAGGGCGAGAGCTCTCAAAGGCGCTTGAGCAAACCACCGAGTATAAGACATATTCAGAACGTCTTGCTCGCCGTATGATGAACGACGCGAAACTCGTCGAAAGTCTCATCGAAGCATTCGGCGGGAAAGACGGCGTGCTGACGAAAAGCGGCCTCAAACTTCGGAAGATATTCGGTGAACAGGAATTAATGGCCGAGATCGAAGGCAAGTTGGCCAATGCCGGATACAGTACTGAGCTGACCAGCGATCAGGAGCATGGTTTGTGGGAGATCGATGTCTCATATCCTAATGGCCAGAGTCTCAAGATCGACTGGAATCTCGCCAGCTATGTCGAATTCCAGAAGGCGGTCGATCTTCGAAAAACGCTGGAGCAGGATTTTTCAGCTCCATTTGTACTGGGTGAAAACGGTAAGAGCGAAACCGTAGATTCACGCGAGGTCCTTCTTGAACGCGTGATGGCGTTGGGCAAAAAGGACCTGACCATACAGCGCTACAAGGGCTTGGGCGAAATGAATCCCGAACAGCTTTGGGAAACAACGATGGACCCCGCCAAACGCACAATGCTTCAGGTTCGTATCGAAGACGCTATCGAAACTGACGGCCTGTTCACTGTGCTAATGGGCGACGCGGTCGAACCGAGGAGAAAGTTTATCGAGGACAACGCCCTCGATGTGAAGAATCTCGACGTTTAAGTTCCGGCGTAAAGCGAAAACAAGACCTGCCGAAATTGGGAATGGCTCGTGTTTTTTTGATACGGATCTGAAATTAATTGTGCGCAATTGTCTTAAGTGAATATTGCCTTATGAAATTCGCTAAATACACATTCCTGATCGCGGGAATTTACGGTCTGCTCGTTCTTTTGCCCACCTATTTTTCGGAAAAACAGTTTGGCGTCGATTATCCGCCTGCCGTTACGCATCCTGAGTTCTTGTATGGTTTCGCCGGAACTGCGATCGCATTTCAATTCGTATTCCTGATCATTTCAAGGGATCC
>Ga0105247_10003056_pt1 | contig 11078 bp, 8 predicted proteins | sample KBSS24metaG_FD_81519 | JGI IMG/M metagenome (GOLD analysis project Ga0105247, IMG submission 81519) | Switchgrass rhizosphere microbial communities from Kellogg Biological Station, Michigan, USA - KBS S2-4 metaG | ecosystem: Host-associated > Plants > Roots > Rhizosphere > Soil | place...
GAGATCGACGTGCAGCGTTCGCCTGGGATCGGGGTCGCCGCAGACGATCTCGGGGCGGAGGCGGTCCTTCGCGGCGACGAGCTTGAGGAGCCTCTTCGCGGCGTCGAGGTCCTTCGCCTTGGCGCCGACGAACGTGCGATCGCCGGACACGAGCTCGACGAGGTCGACCTCGCCGAGCTCCGCGTGCCCCTTCACGGCGGCGCGGATGCGCGGCCAGTCGTCCTCGGTCGCGCGGGCCTTGCTGCGCCGCGCGAGGACGACGAACGGCGTCGCGCAAGCCTCGTCGGCCATCGGCGGCCACGACTGATAACCCCTCCCCACCGCGTAGTTGTTGTTCTCCGGGTCGGGCTCGTTGCACCGCAGCGTCTCCTTCACCGGCCTCGTGCGGAAGAGCGCGGTGTGGAGCTCCGGCTCCGTCCAGCCCGGCGCCTTCTCCCAGTACATCGCGGTGAGCAGCGCGTCGCCGGGCGCGACGACCAGGATGCGCTTCGCCTTGAGCGCGGTGCCGGACGAGAACGCGGGCGGCGGCAGCGGCACGCGCCCCCAGCCCTCGCCTTCGCGCCGATAGAGCTTGCCGGAGCGGCCGACGATCCACGCCGCGCCGCGGTCGACGCCGTCCATGTCGACCACGGGCTCGGGCGTGGGGATGACGGCGGCCGCGTCCTTCGTGACGCGCTGGAGGACGGTCTTCGCGGGCTCGTCGGTCGAGTGACGGTCGCCGGTGAGCACCCAGAGATCGTCGCTCGCGACGCGGCGCACGACGAGCGCGCTGCCGCCGCCGATCGTCTTCGCGAGCGCGTGGAACGCCTTGCCGTCCCAGCGCGCGACGCGGTCGTTGCGAAAGACGTAGACCTCCTCGGGCGAGACCTCGTGCAGCGTGGCGAAGCGCTCGCCGTCGCCGGTGACGGGCAAGAGCGCCTCGAGCGGGTGCTCGGTCGCCTTGGTGGCCGGCGACCAGTGGCGCGCGAGGAGCGGCGCGCGCTCGTCCTGCGTCCATTCGCGGCGGCCCACGACGAGGACGTCGCCCGTGGGGAACGCCGACAGCGAGGGATACGGCATATCCCGATAGAGCGCCTCGGGCGGCTTCGTGCTCGACCCCTCGACCCACAGCTCGCCGTTCGCCGCGGCGAAGCCGAGCGACCCGATGATGCCGCCGTCGAGCCACGCGTGGAGGTTCGTCTGGTCCTTCCCGTACGTCTTCCACGTCCCGCCCTGATACCGGTGGAGGACGGCGCCCTCGCTCGAGCGCGTGCCGGTGCTGTCGGCGATCCAGAAGTCGTCGATCGACCTGCCGGCGATCCCCGTGGGCGCCGCGATGGACGGGTCGCCGATCGACTCGAGCCCCGCGTCGCGCAGCGCGACGAACGACGCCGCGCCCGTGCGGTAGCGCGCCTCGATGCTGCCGGCGCCGCCATAGTGCACGACCACGTCGTCGCCGACTTTGTCGGCGGCGAGCTGCGAGCACAGGCCGTCGACCACCGCGTAGAAGCCGTTTAGCTCCTTCGGGACGCTCCTCCACTTCTGCGGGCCCGCGGGCACCGGCGTGCGCGGCGCCGCGATGACCGCGCCCGTGGCCGCCGCGTCGGCAGGTGACGCCGCGACGGCGGACGGCGCGGCGTCGCCGGGCGCGGCCGCGGAGGACGGCGCCGCGCTCGGCGCGTTGCCGACGGCCGTGTCGCGCACGCAGGCGGCGAGGCACGCGGGGAGGAGACAGAGCGCGAAGGACGATCGGAGCCGCACGCGCAGAGTGTCGGAGGGTTCGCCCCGGCTGTCATCCCTTTCGAGCGCCGTGACCCGAGAAGGTTTCGCCGGGCGGCTCGATACCGTGATAACGGGGTCATCCACATATCGCGCGATCTGTCGCGTATTACCATCCGGGGTACTACATGAACCGTCTCTCCGTCGTCATGGGCATTGGGCTTTTGGGCGCGTTTGGCTGCGCTGGACAACCGGGCGACGCGCCCGCCGACTCCGAACGGTCGAGCGCCGCGGCGCTCGAGGGGTATCCGGTCGATTTTCCGAACAAGTCACGAACGCCGACGCCCGACGTGGCCACCGCCGCCACCATGAAATACTTCGGCGGCCCGGTGATCCCGAACGCGAAGGTCTACGTCCTGTGGTGGGGCAATGCGGCGAACATCAATCCGGTCCTCACCGCCGCCAAAGGCGGGATCTCGGATTTCTTCGCGGGCATCACCAATAGTAAATATATGGATTGGCTCAACGAATACAACACGACCATCAACGCGCAGGCGGGGAGCCACGTGGGCTCGCCGGGGACCAACCAGCGTATCGGCCGCGGCAGCTTCGCCGGCGCGCTGACCCTGTCGCCGGTGCCGGCCGGGAACGTCACCGACACGCAGATTCAGGCGACGCTGGACAGCGCCTTCACCGCCGGCACGCTCCCCCAGCCCGACGACGCGACGATCTACGCGATCTTCTTCCCGCGCAGCGTGACCATCACGTTGACGGGGGTGGGCTCGAGCTGCTCCACGTTCGGCGCCTACCACTTCTCCACCACGGAGACGACGCGCCACAACGCGTATTACCTGGTGATGCCGGACTGCGGGAGCTCCTTCAGCGGCTTCACGCGCGTGACCTCGCACGAGCTCATCGAGGCGACGACCGACGCGATCCCGACGCCCGGCAGCAACCCCGATTTCCCGCAGGCGTGGAACGACTCCTCCGGGAGCGAGGTCGGCGACCTGTGCGAAGGGACGTCGGGGACCATCGCGACGCCGCTCGGCTCGTTCTCGGTGCAGGGCATCTGGAACGAGCTCGCCCAGAACTGCGCCGTGTCGCGCACCTTCGCGCGCGACTACAACGTATCGTTCGCGCAGGGCGCCGCCACGATCACCTCGGGCACGCCCACCAGCTTCTCGGTGGCCACGGCGACCTCCGCGGGGACGAGCCAGACGCTCACGTTGTCGGTCACCGCGCCCGTGGGCGTCACCGCGCAGCTCGGCGCGACGCAGCTGACGTCCGGCCAGTCCACGACGCTCACGATCACGGCCCCCACGCCGGCCGCCGCGGCGCAGGTCGTGGTCCGCGCCGACGGCACCACGGGGACCGCGGCGCAGAGCCACACCGCGGGCCTCCTCCTCACCGTGAAGTAGTCGCCGTCGCTCCGCGGCTCGCGGAGCACCCCTCGAGTCGGCCGCGACCGCCCTCGCGCGGCGCGGCCGACCGCGGGAGCTCAGTCGCTCACGAGGGCATATCCTCGCGGCGTGGTGTCGGCGCGACCGGCGCGGATCGACGCCCAGCCGATCGCGATCTGGACGAGCCCCAGCGCGAGGAAGCCCGCGTCCCACGCGAGCTGCCCGTCGCCGGGGTGCACGTGGTGAATGCCGAGTATCTGGTGGTCGATCACCCCCTCGACGAGGTTGAAGAGGCCCCAGCCCAAGACGAGAGAGCCGACGAACGTCCGCGTCGACCAGGGCACGTCGGCGCGCAGGCCGGCGACCCAGAGCCGCCATAGCCCGAGCGCCACCATCGCCCACGTGAAGGCGTGGAACACGCCGTCCCAGATCATGTTGTATTTCATCTCCACGAGATCGATCGGCGGCCGCACGCTCGAGAGCATGTTGTGCCACTGAAGGATTTGATGGAGCAGGATCCCGTCGACGAAGCCGCCGAGCCCCGTGCCGAGGAGGATGCCTGCCGAGACGATCGCGCCTTGATGGGTAGCGTTCAAAGGACCCTCCGTACCGTCGCCGTCACGCGTCCGGGATCGTCGGGGGTGCGGCGCGCGGCTCCTCCGGGGGCCCCGGCCGGCCGCTCGCGCGCGGACGCCCGATGGCCTCGACGCGCACGCAGATGGCCCCGATCGTCAGAAAAGGAAGGAGCGCGACGAGGAGGTTCGCGCCGAAGCCTTCGCGGAAGACCTCGGAGCGAGCTCTCCGCCCTGCTGCACAGTCGGGGCACGCCTCGGCCGGCGCGGCCGCCGCGAGCGCGGCCGCAAACGCCGGCGCTACGAGGAGCGCGCGCCACATTGCCACGCACCGTGGCGTCTTTGCACTCGGCGGAGCGCGGCGCCGCGACGGGGCGGCTCGGGGCATAACGCTGCCGAGGAGCATCGCCGCCGACGATGCAGCTCGCGTGCCTTTGGGCGCCGTTGCCGCCACCGCGAGGGCGGGCGCGGCAGAGCGCGAGCAGGCGCGACCGAGGGGGTCGCCTACGCGGCGAGGAGATGCATCGACGCTCGCCGGTCCGCGGGGCAAGGAGCCGCCTGGTCGCGCGTCACCGACGTCCCGCTCGGAGGAGGCCCCTGGACGAGGACGGAGCCCGACGACGCGAGGGCCTCGTACGGGCTCCACGCCGCCCAGCGGCCGAGCGAGCCGTCGACGAAAGGCGGCGTGGTTATGAATTGTTGTCAGAGCGACGGCGCCGCGTCGACGCAAAGGAACGAGCGCACGGGCGTCCACCGCGCCCGGCGGCGCGAAAGGCGCGCTTCCAGCGACTCGCCGTCGAAGTCGGCCACCTGGAGGTGATTGGCCAGGAAGGCGGCGCGCGCGGCGAGCACGTTGACGTTGATCACGGCGAGCGCCGGCTCAGGCATATACGGCCCGACGAAGACGCCGCACGCCCTGCACAACATGAAGTCCGCCGTCTTCGTGCCGAAGCGATACCGCTGTACGAGGCTCGCGTCGCGGACGGAGACGTGGACCTCGCCGCCCGGGTCCGACGTGTAGATGGCGTGATGCTTCGCGCAGAACGAGCACGTGTCGGTCCGCGAGCCGAGCTCCGACGGCGTCTTGTCGCTCTCCAGCCGGACCTCGAAGTTCTGGCAGTGGCAGGCCCCAAGATACGTAAAGCGACGCGACATGCGTGAAGAGCGTAGCCGATGACGCGCGCGACGCACGGGACGGGACAGGACCGATTCGACCGGCGCGTCCGGCGCGACGAGCCTCGCGCTCCTGCGCGCGGGCTCGCCGGCGACGGCTACGGATCGCGTTCGAGGTAGCCGATGTTCGCCTGGCGCGAACGGACCGTGAGCGCGAGGGACTTGCCGTCCGGCGACACGCGCGGGTTGGCGCGCCACCTTCGATCACGGTCGACGAGCCGGTGGATCGCGCCGGTGCCGAGATCGAGCGCGACCAGCCCGGCGGCGCCCTCGGCGAAATCGGTCGCGTAGATGCGGCGGCCGTCGAGCGCGAACGAGATCACCTGCAAATTCAGGTGGAGGTTCGCCGCGACGCTCTCGACGGCGCCGTCCGGACGAAGGACGATGATCTGGCTCTCGTTCGACGGCTCTCGCTCGGTGACGACCGCGATGCGCCCGTCGCGCGAGACGGCGACGCCCGAGACCGGGCCGGCGGAGGAGAGCGGAGGGGGCGCGAAGCGAGGGCCCCGCGCGCCGCGCTCGACGTCGAGCCAGGACACCGACCCGGTGCCCATCACGGCGCACCTCCCGGCGGCGCAGGCGATGCGGGCCCTGCACGTCAGGGCGGCGTCGTCCTCGGGGTGCTCGGCGACGTTCGCGGCGATGACGTCCTGCCGGCCGTCGTCCAGTGTCATGCGGACGAGCTCGCACGGCCGCGCGGCGGGCGACGCGCCCGGACCGCCGCGCCAGAAGAGCGCGCGCCCGTCCTCCGTGAGCACCACCGCGCCCGCGGTGTAGATGTCCGGGCCGGGCCCGAGCAGCTTCGGCGCGCCCCCGACCTCCTGCTCGTACACGCCGAGCGCCTGGCCGTCGCCGCGGTTCGACACGAAGACGAACCGCGAGCTCGACGTCCAGCCGATCATGCTGTCGCTCGCGTCCGAGTTGGTCGCGCGCTCGAACGGGCCGCCGAGCGCGACGCCCGACGCGGCGAGGCGGGCGACGAACACGTCGTCCTGCGAGTCCGCCGTGATGAACGCGAGCGCGTCGGACCGGGCGGAGAGCGAGGACCAGCCGCTCGAGGACCGGTAGAGCGGGACGGGCTCGCCCAGAGGCTCGCCGCCCTCCCCCAGCCCGAGCTCCATGAGCGTGACGCCGCCGCCCCGCAGCGCCGGTCGCAAGAAGAGGAGCCGGTCGTCCGACGGCCACGCCACCCCGGTCACGCCGTCGCTGGTCATGAGCGTGCCGCGCGCGACCACGCGCGACCACGCGCCGTCCGCCGACGCGACGACGAGCTCCTCCCCGCCGCGGCCGACCTGCTGCCCCTGGAAGACGATGGAGAGCCACCGGCCCGACGGGGCCCACGCGATCTCGCTGATCCGCTGGCTCGATATCGACGGCATGAGGATCGTATCCAAAGAACCGTCGAGCTCCTCGATGCGGACGCCGGGGGACGCCAAGACCACGATCGCCATGCGACGGCCGTCCGGGGCGAGGCGGAACGAGACGGCCTCCTTGCGCACGATGCGGCGGGCGCGGGTGACGACGTCGACGGCCTCGATGGCGCGGTCGGCGGTGCGGACGAGGATCTCCCGATCGCCGGGGAGCCAGTCGACCTCGCACCCGCACTCGACGGCGCTCGTGGAGTCGACCTCCTCGCCCTTGGCGATCTGCACGCGCTCTCCGGTCGCGACCTCCTGGATCCAGACGGCGCCCTCCGACAGGAACGCCACGCGCGTCTTGTCGTGCGACAGCGCGACCTCCGAGATCCTGCGATTCGGCTCCAGCGACGTGAGGCGGCGCTCGGTGAGCCGCGGCGGCGCGGCGACGGCCGGCGGGCTCGCCTCGGGCGGCGGAGGCAGCGGCGCGACGGCGGTCGATTGCGCGCCGCGGGTGAGGGCGATCGCGGCGACGACCACGGCGAGGGCCGCCGCCATCACGAGAGCGAGCGGCCACGGCGCGCGGCGCGCCCCACGCTCGCGCGCCGCCCTGGGGCCGGCCCCCGCCGCCGCGTCGACGACCGCGGTCCCCTCCGTCGCGCCCTCGATCGCGGCCTCGGGTCCGACCTCTCGCGCCGCCGCGCGGACCTTCGACCCGGCGGCGCTGTCCGGCGCCTCGCCCTCCGCCGCGCGGACCTTCGGCGCGGCGCCGGCGTCCAGCGCCGGGCCGTCGACCGGGACGCCCGCGAGCGCCGCCTCGAGCTCGCGCGCGAGCGCCCGCGCGTTCGGCTGCCGCGCCGCGGGCGAGATGGCGAGCGCCCGGGCCAGGACGGGCTCCCACGCCCCCACGTCGACGCCGAGCTTGGCCGGCGTGGGGCGGCGCGCGGCATCGAAGACGGCGCTGTAGTGCTCGTTCGCGTCGTCCACCGCGAACGGCGGGCGCCCCGCGAGCACCTCCGTGAGGAGGAGGCCGAGCGCGAACACGTCCGTCCACGGCCCGGTCCGCGCGCCGGAGAGCTGCTCGGGCGCGGCCGACGCGGGCGTGAAGGCGCGATCCGCGGAGCCCGTGCCGGTGTGGCCGCTCGGCGAGAGGCGCTGCTCGTCCGCGCCCATGATCTTGGCGATGCCGAAGTCGAGCACCTTCGCGACCAGCGCGCCGCCCGACGGCACGAGCATGATGTTGCCGGCCTTGATGTCTCGATGGACGATCCCCGCGTCGTGCGCCTCGGCGATCGCGTCGAGCACGGGGCGGAGGAGCTCCATGCACGCGCGCGGCGACAGGCCGCGGCCGCTCCGCGCGCGCAGCTCGTCTCTGAGCGTCACGCCGTCGAGCCACTCGAAGACCATCCACGGGACGGGCGCCGATCCGCCGGGCGGGTGCGTGACGCCCGCGTCGAGGATCTGGACGATGTCCGGGTGGCGCAGCTTCGCGATGGTCTTCGCCTCCTCCAGGAACATCAGGAGGTCGCCGGACCGCGCGGCGCGATCCGCCGACGGAGCCTTGAGCACCTTGACCGCGATCGGGACGTCGAGGGCGAGGTGATGCCCCGCGTACACGACGCTGAAGCCCCCCTCCGCGATGACGCGGTCGACCCGGTACTTCCGTTCGAGGATGGTGCCGGCGAGGGAGGGCAGCGGCTCGTATCGCCCCCCGCGCGCGCCGGCGGGCGAGGACCCGCTCACCTCGGGCTCGGCGTAGCCCCCGCCGGGCGCCGCGACCGGGCCGACGTCGGACCGCTCCGTCGTTTGCCGGCGCCGCTCGTTCATCGGCGAAATAGACGGTTTTTGCGCGTCATGGAGAGCTCGTCGAGCTGCCGCGCACGGATTCTGTCACCAAACCGCGCGCGCGCCACCCGGCATGTGCTCCCTGGTGCGCACGCTCCGCGGCGGCCGCCGCGGCCGCGGATCGGCGCGCGGCCTGCGCGCCGGCGGCGTCGAGCCGACCGCCCATCGCCGCGAGCTATCCGTCGATACGGCGCCACGCGGCAGGCACTTGCTCGAGCAGCTCCCGGACATCGGCGACGAGCGCGCGGGGCGGCGTCCGGCGAGCTCGCTCGCCGAGCCGTCCGAGCAACCCCCCTCTGGGCCGGTAGCTCTCGATGCTATGTCGAGGGAGCGGCCACGCGCGGACGTCCTGGGGCGCCTTCGCGAACACGCGCTCTCGCGCCTCCGCGACGAGATTTTGGGTGAGAAAATCGCGATCGCGAAGCGCGAAGACCCGTAAGAACGGCCCTCTCTGGGCGCGCGCGAATTTCGCGCGCGTCACGACGTCGTTCTTGTTGTGAACGCCGATCGCGCGCACTACCGCCGCGAAGGGCAGGTCGCGGCGCAATGCGCTGATCGCGGCGTCGAGTATCCGCTGCGAAAGGCCGCCTTCTTTGTCTTCGCAGAAGAGCGAGATCTCCTCGACGCGGAGCGGCGTCACGCCCACCCCTCGCTCGGCACGCCCAGCGTCACGACGCTCTTCGGCTCCGCGTAGCTCAGCACGACGTCCGAGTGCGTCGTGGCGATCACCTGATTGTCGTCGTCCGTACCCGTCTCGCAGAGCCGCAGGAGGCTCCTCTGCCAGCGCGGGTGGAGGTGGAGCTCCAGCTCGTCCAGCAGCACGATGGATCGCTCCGCGCGAAAGAACGCCAGGTTCGCACTCGGGCTCGAGCGCGAGCGACGGGAGATCTCCGCGCGAACGAGCCCGACGACGTCAGGGGAGATCGGCCGAGGTCCGGTACGGCTCCGCGCCGGGGTGGAGCAAGGGGCGATATCCCGCGGCGAGGGTCCGGACGGTGGACGGCGGCGTGAGCAGGTCGACCGCGGCGCCCTCCGGCACGTCGAGCGGAGGCCCGTATCCGGAGAACGACCAGGGCAGAGCGCGCCGGCCGACGATCAGCGCGGGGCTGCCTTCGTATCGGACCATCGCGCCGTCGGGCAGCGAGCCGAGGGTGGCGGGGCGCGTCGCCTTTTGCCGCGTGCGCGGGTCGATCCGCTCGCCGTGGAGGCGGGCGTCGATCTCGGCCGCGCGCGGCCGCTCGGAGAGCCCGTGGGCCGCGCGCCACGCCTCGCCGAACGCGACGTAGTCGGCGCGCCGGCAATACGCGCAGGGGCGATGCCCGGCGGAGAAGGCCGTCGCCTCGTCGAGGAAGAAGAGCGCGGTCCACCGGCCCGGCGGCATCGGATCGCGCCGCACGTTCTTCCAGACGAGCACGCAGGCGATCCACGGCTTCGATCGCCAGCGCGCCGCCCCCAGCTCGCGCTCGGGGGTGTGCAGGCAGCCGCGGTTGCCCATCATCAGACCCCGGCCGGGGTCGGACACGATCTCGCCGGTCGGGGTGACACGGTTCTGGAGCGAGGTCTTGCGCATCGCGACGGGGCGACACGCTAACACCCTGGGCTCACCCGAGCCGCGCGTCACCCGGGCCGCTCTCGCGCGTCGAGCCTCTTCGCCCGCGGCGCGCGGCGGGGGGCGCGATTTTCCCGGACGCGACGCGCCCGCGGACCTTCCCAGGCGCCCGCGGACCTTCCCGCGCGCCCGCGGACCTTCCCGCGCGCTCGCGGACCTTCCCGCGCGCTCGCGGAGCTTCCGGCGCGCCCCCGGAAGCCATCGGCCGCGCCGATTTCGGCGATCGGCGCGGGGCGTGCCATCGACAGACGGCCTCGCACCGTCACTTTTCGGCCGATTGGAGCGCTCGGTCGCACGCCGGGAGCTTTCGGAGCGCGCCGGAAGCTTTCGGAGCGCGCCGGAAGCTTTCGGAGCGCGCCGGAAGCTTCCGGAGCGCGCCCCCAAGCTCCCGGAGCCCGGCGTCGAGGTCCACGACGGGCGCCCAGGCGCACGCGGGTGGTGCACGGCGCCCGGCCTGTGCACGCGCACGCGCCCCGTGCACGGCGCACGCTCGCACGGACCGGCGCCCCCCGGTTCGGCGCGCGCGCTCTACGGGTCGTACGTCAGGTTGCCGCGCGTCTCCCGCCGTGCAGGTCGGACGGCGCGCCGGTCGCGTGCTCGACGTACGACGTGACGCCCTGGAACTCGCGCGTCCCGTAGTCGACGTCCCACTCGCTGTCGACGTGACGACGCTGATGCGCTCGTATTCACGCTGTTCGCGGCGACGGCGCGCGCGCCGCTGCGCGAGTCGCGCAACCGCGCGCCCGAAGTTTGTGCGTCCGGCGCACGACGCTGCGCCGATCGAGCAACGCGGGCGGGCCGAGCCGGGCCTCGATCCGGATCTCGGCGGTGATCTACGGGTTGCCCGGAGGGTCACCCCGCCGCGCCGCGGGGCGAGCGCCGGCGCGGGACGAGCTCACCGAAATACCAGCGGCGGCGCAGGCGAGGGCCGTAGGTGAGTCCGAAGTCGTGCAGCGCGCGATCGCGAATGAGGCTCACGGCGTCGGCCGGAGAGTCCATGACGGTGATGCGCTCGATGTCCGCCGCCTCGATCGTGCCCACCGCCAGGAGCCGGTCGCGCAGCACGCCGATGAGCGGCTGCCAGAAGCCCGACCCGAGGAGGATGAGCGGGAAGCGCTTCATCTTGCCGGTCTGGATGAGGACCAGCGTCTCGAAGATCTCGTCGAGCGTGCCGAAGCCGCCGGGGAGCGCGATGAACGCGTACGAATACTTGAGGAGCATCAGCTTGCGGATGAAGAAATATCGAAATTCGACCATGCGATCGAGGTACGGATTCGGCTTCTGCTCGTGCGGTAGTCGGATATTGCAGCCGATGGACGCGCCGCCCGCCTCGCGCGCGCCCCGGTTCGTCGCCTCCATCAGCCCCGGGCCGCCGCCGGTCATCACGGTGAGCCCCGCCTCGGCGAGGCGCGCGCCGACCTCGCGC
>Ga0105247_10003060_pt1 | contig 11072 bp, 7 predicted proteins | sample KBSS24metaG_FD_81519 | JGI IMG/M metagenome (GOLD analysis project Ga0105247, IMG submission 81519) | Switchgrass rhizosphere microbial communities from Kellogg Biological Station, Michigan, USA - KBS S2-4 metaG | ecosystem: Host-associated > Plants > Roots > Rhizosphere > Soil | place...
AAACAGGAAATGCGAAGCTACTTGTTGGGCGTTTTGGAACCAGATAGCAAAACGCGGTTGGAAGAGCAAATTCTGTCTGCGCCTGAGACTTACGAAGAGCTTTTAGTCGTTGAAGAAGAGTTGATCGATCATTACGTAGCTGGTGGTCTATCCGGGCTCGACCGGCAGCAGTTTGAGACTCACTTCCTGATCACTGCCGAACGTCAAAAGAACCTGCGCTTCGGGCAGTTGCTGAAACGTTATGTAAACTCCCATCCGTTTCCCGAAGTCGAAAACAGCGCTCCCGCGAAAAAATCCCTCATGTTTTCCCTGCCAGCCGCAGGTCGCCCGGTGATGGCGTTTAGCATCGCCGGCGTGGTCCTGCTCGGAGTCGTGTTGCTGGGCTGGTTAGGGTTTAGAAGACCGCCGTCACGCTGGGCCCAGCAGCGTGTCGAGCCGGTGGTTGTGGTCACGCTCGCACCAGCCGCTGCGCCACAAGTAAGTGTTCCACCAAAAGGGTACACCTTAAAACTCGAGCTCGAGCTGGCAAACCCGAACTTTCACAACTACAAGTCTGAGCTGTTTCGGGAAAACACGTCAGTGCAGACGCGTGGTGAATTAAAGATTGAAGCCAAGGATAGCCGGTACGTAGTTCCACTCACGATCACAGGAGAGATGCTGAGTCCTGGAGATTATGAAGTGAAATTGAGTGGTGTGTCGGAGTCGGGTGGCAACGAGTTTATCGAGAAATATTCTTTCCGTGTAATCGAGTAAGTCCTCACTAACCACAGCCTAAAAATATTTCTGAAATGTTTGACCCCCCGAAGTCATAACCATTGAAGCGTCGCATTGACAATAACACCCCACGCGCGACACATAACCCTCACCCCGTAAAGCAATGGCGAGCGACCTCGTGAACAGTCGCTCGCCTTTGTGGTTTCTTGCCACAGAATTTTTAGCCACGAAAAGGCACAAAAAACACAAAATGGTTTAATGAGTTAAGGCGCCTAATTCTCGTATGGGAGAATTCAGCGCCTTAATTTCTCTAAAGATCTTTTTTGTGTCTTTTGTGCCTTTTTGTGGCTAAAAAATCTTTGTGGCTATTGTTTACGAATGTAGTTTCGATGGACCCAGCCGTCGTTGGCGGCACGGTCCTGGGTTTCGAAGAAGATGTTCTTCTCGTCTTCTCGCGTCACGACCTTCACGCGTCGCGTCACTTCGCGCGCTTCGGCTCGGGCCTTCTCTGAGTCTGTCAGAAATGTATGCACGACCTCAGTAGCGACCGGCTTCGCTTCGACGTCTTTGTTCAACTCCGCCACCGCTTCCACCGCGCTCGCCTTGAGCAACTTGGGCCAGAGCTTCGCGAACAACCCGCGTGAAGCGTAAACGTCCGCGCTGTTGACGTGTCCGTTAATCGCAAACACATAACCGATCACGTCTGACTTGTTGCGCAGTATTCCGGAAAGCGCGTTGATGTACGCTTCCGTCGTTTCTTTCACTTTCGCGTTCTCGACTGTCAGCTCAAAGCTTGACGTATTCACCATGGCCGGGGCGGCAGCGACCACATTAACAGCCAACTTATCTTGTGCGGCCTTCACATTCTTCCACACCGCTTCCTGCGACCGCTCTCGTTTAGCAGCGAGCTTGAGATCCTTCGTCGCGATCATATTGTCAGAGCTACTGAACGATGCATTTTCCTCGTTTCCACGCTTGCTCCAACGTCCCGACTCGACACAAAACGCCGCGATCGGCATACGGCCTGACTTTGGTGGAACGATGAAGTCGACCGAGATCGTCCGGTCCTGATCGCCGCCCCGCACTATGTCGCCCGCTTGAATGTAGATGTCCTGGTTAGAGAGATTTCTGATGGCAAGCTCGTTCACGTCTTTGGTTTCATAAACCCTGACCTTCTTTTGCGCGAGAGCTTCCTGAAGGGTGAGAAAGGTCTTGTTGGTCAAATCCTTTCCGTGCACAAGGAACACAGTGAGATTGCCGTGAGTGTATGGACCGGAGAGCCGGTAATTTGACTCGGCTGGGTCGTCCTGACCTTGCCCCCTGGTTGACGGATTTTGGGCCACGGCGTTGATGATCAGTCCGATGGAGGCGAGGAGGAGACAGAAAAACGTTATTGTGGTTAGGTGCTTAGGCTTCATTGTCGTTCTCCTAGTGAAGTGGATTGCCGGGGAGACAACCGCGGGGAGACTGTAGGAACGGAATTATGAAGACTTCTTGCGCGGTGAGACGATGTGGGAACGGATTTCGTTGCCAGCGCTGACTGGTTAATCAGGATGGGCCGTCGGAGCATCGGCGTGGGGCACGAAGCACATGCGGCAACGCGCCTCGTATTTATCAGCAGCGCCGACCGCCACCCGCTCTTCCGACTCAAACGTGCGCTGTGAGTAGTTAGCCGGCTGGCCACACTTCATACAGATCGCGTGAGTTTTAGTGATGTATTCGGCAATTGCTAAGAGTTGCGGCATTGGTTCCCAGGGTTTTCCGGTGTAGTCCTGGTCCAGACCGGCGATGATGACGCGTACGCCGCGCCGCGCGAGAGTATTGGCGACGTTCACGAGCTCGTTGTCGAAGAACTGTCCCTCATCAATGCCGACTACCTCAGTGTCAGGATCGACTCTTTCCAACAATTCTGCGGCGGAACGACTGTTGGCCGAGTCATGACGCATCTCGGAATGGGAAACAATCTGGTTCTCTGAAAAGCGTGAATCGAGCTCCGGTTTGAAGACTTGCACTTTCTGGCGCGCAATCTTGGCGCGGCGCAGGCGCCGGATCAGCTCCTCTGATTTGCCTGAGAACATCGATCCCGCGATTACTTCCACCCAGCCCGCGTTCGGTCGCGAGTTTGGTGGCGCCTCTTCATGATTCACTTGTGCTACGAGTTCGTCCATTCGTTTTCTATTGGTTGTAAAGTTTGGGATTGTAAAAAGGCGCAAATGCTGCGATCAAAGCCAGCTCAAAACTCAGTGAGCGCGTTACCAGATCTTTTGACAGAACTCCCCATGCTCCCTGCTTGCTTCTGACGTCTCGTTCTCCGGTGACGTCGTCGATCACTGCTCCCAGTTCACGGCGGCCTTCGACGACTTTCTTAACGATGTTTTCCGGAACTGAGATCGACGGTGCTGCTCCAAAGACGCCCTGCCGGCCGTCGGTGGCGTAAGCCCAGCCGCGCAGAAACGTGTGCCATTCACCTTCGATCGAGATCGAGTGAAAGCCGCCTTCGAGTCCGACGTAGATGTCCGCTTCAAGGCGGCGACTCTTCAAAGAATCGCGCGCGGCCAGAGCACGTTCGCGCGCTCCCTCCATCAACTGCCAATCCGTTAACGGCATGGCGGGGACGCTGGTTTCCACGCGCCGCGCCACCACGTTTGCGTTGGCCCAGTCAGGGTCAATGGTCGCGATACGTGCGACGCTCGCACGCACCGCCATGATTTTTGCTGCGCGATCGGATCCGAGAGCGATTGTCTTAACTGGCACAGATACTCGATTGATTCCTGCCGCCGGGAACGACTAGCACACAGGCAGGTTGAATTGCGAGAGAAGCTACAACAGAGGAGAGCATTTCGTCAAAACGTCAATTCCGCCTAACAAGTTAGGAAGACTTGTTAGGCGGACACGTTCTACTTTGCTTAATGGTCAACAGACGCACAAACTTTGTGGTGGGTTACTGTGTTTCGAGCCTCCGACACAGCCTGCTGACAATCAAGCAACACACCAATAGGAGGGTCAACCTCCCGGAGGACAGGAATTGTCGAGTGCCTCAGGATATCTCGAACTTCTACCGGTGTGAGTGAAGGGTTGGCTTCCAATATCAAGGCTACGGCTCCGCCGACTTTAGCCACCGCACCGGAAGTCCCGCCAAAGGAGAGTACGTGACCACCGCCGGCCTCGCAAGTGAGATCATTATCGCGAGCACCTGGAGCGTATACGACAACCCTAGCCCCCATACTACTGTTGGCGAAGTTATCTTGAATATGAAAATCCGTCGCGCCCACCAAAACAGAACACGTCACAGGAATCTTATGACCGTCGTCGTCGCGGCTCGGGTCGGCTTCCATATTATTCCCCGCTGGAACGCACACTACGATATTAGCGGCAATGGCATCCCTGATGACCTGGTTGATGGCCTCAATACACTCGATGTTTCCACCGCTCAGTGTCTGTATCTCGAGAATAATGACCTTGCGTCCTAATGCAGGCTCACTTCTTACAAAATCAATTCCGGCCGCCCAGTCAAAGTGATTTACGATTCCATCATGACCCGCTTGAATCGCCCACAGAATTGAATCCGGAGCAAACCCAACTATCCCGAAATTGTTGAGTTGGGCTCCCGCGAGTCCCATGGACGCTGTGCCGTGGTCAGTATTCCCATCTGACACATCAGAGTCGTCGTTGTAAATGTTCTTTCGCAACTCGATGTTTGCTCGATAGTCTTTATGGGAAACGTCAAACCCCCAATCGATCACAGCCACAGTGACGCCGGCGCCGGTTACTGTCTCTAATGTCTCGGGCAGGTTGCAGCGGAACGCGTACCATTGATGTAGTGAGTCTTGATCGCTTGTTCCCAATAGCTCCTCCTGGATTGCTGGAGGGGCCACTTTGGCAACAGGATTAGCACGTGCTACCTCGGGAAGAGACCGCAACTCTTTAGCGATTTTTGAAACGTCGGCATCGTCTGGAAAGCGAAGCGTAATCAGCGTATCGCGGCCTGAGGCCGAATAGAACTGGCGAGACTCCTCTTCAGATTCTCTGGACCAGGAATACCGAAGCGGGAACGATGGTCGCCAGGTGAGCAACTTACTTCTGGTGAGTATTTGTGACAGCTCAGGAGACCAGCGTTCGGGACACTGAGTTCTTTCCAGGGGCTTGGAAAAGTCGAAATGACGAAGACCCGAATCGTCCGCTGATCGGAATTTCACTTCGACGAGTCCCGGCACCCACGGACTTTTCCTTTGTTCATCTGCTTCAGAGTCTTTGTATTCTTGATACATAGCATTACCTCATCCGCCTCAACTGGCGCGCAATTGACCTGCAAACTCCAGCCGGCTTTCTGGAGTTTGCAAAGTCACTCATTGCCAATCACCTCTATAGCCCGCCGTCCCGTGTACCGACACCTACCGCTCCGCATAACGCGGGGTCGGGGGAGGGCGTCGGATCTCCGGTAGGTATCAACTGAAACTCATCCTGCGGCGCACCCCGCAGCCGCGGGTTCCTGAACAAGTGTGTGTAATACATGGCGAAGTGCCCGGGGCCCGGCTCATACTTGTGGTCTGGCAGTACATCCGGAGGAGCATTCGAAATCTCGTAAATCACGTTGTCTTCGTCTCCTTCATCAAACGTAAAAATGCGAGACCCCTCAGCTTTGAGTTCCAAACTGCCCATTTCGAAATCGATCTTGCAGCCCACCACTTCCGCCCCTCTTCCAAATTCTCTTTGTTGAGCTGGGGGTTGGGCGTTTCTGCGATTGAGTGGTCTTGACAACTGATGCGTATAAAACAGGCCATGACGCACTCTCAAGACCATTAAAAGCTTATCGGTGTCGAGTTCAGCAGTGAGATCTCTGTTGTGAAGATCTTCGCCCTCCAGATCCACGAGCCAGCGGAAGTCCCTCGCGAAAGGATGATGAATTCGATTAAAGTTCTCTCCTTGCCGAAATCTGGTAGCAATCGGTTGAGTAGGGTTCGAAACTTCAATTTCCCAATCGCGCACGTTGCCCAACTCCTCGTCTTTGCGCAGATCGTAGATTGAGCTAATCACGCCATTTTTGGTCTTGATAATCCGTGGAACGTGAGCCACGTGGGGCTGGGCCCCGCCGCCCTCGTGAGCCATCGCATTCAATAGCCCTATCTCCATATGATCTTCCATATAGTGAAAAACCATTAACCCTCGAAAAACTATGGTTGCCGACATGACAACTGCTCCTTTCTTCTTACCGGTGCAACGAACTTGTTATCCAAAGATTATGTTGGTGACAACGAAAACGTTTCCCCTGGAAAGGAAGATTTATGCTCAGCTCGGAGGACCATGTTTACGGCGTTCTTGGTCCATTAGTTTGGTTAGTAGTTAGAACTTAGCGTAGCCGCCATTCAAAGTAAATGCGGCCCAGTAGTAAGGACTTTGGAAACGTATTTGGGAATCGTGAAGCATTGCGCGTTGCGCATTCGCAAGGGCGACGGCAGTGCTGGTTTGCCGGCGCTCCTGGTGGAAGAGAACCATCAATTTCTCGGTCGCGGCCGAATCAACCGGCCAGAGACTCGCGACCACTAGCGGAACGCCGGCGCCAATAAAGCTACGCGCTAAACTCGCCATTCCTTCGCCATCGTAGTAGCGTTCCGCGCCTGTTTGACATGACGAGAGAACCACGAGGCGCGTTCGCTCCAAGCCTAAGCGATAGACCTCATACGCATGCAGTTGCGATTGAGTTCCGCTCCCCGCGAGTAACAGGCTTGAGTTCAATGGCAGATCATTATCAAGCACTGAATGTAGGGCAAGATGCACCACATCCGATCTGGGTATTTCACTCTTGACGGCTGCGACGGTCGCATTTGCCTCAAGCAAAGGGATGCCGTCCTTGTAGTTTGAAGCAATCTCCTGCGCTTCTCGTTTGGCATTCGGTAGATCGTCAAGGTCTGGAAAAGCCGCGCGATCGAAACGCGGATTTCCCACACTCAATAAACGTTCAGCTTTAACCGGCGCCTGCCGAGTTGCGTTCCGGGAGCATGACAAAAAGACGCTGGGACTCTCCGAGGCGGTTACAACGTAGTCTTCAATCAAGTATTTCTGAGATGACGGCGATACGAGGGCAGAAAACGGAATGTAACTAAGGGTTTTATCAGGGATGATGCAAATAGTTTTTTTATTGTCTAACAGCGTTTCGATTGGTTGGATGAGGAATGTGTAGAGTTGTTTGGCGAGCGCGAGCTCTTCTTCCCGATCGTTCGGGGGCTTCGAAATCATCGATAGATAACGCTGAATCGTCTCATTCAAAACTCGACGCGAAACGTTTGATTGTTTCAGCGCGATTTCACGTTTGGAGATCACCCAGATCAACGTTTTGTCTTCAAGCACCGCGTATTGCACGAGCTGCGCGCCATCGGGAAGTTTTTCTTTGATTGCTTCTGCTGATTCCGGCGGGGCCACTGAATGAGCAATGATCTCGGGTTCAAGCGGGTTGTCCACGGCTTCGGCGTCTTTGTTGAGCAGGTCGTTAAGTGAACGGGCGCGGGAATCCTGTAGATACTGAAATGCTTTTTCCGGATTGTTCATCCGCGACACTTCGAAGTCGATGATCGTGTCGTATACGTTCTGCTCGGTTTCGAAGAAGCTATTTCGATTGTTTTCTTCACTGATTTGTTCTCGGTAATCCTCGATCAGCGCCACAATCGTCGCGATCTCCTGCTCGGCTCGAGTGTTATCGTTTTGTGAGATGTAGCAAAGCAGGCGTCCCTTGTAAGCCTGGTAGCGATGCGGGAAAAGGCCCAACTTGTTATAAAGCTCGATGGATTGTGAATAGTTGTCGACAGCTTTACCGCAATCGCCCATTGCGCGATAGATGTGCCCTCTTTGGAGTAAGGAGTAAGCCGTGACACTGGAAGAAGGGGGCGACTTTTCCAGGACCTCATTTACATTTTGTAATGCTTCGTCGAAGTGTCCGCGTTTGCCATTAATCGCGCCGAGAAAAGCGTGCTGGTAAATGAGGCGATCTTCAATACCGGCCCGTGCTGAAAGGCGTAGCGCTTGCTCCAGATATTCAGCAGCCGCGTCGTAGAGGCCGGCTGAAGCAAAAGCATTTGCCATGAGGGTGTAGTGACGTGAACTTTGAACGGGATCTAAAGAAAGCGAATTGACGATTGGGAGACTGCGCTCAACTTGAGCAAAAGATTTTCTGTAGTTCCCGACGACGCGATAAGACTCGACGAGCTGGGTGAGAAGATTCAATAACCCAACTTTGTCACCCGTGTTTTCAGCGAGTTTGATACCCTCACGTGCGGAGGCAAGCGCCCTCGATTGTTGGTTCATTTTAAATTCGAGACCGGACCGCAGATACAAGCAACGAGTCGTAAGCCAGCGATACTTTCTCCGTGACGACTCAGAGAGTACCGGTTCCAAAAGCGTTAGACTATCGTCATATCTTTCGTCATTGAAAGTAGCGAAGCTCAACCAATACTGAGCAAGCATCTCGTCAGCGACGTCGCCGGCCTTCTTGAATGAATCACTCGCTCCGCGAAAGAGCCGTAGATTCTCCGGTCTATTTACACCCCAGAGCGCGTGGCTCGCCTTCATCATCTCTCGTGCTTCCTTCGCAGCGACGATTTGTTCCGGCGAAGCCCGCTGGTACGACTTATAAACGTCCGAATAGAAGTGATCGTCCGCGCCCTCGAGATACAGCGCCGCAACCTCGCCCAATGGCGGCCGATCAGTGGCGTGCTGGCTGTCTGTGCTGCCTCGATTCACATAATCATCCAACAATCGATCTACAACTGCATTGCCACTGCGATGCTGACTGTCACGAATCAACTTCCACGCTGACTCTTTATCGCCCGCGTTCCAATCCTTCGTGAACTCGTCAAAAATCTCATTCGGCGTCTGCGAAGTTTTCTTACGCGCATCTTCGATTGCTTTGAGCTGTTCCTTCGCTTCGTTTGTCCAACTCGAATTAGGATCTTTTTGGATGTAAAGCTTCCAATCCTGTTCAGCTTTCTCTGGTAGGCCGAGGGAATTGTAAAGGAGCGCACGATTGAAGAGTGCTTCGAGACGCGAACTGTCGAGCTCGAGCGCCTTGTTCAGATGGGTAAGACTTTTTGCAAATAATTCGGCCGCTTTTCCCTGATCGGAACCGGTCTGTTGAGTCTTGCCTTTTTCCATCAGCGCCGTGCCGAGGTCGCTGTGAATCGTTGCGTCATTAGGCGACAACGCCAGCGCCGCCTCTAACTGGTCGATCGCTTTGTCAAACTGTCGTTCGGCGAGATAAAACTGGCCCAACTGGTGAAGCGCAGTAGCGTCGCGGTGTTCGTTCGCCGCATTTTGCAGAATACTCGCCGCGCGATCGCGCTGAACGTAATCGACTTTTGGCGTACCTCGCAGCGAAACAGGCGGAGCGTAGTTCCAGCCAAAGATGCGAGCTTCCAGCGGTCGTTGATCACGATAAGCTTGCTGGAGCGCCAGCAATCCGTCGTTTGATCGCGATTGCCGGATTCGATTGTTTATATAGATACCGACCGCGGCAACAATTATTATTGAAGCAGCTACGCGGAACTGCGGTGAGGTCCACCATTTTCTGCTACGTAAGTGCTGCGACTGGTAGGTCTTCAGCGCGGCGGCATACCTCAGTTTCTCCCGCCGCTGATCGGACTTCAAAAAGTACTTCTCGACACGCTCGCGCTCTTCACCCTTGATCTCACCAGCGGCATACTGATCCGTAATCTCATCAACAACACTGTCAAACTCGTCACCATAAACCGGGTCACTCAGCAACCGAATTTCGACCCGCTCCTCGTCTTCTTCCCTGAGTTTGCCGAGAAGATAGTCTTTTAATTCACTTTTTTCCGTCTGATTGATGATGAGCTCCCCCCACGTAAAACTACCGCTACAGATAATGTCTTAAATCCTAACTTTCGTTTGCCTTCATCCGCTCAATACACTGCTGTATGCATTTTTCGAGGTTTCCGCGAACCTGGTGCGCTCGGCCGCGCAGCGCGCCGTCCGTTATCCCAAGCTCGTGCGCCATCCGCTGGTGCTCCTCGATTTTTTCACGACCGTCGTAAGTGTAATAGTCCAGGATCAACTCGCGCTTCGCTGCAGGCAGGAAGCGGAGACACTTGACCAAACAGTCGTACTCGTCGCTTTGAACCTCAGCCTCAGTGGAAACCACAGGCACTTCTTCGACAGCGACTTCCTTGCGTCGATGCACCTCGAGAATGATATAGCGCGCGACGCCGTGGAAATACCGGACCGGATCGCCGACGTATGTGTCGCGGATCTCAGGCAGCTTCTTCGTCACGCGGTTGATCGTCTCGTCAGCCAGATCCTCCGCGTCGCTACAGCCTTTGGACACAAATATCCTGATCAAACCGGCGCGGGTTACCTCATATTTTTGCCCGGCTACTTCGCGGTCTGGATCGAGCCAGGCTAGTAGGGATTCGAACGGTTCTTCGTTGATAGCAACGGCTCCTAAGAGAAAGGCAAAGGCAAACGTAGTATAAGACAGATCCGCATTTATATCCGCGTTCATCCGTGGCTTATACTACAGCCATGACAATCGACGAGCTGGTTTATGACTGGAACACAATCGAGCCGTCTCTCACGGCGCCCAATCGCCACATCGGGATTGACGACGAGACATTGCGCGACGGTTTGCAGTCGCCATCGGTTTGCGAACCATCAGTCGAACAAAAACTCGAATTGCTGCACCTGATGGAAGCGCTCAGCATCGATACCGCCGACATCGGATTGCCCGGCGCCGGCGGAACACACGCCGCTGGCGTGGAACGACTCGCCCGCGAGATCGCCGATAAGAAACTCAAGATCCGGCCCAACTGCGCCGCGCGCACACATCGTAACGACATCACACCGATCGTCGAGATCTCGCAACGCGCCGGCATTCCGATCGAAGCGTGTACGTTCATCGGTTCTTCGTCGGTCCGGTTTTTTGCTGAAGACTGGACGCTTGAAAAGCTTTTGCAGATGACTGAAGAGGCCGTCACGTTTGCGGTGAGCCAGGGTCTGCCGGTCATGTACGTTACCGAAGACACCACTCGCGCCAAGCCGGAAACTATTCGCGCACTCTACACGACCGCGATTCGCTGTGGCGCGAAGGCCCTTTGTGTTTGCGACACGGTCGGACATTCAACGCCCGACGGCGCGCGCGCTGTCATACGATTCGTGAAGAACATCATCGAGGAACAGGGCGGCGGCATCCGGCTCGATTGGCACGGCCACCAGGATCGGGGCTTGGGCGTGATCAATTCGCTGGCGGCGATCCAGGCCGGTGCGGATCAGGTGCATGGCTCCGCGCTCGGAATGGGCGAGCGCGTTGGCAACGCGCCACTGGACCAGTTGCTCGTAAATCTCAAGCTGATGGG
>Ga0105247_10003063_pt1 | contig 11067 bp, 4 predicted proteins | sample KBSS24metaG_FD_81519 | JGI IMG/M metagenome (GOLD analysis project Ga0105247, IMG submission 81519) | Switchgrass rhizosphere microbial communities from Kellogg Biological Station, Michigan, USA - KBS S2-4 metaG | ecosystem: Host-associated > Plants > Roots > Rhizosphere > Soil | place...
AGCTGGTAGGAGCGTGGCGTGACCGCCAAGCCGGCGAGAGCGCGGAAAGGGCCGCCGGACGAGCGGAACCCGAGGCGCAGCGCCGAGCGCAGCAGACGGGCGCTCGCGGCGTCACCCAGGTCGGACGGATCCGGCCGGGGGAACGTCGCCGCCTCCACCGGTTCGAGCGCGGGGAGCACGCCGGCGACCTCGTCCTCGGTGCCGCCCAGCGGGCGCAGCAGCATCAGCTCCGCGGTAGCGCCCGGCAGCACGACCCACTCACGCCCACGGGCGCGCACAAGCGAGCCGACCGCGAACGGGCTCGGGTTCTTTTCGGCAGTCGTTGTCATGCGGACGCTCCGGGGCCGAAGACGCTGGGGAGTCCAGCCACCTGCGACGCCCAGTCCGGTTCTGGACCGATCTCGATCACCTTCCAGTCGAGAGCTTCCAGCCGGTCGATCGCAGACGGGGCAACCGGCTCGTCCGCGTTGCTCTGCCGGACAAAGACTGCGAAATCGCCATAGTCGGTCCGATACCGAAGATCGAGCCGCGTATCCGCCTCAGTGGCCAGCGCGCCGATCTCGTCAGGCGGCCGATGACCGTGGTCGCGCAGCCAGCCCACGAACCGCTCAGTCGCCCGCGCTCGGGACCACGTCGCCAGATTGTCGGTGTCATTGGGGAGCGGCGGGCCCGGCGGTCCAGCGGTCGGCGCGGGCCGCCGCGACGCCACCGTGCGCGAGTGGGAGGCATCGGTCATGGTGGTGCCGCTGTCGGCGAGGGCGAGCAGGAGTGGCAGGGCGGCGAACCGGTCGAGTAATTCATGCTCGGGCTGGTTGCCGTAGGAGAGCAGGCAGTCGTAGCAGGCCTTCGCGCAGCGCTCGTCCACCCCGTCGGGGGCGTTCCTGTCGGATCCGTCGAGACCGAAATGCAGCAAGTCCAGCGCCGTGCAGGCAACGGTGCTGAGGGCCCCGTCGTCGGCCAGCATCTGGCGCAACACACCGGCGCCACCTTCGGCCGACTCGTAGAACAGGATCCGCTTCCGGTCGCGAAGCGTCGGCAGCGCCTCGGCGGCCAGTTCGGAGTCCTCCAGGTCGTATACGGCCTGGATCGCCCGCTTGAGGGCGTACTGCAAGCTCGCGAGCGCCGCGTCCCGCCCGTTCCACGACACTGGCCCCTGCCAGTCGAGGACCAGCGCGTTGCGGCGGTCCGTCACGAACGGGATCACCAGCTCGCCGCGCGTCGGCGCGTAGCTCGCGCCATGGCCCGTGGTGTCGGTGATGTCCGCAGGTCCAGTCGGCTGGTCCTTCCGCCGTGCCCATCGGCCGGTGGCCGCGTCGAGCCGGTAACCCGTCGGATCTTTCGACTTCCTTCGCTTGAGTCCGATGTTCAACCGGCGAAGTTCGGCGGCGTCCGCGTAGAGAAGCCGGGCGAGAACCTCGCCGTCTGGCGCCGTCGCATGCGCCTCGATCCGCCGGTCGGGGCCGTCGGCCGGCATGGCAATGGCGGTACGGATGTCGAAGCCCTGACGACGCCGCTCCTCCTCGTCCGAGCTGATTCGCGATCGTCGCACCGTGCTCGCCGTCGTCATGCGCAGCAGATTCGTCATCGCTGGCGGCAGTTCGTCACCGCAGGACACACAGACGTCGTCCGCGGCCGGATGCCACGAACCGCACTGCCCGCAGACCTTCACCGACTCCAGATCAAGCCGCGGCTGCCCGCCGGTGTCCCCGCGCAGCGCCCGAGCGACCTTCGTGACCTCATAGCGGGCACCCTCGTGATAGACGAGTGCGCCTGGGCCGAACTCACTGATCGCGAGGAAACGCGGGCGGGAAAGGTAGTTGCCCTCGACCTGCTTGCCGCGCTTCGCGGGGATGAACGCCGACACCGGCAGCCGCGGGAAGCTGTAGCCGGGCAGGAAGCCCTCGGAGGCCAGGTAGCGGTAGGTATAGAAGTCCGATTGGTCAAGCGACGTGTCGGAGTTCCGCAACAGGTTCAGCCGGGCCGAGGCCTCCCGATAGCGGCTGTGCGCCTCCGCGAGCGCCTTCCCGGAGGTGGTCACGTCCCGGATCAGACGGTTGGCCTCGTCCAGCTCCCGCTGCGCGTCGCGGTACAGCGTCCGCCAGCGGTCGCAGGCCCGGTCAAAGTTTTCCAGCGCCTGGTGGATCGTCTGGTCGACCCACTCGTCGTCGTACCACGTCGCCCCGTACGGGCCAGTGATCTCCGTGGTCTCCGCGAGCACCCGGCGGGCCCGGCCGGCCGCGCGCCGCGCCGCGTCCTCGTCGGACAGCGTCGCGACGACCTCGGGCCGCAGCTTCAACGACGGCTCATCGCCAGCCGCCTCCAGGATGCTGACCAACGAACTGCCGAGGGGTTCGACGGTGCACTCGGCCAGCCAGATCGCCTGCACATGTGAGGTGACCAGGTCCTTGTTCGCCAGGTCGATTCGCGGTGGGGCGACCGCGCCCGCGACCATCTTTTGCGACCGGGTGAAGTAGTACTGGTCATGCGCGCTACCGGTCGTGCAGTAGGTGAGGACCAGTGCCGGCTGGCTCTGCCGGCCGGCGCGGCCAGACCGCTGGGCGTAGTTCGCTGGCGTCGGCGGGACGTTGCGCATCATCACGGCGTTGAGCGACGAGATGTCAACGCCCAGCTCCATCGTCGGCGAGCAGAACATCACCGGCAGCCTGGCGTCCCGGAAGTCGTGCTCCCGCTGCTCGCGGAGCGGGGCCGGCACCTGGGCGGTGTGCTCGGCGGAGAACAGCCCCGCCAGCTCGCGGGCCCGGTCCTGGTAGAGGGCGACGAAGTACTGGTTCGGCGCTCCGCCGTCGGGGCCGACCGTGACTCGCAGCGGATCCGGAGCTCGTTTCTTCCCGTCACCGGCCGTCCACACCAGCGCTGACGCCTTCAGCTGGTAGGCGAGTCCGTCGGTGTCCTTCTTGTCGGTCTGGCCGCTGCCACCGCGCCGGTTGCGACCCCGGCGATCGGCGGGCTCGGTGACCGGATGCAGGATGCCGTAACCGTCCTCGCCCGTTTCCGGGTCGCCGTCGGCGAGGATCTTCAGGATTCGGCCGATCTCCACTTCGACGTCGTCGCTCGACCACGGGTGGTCGGTCAGATGATGCAGCTCCCGGCGGAGGTAGCGGCCGTACGCCGATCGTCCCGAGATGTACTGGTCGTCGCGCTGCTCGTTCATCCGCTTCGTCCGCGGCAGCAGCCGCGGCGCGACGAACCGGTCGCCGTCCTCCAGCTTCCACTGGTCGTTGAGATGATCGGCCGCCATGCTCTGCGTCTTCTCGAAGCCCTCGTCGGTCAGGGCCTCCGTGCGCACCGACAGGCCACGGCGCATCTCATCGAGCAGAACGCTGATCAGCCGTTCCCGATCGGACTCCGCCAGCCCGGCGAGGGCGGTGCCCTTCCAAACGTCGTCGTCCGCCGCCGCCTCGCCGAGGTCGCGGTAGCCGATCACGAGCAGGCCCGCCTGCTCCAGGTTCGGCATCGTGATCCGGACACCACGCTGGAGATCCAGGTAGAGCCGTTGCTCCACCACACGGCGCAGCGCTTGGTCGGCGTTCTCCCGCTGCGAGGAGCCCTTCGCCCTTGGTGCCTCGGCATACCGCTCCCGCGGCAGCGCCATCGCCTCGACGACCCGCCGCGGCAGATCCTCGTGGGTAAGACCCGCCGGTCCCGCTGTCTCGCAGGCGCGGTACAGCGCGGCTCGGATCAGGCTCACCTGGACGAAGTCGTTGAAGTGCCCCGCTTGTAGCGCCGCATCCTGCCGGTTGTCCGTGAACGCCAGTAGCTTGCGTGCCTCGACGTCCAGGTCCTCGTCACCGCGCAGCACTCGCAGTAGGCTGGAGCTCAGCACCGTCGTCGCCGAGCTACGGCCCTCCGAGCCCAGGCTCGACAGCTTCGAGAAGTCCTGCTGGCGGGGCGACTCGTAGGACACCCGGCAGCCCGGGTTCAGACAGAACCGGAAGGGCGCCCGCACGAACGCCGCTGTGATTCCCTCCCCGGCGCCGCCGACGGTGTCGTCGAGCTGGCGGCCGTCCGGCGCGATCCGAACGATCTCGGGAAGCTGGTTGCGCCGGTTCTTCGGCAGCGATCCGTCGGGATCCAGCCACGACTCGGGCAACCGCTCCTTGATTGCCTCAGCGCTCCGCGGCCAGGGGCTCGAGGCGGAGACATAGAGGTAGCCGCCGTGCTCGTCCTCCTCGGCCTCGTTCAGGCCACCGTCCGCCTTGAACCTCCCGGCGCTGTGGGTGACCTCGATGTACTCCTGGCCGCACTCCCGGCAGAAGACCAGAGGGACGAGGATCGCGTCCGGCTTCTCCGGATGCACCAGCTGTCGGCGGGTCGTCACGTGGCGGACGTTCTCGGCCTCCAGAGACACATAGACCGTGTCGCCCTTGCCGACGAACTGGTGCAGCCGGAAGGCGAACATCGGCCGGTCGAACTCATCGCGCTGCTCGCTACCCGCGAGCAGCGTGATCCGCAGCGCCGCCTCGCAGTCCCGCTGGGGCCGAGAGGTCAGCGCCGCCAGCTCGCCCGCGACCTGCTGGAGCGTGCGCGGCTTGCGGCGCACCAGCCGCGGCGACCCATCCGGCAGGACATCGCCCGGCCCGGGCTGCTCCGGCACGCCAAGGCCGAACTGACTCTCCGCCCAGCTGGCGAGTGGGTCCGCCGACAGATCGTCCGGCGGGACGGTCCGGTCCACCGCCGCCGCCAGGGCCATCGGGTGGACGGGGAGGTCCGCCGTCGCGCGGCGCAGCGATTCGTCGACGACGTGCTCCGGCAGGACCTCCTGGCCGAACAGCCGGGAGGCGGTCTTCGCGATCTCCGCGTGCTGTTCCTCGCGCGTGCCCTCGGTCGACAGCGTCGCCGACGTGCCGACGCAGCGGACGGCCGGGCTGTTACACGCCTCCCGGACCCGGCGTACCAGCATCGCCACGTCAGCGCCCTGCCGGCCCCGGTAGGTGTGCAGTTCGTCGAGCACCAGGTAGCGCAGCCCACCCGCGCTGTCGACCAGCCGGCGCCGCTCGTGCGGTCGGGTCAGGATCAGGTCGAGCATCACGTAGTTCGTCAGGAGAATGTCCGGCGGGTTCTCGAGGATCCGCCGACGGTCCTCTTCGCTCTCCTGCGAGGTGTAGCGCTCGCAGGTCACCCGCGTATCCGGGCCGATGAAGCCCTTAAGTGCCTCGAACTGCGAGTTCGCCAAGGCATTCATCGGATAGACGATGATCGCCTTCAGGCCGGCCCCCGTGCCGACCTTCAGCACGTGGTCGACGATCGGCACGAGGTACGTCAGGCTCTTACCTGAGCCGGTCCCGGTGGTGACCACATAGTTCGCGCCTGACTGGGCCAGCTCAAGCGCGGCCCGCTGGTGCTGGTGGAGCCGGATCGGTTTGCCGTGGATCTGGAAGATGTCTGAGCAGCCCGCGTGCAGGACTCCCGTGCCCGGACCGGAGCCCGCTGAGGCCGCCAAGTCCGCGATCTCGCCACCCGGTTCAAACGCCGGGTTCAGCGACAGCCACGCCTCGGGCCATAACAGTCCGGTTCGGACCGCACCCTCCACGTGCTCACGGATCTGCTTGTCCCGGATCGTCAGGAAGCCCCGGACAAACTCTTCATAGTCCCGCACCAGCCGCTCACGAACCGCGAACACATCCACCAGCGCACCCCCCGAGCCATCTCACCCGATAAGACCCACAGTAGTGCGTTGCACCGACAGATCCGCTAGATCCAGCAGATCCGCATCCACACAGTAATGTTCCATAATCCGAGAGTGATGAATTGGGGCTTCGTTTGCAGCCTGTCCCTCAAACGATGTTTCCGAATTGAGGCGAGTGAGCTGGACTACCGCTCTCCGTCCGCTCAGCTAGTCGGAGCCCAAGCGCGGAAATGACCGATCTGAGGTCGGCACGGTGACCGTGCCGAGGATGCGGGTGCGGATGGTCGCCGGTCATGAACGCCACGCGGGCCGCGAACCCGCCTCCCACCGCGCCGAGGCGTCGACGACCCGGATGGCCACCGCGCCGTCCATTCCCGTCCGGCGGGGCCGGTCGTGGCTGAGCGAGCAAGTCCGATCCGGATCGCTGTTCCGGGCGGGCATTGGCGGATCGTGGGGATGGCGTCGGGGGCCCTCTATGCCGCGGGCTTCTTCCCCGACGCGCAGTTTGGCGCGGCGCCGCCGGCGACGGCGCCCTTGTGGCAGAGCTGGACGTCGGACTCCTGGTCTCTGGAAGCTCGCTGTGGCTTCGCGCTCCCGCGCTCCGCTCACGCGCACCTACGCCAGACGGCCTCGTCATTCCAACCTGCCCAGGTCGGGCCGACTACTCCCGAAGGGCCGCCGCCGGCCCGGTCACGGCCAGCTCGCCACGACCGTGTCCTGTTCGGCGGCCGCACCGTCACCTACGGCCGCTGGCTGCACGACGACCCGCCTGACGCGAGCTGGGACGACGGTCGCTATCGCATCGACGTTCTCGGCGCCGTCGCCCGCGAGCCAACGTCAGGCCGGCTTCGGCTGGCCTATCGGATCGTCCATCACGACGCAGTAGTCCTCGCCCGCTCGGACCTCACTCTGCCGGCCAGTGCCGTCATCAGCGGTGACACGACGATCCGCCTCGCCCGGGATCACGCCCTCACCCGGCCGGACACCAGCCCGGACGAGCGAGCTTGGCTCACCGGCAACGGCGACGAACTGACCGCGCGCACCGAACCGCCACCGGCGCCGTTCCCACCTGGTACCCCGATCGTTGTCGACGCCGGCGGCTACCGAGGCCCGACAACGGGCCAGGTGATCCGAGCCTCGGTCGACGCCGCGGGCCGGATAGTCGGCTACTACTGGCGGCCCGACGCATACAACCACGTCGGCCATCGTTACCGGCGCGAGACCTACCGGTGGCTGCTGAGCGCCGCTGGCGACGTCAGGCCCACCCTGCAGGCGCCCGACCCGGGCCCGGCTGACCTGGTGGGCTACGGCGCCCAGGTCCGGGCGATCGACCATCCGGACCTGCTCACGGGCACGGTCCTGCGGCTGGGGCGCGAGCCCGGCCAAACGACGGTGTGCGAAGTCCAGCCCGACCATCCGGCCAGCAGCCCGATCACCATCGCCGCGACCGATCTTCAGATCATCGCCAGGCACGGCTGGCTGACCATCGCCGATCTCACCGCCGCCCGCGATGAGGCCGGACTCCCCCTCGCCGCCGACGAGATCATGGTGACCGTACGCGAACGCGCGCTCGTCAGCGCCGGCCCGTCCGGCCCCATCGTCCGGCGAGTCCAGGCCGCACCTCGTCGTCCCGACCCGCTGCTTGATCCCGAAGCTCACCAGCCCGAGGCCCGTTTCCGCGACCCTCTCCGCCCTCCGCTCCCCCCGCTGGGACCCGCGCCGGGCACGCCCGAGTTCCCCGGGCCGTAGCCGGCCGGCGACCACAGCCGATGACCCCAGCGGTGATCCGGCGCGTGATCGGGCCGGCGAGCGTCGCCGCATGGTGAGAAGCGCGGACACACGATGGCCGCCGGCAAGCGGCGGTCCCACCCAGATACGAATCGATGTGCCGGCCGGAGCCTGGGTATGCGGACGGGACATCGGCCGCGGCCGCTGTGTCGCCGCCCCTGTCGATAGGAGCGGCCAGCCGATCCGCCCAGCCGACCTCCGCCTCACCGAGGCGACTCTGGAAGCGGCCAGCCCGTGGGTGCTGGAGGAGCTGCTCCGGTTCCGGCTGCCGGCGACCGTCCACGCCGCGCTCACCGCGCAGGGCCCCGCGAGACGGACCGTGGCCGAGCGGCGTGCGCCACAGCCGGCCGCCATGGACGTCATCAGCTGGCGGCTGGGCAACGACTGGCGGCCCCGCCGCGACAGCCCCGTCGTGATCGGCGACGCCAGCCCCGTGACCTACGGCCGGCTTCTCCACGACCGGGCCGCCCTGCGGGTGTGGACCGACGGGTCGCTGTCGATCGAGATCCTCGAACCATGGCCGCCGCGCTACGACCCTGGACCGGCCCGGAACCTGGCCTACCGGGTCCTACGCGAGAACAGAGTGATCATCGCTGGTGACGACGTCACGGTCCCGGCTGAGCTCCCGCCCACCGACGATGCCGCGATCCGCGCGGTCGTCGACCACATCACCACGTTCCCGACCGCGCCCGGTGCCGGCGTGCTCAGCCCGACCCAACGCCGGATGGTCGGACGGGACGCACCCCGCCTCCAGGATGCGACCACGATCGAACCCGTGATCACGGTCGGGTCAAGGATCACAGTGAGCTGGCCCGCCGGCCTGGCGTCCACCACGGGCGAAGCGGTCGGGGTGCTCCGTGATCCGGGCAGCGGCGAGCTCACCGACGTCGCCTGGCGGCCCGACCTGGCCCGCGTTGTCGGCCCCCCCTGGGGCCGGTACCCGGCAGCGGACCCGCGCGACGTCTTCGTCAGCCCGAGCAGCCACGTCCGGCCCACGATCGCCGCCCCCGACGCCGGCCGCGTCGGCCCGGCCGACCGCCGGTGGCTCGCCTACGGGGCGCTGGTCCGCTCGATCGACAATGCCCGCTTCGACGAGTCGACGGTCCGCCGGGTGTTCGCCGTCGAGGGCCGGGCCGTCTACGAGGTTTCCGGCGATCCGCCCTACGGCGGTCCGATGCGGGTACCGGCCGAGGACGTCACCGTGGCCCACGCGACAGCCTGGCCGACGATCGACGACCTGCTCGCCGCCCGCCGCGACGCCGGCATCGCCCTCGAAGTCGGCGAAGTCCTGGTCACCGTTCGGGAGACCACCGAGGTCGGGTGGACGCCCCACGGCGCCGCGCCGGTCACGCCCTACCGGCCCCGGCCCGCCGCGCATCCCGTTCTCGACCCCGACCGGCTCCACGGCCATCCCGCCGCCCAGGCCGACGGCATGCCGCTGCTGCTCACCCGGGCCGGCGCCGGCGCCGTCACGTTCGTCCATCTACCGCGGCACGGCGTCCTGCGGCTACCGACGCCTCTCCTTGCCGCGGCGGCCGACCACAGTGCCCGCGACCTCCAAAACCTGCTCCACCGCCACCGTCCCGCCCTCAGCCTGGACGGCTGGGAGCCCCGCGTCGCCCTGGCGGCGCTCGCCGCCGCGCACCTTCCCGAGCTGATCGCTCCGGGCACCACGGGACCGACGACGGCGACAGACCTCGGGCAGGACGGCCTTCCGCCGCTGGGTGTCTGACCATTTCGACCACACGGTGATCCACCTGTTGCCGACGCTGACCGCCCTATCACCTGCTGACGTTGCGGTGACCGGTCCGATGACTCGGGCGATGACCGAGACGAGGATCGCCGGTCCGACCCTCACCGGCTATGACGACCTCCGCTACCGACCGGCCGGAGCCCGGCGGCCTGGTGACCATCACTACCGGGACCGGCCAGTGGCGCATTGGTCATCACCGCGCCAGCGGCAGCTACCACGCCGCGTTCCACCACACCGCCGCCGACCGCCCGGCCTGGCGAGCGCGGGCGGACAGCTCCTGGGATCTCGAATCCGAGATCGGCGTCGCCCTCCCCTTGGCCGCCCACACCGCCCTCGCCGTCACGGACACCGGCGGCCCGCCGCCGTCACCGGCCGCCTCGGCTCGCTCAACACCGCCGGCTGGCTCCCGCCCGGCCCGCCACCCCCGGATGCGCTTCGCCCGAACGGAGGACACCTACGGGCGGATCATGCACGAGCATCCCCCCATCTACACCTGGACCGACGGCCCATACCGGCTCGAGATCCTGGGCGTCACCGAAATTCGTTCGGTCAGGGGGCCAGCTCGACGGTTCGCCCCCGACGGCTCGTTCATGCGCCACCCCATCGGACGAATGGACGCCACTCTCTACGCCTACCGGGTCAGCCACCACGACCAGATCATCCTGGCCCGGGCGAACCTTGCCGTCCGTAGCCCGATGCCGGTCCCCGGCAGCCTCCTCACCCCGATGGCGGTCGTGGGGATCCGGGCCGACACACCCCGCACCCCCTACCAGCGCCGGTGGGCCGCCGAGCACGGCGAGACCCTGACCCGCCTGACCCGGCTCCCCCACGATCCCTTCCCGCCCGGCACCCGGGTCCGCGTCGACGTGGCCACCCGGCAGCGCGGCGCCACCGGCACCGTCGTCCGCGCCGTCCACGACCCGAACGGACGGCTCACCGCCTACACCTGGCGGCCTCACGCCTGGGACCAGCCCGGCCACCGCTTCGCCGACCAGCCCGACGAGCACCTCACCAGCCCCGTCGAAGACGTCCAGGCCACCCTCGACTCGCCCGAACGGCCTGGCTTCCCGGCCTACCTGGCCCGGGTCGCCACCATCGACCACAAGGAGATCAGCAGCGGCACCGTCCTGCGCACCCGGCTCGACGACGACCAGCGGCTTGAGATGGAGATCCAACCCGACCAGCCTGACCGCGAGCCGGTCTGGCTCCCCGAGCGCGACGTCACGGTCACAGCCGGAGCGCTGTGGAGCACGGTCGCCGACCTTACCGCCGCCCGGGCCCACGCCGGCCTGCCTCTCCTCCCCAACGAACCGCTGCTCGCGGTGCGGGACTTCGCCGTCACCTCGTCCGGTCCCGGCCACAGGGTCGTCGTGACCGCCACGGTGCCGACCGAGCTGCAGGACCCGGTGCTCAACCCCGCCGATCCGCCCGCCGGCCCGACGGTGGCCCCGCCGTCCGCTCCCCCACCCGGCCTATGACGCGGAGCACTCCGCCTCGTGCACAGCGCCATTGCCTGGCCGTTCACCGGACCCGCACCGCGGTTCGGGTCAGCGGCCACCCCGCGGCACTTATCCACAGCATCGACGACCAAGCCTGGGCAGTCCGAGGAACAAATGATAGAGATTTCACACCCGGATAATCTTCGGGATTTATCTAGCACATCAAGAGCACCGACGTCGCATTCAAGCGACGCGGACGAAGGAGCAATCGTGATGACAGATGAGGCCATCGAGACGACGTACCGACTGCTCGACAACCTCGCGGGACGTCTGAGGGCGATCGCGGCGGAAGACAGCCGTGTCGCGGCAGCCCTGCTCGCGGTCGACCTCGCCGTCTGGGAACTCGAAGACAGCGGCATCGGACTCCTACCCGCCGCGGC
>Ga0105247_10003066_pt1 | contig 11056 bp, 7 predicted proteins | sample KBSS24metaG_FD_81519 | JGI IMG/M metagenome (GOLD analysis project Ga0105247, IMG submission 81519) | Switchgrass rhizosphere microbial communities from Kellogg Biological Station, Michigan, USA - KBS S2-4 metaG | ecosystem: Host-associated > Plants > Roots > Rhizosphere > Soil | place...
CTGCCGCATCAGGTGAATCGCGGTGCGGCGCACCGCCGGATTCTGCGAATTCTTGAGGCGTTCGATGGTGCGGCGACCCACCGATCCGAACGCCAGCAGGATCGACGTCAACCGCTCGCGCGTGCGCGGCCGCTCTTCCACCGACAGCGCTTCGGCGAGCGGACGCACGAGAACTTCGCCGAGCGACACGCACATCGCCTTGACGCGCTCGAACTGCGCGTCGTCGATGGCGGCCAGGTGCGTCGTGACGTGGCGCATCATCGAACCGGCGATCAGGACGTCGATGGCGGTGAGTGCGATCTGCCGGCGGACGGTCGGGCCCTGTCCGCCACCCTCGGTCGCCAGCAGGCCGATCAACTCCGACGCGGCGTCGAAGTCGCCGACCAGCAGGAGATCCTCGATCAGGCCGACGAGCGGCTTCATCAGCTCCCGCCAGCGGTCGTCGTTCTGCTCGATCCGCAGAAGATCGCGCATCAGCGTCAGGTCGAGCGCGCGCAGCGCCGTCGTGGCGATCGTGCTGAGCCAGGCGCCGATCCGCTCCGGCGGATCGTCGCTGACGCCTTCGACCTCGACCGCTTTCGTTCGCGCACCGGACAGCTCGCGGCCGTACGCCTCCGACACGTACGCTTCGTCGGAGTAGGACGTCAGCAGCTTCTCCGCGACGCTGTTCCACACGGACTCGAAGCCCTCGGTGCTCCCGAGCGGCGAGGCGGCGACGTCCTCTCTGGCCAGCGCCAGCAGGCGCTGCTGCTCCTCACCGTCGCGCACGAGCGTCTGAAACGCCTGCGCGAGCCGATCCGTGGAGCTGTCGCCCGAGATGACGTGGCGCGAGACGAAGCGCGAGATGGTCGCGTCGGTCATCCGGCTGACAACCGCGTGCATCAGCTGGGGTGCCTCCTGGTCCGTCTGCGGCCCCAGCAGGCCGAGCAGAATGTCCGGCGAGCAGCGGCCGACGGCCACTGCCATGCTCTTCAGGACCGGTTCGAGCTGCTGGGGCTGCTTCTGCGACACCAGTTCGATGATGCCACGGAGCATGCGCATCAGCGCCGCGGTCTTCAAACCAAGGCCGCCGCCACTCTCGGCGCCGCTCTCGAGCGAGGTCATGAGATCGGCGAGCTGGTCGCTGTCCGTCGCCAGGCCGATCAGCTCCAGCATGCCCGCCTCGTCGAGATCGAAGGCGCTGCCCTGCAGGCAATTGGCGACCACGCGCTTCCAGACCATCGGGTCGCCGGTGGAACGCTCGCGCAGCACGTCGGCGTAGTCGATTTCGCGCAGATCCACGTGTCGTCCGGCCATCGTCGCCCACACGCGCGCGATACCGCCTTCGCTGCGCACCGACTCCGGCGTCCGGCCGAGCAGCAGGAGGAAGGTGCGCCACGCGTCGATGCCGCCTCCGGGATGGATCGTCAGCTCGCCGATCAGGTGGCTGTGCAGCAGCGTGGCCAGCTCGCTGAGCGCCGCATCGGCTCGGGCCGGCGCCCGATCGTCCATCTGCAGCGCGTCGGGAAGGACGGTGATTTTCATCGGTCCTGACAGGGAGGACGTGCCGGTCGTCTGGACGATGCGGCCAAGCGTCGCCGCAATGGCTGGATGGCCCGGCGGATAGAGCACGACAGCACGGGCGGCGGCCTTGCACGCGCGCGCAAAGTCAGTCAATCGCGCGGTTTCTTTCGCGTCGAGCGGCACGTCTGCGCTGCCGTTCACCTCGGCCATTAGAGATACTTCAACGGATCAATATCGGTCGATTCGGGGTCGACCGCTTCGACCACCGCGTGCGGATGCTCGCCGCCCGAGTCGCGCTCCCACGTGTTGGCGAGCACGGGGGTTTCGAGCACGGCGTTCGATCGGTCGACGATGATCTTGACCTGCGGCCGGAACGGATCGCTCGGGTGCTCGGCGGTGACGACGGCGATCTCGCCGTTGGTCAGACGCACGAGCGTCCCGACGGGGAAGAGCCCCATCAGGTTGACGAATCGTTTCAGCAGCACCTGGTTGAACGCCGGGTTACCCTGCTCGCCCATGATGCTGCGGATGCGGACGGTCGCCATGCCTTCACGATACGTGCGGTTGCTGCGCAACGCGTCGAAGACGTCCGCGATCGACACGATCATCGTGCACAGGTTCAGCTTGCGGCTGCCGATCTTCTCCGGGTAGCCGCTGAGATCCTGCTTCAGATGATGTTCGAACGCCACGATTGGCGCCAGCGCCGGCATTTCCGGCGTCCGCCGCAGGATGTGGGCGCCGTCCACGACGTGCTGCTTCATGACCTCGAACTCGTCAATGGTCAGCTTGCCAGGCTTGTTCAGAATCTCGAGCGGCGTATTGACCTTGCCGATGTCGTGCATCAGCGCCGCGAAGCCGAACTCGCGCAGCAGCGGCCCGTCGATGTTGAGCGCGCGCGCCTGAGCCATCGCCAGCGCCGACACGTTCACCATGTGCGTGAAGGTGTAGTTGTCGTACTGCTTCAGCGCCGTGAGCGCCATGAGCGACGTGCGGTCCTGGGTCACGAGCCGCGCCAGGCCGTCGATGATTTTGCGCGCCGCCCCGGGATCGGGCTGATCGCCCGCCTTCGCCGCGTTCCACAGCGTCTCGGCGGTTTCGACGGCTGTGCCGTAGACGCGGCGCGCCGCCGCGATTCCCGCCTGATCCCCGCTCACCTCGTCGACGACGATGCGGCCGAGCGTGACGTTGCGGACGCCGCGCGCGAGCAGCCGCTCCGGCAGCGGGACCGCCGATGCGCGGTCGGTGAACGCCGCGATCAGGTGCCCGACTTCCGTCCGCGACAGCCCCCGGGTCATCGTCACTTTCTCGATGCCCCGATCGCGCAGATCGCGCGCGAAGCCGATGAGCGATGCCGAGCCGCGCGGCAGCCTCGTCCCGTCGACCACCACTTCGTCGCCGATGACGCCGATGACGATCGATGGCGCGGCCTGCAGCCGTTCGACCGCCGCCGTCGTCAGCGCGTCGATCCCGCGCTGGACGAGCGGATGGGCCGGCGAGTACAGCTCGGTGCTGCGCAGCGCGGCGGCGAGCCGCCGGATCAGCTCTTCGGCTTTTCGATGATCCATCAGAGCTTGGCTCCGGCGATCTTCTTCAGGTATCCGTCGCCCTGCGTCGCCGCTTCCTTCAGCGCGGCCTTCGACTGTGCGGTGTCGAGACGCGCGAGCGCGTCGACGCTGCGATCTTTCAGCGCACGCAGTTTCCTGCCGCCGAAGAACTTCCGCCGCCGCGCCATGGCCAGCAGCGCCGGGATCGCCGCGTCGGTGCCGACGGTCCCGAGCGCCTCGAGTGTTTCGAGCACGACGTCGTGGTCCTTGCCCAGCGGCTGGCTCTCCTCGAGAATCCGCACCAGCATCGGCACGACGCGCGGATCGCGCTCGGCGACCAGCGCCTCGATGACCGCCCGACGGACGTCGCCGGTCGCGGCGCGGAGGACGGTGTGGATGGCGCGCGCCGCAGCGGGATCCGGAATGACGCCCAGGGCAGCGACCGCTTCACGAGCGACCCGCGGATCCTTCTGTCGCAACAGCGCCTGCAGCAGCGGCACGGCGTCGGCCGTGCCGATCCGCCCCAGCAGCCGCGCCGCCCGGCGCTGCACGAACCAGCGCGGATCGCTCACCAGCGACGCCAGACGGGTCACCGCCTTCTGCCCGAACCCGGCGATGACCGCCTCGGCGCGCGCCGTGGTGAGGTCGTCCGCCTCGACCGCGACCACCGACTTGAGCGCCTCCACACTGGAGACGCCGATCGTGTCGACGACGGCCTTCATGGCGTCCCAGTTGTCGTCGTCGAGATCGCCGACGAGCGCGATCGACTCCCGCATCGCCAGCGACTCGCCGAGCTGATCGAGCGCCTGCCGGCAGGCGTCCCGGCCGATGGCCTGCGGCGCACCGGCGCGCGCCTGCAACGCCCTCGTGACCATCACGGCGTCGTCGTAGGCGCCGGCCATCAGGAGATCCTCGGCGAGCGCCGAGAGATCCGGCGCCAGATCCGAGGCGCGCGCCGGATCCCGTTCGAGGTTGAACAGGTCGATCAGCATCGTCGCCGAGAGGACGCGCACACTCGCCTGACCGAGGCTCTCCATCCACGCCGGCAGATCGGGCGGCAGCTCGCCGCCGGCGAGGATCTCGGCACGGCCGCCGACGCCGTCGAGCGTGTTCCGGTACGCCTCGGTGACGTACTCGCTGTCGTTATAGGAGACGAGCAGCGCCTCGGTGGATGTCCACAACGCCTGGAACTGCGCCGACTTTCCGAAGTCGGTCTCGCTCAGCAGGCTGCGCGTGAGGGTGAGGACGCGGCGCTTGCGGTCTTCGTCGGGCGCGATCGTGTTGAAGATCGTCGCGAGCCGGTCCGAGGCGCGGCCGTCGAGCGCCAGCGCGGTCGCCAGCAGCTGGGCAACCTTCACGTCGTCGAATGCGCCCGCCATCCCGGCGACAACGGTCGCCGCGGCCGGGTCGTCCGGCGTCTGCATGACCTGCATGATCACGCGCGGATCGAGCTGCGCGGCCGCCGCCGCCAGATTGCTCATGACCTGGGGCATGCGATCGGGCGACATCACGGAGACGATGCTCGTCAGATGACGGAAGGCGGCGAGGACGGTGGCGGCCTGCGACGTGATCATCGGTGAACCGTCGGCCGTGCATTTGGGCGCCGCGACCGCGGTGGCGAGATCGCCGATGTCGCCCGGACTGGCGGAGATCGCGAGCAGCCGTTCCTGCGCGCGATCGTCGAAGAGCGCGTTCGGCCCGCTGCCGATCGACATCACGATGGAGCGCCACAACCCGTCGCGCTTGGCCGGTTCGGCCGCCGCGCCGCCTTCTTCCCGTGCGAGCACTTTGGCGTAGTCGACCTGTTCGATGGCGATCGTGTTGAGGCCTTCGGCAGCCCAGACGCGCGCCGGCCCGCCACGGCGGCGGCGTTCGTCCGGATCGAGCGTCAGCATGCGCAGAAAAGCCCGCAGCGTGTCGGCTGGAACGGCGCCGACGAAAGTGATCGTCAGGATGTCGCGGTCGTGGAGCAGCGCTGCGGCTTCGGCGATGCCGGTCTGGCTGCCGTCGGCGGCCGCTCCCGCAATCATCAGCGTGTCGGGGGTGACGCCGATGGCGAACGCGGCGCCGTTGGTCGCGTCGCGGATCGCGGCGGCGAATCGCTCGACTGACGCGCCGACGGTTGGATGTTCGGGCGGATAGAGCGTCCAGTTGCGCACCGCGACCAGAAGCGCGCGGGCCATGAGCAGCAAGCCCCGCGACAGTTCGGGGGATAGCTGGGAGACCTGGGACACGGAGTGATTATCTCCGATATACTGCCCGCCAAATGCGGGCCGTCGACATCATCTCATCGAAGCGGGACGGGCGGACGCTCACGCGCGAGGAGATCCGCTTCTTCGTCGACGGGGTCACCGCCGGAACATTTCCCGACTATCAGGCATCCGCGTTGTTGATGGCGGTCCTGCTGCGCGGGATGACCGCCGAGGAAACCGCGTCGCTGACCGATGCGATGGTCCATTCGGGCGTGCGTGTCGATCTGCGCGACATTCCCGGTGTCAAGGTCGACAAGCACAGCACCGGCGGCGTCGGCGACAAGACGTCGCTGATCCTGGCGCCGCTGGCCGCCGCCTGCGGCGTGCCGGTGCCGATGATGTCCGGGCGCGGCCTCGGGCACACCGGCGGCACGCTCGACAAGCTCGAGGCGATTCCCGGTTTTCGCGTGAATCTGTCGCTCGACGAGATGAAGGCCGCGCTCGCGACGATCGGGTGCGCGATGATCGGGCAGACCTCGCAGATCGCACCGGCCGACAAGAAGCTCTACGCGCTGCGCGACGTCACCGGCACCGTCGAGAGCATTCCACTCATCAGCGCGTCGATCATGAGCAAGAAAATCGCCGAGGGGATCGACGCCCTCGTGCTCGACGTGAAGACCGGCAGCGGCGCCTTCATGAAGACGGAGGCGGACTCGCGGAAGCTGGCTGAATCGCTCGTGGCGATCGGCAATGCCTCGGGCGTCAAGACGGAAGCGATCATCACGGCTATGGAGTCTCCGTTGGGCCACGCCGTCGGCAACGCACTCGAGGTGATCGAGTGCTTCGAAGTGTTGAAGGGTGGCGGTCCGCGGGACCTGATCGACGTCTCGGTGGAGCTGACGGCGCGGATGCTCGTGCTCGGCCGCGTGGCGGACGATCTGCCCGCGGCGACGCGGCAGGTCCAGCGCGCGATTACGTCGGGTGCCGGCCTCGAGCGCTTTCGCCAGATTATCGAGAGACAAGGGGGTGATCCGAAGGTGGTCGACGACTACCAGCGGATGCCGTCGGTCGCCGACCGGCACACGGTCGCGGCCGCCCGCGACGGCTTCGTCACGACGGTGAACGCGGAGCTGGTCGGCCGGGCGTCGGTGGCGCTTGGCGCCGGACGCGATCGCGTGGAAGACCCGGTCGATCCGGCGGTCGGCATCATGGTCACCGCGAAGCCGGGTGACGCCGTGCGTGCCGGCGCGCCGGTGCTGGAACTGCACTACCGCGATCGGGGCCGGCTGGAAGCCGCGATCCGCCTGACGAGCCAGGCGATCACGATTGGCGACGAGCCGCCCGCGCCGGGCCGCCTGATCGTCGGAGAGGTCCGCTGATGATCGGCATCCTGCAGCCGCTGTTCGGAGCGATCGTGATCCTCGCCATCGCCGTGGCGTTCTCGAACAACCGGCGCGCGATCAACTGGACGACGGTGGCCTGGGGCCTCAGCCTGCAGATCATCTTTGCGCTGATTGTCCTGAAGACGACTGTGGGCCAGCGCGTGTTCGAGACGCTGGGCGCCGGCATCAACAAGCTGCTGGGCTTCGCGGGGGTCGGTGCGGCGTTCGTGTTCGGCCCGCTCGGCAACAGCAGCGTCTGGGGACGGGCGATGACCGGCGCGCTCGGCCCCGAGGGCAGCAACTACGCGGTCATCTTCGCGTTCCAGGTGCTGCCGACGATCATCTTCATCGCCGCGCTCTTTGCGATCCTTTATTACTACGGCGTCATGCAGTTCGTCGTGCGGCTGATGGCGATCGTGATGCATCGCGTGATGAAGTGCAGCGGCGCTGAATCGCTGAACGTCGCCGCCAGCATCTTCATGGGGCAGACTGAAGCCCCGCTGACGATCCGGCCGTATCTGCCGGAGATGACGCAGTCGGAGCTGATGACGGTCATGACCTCCGGCATGGCGCACATCTCGGGCGGGATTATGGCGGCCTACATCCTGTTCGGTATCGAGGCCAAGCATCTGCTGACGGCGGTCATCATGACGGCGCCGGGCACGATCATGATGGCCAAGATGCTCGTCCCGGAGACCGAAGTGCCCAAGACGATGGGATCGGTCAAGCTCGAGATCGAGCAGACCGACGTCAACGTCATCGACGCGGCAGGGCGTGGCACCGGCGAAGGCCTGCACCTCGCGCTGAACGTCGGCGCGATGCTGATCTCATTCCTCGCGCTCGTCGCGCTCGCCAACTACATCCTCGGCTTTGCGCACCTGAGCATGCAGCAGATCTTCGGCTGGGTGTTCGCGCCGGTTGCCTGGAGCATGGGCGTCCCCTGGAAGGACGCGCCGGTCATCGGCAACCTGCTCGGCACGCGCATGGTCCTCAACGAGTTCGTCGCCTACTCACAGCTCGGACCGATGAAGGCGATGCTCGATCCCAAATCGTTCACGATTGCAACGTTCGCGCTGTGCGGGTTCGCCAACTTCAGCTCGATCGGGATCCAGATCGGCGGCATCGGCGCGCTGGCGCCGAACCGGCGCCACGATCTGGCGCGCCTCGGCCTGCGCGCGATGTTCGCCGGCACGCTGGCGAACTTCATGACCGCCACAATTGCTGGATTCTTACTTTGAGCACAGGAATCCTTAGCGGGCTTTGCGGGGTTCGCGTTCCAAGGTGTTGGTCGTGAGCTATTACGATCAAGTGGCCGAGGCGGCCGACGCCATTCGCGCGCGCGTGCCGGTGGTGCCGGAGATCGCGATTGTCCTCGGCTCGGGGCTTGGGGACTTCGCGCACTCGCTCGGCGAGGCGGTGACGCTGCCGTACACGGAGCTGCCGCACTGGCCGGCGTCGCGCGTCATCGGCCATGCCGGCACGCTCGTGGTCGGCAAGACGCGCGGCACGACGATCGCGGCGCTCGCCGGCCGCTGCCATCTGTACGAAGGGCACCCCGCCAGCCGGGTGACCTTTGGCGTCCGCGCGCTGGGCCTGCTCGGCGTGAAGACGCTGATCCTCACCAACGCCGCCGGCGGCGTGAATACCGGCTTCGCGCGGGGCGCCCTGATGGTGATCGACGACCACATCAACCTGACCGGGCACAATCCGCTGGTCGGCGACAACGACGATCGATTCGGCGTCCGGTTTCCCGACATGACCGAGGTCTATTCGTCGCGGCTGCGCGGCATTGCCGATCGTGCTGGGGAGGCCATCGGCCTGTCGCTGCCGCACGGCGTGTATGCCGCCTTGATGGGGCCCAGCTACGAAACGCCGGCCGAGATCCGGTACCTGCGAACGATCGGCGCGGATGCGGTCGGTATGTCCACGGTGCCCGAAGCCATCGCCGCCCGGCAGATGAAGATCGACGTGCTGGGCATCTCGTGCATCACGAACATGGCGGCCGGTGTGCTGCCGCAGCCGCTGGATCACGCCGAGGTGATGGCGACGGCAGCGCGAGTCCGGGGCCAGTTCATTGCGCTGCTGGAGGGGATCATTGGGCAGCTCTGAGGGACGCGTCGCTCGCGGCGGCATCGGGGATGCGATCGATCTGATCGCGGCGGCGCGCCGCGCGCGAGAGAACGCCGCCGCGGCATTCTCGCACTTCAAGGTCGGCGCGGCGCTCGAGAGCGCCGACGGCACCGTGTTCACCGGCTGCAACGTCGAGAACGCGACCTACGGCCTGACGATTTGCGCCGAGCGGGTCGCGATGTTCAAGGCGCTCTCGGAAGGGCACCGCGTCTTCACCCGCATCGCCATCGTCGCCGACACCGAGGCGCCGACGCCGCCATGTGGCGCGTGCCGGCAGATTCTCTGGGAGTTCGGCGGCAACCTCGAGATCCTGCTGGCGAACCTGACCGAGGAAAAAGGACGCTACCGCCTCGAGACATTGTTGCCTCTGCCCTTTGACGCTCGGTTGCTGTAGTGACCAGCGCCGGCGGGCGGGATAGCTTCAGCGTTCATCGAACCCCGAACCCCGAACCCCGAACCACGAACGAACCCTGAACTTGGAACCCTGAACCCCGAACCCGGTACAATCGCCAAATGCTCCCCACGATAGAGCGAGACGGCGACGTGGTCGTGATGATCGACCAGCGCAAGCTTCCGGCCCAGGAAGTCTACGTTCGCTGCAAGACGGCGGCTGAAGTCGCGCGCGCGATCAAAACGATGGTGATCCGCGGCGCGCCGGCGATTGGCGTCGCCGCGGCGTGGGGCATCGCGATCGGCATGCGCCGCAGCACCGCGACCGGCACGCAGAAGTTCACCGCGGAATTCCAGAACACCTGTGACCTGATGGCCGCGACCCGGCCGACCGCGGTCAACCTGTTCTGGGCCATCGAGCGGATGAAGCACCGTCTGGGTGCGGCCGTGCAGTCGGGGCAGTCGGTCGATCAGCTGAAAGACGCGCTCGATCGGGAGGCGCAGCAGATCCACGACGAGGACGTCGCGAACTGCCGCGCGCTGGGTGCGTTCGGCGCCGGCGTGGTGCCGGCGGATGCGCGGATCCTCACCCACTGCAACGCGGGCGCGCTCGCCACCGCCGGCTACGGCACGGCGCTCGGCGTCATCCGCGGCGCGGTCGAGAGTGGCAAGCAGGTGGCGGTGTTCGCCGACGAGACCCGGCCGTTCATGCAGGGGGCGCGGCTCACCGCCTGGGAACTGATGCGCGACGGCATCGACACCACCATCATCACCGACAACATGAGCGCGGCGTTGATGGGCCAGGGCAAAGTCAACTTCGTCGTCGTCGGCGCCGATCGCATCGCCGCCAACGGCGACACCGCGAACAAGATTGGCACCTACGGCGTCGCCGTCCTGGCGCGCGAACACAACGTCCCGTTCTACGTCGCCGCGCCGTTGTCGACGATCGATCTGCGCACGCCCGACGGCGCGCACATCCCGATCGAAGAGCGCAATGCGCGCGAAGTGACGCACGTCGGCGCGACGCAGGTGGCGCCGAAGGACGCGAAGATCTGGAATCCGGCGTTCGATGTGACGCCGCACCGGTTTATCGCCGGCATCATCACGGAGAAGGGAATATTCAGGGCGCCCTATACGGAGTCCCTGAAGAGCGCGTTCGAGACAGAGGCGCTCGTCCGGTCGTAGGGGCCGACCCTGGTCGGCTCGGGCGGGCAAGCTCCGCCCAGACGTGTCCAATGAGAATTCTCGGCATCGAAACCTCCTGCGACGAAACCTCGGCGGCCGTCATCGAAGAGACCGGCGATCAGGCAAAGCCGTGGGCGATCCGCTCAAACGTGGTGGCGTCGCAGGTCGCGATTCATCGCGAGTGGGGCGGCGTCGTGCCGGAGCTGGCGTCGCGCCAGCATCTCCGCGATATCTGCGGCGTCGTCGATCGTGCTCTCGTCGACGCCGAATCCACCTGGACCGATCTCGGCGCCGTCGCGGTTACACAGGGGCCGGGACTGGTCGGCTCGCTGCTCGTTGGCGTGTCGTTCGCGAAGGCGGCCGCTGCGGCGGCAGGCCTGCCGCTGGTCGCCGTCCACCATCTCGCGGGCCACATCGAATCGCTCGTGCTGCAGAACGGTGAGCTGCCGCTTCCGTCGATTGTGCTGGTCGTCTCGGGCGGACACACCAGTCTGTATCTTGTCGAGCAGCCTGGCTCGTATCAGCTGTTGAGCCGCACGCGCGACGATGCGGCCGGCGAAGCGTACGATAAGGTGGCGAAACTGCTCGGGCTTGGCTATCCGGGAGGGCCGGTGCTCGATCGCCTGGCGGCGATCGGCAACGACCGCGCCGTGGCGTTGCCGACAACCCGCCTGACCCACGCCGATCGGAATGCACCCGAGCTGAAAGGCGACCTCGATTTCAGTTTTTC
>Ga0105247_10003067_pt1 | contig 11056 bp, 6 predicted proteins | sample KBSS24metaG_FD_81519 | JGI IMG/M metagenome (GOLD analysis project Ga0105247, IMG submission 81519) | Switchgrass rhizosphere microbial communities from Kellogg Biological Station, Michigan, USA - KBS S2-4 metaG | ecosystem: Host-associated > Plants > Roots > Rhizosphere > Soil | place...
CCGGAACCTCCTTGAACCAGTGGGGCTGTCCCGCAGGTACCACGATGACGTCGCCCTTCACCAGATGGTGCGGCTCGCCACCCTGAATGTCTGTGCCGCGGGGCTGAAGCGGATCATCAGCCTTGATGTTTTGCGCCGTGCCGCCGGTGACGAACGTCGCCGCACCATCGAGCACGTAGATCACATCGGTCTCTTTAGGGTGGATTTCCACCACGCCAGGCGCGTTACGGTAACTACACGTCACGGTGTATTCCGGCGTGACCGCGAAGCTGCCCGCCTTGGTACAGCCGCCAACGATCTCGTGGCTGACGAACTTGGATGTTGTCAGCTGCTGTGGTCTTGCCTGCGGTGTTTGTGCGGCCGCGCCCAGGCCCCCTGCCACGCCCAACGCCGCAGCCAAAAGCAATCGAGTGGGTTTCACGGAACTCCTCCCTCCATACTGCCAGGTGGCTACCAAACAGGTGACGCCCCCGCGTCCTCTGTCATCCCGATGGCGGCACTATACCTGACGGCGCCGTCTATGCCTCACTGGAGCCACGCGACGCGATTCGCGCGCCGCTCCGCGCTCAGATCCCGCCGGTATAATCACGCAGCTTGGCCCTATGGAGCCTGGTATGACAATCTGTCGCATCGGCCTACTTGTGGTTTGCGTTTTCTGTGTTGCCACGAGCCAGCGGGCCAGCGGCGATCAAGCCGGCCGTGGCGACGCGGCCGCCGAGATCCCCAGCCTTCCGCACAAACTAGTGGAGTGGCCGGCGCCTCCGATCAGCGCAGCTGGCGCCCCTGGGGCCTGGAATTTCATCCAGGTGTCATCAGTTGCCGTCACGGCGCGCAGCACGGTCCTGGTGCTCCATCGGGGTGCGCACCCAATCCTGGAATTCGACAATGGCGGTAAATTCGTCCGTTCGTGGGGCGATACGTTATTCAGCGAAGGAAAAGTCGCTGCCATTCCGGAAGCGAATTGGACCGAAGCCAAGTCGCACTATTCGGCTGTGTATGGACCAGCGGGATGCACCGCGTGCGGCGCGCATTCGGTGCGTGTGGATCCGCAAGGAAACATCTGGGTGATCGACGCGCCCGGCCACGTTGTCTACAAGCTGAACTCCGAGGGAAAAGAGATCATGCGCCTGGGCAGCAAGGGCGTCTCCGGAACGGGCCCCCACAACTTCAATCTGCCGACCGACGTCGCCTTCGCTGCGAACGGCGATCTTTACGTCAGCGATGGTTACGGCAGCGCGCGCGTGGTGAAGTACTCGCGCGACGGGAAGTATCTGTTGCAATGGGGCACGAGAGGAAAAGGCCCGGGCGAGTTCGGGCTGCCCCATAACCTGGTGACCGACGCACAGGGAAGAGTCTACGTGACCGATCGAGACAACCAACGGATCGAGGTCTTCGATGCCAACGGGAAGTTCCTGAACCAGTGGACCGACACCGGAGGGGTTTCCGGACTCTTCATGACCAAAGATCAGCGAATCTGGACCGGCGGCACGCTGCGGGATTTGGACGGCAAGATCCTGGGCCGATTGTCCGGCCCGGGAACAGCGGGAGCGCATGGCGTGGCGGCCACAGATTCCGGAGACGTCTACCTCGCGCAACTCGGCGGCGTCGTACAGAAGTTCGTCAAGCAATAGTCAAGGCCGGGTGTATAAAGCGTGCTCATGGTGCGGCACCTTTTGTACGCAGTCGTGTGTTGTACGGCGACGGCTGCGGTTCTCGTGGCGGCCGAGCCCGATCGCGCGACCTTCAACCGCGACATCCGGCCGATCATGTCGGATACGTGCTTCCGCTGCCACGGTCCCGACAGCAACGCGCGCCAGGCCGGCGTGCGCCTTGACATTCGTGAGGAAGCGACCAGGCCGACGCGCTCGGGACGTATTCCGATCGTTCCCGGCGATCCCGACAAGAGCGAGATCATCAAGCGTGTGTTCGCGGACGGCGCGACCGTCATGCCGCCCAGGTCCGCGCACAAGGAACTGACGCAGGCGCAGAAGGACACCATTCGCCGCTGGGTCGCGGAAGGCGCGGTCTACGAAGGCCATTGGGCCTATCAGCCGGTGAAACGTCCGGCGGTTCCCGCCGTCGCGGACGTATCGCGCCCCGAGAACCCGATCGATCGCTTCATTCAGGATCGGCTTCGCCGCGAAGGACTGACGCCGGCACCCACGGCCGACAAACGAACGCTGCTTCGCCGCGCAACACTCGACTTGACCGGGCTGCCGCCGACGCCCGACGAGATGCGTGCGTTCCTGGCGGACGGGACGCCGGAAGCGTACGAAAGGGTCGTCGATCGGCTGCTGTCCTCGCCGCACTATGCCGAGCAGCGTACGATCCGCTGGCTCGACGCGGTCCGCTACGCGGACACCGCGGGATTCCACGGCGACAATCCGATTCCCGCCTGGCCGTACCGCGACTACGTGATGCAGGCCTTTCTGAAAAACCGGCCGTTCGACGAGTTCACGCGAGAACAGATCGCCGGAGACCTGTTGCCCAACGCCACCGTCCAACAGCGCGTCGCGTCGGCCTACAACCGTCTCAATCGCACGTCAGCCGAAGGTGGGCTCCAACCCAGGGAATACCTCGCGAAGTACGGCGCCGACCGCGTGCGGACGCTCAGCGCCGTGTGGATGGGCAGCACGCTCGGATGCGCCGAGTGCCACGACCACAAGTTCGACCCGTTTCTCTCGAAAGATTTCTACGCGATGAAGGCGTTCTTTGCCGACATCCAGGAGACCGGGCTCGTGCCGGACCGCGGAGCGCGAGCGTGGGGCGCGACGTTGGCACTGCCGACCGAAGCGCAGCGGCTCGAGCTCGTCCGGCTCGACGCCAAGATCGCCACGGCACGGTCGCATCTCGACGAAGGGTCCGCGATGCGGGTCGTCGAGGAACAGGCGAGAGAGGCTGACCTGCGCGCGCGCTGGCAAGCGGGCGACCTGGCCTGGGCGTGGCAGCACCCGATTGCCGCGCGCGCACTCGGCGGCGCAACGCTCACCATCTACGACCAGGAACCGGTGGTGAGCCATTTCTATCTCGATGGCAGCTTGAACACCGACACCAGGCCAGGCGACGGCCTCGTCGTCGCCAGCGGCGCCAATCCGGATCGCGAGACCTACGTCGTCACGTTGAAGCCCGGAGTGGGCACGTGGCATCAACTCGGTCTCGACGTCGTTCAGGATGAACGCCTGCCCGGCGCGCGCTACGCGCGGGGTGCGGATCGATTCCTGTTGAGCGAGATCGAGGCCGAGATCGTGGACAACGATCAGCCGGCGCGGCGGGTGGCGTTCACGATGGCGACCGTCAACGATACGCCGCCCGCCGTCTCCACCATCAACGATCCGGGGATGCCGCCACTTGCCGCCATCGACGGCAATCTCGAGACCGCGTGGGGCATTCGGTTCGGCGAGGCGCGGAATCCATTCATCGCGTTGCGATTCGCCGACGCGGTGCACACCACCGAAAACACGACGATCGTCGTGACGCTGCGGCACGAGTCGGAGCTGCGGCGTGCGGTCATCGGACGCTTCCGGCTGGCGCTCGCCGCCGACGCGTTCGCGTGGCCGCCGACGGCCGACGCCGGCAGGCGGCTCCGCAGCCGGGATCCCAGCGGCCGGACGACCTGGGCCAGCGGTCTTCCCGAGGACGTGATGAGAGCGCTGCGCCGGCCGCCCGAGGACCGTGATGTCGTGGAAGCCACGGCGGTGCGCGAGTATCTGATCTTTTCGAATCCAGCCGTGGCGGAGCGCTATCGAGAGCTGCAGCTGCTGGAGACCGAGCGCGGTCTCGTCGACGCGTCGATTCCTCGTGTCGTGACCTCGGTTTCGGTGGAGCCGGCGCAGACGCGCATCCTGCCACGCGCCAACTGGATGGACGAGTCGGCCCCGATCGTCGAGCCGGCGATTCCACGATTCCTCGGCTCGCTCGACACGAAAGGTGAGCGCGCGACGCGACTCGATCTCGCGAACTGGCTGGTGGCACGCGACAATCCGCTCACCGCGCGCACGTTCGTCAACCGCACGTGGCGCGAGTTCTTCGGAACCGGGCTGTCGAAGGCGATCGACGATCTCGGATCGCAGGGTGAGTGGCCGACGCACCTCGAGCTGCTCGACTGGCTCGCGGCCGAGTTCATGCACCCCGAGTTCGACGCCCAATTGGCGCACGATTGGGACGTCAAGCACATCATCCGGCTCATCGTCACGAGCGACACCTACCAGCAATCGTCGTTCGCCGAGGCGAATGACAAGGACCCCGAGAACCGCCTGCTCGCGCATCAGAATCGATTCCGCATCGACGCCGAGAACGTTCGCGACGTGATCTTGCGCGCGTCGGGCCTGCTCAGCGACAAGTTCGGCGGCCCCAGCGTCAGCCCGACCGAGCCGTCCGGATATCTCGCCGCCTTGAACTTTCCGAAGCGCGAGTACTCGGCGAGTTACGGCGAAGACTTGTACCGGCGCGGCGTCTACACGACCTGGCAACGGACGTTCCTGCATCCCAGCTTGTTGAACTTCGATGCGCCGACTCGTGAGGAGTGCACCGTCAGTCGCACCACGTCGAACACACCGCTTCAGGCGCTCGATCTGCTCAACGATCCGATCTATGTCGAAGCGGCGCGCGTGTTCGCGCAGCATGCTGTCGCGAGCGCCGGCACGCGGTCGGCGACGTTCGACGCGCAGCTCGCCTGGATATTCGATCGCGCGCTGAATCGCGCACCGACCGCCGAAGAGCGCGCCCTGCTGCGCGGCCTGTACGAACGCAGTCGGAAACGGTTCACGGCCGATCCGTCGGTTGCCCGTGAGTTGCTCAGCGAAGGCGAGACGCCGCTGCCGCCGAATGTCAATGCCGTCCGCCTCGCGGCTCTGAGTACGGTCACGAGGGCGGTGCTGAACCTGCACGAACTGATTACCAGGTATTGACGCCATGAATGAAGCCTTCGTGCGCGAGATGAGCCGGCGTACGTTCCTCGGTCGCGGAGCGGCGGGGCTCGGCGTCGTCGCGTTGAACTCACTGCTCGGCCCTCGTCTGCTCGCGGACACGCAGGCGACCGAGCTGGCGTCGCGCGGCGTGGTGAACCCGCTCCACTTTCCGCCGAAGGCCAAGCGCGTCATCTTCCTGTATCAGGCAGGCGGGCCGTCGCATCTCGAGACGTTCGACTACAAGCCGAAGCTCGCCGAGATGTCCGGGACGCCGATGCCGGAGTCGCTCACCAGAGGACAGCAGATCGCCCAGCTCCAGGGCCAGAAGCTCACCTGCTTCGGTCCGACACACGGCTTCAAGCGGTTCGGCGACTCTGGACAAATGGTCTGCGAGCTGTTTCCGCACATCGGCAGCATCGTCGATCAGGCCTGCATCGTCCGGTCGATGTGGACCGAGCAGATCAACCACGACCCGGCCCATACGTTCATGAACAGCGGCTCGATCATCACGGGCCGTCCGAGCATCGGCTCGTGGGTGCTGTACGGACTGGGTGCGGAGACCGACAACCTTCCCGGGTTCGTCGTCCTCGTGTCGCAAGGCATGGGCGGCCAGATGCAGCCGATCGCGGCGCGTCAGTGGTCGGCCGGCATCCTGCCCGGCAGATTCCAGGGCGTGCGCTTCAACTCGGTGGGCGATGGTGTCCTGTACGTGACGAACCCGCGCGGCATCAGCCGAGAGATGCAGAAGGACTCGATTCAGACGATCAACGCCCTGAACGGAGTCGCGGATCGGTCGCTTCACGACCCTGAACTGCAAACGCGCATCGCGCAGTACGAGATGGCGTTCAAGATGCAGACGAGCGTGCCCGGACTGCTCGACATGAGCAGCGAGCCGGCACACATCCTGGAAATGTACGGGGCGAAGCCGGGCGACGGATCGTTTGCCTCGAACTGCCTCCTCGCGCGTCGGCTTGCGGAACGAGGCGTGCGGTTCATCCAGCTCTATCACCGCGATTGGGATCATCACTCCGATGTCAGGAACAACCTCATCTTCAAGGCGCAGGAGGTTGACCAGGCGACGGCGGCGCTCATCACGGATCTCGGACAGCGCGGAATGTTGGACGACACGCTGGTCATCTGGGGCGGCGAGTTCGGCCGAACGCCGATGTCGCAGGGACGCGGCGGCCGCGATCATCACATCAAAGGATTTTCGTTCATGCTCGCCGGCGCCGGCATCAAGAAGGGCCTCGCCTACGGCGCGACCGACGATCTCGGCTATGCGGCGATCGAGAATCCGGTCAGCGTGCATGACTTCCACGCGACGATGCTGTACTTGCTTGGCGTGGATGCGGCAAAACTCGCGGTGAAGTACCAAGGACTGGATGTGCGCCTGACTGGCCCTCAAGGCGGCACGGTCGTCCGCGGCATCCTCGCCTGACCGCGATGGTGCAGAAGTAAGGACGATTCGGCTTCAGCGGGGGCGGCGCGGGCGTACCGGCCTGCCTGGCCCACTCGGGCGGGCCGCGGCCGCGATGGCATCAAACCTTTGCTCCACCCGTTCCTCGAAAGTGTCGAGCTTAAGCTCCAGCGCGCCCACACGCTCGTTCACGCCCACGACGCCATCGTAGACGATATCCAGTTTCGTGTTGACCTCGTCGAACTTCGTCTTGAGCTCGTCGAACCGCGAATCGGTGTGAGCGCGAGCCTCCGCGAAGCGTTCGTCGAGCCGTAACCCCGCGAAGCGCTGGTCGACCTGGCTGAAGCGCTGGTCGACCTGGCCGAAGCGCTGGTCGACCTGGCCGAAGCGCTGGTCGACCTGGTCGAAGCGCTGGTCGACCTGGCCGAAGCGCTGGTCGATCTGGTCGAAGCGCTGGTCGACCTGGCCGAAGCGATGGTCGATCTGGTCGAAGCGATGGTCGATCTGGTCGAAGCGATGGTCGATCTGGCCGAAGCGTTGGTCAATCTGCCCGAAGCGTTGGTGGATCTGGTCGAAGCGATGGTCGATCTGCCCGAAGCGTTGGTCGATCTGCCCGAAGCGATGGTCGATCTGCCCGAAGCGCTCGTCGAAGCGCAGCGCGGCGAAACGCGCATCCAGCTTCGCGTCAAGCTTCTTGTCCAGACGTTCTTCGAATTCGGCGAGGGCTGTGCGGACGTCATCGACCATGACGACGACGCAGTCTAGCATCGTCTGTGCCGGGAGAATTCCTTCGAGAAAACATACGTAGCGTCGAAAGGTACGCAATTCCTGCGCAACCAATCAGACGTCGCTTGTGCGCGCTTTGCAACCGCTCGGTTCGACGGGAAGCGTCTCGCAGCAGAAGACTATAGGAAAGGATCAACAGCGCGCGGGTTCGTACGCGAGGTTCGGCGTGAGCCACCGTTCGACCTGATCGATCGACTGCCCCTTGCGCTTCGCGTAGGCGGCGATCTGATCCTCGCCGAGACGGCCGACGGTGAAGTACTTCGCCTGGGGATGGGCGAAGTACAGGCCGCTGACACTGGCCGCCGGCGTCATCGCCGCGCTCTCGGTCAGGGCGATGCCGACCTCGTTCGCGTCCAGCAGCTCGAACAGCTTGAACTTCTCGCTGTGGTCCGGGCACGCCGGATATCCGAACGCCGGCCGGATCCCGCGGTGCGTCTCGTGGTGCACATCGTCCACGCTCCGAGCTTCGTCGATGCCCCAGGCCTTCCGCGATTGCTGGTGCAGGTAGGCGGCGAAGGCCTCCGCGAACCGGTCGGCGAGCGCCTTCACGAGGATCGCGCTGTAGTCGTCGAGCTCTTTCTCGAACGCGTGTGCCAGCGCGTCGGCGCCGATCCCGGCGGTGACCGCGAACGCGCCGAGGTAGTCGGTGCGCCCCGCGCCCAGCGCCGATCGAGGCGCGATGAAATCGGCGAGCGACAGGTTCGGCTTGCCGTCGGCGATCTTCTCCTGCTGCCGCAGCAGGTTGAAGCGCGCGAGCTCACCGGTGTGCTCGCGGTCGCGATAGACGACGATGTCGTCGTCTTCACTGGCCGCGGGCCAGAAGCCGTACACGCCGGCCGCGGTCAGCAGTTTGTTGCCGACGATGCGATCGAGGAGCACCTGCGCGCTGTCGAAGAGATCGCGCGCCGCCTTGCCGTACTCCGGATGATTGAGGATCGCCGGATAGCGGCCTTTGAGCTCCCACGCCGCGAAGAAGAACGTCCAGTCGATGTACGGCACCAGCTCTTCGAGCGGCACGTTGATCACGCGGCGGCCAAGGAACGGCGGTTCCGGCAGCGTCTCCGCGCGCCAGTCGATCGACAATCGATTCGCCCGCGCCGCTTCGTACGGCAGCAGGGGCTTTTCCTTCCGCTGACCGTGCTGGAAACGCAGAGTCTCCTGCAGGCCGCGGTTCGTCTCCTCGAAGGCCGGCCGTCGATCGTTGCTCATCAGGCTCGCGACCACGTCCACGACGCGAGACGCGTCGAGCACGTGGACCGTGCTCTCGCCGTACTCGGGCGCGATCTTCACCGCCGTGTGCTGACGGCTGGTCGTTGCGCCGCCAATGAGGAGCGGCAGGTGAATGTTGCGCCGGGTCATCTCCTTCGCGACGAACACCATCTCGTCGAGCGACGGGGTGATGAGGCCGCTGAGGCCGATCAGGTCGGCCTGCTCGTCGATGGCGGTCTGCAAAATCCTGTCGCACGGGACCATCACGCCGAGGTCGACAACGTCGTAGCTGTTGCAGCCGAGCACGACGCCGACGATGTTCTTGCCGATGTCGTGGACGTCGCCTTTCACCGTCGCCAGCACAATCTTGCCCTTCGACGCGGTCTCGGCGACGCCGCCCGCCGCCATCCGTGCCTCGCGCTCGGCGGCCATGAACGGCTCGAGATAGGCGACCGCGCGCTTCATGGCGCGCGCGCTCTTCACGACCTGCGGCAGGAACATCTTGCCGGCACCGAACAGATCGCCGACGATCTTCATGCCGTCCATCAGCGGCCCTTCGATGATGTCGAGCGGGCGAGCGTACTACTGCCGCGCTTCCTCGACGTCGATCTCGACGAAGTCGACGACGCCGTGCACCAGCGCGTGCGAGAGCCGCGCCTCGACGGAGGCCTCGCGCCACGTCAGATCGTGCTCGCGTTTGGTCGCCCCCCCCTTGACTGTCGCCGCGAACTCCACCATCCGCTCCGTCGCGTCGGGCCGGCGGTTGAAGATGATGTCCTCGACGTGCTCGAGCAGGTCCTTCGGGATGTCCTCGTAGACGACCAGCTGGCCGGCGTTGACGATCCCCATATCCATGCCCGCCTTGATCGCGTGGTACAGGAATGCCGAATGAATCGCTTCGCGGACGACGTCGTTGCCGCGAAACGAAAACGACAGGTTGCTGACGCCGCCGCTGATCTTCACGCCGGGGCAGGTCTGCTTGATGATCCGCGTCGCCTCGATGAAGTTGATCGCGTAGGCGTTGTGCTCCTCGAGTCCGGTGGCGATGGCCAGGATGTTCGGGTCGAAGATGATGTCCGACGGATCGAAGCCGGCCCGCTCGGCGAGGAGCTTATAGGCGCGCTGACAGATCGACACCTTCCGCTCGATCGTATCGGCCTGTCCCTGCTCATCGAACGCCATGACGACGACACCGGCGCCGAAGCGCTTGACCACCGCCGCTTTCGCCAGGAAATCGGCCTCCCCTTCCTTCAGGCTGATCGAGTTGACCACCGGCTTGCCCTGGACGCACTTCAGCCCGGCGAGGATCACCGACCACTTCGAACTGTCGATCATGAACGGCACGCGCGCGATGTCCGGCTCGGTGCCGATGTAGTTGAGGAAATGGGTCATCGCCTGCTCGGAGTCGAGCATGCCTTCGTCCATGTTGATGTCGATCAGGTTGGCGCCGCCGCGCACCTGCTCGAGCGCCACCTCCGTCGCCGTCGCGTAATCGCCCGCCTTGATCAGCCGCGCGAACTTCAGCGACCCGGTGACGTTGGTCCGCTCGCCGATCATCTGGAAGTTCGACTCGGGACGGATCGTCAGCGTTTCCAGGCCGGAGAACTCGGTGAGGTGCGGGGCGCGGGGTGCGACGTGCGAGGTCCGGGGCGGCAGACCGACGACGCCATCGGCGATGGCTTTGATGTGATCCGGTGTCGTGCCGCAGCAGCCGCCGACGATGTTGACGAAGCCGCTGGTGGCGAACTCGCGCAGGTAGCCGCCGGTTTCCTCGGCCTGTTCGTCGTAGGCGCCGAAGGCGTTGGGCAGCCCGGCGTTCGGGTAGCAGCTGACGTAGCAGGGCGCGATGCGCGCCAGGTCGGCGAGATACGGGCGCATGTCGCGCGCGCCGAGCGCACAGTTGATGCCGACGCTGAACGGCTTCGCGTGCGCGATCGACACCCAGAAGGCGTCGATCGTCTGTCCCGACAGCGTCCGGCCGCTGCGATCCGTGATCGTCACCGAAATCATCAGCGGCAGACGTTCGTGGTTCGGGGTTCGTCGTTCGTCGTACAGCTCTTCGATCGCGACGATCGCCGCCTTCGCGTTGAGTGTGTCGACGATCGTCTCGACGAGCAGGAGATCGGCGCCGCCGTCGATCAGGCCACGCGCCTGCTCCTTGAACGCGTCGCGCAGCGCGTCGAACGTCATGTTGCGGAACGCCGGGTCGTTGACGTCCGGCGAAATCGAGAGGATGCGGTTGGTCGGCCCGATCGAGCCGGCGACGAACCGCGGCCTCGACGGATCCTTCGCGGTGTACTCGTCGCACGCGGCCCGCGCGAGCTTCGCCCCCTCGAGGTTCAACTCGTAGACCAGCGGCTCGAGCGCGTAGTCCCCCTGCGCGATCGCGGTGCCACTGAAGGTGTTCGTCTCGATGATGTCGGCGCCGGCCTCGAGATACTGCCGGTGGATCTCGGCGATCACATCCGGCCGCGTCAGCACGAGGACGTCGTTGTTGCCGCGCAGATCCTTCGGGTGGTCCTTGAACCGCGCGCCGCGAAAATCGGCCTCGGTCAGCTGGTGCCGCTGGACCATCGTCCCCATCGCGCCATCGAGGACGAGAATGCGCTTCGCAAGAAGACGGTCGAGTGTCGCGCGTACGTCAGTGGTCATGATTTTTCGTGGGTGTCGTGTCGTTTCGTCTGTTTCGCGCCGCTCTTTGTCCCGGATGCCACGAGGACCGTGAACGGATCGCCCG
>Ga0105247_10003068_pt1 | contig 11056 bp, 10 predicted proteins | sample KBSS24metaG_FD_81519 | JGI IMG/M metagenome (GOLD analysis project Ga0105247, IMG submission 81519) | Switchgrass rhizosphere microbial communities from Kellogg Biological Station, Michigan, USA - KBS S2-4 metaG | ecosystem: Host-associated > Plants > Roots > Rhizosphere > Soil | place...
GCCCCTCGAGCTCGTCCACGCTCGCGAGCGCCATCGCGAGGTGCGCCTGCACGTCCGGCGACGTCTCGCCGAGGACGCGATCGAGCTCGCGCCGGGCCCCGTGGATCGTCTCGATCGCCGCGCGCGTCTGCGCGTCCTCGATCGTCTTCGCGTCGGGGAGGAGCGAGACGCGCGCGCTCTTCGCGCCGCCCCCTTCGCCGACGAGGTCCCACGCGACCAGCGCCGCGTACGCGATCCCGCCGAGCGCCGCGACGGGGATCGAGTGGAGCGCCGCCGCGCCGATCGCGCCCGCCGCGAGCGCCGCGAGGTTCAGCGCGCCGCCCGCCGCCCGCGCGAGCGCCCTCGGCCCGCCGCGTCCGCCGCGCGCCATCAGAAGAACGCCGCCATGTCGGCGTAGATCTGCCCGATGTTCTCGACGCTGCCCTTCATGTGGCTCCCCCTGGCCGCCTCGGCGACCTCGTCGAGCGCCTTCGGGTTCGCCGCGTCGCCGTAGGCGATCGTGAACACCTTGATCACGGCGTCGTCCTTGGGGAAGCGCGCCTTGAGATCGCCCAGCGCGATCTTGCTCCCCTCGTCGTTCCCGTCGGTCATCACGACGATGGCGTGGGTGCGCGCGGGGTCTCGGCGCGCGCGGTCCTGGAGCAGCGCGTAGCCGCTCGCGATCGCGTCGTAGAGCGCCGTCCCGCCGCTCGCGGCGACGCCGTCGATCCGCTGCGCGAGCTCGGCCCGCGCCGCCGCGTCGAGGCGCTTCGGCCCCACCGCCGGGTACACCGTGCCGTCGAAGAAGACGAGCGACGCCTCGTCCGCGTCGCCCAGGCTCGCGATGAACGCCTTCGCGCCGCGCTTCGCCTCCTCGAGCGGCTTGCCGCGCATCGAGCCCGACTTGTCGAACGCGACGACCACGTCGGCGCCCTTCTTCACCTGTCTCCACGTCGCGAGGAGCTTCTCCAGCGTCGCCACCTCCGGCGTCTCGAGCAGCGTCTGCGGCTGCTTCGGATCGGCGCCGTGCGCCGCGTCGATCGGCTTTGCGATCGCGATCGACGCGTCGCCGGGGCGGAAGCCGAGCGCGAGGGCGCGCTCCTGCTGCGGGCGCGCCTTGAGGAACGCGAGGAACGCGTCGGCCGCCTGCCGCTCGTCGTCGCCGACCCAGTCGGCGTCGAGGATCGAGTACGGGTGATCGCTCCAGAACGTCCCCTCGCGCGGGTAGACGGCGACGAGCGGTTGCGCCGGCGGCGTCTTCGCCGCGTACGACTCGATGACCAGGTTCTCGTAGAGCACCGCCGCCGAGAGGAACGTAGGGCCGCGCTCGATCATTTTCTCGGAGAAGAAGCCGGTCGATTTCCCGTAGTAGACGACCGTCCCCTCGACCTGGGCGAGGAACGCGCGCGTCCCCGCGGCGTCGAGGTCTTGCGCGGTGAGGCCGCGCGTCTTCTTCGCGCCGGCGTAGGCCTCGGCGAGCACGGCGAGGAACCCGCTGTTCGAGAACTCGGGGCTCGTGTGCCCGAGCTTCATCCGGCCCCACTCGGGGAAGCCGCGCGCTCCCCACCCCTTCGGATCGGCGCTCACCTTGAGGAGGTCGGACCACCCGATGGCCTTCTGGGGCCAGCCGAGCGCCTCGGCCATCGGCTTCCACATCGCGATGACCACGGGCGACAAGACGACGACGTCGCCGGCCGGCGCGAGCGGCTTCGCCCGCTGCGCCTTCGCCGAGAACCGATCGTTCAAGAGCGCGACGTACGCCGACGACGCCGGGCTGAAGACGTGCGGCTTCAGCGAGCCGTCGACGATGGCCTGCACCGACTCGCCCGATCCCATCGCCTTCGCCTGGATGCGGATCCTCCGGCCCGACGCGGTCTTCGGGGAGCTCTCTTCGAACGCGCGCGCCTCCTCCTCCATCCACGTCTTCTTCTCGCTCCCGTACGCGACGATCAGCGCCACGTCGGGCGGGGGCGCGGGCTTCGCGCTCGGCTCGGTGGCGATCGCGGACGGCGCGGGCGCGCGCCTCGTGTCGCACCCGAAGCAGGCGACGAGCGCGATCGCGAGCAGCGAGGCCAGCGCGACGAGGCGGCGAGGCGGCTTGCGGCGCGGCGGATCGACGCTCATGGGCGCATTCAATCACAGGCGGCGCGAGGCCGATCGCCGGACGTGGGACCTACCCGCGCCGGCGCGCGTCGTCCCAGCGGGCGCGCGCTCCGTACGCGCGCGCGCGCAGCCAGCGGGCGAGCGCGACGGCGCACGCGATCGCGCCGAGGAGCGAGACGGCGACGCCGAGCGTCAGCCAGCCGTCGCGGTACGTGAGGACGATCGTGCGGTCGCCCGGAGGCGCCACGACGGCGAGGAGCCCGCCCGACGACAGCACCTCGCCGGCGTCGGCGGTCCAGCCGCGGTCGAAGTTCTGGTTCACGACGACGGGGGTGGAGTCGGTCGCGACGACGTGGAGCGCGATCCGGTTCGGGCTCCACGAGACGCGCTCGACCCTCGCGCGCGACGGATCGAGCGGGTACTCCTCCGCCGGGAGATCGGCGCGGAGCCGATCGCTCTGGGGGAAGCGGTTCTCTTCGAAGCACTGGAGCGTGCCGCGCCCGACGCGCGCCCACACGTGCGCGTCCCAGCGGTTGCCGCGCGACTGGCGGAAGTCGGTCGCGTACGCGAGCGGCGGGTCGGCCGAGAAGATGCCGCGCACCTGGTTCTCCTGGACGAGCGATCGCGCGACGACGAGCCCGACGCCCGCGCCGAGGGCCGCGCCCGTCGCGCCGCCGAGGAGCGCGGCGACGAGCGGCAGCGGGGCCGACGGGTCGCGCCGGCGAAACGATCGCCAGCGCGCCCGCACCGCGCGGATCAGCGTGATCGGAGCGTCCTCGAGCGCGGTGAGCGCCGACGCCGAGCCGAGCGCGAGGAAGAACGCGACGACGAGCGTGAACCGCTCCGGGTTCCGGAGCTGCCCGTAGAGGGGCAGCTTGTGGAGGAGCGTGTACGCCGCGCGCGGCCCCTGGTCGCCGAACGCGAGGCCGAGGAACGCGAGCGCCATCGCGAGCCAGCGCGCAGCCGCCCGATCGCGGAGCACGCAGCCGAGGACGGCGAGGACGAGGAACGCGCCGCCTATGTACGCGTCGCCGCCGATCGGCGGGCGCTTCATGGTGTGCGTGAGGAGGATCGACTCGAGGAGCTGGAAGAGCGAGAACGCCTCGTGCGAGGCGGTGAGGCGCGGGTGCTCGAGGATGACGCGGAGCATGGGGAACAGCTTCGCCGCGGACAGCACCACCGCGACCACCCCCACCGTCGCGAACGACAGGAGCGGGTGGAGGAGCGACGCGGGCGCGCGCGGATCGGTCCTCTTCGCGAGCAGCGCTTCGAGCGTGTCCCACAGGGCGAGCGCGCCGAGGACGAGGACCGTGTACGGCACCGTGTACGTCCCGGCCGCGAGGAGCATCCAAGCGAGGAACGCCCCGCCGAGGACGCGCCACCGCCACGCCCCCCGCCCGGCCCCCTCTTCGAACCCGAGGACGACCCACGGGAGGAGCTGGAACCCGAACATGTTGATCCAGCCGAACTCGATCATGAAATAGAAGCGCCCCGACGCGGCGAAGCCGACCGCGGCGACGGCCGACGCGATCGCCGAGGCGCCGTGCCGGCGCGCGAGGCGGAACGTGCCCTCGAGGCCGAGGACGATGAAGAGGATGATCGCGAGGTGCCGGCCGAGCGCCGTGCCGAACGCGACGCGCAGGATCGCGTCGGGCGAGAGCGCCTCGTCCTGCGGGTTCGCCGCGAGCGGGATCCCGCCGCAGTAGTACGGGTTCCACGCCGGGAGCTGGTGGAAGTCGACCATCGTGACCCGCGCCGCGTCGTCGTGCGCGAAGAAGTAGTGCTCGTCGTAGTGCGCGGTCACGCGGTGCGGCGCCTCGATCGCCGCCGGCACGAGCGCGCCGACCACCACCATCCACAGCGCGAGGCGGACGCCGAGCCACGCGAGCAGCCGATCGCCGAGGCGCGCGCCCTTCGGGCCGCGCTCGGCGATCGCGGAGGGCGGCGTCGGTCCCCGGCGGCTCGCGGTCGCGCTCACGTCACTGGGCCCTCGGGTTCAGCGGCGCGACGGCGGCCGCGAGCGGCTTCCCGTCGGGGCCCGGCCACTTGTTGCGGATCCCTTCGTCGAGGACGAGGTAGACGACGGTCACGTTGAGCTTGCGGCGCGCCGCGACGCCGAGCACCGCCTCGCGCTCGCCGGACGCGCGGTCGTCGTCGATCGACCACGCCTGGCCGGCGAAGCGGCGCTCCGCCGACGCGCGCTCGCCGGGCTCCGCGGCCGCGAGCTCGCGGAAGATCTCGCGCCGGTCGCTCGCCGTGAGCCCGAAGCGGGCGGAGGTCGCGGGGTCGTCGGGGGGGACGGGCGCGGGGCGCGGCGTCGCCCACAGCGCCGACGTGACGCGGAAGAAGACGAAGGCGCCGAAGCACGCCGCCGCGATCGCGCCGCCCCACGACAGCGCGAGGACGGGGCGCGTCTCCTCGAGCGGCGCGAGGCCCACGAGCCACGCGGCGAGGCGCGCGATCCGCCTCGTCGCGCTCATCTTCGGTACATGAAGCGGAGGGCGCTCGGCAGCCGCCGTCGCCAGTCTCTCTCGCTGTGCCCGCCGCGCGCGTCCTCGCGGAAGAGGAGCCGGTCCGCGCCGTAGCCGCGGTGCGAGAGCTGCCGCGCGAGGTCGCGCGCGAGCCCGAGCATCCGGACCCCCTCGCGCGCGCCGCAGTCGACGTAGACGCGCGACACGTACGGCGTCGGCTCGCGCGCGACGAAGCCGAGGAGCCGCGCTCCCCCGAACCACAGCGACGGCGACATCGCGATCGCGCCGCCGAAGACGTCGGGGCGCCGGAAATGCGCGTAGAGCGCCGCGAGCCCGCCCATCGACGATCCGGACACGGCGCGCCCGACCGGCCCGCCGACGAGGTGATACCGCGACTCCATCGCGGGGACGAGGTGGCGCGCCATCCAGTCGAGCAGCCTGTCGGTCTTGCTCGGCGCGCCGCGGAAGCTCCACGGCCCGAGCTCGGCGATCCGCTCCGGGCCGCCGTGATCGATCGCGACGACCGCGGGCACGTGGAAGCGCCGCGGAGAGAGCTTGTCGACCGTCGCGTGGGCGTGCCACCCGCCGGCGAACGACGGCTTGTCGTCGAAGACGTTCTGCCCGTCGAACATGTAGAGGGCGGGGCGCGCCTTCTTCCCGTCGTGCCCGCGCGGCAAGAAGACGCGCACCGTCCGCTGGCCGATGTCGGGGATGGTATACGTCAGGAAGTCGAACGAGCCCATGACCGAGGTGCGCTCCGCTCGCTACCCGGTCGCGGTCTCGCTGTCCACGTTACAAAGAGGGCGCGATCGACGGCGACCCGATATGTTCGAGCGCGGCGCGCGTTATCGGTGCAGATGGAGCTCTCGTGGGACGATTTGGGGGCAGGGTCCGCGGGGGAGGCGCCCCGCCGCGCCGACGCGGGCGCCGCGCCGCGCCCCGCGAGGAGCGCGCCGCCGCGAGCCGTGTCGCAGGCGGAGGAGCGGAGGCACACCGAGCGCGCGCTGTCGGGCGACCTCGCGGCGTGGAACGCCCTCATCGAGCGGCACAACCACCGCGTCGTCGTGTCGCTGCTCGCGCGCGGCGTCCGCGTCGACCGCGCGAAGGACATCGCGCAAGACGCATGGATCCGCCTCATCGAGCAGCAGCGCGCGGGCCGCCTCGCGTCGCTCAGCCTGCCCGGCCTCGCGATCGCCCAGGCGGGGTTCCTCGCCGGCGACCTCGCGCGCCGCGAGCGCGGCCGCCTCGAGCCGCTCGACGACGCCGCGTCGGACGTCCTCGACCCCGCGGGCGACATCGAGGAGCGCCTCGCCGCCACCGAGCACCTCGCCCAGGCCGAGCGGGTCCTCGCGCGGTGCTCGCCTTCGGCGCAGAAGGTGTTCCGCCTGGCGTACTCGGGTGACGGGTTGAGCCACGCCGACGTCGCGGTGCAAGCGGGGCTGTCGCTCCAGCGCGTCCGACAGATCTTGTGCGAAGTGAGGAAGCGGTTGAGGAGCGCGCTGGAGGATCGTCATGAATGAGGTCGGGTACGGGGCGCATCCGCCGCGGAGGCAGCTCGCGGCGTACGTCCAGGGCGAGCTCGACGGCTTCGACGCGGAGTCGCTCGAGGGGCACGTCGCGAGGTGCGACGCCTGCTCGGGGTCGCTCGCGCGCGAGGCGCGCGTCGAGGTGGCGCTCCACCAGGTGGCCGCGAGGGCGTCGATGTCGGCGCGGCGCTCGGCCGCGGGCGGCGCCCGGGGCGCGCGGTTCGCCGCGGGCGGCGCGATCGCGGCGGCGGCGCTCCTCGTCGTCTGGCTGGCGCGCGGCGCGAGCCCGTCGTCCGACGCGATGAGCGACGCCGGGCCGCTCTCGGGCAGCGACGCGGCGGCGGTCGACGGGGGGTGACCGTCGCCGTGCGGCGCGCAGCCGAGACCGGCCGCCCCACCGAGGGTGATGACCGCCCGGCGGAGCTTCGATATGCTCCGCCGCGCATGCTCAACGCTCGAACGCTCGTGATCGCTGCCATCGCCTTCGCCGCGCCGCTCGGATGCGGCGGATCCAGCCAGAAGCCCGCCGATGGGGCCGGCACCGCCGGCGCGTCGGAGACCCCGGCCACCAAAGAGGAGCTCGCCGCGGCCGTGAAGCCGTGCGGCGAGAAGGACAAGGTCCACACGTACGACCTCCACGATCCCGACGGCCACGAGATCCTGGCGCCGTGCGCGGGATCGAGCGGCGGCCACGACTACTCGGGGCTCATCAAGCTCGAGACGGTCGAGGGCGGCGTCCACATCCTCATCGACGCCAAGGACGACGAGGTGACGCTCCTCGGGCCCGACGCGAAGACGCGCGACGCGGTCATCGTGTACCCGAAGGGGAAGGACAACACCCAGAAGGCGGTCGAGATCCCGCTGATCAAGACCAAGACCGGGTACCACGGCGACAAGATCATCTTCTGGGAGGACCTCGGCGACAAGATCACCGACGAGGGGACGAACCTCCACGTCGCGATCTTCGATCACGACAAGGACACCGGCAGCCACGAGGCGCTCCACGTGTCCGTCAACATCAGCGCCGGCAAGAGCTGCGAGCGCGCGATCGACGAGAACCCGCAGACGATCGACATGGGGGGCGGGAAGAAGGGCGGCAAGGCCGACCTCACGAACGATCAGCTCGGCGCGCCGATGAAGACGAGCGCCTTCATCTCGGGCTGCAACCTCGCCGACAGCGCCGACGCGGACATCTGCGTCGCGGTGAAGCAGGGCAAGCCGCTCGGCGTCACCGTGAAGGTGAGCCCCCAGAACAACAAGGTCGCCGCGTGCATCGATCGCGCGACGCGCCGCCTCGCGTTCCCGTCGAGCGAGAAGCTCGACGTCGTGCACCAGAAGTTCTAGGCGGGCGCCCCGCGCGCCGGCTCGTCGTCACGTCAGGCACGCCGCGCGAAGCGGTAGACGGTGGCGGGCTTCGACGCGGTGATCCGCTTCCCCGGCGCCTGCTCGATGACCCCGAGCTCGAGCAGGCGGTGAAACTTGCGGCGGAAGTTGCCCGGATCGTGCGCCTCGCCGGTGACGCTCTCGTGCACGCTGCGGAGCTCGGGGATGGTGAACGTCCCCGGGACGAGGCTCGACGCGATGTCGCTGTCGTCGAGGCGCGCGACCACGCGGCGCCGCGCGTGCTCGACGATCTCGGCGTGATCGAACGCGAGGTCGCGCTGCGCGATCTGGGCGACCGGTTGCCACGCGGTGCGATCGACGTCGCCGCCGGGGCGGACCCGCGGGACGAGATCGGGGCGGACGAGCGCGACGTAGGCGATCGTGATGACGCGCGTCCGCGGATCGCGCCCGGCGCGCCCGAACGCGCGGAGCTGCTCGAGGTGGACGAGGCGCGGGTCGAGCGCCGTCTCCTCTTCGAGCTCGCGCGCCGCCGCCGCGTCGAGGTCCTCGCCCTGGTCGCGCGCGCCGTCGCCGACGCGGACGAACCCGCCGGGCAGCGCCCACCTGCCGCGGAACGGAGGCTCGCGCCGCCGCACCAGAAGGACGCGCAGCTCCGCGTCGAGCACCGTGAGGATCACGACGTCCACCGTCACCGACGGCCGCGGGAACGCGCCGGGGCGGTACCGCGCGAGATACCCCGCCTCGTCCGCCGGGGCCTCGGGCTTCGCCTGCGCGCGCGCGTCGTGCGCGCTCACGGCGGCGCCGTGATCGGATCGGTGGTCTTCGCGACCTTCATCCCGGCGCCCTCGAGCTCGCGGATCGCGCGCTCGCCGATGGCGGGAAAATCGAGCCCCGGCGGGAGCGGGTCGAGCGGCGGGGCGGGGACCGGGCTCATCGCGTCCTCCAGGATCCACACCTTCTCGGCGAGCGACGGATCGACCCGCCGCGCGTGATCGCGGATGTCCTCGAGCGTCGATCGTACGCAGTGCGACTTCGCCTGGCCGAAGACGTAGATCCGGTCGTACTCCATGAGCATCCGGAAGAACGGCTCGTTGAACGCGCCGACCGGCTGCCCGCCGAGCTCCGTCACCTCGGGCGAGAGGACCGAGTAGTTCTCGGTGAGCGCGTGCGTCCCCTTCGTCTCGAAGTGGGTCTGTCGCCTCCGGAGCGCCGCGTGGAACATGGACGCCTCCATCAGCGCGGGCGCGAGCGCGTGCGACACGCCGCCGAGGAGCGCGTGGTACGGCCATATCGTCAGGACGTACTTCCCGGTCGCCTCGAGCTTCTCCACGTACTCGAGGCTCTCGCGCGGGTGCGTCACCGGCGCCCACCTCCCCGAGCGGACGTCGTCGCGCGAGATGGCGGTGAACGGCGCGGGGTGCGCGCCGCGCTCGTCGACCCACCACGCCGGGTGGAAGATCTGAAAGACGCGGTGCGTGTCGAGCGAGAAGTGGAGCGCGGTGATCTTGTCGCAGTTGCCGTACAGCCACGCGAGGACGCGCTGCGTGTCCTCCACCGCGCCGGGCACGAAGAGGCTCGCGCCCGGCGTGCAGAAGCCGACCTGCGCGTCGATGCCGAACGCGGCGATCTTGAACCGGTCCTCTGCCGACGGCTTCACGCCGTGCTCCCGGGCGTACGCCTCGGCGGCGTCGGCCACGAGGCCCGCGCGCTCGAGATAAATCTCGGACGCCTGCGAGGGCGAATAGAAGTCGGGGACGGGTAAGGGGCTCATCGGGGGGCTCGTGTTTCTCGCGGATCAGGCGCGGCGAAGGACGATGACCGTGGTGTCGTCGCGGAGCCGCCGGTTCGCCTCGCCGATCACGACGAGGCGCTTCTGGAGGAGGAGGGGGCTCTTGAAGAGCGCGTCGTCGACCTCGAACTGGGCGAGGCCGCCTTGCGGCTCGCCGTTCTTCAGCGGCTCGTGGGCGCGTTGCATCAGGTCGACCAGCCCGTCGGTGCCGACGAGCAGGGTCTGCACCTTCGCGGTCGGGACGTCGAGGTGGACGGTGAAGGCGGTGCCCGCGCGCTCGCCGCCGGCCTCGCGCGACGGGAGGAGGTCGTAGCCGATGTACGGCGGCGCGTTGTCCGGGCCGGGGTCGATGACCGTCGCCTCTCCGTTGAGCGAGAAGACGCCGTCGCCGACGCCGAAGACGAGGGCGCGCGCCGGCGTGACGACCGCGCCGAGGACCGTGAAGAGGAGGTGATCGTGGACCGCGGCGGCGAGCCCCGCGGGATCGCGCTGCAAGAGATCGAGGGACAGCGACCGCAGGAACGCGCGGAGGGCGCGGGCGCTCGCGTCGAGCCCCGCCGCGTCCTCGGGGCGGGTGGCCGCGAGGTGCTCGGCGAGGAAGGTCGCGCCGAGGCGGGCGCCGATCTCGCTGAACCGCCCGCTCGAGCAGCCGTCGGCGACGACCGCGGCGATCGCGTCGGGGCGGCGGCGCGCCACCGCGGCGTCCTGGTTGTTGCGCCCGACGCGCGCGTGCTCGCGGCCGATGACCGATCCCTGGAGCAGGTGGAACGCGTTCACGGGGCGCTCCGCTCGATGGCCGCGGCGAGCTCGGCGCGGAGGCGCGCGACGAGGGCGCGCGTCGCCTTGCTGGGCTCGGACGTCGATCCGGGCGGCGCGCCGGCCGCGGCCTCGGCCGCGGCGCTCGCGTCGGCGGAGGCCGCGTCGTCCGCGTCGTGCGCGCGCGTGAGGCGGACGTACCCCGCGGGGGCGGGCTCGTCGCGCTGCCCGATCAGGCCGAGCGGACCGTCGCCGCGGACGCGCCGGAAGACGACCGGATCGCCGGGGACGCTCTCCTTCGCGGCGCCGGGGTCGTTCGCGAACTTCATGACGGCGCGCTTGCCGCTCATGCACAGCTTGTAGACGGCGCTCACGCGGTCGCGGGTGAGCGCGCTCCCGCTGGTCGACGCGACCAGGTGGCCGCCGTACCCGTAGTGCTGCTCGTCCGGCAGCACGCCCAGCTCGACGCGGAGCGCCTCGAACCGCCGGGTGAGCGGCGCGTCGAAGCCGTCTTCGAGGATGTGCACCGGATGGACGCCGTACTCTCGGGCGAGCCCCGCCGCCCTTCGGTACTGCGCCTCCTTGTCGCCGGAGTCGTAGCGGATGGAGTCGCCGACGGCCTCCTCGCGGAGGAGCGCGAACGCGGCGGGGAGACCGGACCGGACGGTGTCGAACGTGTCGAGGAGGTAGCTCGAACGCTGCGGCCTGCGCTCGCGCATGGCGCGGAACGCGGCGTCGTCCGATCCGTAGCGCTGCACGTGCTCGTGACCCATCGTGCCCACCGGCGTCATCCCGAGGGCGCGCGCGCCGAGGACGTGGCTCGTCCTCCGCACGCCGCCCTCGCGGCACCCCTCGAGCGCGATCAGGTGCTGCTCGATCGACGTCGCGGCGCGCAGCCCGACCTCGAAGATGCGCCCGGCGTCGCCGACGATCGCGGCGAGCTCGCGCGCGCTCCCCGCGACGCGCGCCCGGTAGGCGTCGGGATCGACCGCGATCGGAGGGGCCCGCTCGCCGACCGCGTCGAGCGTCTCGAGCACGATCGCGCGGTGGCGATCGCACGTCGCGACGGCGACCGCCGCCGCGAGCGC
>Ga0105247_10003070_pt1 | contig 11048 bp, 7 predicted proteins | sample KBSS24metaG_FD_81519 | JGI IMG/M metagenome (GOLD analysis project Ga0105247, IMG submission 81519) | Switchgrass rhizosphere microbial communities from Kellogg Biological Station, Michigan, USA - KBS S2-4 metaG | ecosystem: Host-associated > Plants > Roots > Rhizosphere > Soil | place...
AGACGCCGCGCGCGCTCGCCACCGGGATCGACGTCCTCCGCGCCGAGGAGTTCGAGCGCCTCCGCGGCGCGCGCGTCGGGCTGATCACCAACGTGAGCGGGAAGGCGCGCGGCGGCGCGTCGACGATCGATCTGCTCCTCGCCGCGCGGGACGTGACGCTCGTCACGCTCTTCGCGCCCGAGCACGGGCTCGACGCCGATCGCGAGGGGCGGATCGCGAACGGACGCGACCCGCGCACCGGGCTCCCCGTCGTCAGCCTGTACGGAGACGCGTTCTCGCCGCCCGCCGAGGCGCTCGCCGGGGTCGACACGCTGGTCTTCGACATCCAGGACGTCGGGACGCGCTTCTACACCTACGCGTCGACGATGCGCCGCGCGATGGCGACCGCCGCGGAGCGGCAGCTAAGGTTCGTCGTCCTCGACCGGCCCAACCCGATCGACGGCGTCGACGTCGCCGGCCCGATGCTCGCGCCGAACGCGCGCTCGTTCGTGAACCACCACGCGCTGCCGGTGCGCCACGGGATGACCATGGGCGAGCTCGCCGAGCTCTTCGACGCCGACGATCACCTCGGCGCGGATCTGCACGTGGTGCGCCTGCGCGGCTGGCGGCGCGAGGACTACTTCGACGCGACGGGCCTCCGGTGGGTGAACCCGTCGCCCAACCTGCGCAGCACCGACGAGGCGCTCCTCTACCCCGCGATCGGCCTGGTCGAGGGGACCAACGTGTCCGTCGGCCGCGGCACCGACACCCCGTTCGAGGTCGTCGGCGCGCCGTGGATCGACGGGCCGTCGCTCGCCGCCTCGCTGAACGCCGCGGGGCTCGCCGGCGTCGCGTTCGAGCCGGCGACGTTCACGCCGCGCGCGTGGGTCCACCGCGGCGAGGCGTGCGGCGGCGTGCGCGTCCGCGTGACGAGCCGGAGCGCGTTCGAGCCGGTGCGGACCGGCCTCGCGATCGCCCTCTCGCTCCGCGCGCGCTACCCGATGTGGAAGGTCGACGACCTCGACAAGCTCGTCGCGAGCAGCCGCGTCACCGACGCGGTGCGCGCGTCCCGCCCGCTCGCCGAGATCGAGGCGCTGTGGGCCGACGAGCTCGCGGCCTTCCGCGCGAAGCGCGAGAAGTACCTGCTCTATCCCGCCGCGCCGGCCCCTTGAGCGCCGTCAGCGGCGGCGGCGCCGGCTGATCGCCGCGCCGGCGAACGCGAGCCCGGCGAAGAGGCCGGCCCCGCTGAGCGGCGCGTCGCCCGGCGCGGCCGCGCAGCTCGAGCTCGCGCTCGCCTTGCCCTCCGCCTGGCACTCGTTGCCGGTGCAGCTCGCGCTGCCGCTCGCCTGCACCTTGATGTGCAGGTACGCGTTCAGCGCGTCGACGCAGTTCTGCAGGTTGTCGCCCGTGTCGACGAAGTCGCCGTCGCAGAAGAGGGCGCCGGACGGCTTCTGGCACTGCGTCTTGCAACCGCCGGTGAGCTCCGTCTCGCACGACGCGTAGCCGGTCGACTGGCATTTCACCTGGCAGTCGATGTTCGCGCGCCCCTTGCACGATCCCTGGCAGCTCCCCTGACACTTCGTCGTGCAGTCGGCGGTGGCGGGCTTGCTCGTGCAGCTCGCGTCGCAGTGGCCCGAGCAGCACGTCTTGCACGACGCCTGGCAGTGCGCCTCCGCCTCGCTGCCGCTCGCCTCGCCGGAGCACTGCGCCTGGCAGTCGCCGGTGCACCGCGCGTCGCAGTCGGCGTTGCAGTCGAGCTTCGGCGGATCGACGTTGCACTTCGCCTCGCAGTCCGTCTCGCACGACGCGCTGCACGTCGCGTCGACGTCGACGTTGCACTGCCCGTCGCACGTCGTCTCGAGGCGCGCCGAGCACGCCGCCGCGAAGTGGATCGGCATGCACTGGATGTCGCACCCGCCCTGGACCGCCACCTCACAGTGGGCGTCGGCGCTGACGGAGATGTTGTTACATGCCTCGAGGCCCGCGTGGGCGACGCGGGGGGCGGCGAAGACGACGCCGGCCGTAGAGGCGAAGACGAGGAGCGAAGTGAGCTTGTTCATCTCGGCGTTCTCCTAGGTGAGGGAAGAGGCGTGCGCCGGCGCGAGGCCGCGTGGCGAGCGGGAGCCGGCGAGCACGGGTAGGACGTAAGCAAACCGCAAACCATGCTCCTTCGTCCGAAGAATCGACGCAGCCCGTGTCGCGCGCTCGCGTGGAGGTGGAGCGGTTTCGCCACACAACGCGACGGCGCGATCCGCGCCGGCCGCGCCGCCGTTCACGCCCACCATGCCCGAAACGTGCGCGATCCTCGGCGCCGCGTGCGCGCCTGACACGCCGCGCGCCACCGGGCCTGGTCACTCGCCCGGCCGGGTCCCTTCGACGACGACGACTCCGTCGGCGCGCCGCTCGACCGCCGGGGCGTAGGGGGCGATCGTCTCGCGCCGCCACCACGCGCCGGTCGCGCGCTTCGTGGCGAGATCGGTGAACCAGTACTGCGAGACCATCGTGCGGACGAACCGCGGGGGCGCGCCGCCGAACGGATCGCGGCGGAACAGGCGGAGGACCGGCGGCTCGCCGCGCGCGAGCGCCGCCTCCGCGCTCACGACCCACGTGTTGTCGCGCCACGAGCCGAGGGACGAAAACCACAGGTTCCACTCGAAGCGCGGCTGGTACGGCGCGTAGATCCCCGGCGCCTCGCCGACGTCCTGCGGCTTGAACCGGAACGGGTAGGCGACCCACGTCGCGCCGTCGTTCGACCCCTGGAACTCGATCTCGTACCGCGCCGGCGTCATCACCGCGAAGAGGCCGTACGTGTTCGCGACGCGGAGCGGCTCGATCGCGCGCGCGGGGGCGGCGAGCGCGGCCATCGGCTCGTCCGCGCCCGCGAGCAGGGGCCCCGCGCACGTCGCGTAGAAGATCCACGACAGCGCGAACGCCTCCGCGATCGTCCGCCGCGCGAGCCGCGGCGCGGTCGCGCCCGGGGCCGTCTCCGCCGGGTCGCCGTGGGCCTCGGCGGCCGGCGCGGAGCGGCGACCCGGCGCCCGCACGAGACGCCGGAGCCGCGCGGCGGCGCGCTCGAACGGCGCGTCGTTGAGGAGGAGCACGCCGAGCGCGAGGACCAGGTAGTTCAAGAACGCGTAGTTCGACGTCGCGATGATCCCGATCTGGAGCGGCGTGACGATCACGAACGCCGCGAGGCGCGCGCGGCGGTTCGGCGAGAGGCCGAGGAAGACGACGCCCAGCTCGATGACGAGCGTCGCGAGCGCCGTCGCGGCGTGGAACCCGTGCGGCAGGTGCTGCGCGTACCAGCCGATCCACGTCGGGAGCGGGCCGTTCTCGTAGTAGTGATCCATCGCGGTGAGGTCGCGCCACGTCGGATCGCCGCTCGCGATCTTGGCGACGCCCGACTCGAAGTAGATCCGGAACCACTCCCACACGAGGAGGAACACCGCGGCGCGCGACGGCGGCTGATCGCGCGCGAGCCCCGGGCGGAGGCCGCGCGGCGCGAGGGCGATCGCGATCGCGGTCGCCTCGAGGAGCATCCCGTCGGACTGGTACTCCGAGAACTCGCGCGCGGTCGTCACGAAGGACAGGAACGCCGCGCCCGCGCACGCGAGGCCCGCGCGCGGCGCGACGTCGAGCGTGACGAGCAGCGACGCGGCCGCGCCGGCGACGACGAGCGCGGTGAGCGCGCGATCGCTCGCGTCGATCCAGAGGAGCGACGGCGCCATCCAGAAGCGCGCGACGCCGGGGTGGGCGCCGGTCAGCGCGGCGAGGAGCGCGCCGGCCGGGCGGACGCCGCGGGGGCCGATCAGGCCGTGGATCTGCGCGGCGAGCGACGCGAACACCGACAGGTGCATCAGACCCATCACACGGAGGAATGCGAAGCGCGGCCACGCGCGCGTCGCGGGGCGTCGATCGGGCCCGAACGTCCGTTCGATCCACGCGCGGGCGCGGTCGCTCGCCCGCGCGAAGCGTGCATCATGCACTATTTCGCGAGACGAGGTTTGCGCGTGCGAGAATGGGTTGTCGTCCATGTCGATGTGATTAAGCTGCGACCCACTGTGACGCAGCCTTACCCCACGAGCCCCAACGATCCGGGACAGCCGCAGCCGGCGCACGCGCCGGGGCCGCAGCCTATCCACGCGCCCATCCCGGAAGAACCGATCCACGCGCCCATCCCGGAGGAGCCGATCCACCCGCCGCTCCCGCCGACGCCGAATCCGCCGCCGCCGAACGAACCGGCGCGCGGCGCGTGCGCGTGACCGCGGACGAGCGTCGCGGCATCCACCCTGGACTCGCCCCCACCCTGGACTCGATCGAGGTGACACTCCCATGAAGACCGTCGTTCTCGCCACCGGCCTCGCCGTCCTCTCCGTCATGATCGCCGGCTGCGGCGGCGAGGAGTGGCGGCCGCCCAACAGCTCGGCGGCGCAGCCGCGCACCACGACCACCGCGGCCACGGCGCCGGGCCCGACGAAGGATCCGGCCCGCTCCGGCGAGGTGAACGTCTCGGAGGAGATCCGCAAGGCATGCCACATCGAGGTGCCGGCCGGCCCCGCGCCGCACTTCGATCTCGACTCGACCGAGGTGCACCCCGAAGACCGCGCGATCCTCGCGCAGGTGGCGAAGTGCTTCACCACCGGCCCGCTCCGCGGGCGCGCGATGACGCTCACCGGCCACGCCGACAAGCGCGGTGAGCAGGAGTACAACCAGTCGCTCGGCGAGACGCGCGCGTCGAACGTCGCCGGCTACCTCGGGTCGCTCGGCGTCGAGAGGTCGAAGATGAGCGCGACGTCGCGCGGCGAGCTCGACGCGACGGGCACCGACGAGGCGGGCTGGCGCCAGGACCGCCGCGTCGACATCGATCTCGTGAAGTGACGCCCTCGTGAAGTGACGCCCTCGTGAAGTGACGCCGGCCGCGTGACGTGCCGCCGGGGCGCCGCCGGCGACGTGACTCGCGGTTCGCGGGCGGACGGCGCCGGCGTCTTGGGGCCGCGGTGGAGACCGATCCCACCGCGGCTTTTTGCGGGCGCGACAAACCTGACATTCTGCTGTCAATCGCCCCCCGTACGGTGCGCTTGCTCGAGACGACGCGCCCATTTCGGGCCGTCGCGATGACCGGCGGGACCGCCGCCGGAGGAGACTGGTCATGCGCCTTTATCACCATCCGCACTCGTTCAACGCCCGCCGCGCCGTCATGGCGGCCCTCCACCTCGGCGCGAAGGTCGACCTCGTCGTGGTCGACCTGGCGAAGGGGGCGCAGCGCGCGCCGGAGTACCTGAAGATGAACCCGAACGGGCGCGTCCCGGTGCTCGACGACGACGGCTTCTTCCTCACCGAGTCGTGCGCGATCATGCAGTACCTGGCCGACAAGACGCCCGGGCAGACGGTCTACCCGCAAGACCTCCGCGCGCGCGCCGACGTGAACCGCTGGCTCTTCTGGTGCGCCCACCACTTCGCGCCGGCGATCTCGATCCTGAACTGGGAGCGCGTCGTGAAACCGATGATCGGCGCCGGGCCGATCGACCCGGCGATGGTGGAGCGGGGCGAGGCGCAGGTGAAGCAGGTCGCCGAGGTGCTCGACGAGCACCTCGCGGCGGAGTCGAAGCGGGGGGGCGGCCCGACGTGGATCGCGCAGGGTCGGCTCACCCTCGCCGACCTCGCGATCGCCTCGCCGCTCATGTCGATCGGCCCGGCGAAGCTCCCGGTCTCGGGCCTCGCGCGCCTCCTTTCGTGGTTCGAGCAGGTGCAGGAGCTCGACGCGTGGAAGAGGACCAGCCTGTAGCCTCCGCGCGGCGAGCCGGAGCGGGTCAGTTGCGGGCGGCCGAGGCCGATGCCGGCGTCGCGCCCGCCGGTGTCGCGGAAGCGCGGGACCGTCGGCATGAGGACGACGTAGACGACGGCGCCGAGGGAGGAGCCCGGGCGGGCGCCGGCGGCTCGGCGCGCGCGACCGGCGCGGCGATCACGATCGCGATCGCCGCGGAGGTGGGCGGACGAGACGAGGCGCGGCGGCATGACGCCGTACGAGATCGATGCGGGCGCGCGCGGGGCGCGCCGCCGCGCGACGTCAGGGCGACTTGGCGAGCCCCACCGGGCAAGCGACCCCGGTGCCGCCGAGCCCGCAGTAGCCGTCGGGGTTCTTCGCGAGGTACCGCTGGTGGTACTCCTCGGCCGGATAGAAGGGCGGGGCCGGGTGGATCTCGGTCGTGATCGCGCCGTACCCCTTCTGCGCGAGCGCCGACTGGTACGCGTCGAGCGACGCCTTCGCGACGCGCTCTTGCGCGGGCGTCGTCGTGTAGATCGCCGAGCGGTACTGCGTGCCGACGTCGTTGCCCTGCCGCATGCCCTGCGTCGGGTCGTGGTTCTCCCAGAAGACCTTCAGGAGCGCGTCGTACGGGATCGCCTTCGGATCGAAGATCACGCGCACCACCTCGGCGTGGCCGGTGCGGCCGCTGCAGACGTCGCGGTAGGTCGGGTTCACCGTCGTGCCGCCGGCGTAGCCGACGCTCGTCGCGTGCACGCCCGGCGTCTGCCAGAATTTCTTCTCCGCGCCCCAGAAGCAGCCCATCCCGACGATGGCCTCCTCCATTCCCTGCGGTACATCGTTCATCGTGGGTCCCTCTCGCTTTTCTCTCTTCGTTCTACGCGCGCCGCCCCGCGGGGTATCGGACGATCGTCGTGATCGGCGGGCCGAGGATCAGCGCGTGCTGCACCAAGTTGAGCACGAATACACGGGCGTTGGCGGGGAGTGGCCCGCGCGCGGCTCAGCGGGAGGACGATCGCGTCCCGACGAGCCTCCGCGAGCCGCAGCGAGCCCCGCCGAGAGCGCGCCGCGCGCGGGGGCCGGCGCCCGCCGTTGGAGCGATCCGCCGGGCGGTACGCGACGGAGTCGATCGCGGTCCACGTGATAATCTGCCGGCCGGAATGAGGTCACGGATCGCGACCGCGGCCCCGACGAGCGGGCCGATGGCGTCGGCGCCGGCCGGCGCCGCTTGGCGCGGCGCGCCGGACGACCCTCGGCGCGAAGACCTCGCGCCGGCGACGGGGCCGGCCTAGATGGGCGCGCCGAACGTCACGTTCGCCCCCAGAGATCGCCTCGGCCCGTACGAGCTCTTGCTCGAGCTCGCGGCGGGCGGGGTGGCGACGGTGGGCCTCGCGCTGCACCGCGGCGCCGCGGGCTTCGAGCGGCTCGTCGTCGTGAAGCGGGTGCACCGAAAGTTCGTCGACGACGAGAGCTTCCTCCACATGTTCCGCGACGAGGCGCGCCTCGCGTCGAGCGTCCGCCACCCGAACGTCGTCCCGGTGATCGACGTCGTGGAGATGCCGGGCGAGCTCCTCCTCGTCATGGAGTACGTCGAGTCGGTGTCGCTCGCCGCGCTCATGAAGGGCGCGTCGGGGCGGCGCGAGCCCATCCCGCCCGCGATCGCCTCCGCGATCGTCGGCGACGCGCTCGCCGGCCTCCACGGCGCGCACGAGGCGGTGGATCTGCGGCGGAACAAGCTCCAGATCGTCCATCGCGACGTGAGCCCGCACAACATCGTCGTCGGCGTCGACGGCATCGCGCGCGTGATCGACTTCGGGATCGCCAAGGCCGCCGATCGCCTCGCCTCGACGCGCGACGGCGTGCTCAAGGGGAAGTTCGCGTACATGTCGCCGGAGCAGGTCGAGGCGATGCCGCTCGACCGGCGGAGCGACGTCTTCTCCGCGGGCGTCGTCCTCCACGAGGCGCTCACCGGCGCGCGCCTCTTCGACGCCAAGACCGAGCTCGCGATCATGCACCTCGTCACGACCGCCGCGATCCCGCCGCCGTCGTCGCGCGTGGCCGGGCTCCCGCCGCAGGTGGACGACGTCGTCCTCGCCGCGCTCCAGCGCGACCCCGAGCAGCGCTTCCAGTCGGCGCTCGCGTTCCACAACGCGCTCGAGATCGCGGTCCCTCCGGCGCGCGCGCGCGACGTCGCCGCGTGGGTCGAGCGCGCCGCGGGGCGAGAGCTCGACGCGCTCGGGGCGCGCCTGCAGGGCGTCCTCGGCGACGAACTCGAGAAGCTCAGTCCGCGCCACCACGCCGCCACCCACCGCTTTCGATCGGACGGGTCGGACGGGGGCGCGGCCGCGCCGCCGCGCGCTCCTTCGCCGGACGCGCTCGGGGCGCGCCTCCCGCTCGGGCACGCGGCGCCGGCGGCGCTCCCCGCGCGGCTGCCGCCCGCGCCGCTCCTGCCCGTGCCCGCGCCGCGCGCGACCGCCGACGTAGGGAGCGGCCCGCCGCGAAGGGCGCCGACGCTCGCGTCGCCGGCGGACGGCGCGCCGCGCGCGCACGAGCCGTCGCCCGCAGCAAAGGGCGACGACGATCGACCCCGATCGCACCGGCCGTCGCGCGCGTCGCCCCGCGGCTCGTGGGGCGTCGCGCTGGTCGCGATCGGCGCGCTCCTCGCGGGGGGCGGCACGGCGTTCGTCGTGTCGCTCGTCGAGCGCCATCGCCTCGCCGCGGCGGCGTCGCCGGACGTCGCGCCGCCCCTCGCGCTCGCCCCGGAGAGCGGGTCCTCGGCGCCGCCCGCGCTCGCGCCGCTCGTCGATCCTCCGCCGTCGAGCCGCGCCGCGCCGCGCGACGGCGGCCTCCCCGCGGCGCGGTCCCAAGGGCGCGCGAGGGAGCTCGCGCCGAGCCCCTACTGAGCGGACCCCCTGTCGAAACCGTGCTTCCTCAGGAACGCGCGGACGTGGTGCCGCTCCATCCCGCTGCGCCGCGCCATCTCGCTCACGTTGGCGCTCGTCGTCTGGAGGAGGGTCGCGAAGTAGTCCTTCTCGAAGGCCAGGAGCGCGGCGCGCTTGGCGTCCACGAACGGGGCGACCGGCGCCGCCGCGGGGGCCGCCGACGCGTCGCCGTCGCCTCGGGTGAGCGCGAGGACGTCGTCGATCGCGCCCGGCGTGTCGGCGAGCGTCGCGGCGACCGACGCGACGTTCACGAGCTCGCGCACGTTGCCCGGCCAGTCGTGCGCCTCCATCCGCTCGGCGATCCACGCGTTCACCGCCGCCGCGTGCTGCGGCGCCCCCTGGCGCACGCACACGTCCTCGACGAGCATCGGCAGGTCGTCGCGCCGATCGCGGAGCGACGGCAGCTCGATCCGCACCTGCGCGATCCGGAAGAAGAGGTCCGATCGGAACCGGTTGGCGTTCATCTCCGCGGCGAGGTCGCGCCGCGTCGCCGCGAGGACGCGCACGTCGATCGGCTCGTACGACGATCCGCCGACCCGCTTCACCTGCCGCTCCGACAGCGCCCGCAGGAGCTTCGGCTGCAGATCGGCCGGGAGCTCGCCGAGCTCGTCGAGGAACAGCGTCCCCTCGTGCGCCTCGGCGAGCGCGCCTTTCCTGCGCTCCGTGGCGCCGGTGAACGATCCCTTCTCGTGTCCGAAGAGCAGGCTCTCGGCGAGCGTCCCCGGGATCGAGCCGCAGTCCACGACCACGAACGGCTTGCCGCGGCGGGGGCTCGCCTCGTGGAGCGCGCGCGCGACGAGCTCCTTGCCCGTGCCCGTCTCGCCGAGGACGAGGATCGAGAGCGGCGTCGGCGCGACGCGCGCGAGCACGCCGAAGACGCGGCGCATCCTCGGCGACCGGCCGACGAGCGGCCCGAACCGATCCATGTATCCCACATTGACCTTCTGCGCCGCGGGGACCGGCTCGATCCGCATCGCCGTCTTGCCGATGACGACGTCGGACGCGGCGGTCACCACGCCCTCGCGGATCCGGAACGCGCCGAGCGACGTGCCGTTGGTGCTGCCGAGGTCCTTCACGAGGATCCCTTCGGGCGCGGCGCGGAGCTCGCAGTGCAGCGCGCTCACCTCGCGGTCGTCGACGACGACGTGGGCGCCGGCCGCGCGGCCTACCACGAGCGGGTCGACGTCGATGGCGAACGAGCGGCCGTCGGGCAGGTGCAGGACGCCGCCCCGAGCGAACCAGTGCACCTCGCGGGCGACGGTGGAGACGACCTCTTGCATCGCGGGGAAACCTATCTCTCTGGAGGGGAATCTGGACGGAATGTCCACGCGTGGACCGCGCGAGGACCAGGGTCGAGGCGCGCGCCGATCGCGGGAGATCCGGCGATTTCGCCGGCATCACCCGGCTCCTTTGCACGTCGCGTACGCGCGCCGGCCCGGTGCGCCGCCGCGCGCCGGCGTGGGCGCGCGCCGCTCTACGCGCCGCCGCGCGCGCGGACGTGGCGCGCGACGACGAGGCTCAGGTCGTCGTCGATCTTCTCGGCGAAGGCGCGGACCGCCTCGACGATCCCCTGCGCGATGAGATCCACGGGCGCGTCGTGAGCCGCCTCGATCGCGGCGACGAGGCGCTCGACGCCGAACATCTCGCCGCCCTCGCCCCGCGCCTCGACGAAGCCGTCGGTGAAGAGCACCAGGACGTCCCCGTCCTCCATGAGGAGCGACGTGTCGACCGTGGCCGCGGCCACGTCGGGGACCCCGCCGACCCACGTGCCCGGCGTGTCGACCGACTCGCAGCGCCCCGTGCCGGCGCGGCACACGAGGATCTCCTCGTGCGCGCCGGCGAAGACGACGCGCCCGTCCGCGCCGGCGTGGAGGACGACGAGCGTCGCGTGCCCCCTCTGCGCCATGCGCTCGTGCAGGTTCTCGTAGATCACCTGGTTCACCGTGGCGATCACGGAGCTCGGCGCGCGCGCCGGATCGGCCCGGACGAGCGCCGCGACGCTGCTCTGGATCATGAGCATGACGAGCCCCGCGTCGAGGCCGTGCCCGGCGACGTCGCCCATGCCGATCCAGCACCCCGCCTCCACCGGGAGCACGTCGTAGTAGTCGCCGCCCACCTCGGTGGCCGGCTTCATCGTCGCGGCGACCTCGAACGACGAGGCCGCGAGCTTCTTCGGCAGGATCGCCGTCTGGATCTCCTGCGCGAGGCTCATCTCGCGCTCGAGGCGCTCCTGCCGGTACGCGACCGCCTCGCCCATCGTGTTGAACGCGCGCGCGAGCGCGCCCACCTCGTCCTTCGATCGGACGTCGACGCGCGCGTCGAGCTCGCCGCGCTCGAGGCGCCCCGCCGCCCGCGCGACGGCG
>Ga0105247_10003071_pt1 | contig 11047 bp, 10 predicted proteins | sample KBSS24metaG_FD_81519 | JGI IMG/M metagenome (GOLD analysis project Ga0105247, IMG submission 81519) | Switchgrass rhizosphere microbial communities from Kellogg Biological Station, Michigan, USA - KBS S2-4 metaG | ecosystem: Host-associated > Plants > Roots > Rhizosphere > Soil | place...
CGCGGCGGCGGCGCAGGCGGAGCCGCGGATCGCCGTGTTCGCGCAGCGCGCCGCGGAGGTCGAGGACGTCGACGAAGGCGCGCTCCACCCGATCGGCTGCGAAGCGATCGTCCACGCTCGGATCCCGGACGACGCGCGCGCCTGGATCGTCATCGAGGGGACGCGCTGGATCGCGCTCCGATCGCTCACGCCGCGCGGGCGGTTCGTGACGGCGCACATCGCTCCGGTGCTCGTCGACAAGGCGGACGCGGCGGCCGAGATGGCGGCGCTCGCCGACTCGCTGCGCGCGAGAGCGCGCGCGCTGGCGCAGGCGCTCCCCGGCGGCGCGACGCTGCTGTCGACGCTCGACGCGCTCGATCCGGAGCAGCTCGCCGATCTCGTGGTCGCGAACCTGCCGGTCTCCGTCGAGGAGAAGGCCCGCTACGCGTCGGAGCCCAAGCTCGTGGAGCGTCTGCGGATCGCGCTCGATTGGATCGGCCGCAGTCCATAAACCTCGGAATGACCCGATAGAGCGGGCAGAGGCGCTGACCGTCGCCCAGACGCAGACCCTGCGCGGCGGTCAAGCGCCCCGCTGGCGCGGGGCCGACGCTCGCGGTAGCCATGCGCGTGCAGGCCGTCGTGGCCGCATCGAGGGCAGGCCATCGGGTGGTATCCGTCGGGACTTCGGATCCGGCGCATGTGCGCGTCGAGGTCGCGAACGTCTTCGTCGACGACCGTCCCCCCGGAGGGGCAACGCGAAGGTACGGAGGAGAGACCTGAGGGGACGGAATGGGTACCGGCGGGAGATGAGTGGGGACGCGGACGTACGTACGGAGGGCGTGCCGAGGCGCTGACCGGCTCCGAGGTGACACGCCGCCTATGTGCCGTCCGCGGTCCGTCACAGGTCGTCGGACCGGCCCGGGTAACGGACGGGCCCCGCCTCCACCGCGACGGTCCCCGCGCGCACGTCGAAGAGGTCCGGCGCTCGCCGCGCGACGTCCACCTCGCGCTCCACACGGTACCACGCCGCCGTCTTCGAAGACGGCGGCGCGGCGGCCGCCCTCACCCGCCCTCCATGCACGACGCGGAGACGGTGGGGATGAACGACTCGTCCGACTTCACGCTCTGCACGTAGCTCTTGAGCGACTTCTTGTCGTCGAGGAGGTCGATCGAGAACTGCTTCAGATCGATCTGCATCTCCGGGATCTCGGTGCCGGACCACGGCGTGTTCTCGACCTTCTGCACGTCGAGCGGCTCGAGCGGGGGGTTGCCGATCGGCGGGATCGAGACGCAGTGGCTGCAGTTGTCGGAGCGGAAGAACGGGAAGTAGTACGAGAGGTTCGGGACGGAGTCGTAGACCTTGATCGTCTCCTGGAGATCCAGCCACCACTTCGCGTGGATATCGGCCTCGGTCGATCCGGGGAAGAAGCGCTGATACGAATAGAGCGAGTAGTTCAGATCCATCCGATAGGCGACGAGGCTCAGTCGATCGTGCGGGTACTTCTGCGCGATCGCCTGCGAGATGAGGCCGGGATCGACCTTGAGGTCGGCGACCTGGATCGGGAGCTGGCCTTCGTAGCTGTCGAGGACGGCGTCGGTGTTCCAGGAGGTGCGGATCTTGTCGAGGAGCTGCTTCGACGGGCCGTCGCTGTGGAAGATGGGGCCGGAGTCGTCGAGCATGTAGCTGCACTGGACGTTGCTCCCGAGGCCGGTGCGGATCGAGTGGTAGTTCAAGATCGCGCCCGCGCCGCCGGCGCTGCACCCGGTGACGAGGAGCTTCGGGACGGCGGTGAACTTCTTCTTCATCCAGTCGACCACGGCGAGCGTGTTCTTGTGCCCTTCGTGGTGGAACGTCATCGTCTGGGGGCCGGCGTCGGTCGTGCCGCTGTAGGTCGCGACGTTGTCGCCGGTGTGGATGTCGCCCGTGCAATACGAGACGAACACCATGTTGTAGTCCTGCGCCGGGTTCTGATCGGTGTCGCGGCGGAGCAGGTTCAAGAACGAGTACGTCGACATGTGATCGTCGGAGATCCCGTGCGGGTTCGCCGCGCCGCGGATGCCGCCGTTGCCCGAGCAGCTGTCGTAGTCCCAGCACGCGCCGCCCGGCTCGAAGTTGATCTCGACGTTGTTGCTCTTATTCGAGTAGTTCACGAAGAACTTGAACTGGCTCCCGTCGCCGCACACGAGGCCCGGCAGCTCCACTTTGACCCACTGGCCGCACTGCGGGAGCGCCGTGTTGGTCGGGTCGGTCGTGCACCGATCGTCGGGCACCTTGGCCGACTCGTCGGGCGTACACGCCTCGAACGTCCCCTTGCCGCCGCCCGCGTCGGACGGGGTGGCGTCGCCGCCGGCGTCGCCGCCCTGGCTCGCCGTCCCGTTGTCGCTCGAGCTGCACGCGGGCGCGAGCAGGGCCATCGTGGCCGCCGCGGCGCAAAGCCAGCCGGTGATCGTGCGCTTCATATGGTCTCTCCCCTTCGTTCGCAATTGGATGCGAGAAGGCGCGCTTCGGGCGCGCCGGCCCGCAAGGTACACCCGGGGCGCGGTCGCCGTCGCGCGCACGATCGCCCCGGCGCTCCCTCACTCGATGGGGCGGAGCCGCGGCGCGTCGCCCCGCGGCGGGCGGGCGAGGAGGCGCTCGAGCCCGAGGACGTGCACGTCGCGCCGCGGGAACGGCATGGCGATGTCCGCCGCGCGGAACGCCGCGTCGATGGCGAACCGGAGCTCCGAGCCGATCCGCAGGTCGTCCTTCGGATCGCTGATCCAGACGAGCAGCGCGAGGTCGATGCTGGACGCGCCGAACGCCTCGAGCCGCACCTCGGCCGCCGGGTCGTCGAGCACGCCGCGGGTCGCGCCGGCGGCGGCGAGCAGCGCGGCGCGCACCTTCGCCATGTCGGCCCCGTAGTCGACGCCGAGGGCGATCCGGACCCGCAGCTTGTTGGTCGAGCGCGAGTGGTTGATGACCGGCGCGCTGATGAGCGCGCTGTTCGAGACGATCATCGTCACCTCGTCGCGCGTGATGATGTGCGTCGCGCGCAGCCCGATGTCGTCGATGACGCCGACCGTGTCGCCCACCTTGACGTAGTCGCCTTTTCGCACGGGCTGCTCGACGAGCAGGATGAGCCCGCTGATGAAGTTCTGCGCGACGTTCTGGAGGCCGAAGCCGATCCCGACGGCGAGGACGGTCGACGCGGCGATGAGCGCGTCGAGCTTCAGGCCCATCGAGTTGAACGCGATGGCCGCGCCGACGGTGAGGATGCAGTAGCGCGCGATCTTGGCCACGGCGAACTGCGCGCCGTGCGAGAGGCCGCGCAGCGCGAGCACCCGGATGATCCAGCGCGCCGTGAGCGCCGACACGAGCAGCGACGTGGCGACGACCAGGACGCCGACCAGCACCGATCCCGGCGTGACGACCCCGCCCGAGAGCGTGAGGAGCGGATAACGGAGGAGCTCGAGGAGCGTCTGGGGGACCATCGGCGACGCTCCCACGTCGCACGCGCGCCCGGCGCCGGGCCAGTTTTCGGCGCCTCTCGCTTCAGAGCCGAGGCGCGCGCCGGATGACGAGCGGCGAGCCCTCGCGATCGCGGTAGAGCGGCACGCCGCCGTCGCGGTAGCCCGAGCTCGCCTGGGGGTGGACGCGCGAGAGCGCCGTCCCTTCGACGATCACCTCGTCGCCGTCGACGAGGAGCGCCTCGCCGAGGCGGAGCGGGCCGAGCTCGGGGTACACCGCGCGCGGCTCGAGGAAGGCGCGGAGCGCCTCGTCGTCGCCTGAACAGGGGCAGGGGCGCGCCGGATCGAGCGCGACGGTCGCGGTCTCGCCGTCCACGATCGCGACGACGCCGTGCTCCCCTTCGACCTCGAACGTCGTCGCGCCGCCGTCGTCGAGCGTCCCGCCCGAGTTCCCGCCGACCAGGCGGAACGCGGCGCACGGCGCGTGAGCGATCGGCGACGCGAGGGGCGCGCGCGCCCGGACCCTGCCGCGCACGACGTCGCGCGGCGCGTCGTCGCGCTTCGCCGGCGACGCGCGCCCGGGGACCGACACGGGCCGGAGGACGACGTCGCCGTGGCCGGCGAGGCGCAAGCCGATCCACACGATCGCGAGCGGGACGAGCAGCATCACGGTGCAGATCGACGTGAGAAACAGGAGGATCAGCGCGGCGACGGCGACGGCCGCCACCGGGTCGGGCACGTTCGCGCCGGCCGCCGCGTCGATCAGCGAGACGAGGACGCCGTACCCGATCGTCGCGCCGACGATCCCGACGCCGGCGCGGATGCCGCGCGCCACCGCGTCGGCGGCGCGCTCGCCGCTGCCGCCGTCGCGCGCCGCGTCCCGCGCCTCGACGACGCGCGCGTACGCGCCGGGATCGCGCAGGTCGAAGAGCTCGCCGCCGCGGCACCTCGGGCAAGCCTGGCTCGGCGAGAAGCGGACGAAGCACCGGGGGCAAAAAAGGTGCTGATCGGTGCGCACTCAAGAACTGTAGCTCCCCATGGCCGCGCGGCCATGGTCGGGGAGGGACGCTCCGCCCCGCCGCGCGTTTCGCGCGCCGCGAGCGCGATCGCTCCAGCTCGCCCCGGGGGCGGCGGGCGAGCGTCGCGGGCTCGCGATGGCCGCGCGGCCGCGCTACCTTGGCGCCCATGCGCGTCCCTTTCGCCGGGCTCGTCCCGATCGTCGCCGTCGTCGCCGCGTGCAGCAAGAGCTCGACGTCGGGGCCGCCGCCGCGCGCGAGCGAGGTGCCGCTCGGCGGCGCGGCCGCGGGCGGCGACGACGACTCGAGCGAGAGCTCGAACGAGTCGGGCGACGAGGGCGACGACGACGGCCGCGGGCTCGAGGCGCAGCTCCGCGCCCGCCCGCCGTCGCCGTCCGCCGGGCACGGCGGCCGATCGCTCCTCGACGAGGTGCAGCGGGAGCTCGCGTCGATGCGGAGCTCGACGTACTCGCACCACACCGACGTGAGCGAGGCCGAGGGCCGCTACGACCTCGACTGCTCCGGCCTCGTCGACTACGCGCTCGTCCGCTCGGCGCCCCAGGCGTTCGAGGACCTGCGGATCGCGACGGTGAAGCGGCCGCTCGCGAAGCACTTCGTCGCGTTCATCACGTCGATCCCGCGCAACGGCAGCAAGGGGCGGTGGCACGCGCTGACGCGCGCGGTCGAGCTCGGCCCGGGCGACGTGCTCGCGTGGCTCAAGCCAGCCGACGTCGCGACGAAGAACACGGGGCACGTGATGGTCGTCCGGGGCCCCGCGCAGCGCGACGCGAAGCGCGACGACATGATCGTCGTCCCGATCGCCGACTCGACCGCGGTCCCGCACGGCAAGAGCGACTCGCGCAAGGCCGCGCGCGCGACCGGCCTCGGCACCGGCGAGGTGCTCCTCATCGTCGATCCGAGCGGCGCGCCCATCGCCTACCGCTGGTCGCGCGGCAAGAAGGCGACCGAGCACCAGACGACGATCGCGATGGGCCGGATCGAGTAGCGGCCCGAGCGGCCCGGCCGCGAGACCGCGCGCGCCGCGGGCTACGGATCGCCGACCAGGCCGAAGAAGAAGTTCCGCGTCGGGCCGAAGGACGACACGAGGACGAACGCCTCGACGCCGCCCTCCTTGTTCCGGCTCTCGCGGAAGATCGTGAGGTGCAGGACGTCGCCGGCGACGCCCGTCGAGCGATCCAGCGCGAACGTCAGGCGGCCGGTCGATCCCAGCGCGGACGACAGGTCCTGCGGGGTGACGGTCCACGCCGGCGCGGCGGCGTCGCCGAACAGCGCGACGTCGATCGTGGCGCTCCCCTTGACCGGGATCTTCGCGCCGCGCGTCGAGATCGTCCGGTCGTCGGGGCCGGTGAGCGACAGCGTGTCGCGGAGGACCGGGCCGGCGTTGAAATACGACGCGCTCGCCGCGGGGACGCACGGGTCCTGCCCGAGGGACGCCGCCTGGTTGGACCAGCTCCGCTGCACGACGAAGGGGTAGCCCTTCGGCGTGTAGAACGCGGTCTCCGCGATGGCGCACATGTCCGCGACCTCGCCGCCCGTGACGGCGGCCCACACGACGTGCGCGTCGTCGGGCTGCGCGAACGCGGGCGCCGTCCGCGGGTAGGGGTCGGTCGCCGCCTCGATGAACTCGTGGCTCGCCGCGCCGCTGACGACGTCGAAGCCGGCGAGCGGCCCGAACTGGTCGCACCGCGGGATCACCGCGTAGGCGGCGTGGCGCCCGTCCAGGTCGAAGCTGTCATGGTAGCCGCCGAACGCCGAGCAGCTCTCGATCCCGTCGAGGGTCACCGTGGTCTTCGCGTTGACGAAGACGGCGTAGAGCGTCCCGTCGTCGGGCTGGGGGAGGACGCCCGACGCGACGTTCTGGCGGAGCCACTTCTGGATCACCGCGTCGTCGACGAGCGCCGGGAACGACTCGGGGCGGCGCACCGGCGCGCCGCTCACCGCGTCGCCGACGCCGTAGTCGCGCGCCACGGCGCGCCACCACGCCGTGCACCCGAACGACGCGACGAAGTCCTCGATCTCGTCGGCGAAGTCGTCGTGGCCGAACGTGATCGGGATGACGGTCGGCGACACGAGCCGCCCGCCCCCCTGCGTCGCGATCTGCGGGAGCGACGGGTGGACCCGCGCCACGCTGCCCGCGTCGCCCGCGTCGGGGCCGCCGTCACCCGCGCCGCCGCCCGCGGGCGTGTCCGGCCCGGCGTCGAACGTCTCCGGGGGCGCCGCCGCGCCGTCGCGCACGCAGCGGACGCCGGCGCGCACGTACGGGATACGCGCGTCGGTCCCGCCCGCGTCGGCGCGGCCCGCGTCGTCGCCGGAGGGCTCGGGCGCGTCGGGCTCGCTCCCGCACGCGACGGCGAGCAGCGCCCACGAGGCGCTCGCGACGAGGGACGTTCGCCTCATGATCCATGTGTAGCATGGGGCTCGCGGCCCGCGCCGCGCACGGCTCTGCGATGAGCGCCCGGAAATCGGATACGGTGCTCGGCATGCCGGCCGCGCCGCCGCTCCTCGAGCGCCTCGGGGTCCGCTACTTCCGGCGGCTCTCGGGCGGCTCGTCCGTCGTCGACGTCGACGGGATCCACGTCCTGAACCGGGACGAGCGCGCGCGGCTCCGCGCGATCCAGCGCGGCGCGATCGTGCGCGCGTGCGTGGCCGGCGCGCTCTCCACCGTCGTCGCGGGGACCACCGAGATCGCGCTGCGCCGGCGGATCGACGTCGATCACGCCTCGCTCGAGGGGGCCGCGGAGTTCTGGGCGGTGCTCGGCGGCGTCACGGCGGTCGCGGCGGTGCTCGAGATCGCGTTCCTCTACTGGGACGGGCTCCGCTCGGTGCACCGCCTCGCGATGACCGCCGGGCTCGACCTCTTCCCCACGGCGGGGGGAGCGGCAGGAGAAGGGGCGCGGCAGCACGAGGAGGAGCTCCGCGTCGCCGGCGCGATGGCGCGCGCCGCGCTCGAGCTCCCGAACCCCACCGCCGAGCTGTTCGGCGTCGACCCCCGGCGCGACGCGTCGCGCGTCCGTCTCGCGCTCGCGTCCGTCGTCTACAAGGCGAAGGTGAGCGTCAGCAACTTCGTCGTGAAGGCGCTGGTCCGCCGCGCGCTCGGGCGCGCGATGGTCCGGTCGTTTCTCCCGCTCGTCGCCGTGCCGATCACCGCCGCGTGGAACGGCTTCGTCTGCTGGCTCGTGCTGCGCGAGGCGCGGATCCGCGCGATGGGGCCGTCGGCGACGAAGGAGATGGTCGCCGCGGTGTTCGACGGCGCGGGCGAGCTCTCGGTCGAGGGGCGCGGCGCGGCGGTGCGCGCCGTCGCGAGCTCGATCGTGAGGACGCGCGACATGCACCCGAACCTCGCGGTCCTCCTCGGCGAGGTGATCGCGCGGGTGGGCGACGCGCGGATCGACGCCATCGACGACGCGCGCCTGTTCCTCCTGCGCCTCGGCTCGCTCTCGAGCGGGGAGCAGGCGCTGGTGCTCCGCGTCCTCGCGATCGCGACGATCATCGACGGGCGCGTGACGAGCGCCGAGAGCCGCCTCCTCGCCGACGCGCAGCGCGCGTGCGGCCGCGCGCCGGACCTCGGCCCGGCCCGCCGCCTCCGCCGCGCGTTCCTCTCCGGCACGGCGATCTCGCCGGCGTCGCTCCGGGAGATCGCCGGATGACGATCGCCGGTCGCGCCGCCGCGCGGTTCTCGCGCGCCGCGCCGTTCGCGCTCGCGGCGTGCGTAGCGCCGTCGGGGGTCGCGGCGTGCGCCGCTCGGGCCGGCGGCGTCGAGGCGCAGGCGCCCGCCGCCGCCGCCGATCGCGCGGAGGTCTCTGCGGCGCTCGACGACTTCCACGACGCGGCGGCGCGCGCCGACGAGGCGCGCTACTTTGGCCACTTCGCGAAGGACGGCGTGTTCCTCGGCACCGACGCCACGGAGCGGTGGGACGTCGCCGCGTTCCGCGCGTACGCGCACCCGCACTTCGCGAACGGGAAGGCGTGGAGCTTCCACGCCGTCCGCCGCGCGATCGCGATCGCGGGCGGCGCCGCCTGGTTCGACGAGGACCTCGCCACCGAGAAGCTCGGCCCGGCGCGCGGCTCCGGCGTCCTCGTCCGCGAAGGGGGCGCGTGGAAGATCGCGCAGTACAACCTCACGATCCCCATCCCGAACGACCGCTTCGCCGCCGTGCGCGGGGTGATCGCGGGCTCCGGGCCCGCCACGCGCGCGGAGCCTGCTACACCAGCCGAGCCGCCCGCTCCCGCTCCAGGTCCTCCGCCTCCTCGGCCCTGAGCTCGGCGCGGATCTTCCCCGCGACGAAGAGGAACGGGAACGACACGAAGAGCCCGACGAAGCCGAGGAGGTGCTCCCAGGCGAGCAGGCTCACGATGAGGACGAAGCTGGGGAGGGCGACGTGCCGCGCGGTGAGGCGCGGGTTCAAATAATACGACTCGATCTTGTGGAGGACGACCGTCAGCGTGACGAACACGGCGGCGCCCCACGCCCCGTGCGCCTGGTACGCGAGGAGCGTCAGGACCGCGCCGGAGACGAAGTTGCCGACCACCGGGATCAGCCCCGACACGAAGATGAGCACCATCAGCGGCGCGATGTGGTGGATGCCGAGCAAGAGGAGCACGGGGAGGGTGAGCGCCGCGTTGCACGCCGCGACGATGAGCTGGAGCTGCACGGTCACCACCACCGCGTCGGCCAGGTGGCCGATCCACCGCACCAGCGTCCCGGACAACGACCGCGGCTCGAGCGACGCGCGGAACGCGGCGAGGTGCTCCTCTTCGAGCAGGTACACGACCGCGAGGATCAGCGCGATCGTGAGGTACACCAGGATGTGCCCCGCCTCCGACGCGGCGTGGAGCGCCTCCGTCGAGTAGCGGTGCGCCTGATCGACGATGTGATCGGTGTCGCCGACCTCGGTCCGGACGCGGAGGTAGAGCGGGTGCTCCTTCAGCGCCGCGACGCGGTGCGGGAACGTGTCGCGCATCACCGCGACGTGGCGGAGCGCGCTGCCGGCGCCGAGCACGGACCCGGCGGCGACGACCGCGAGCACGAAGGCGGTCACGCCGAAGACCGACGCGCGGTGCGACAGGCGAGCCCGCGAGGCGAGGGCGCGCGCCGCGGCGCTGAGCGCGCGCTGGAACGCGACGAAGAAGACGAGGAGCGGCATCATCCCGCGGAAGAGGACGACGAGGCCGAGCAGGGCCGCGATCGCGAGGACGCGGCGCGGCGTCCTCTCCGAGAAGAACGCGCCGACGCGATCGGCGCTCACGGGCGCGCCGTCCTCGCGCGCCGCTCGCGGCGGGGCGCGGTCTCGCGCGGCTCGGCGTCGAGGGGGCGGCGGGCGCCGTACGGCGCGACGGGACGGCGAGCGCGATGAGCCACGGGCCATCGTACAACGGCCGCGAGGCGCTGTAGGCTCGGAGCGTGAGGCGATCCACGGAGGACGACGGCGGCGGCGGAGGCGAGCCGGTCCTCGTCGTGCAGCACGCGCCGTTCGAGGGGCCCGGGCTCGTCGCCGACGCGCTCGCGGCGCGCGGCGTCCCGTGCCGGATCGTCCACGCGCACGCGGGCGAGCCCGTCCCGGCGTCGATCGACGGGGCGCGCGGGCTCGTCCTCCTGGGCGGGCCGATGGGCGTCTACGAGCGCGCGCGGTACCCGCACCTCGACGACGAGCTGCGCCTGACCGAGCGCGCGATCGCCGCGGAGGTGCCGATCTTCGGGATCTGCCTCGGGAGCCAGATCGTCGCCGCGGCGCTCGGCGCCCGCGTCGCGCCGGCGGCGTTCCAGGAGATCGGCTGGCTCCCGATCGCCCTCGCGCCCGCCGCGGGGGACGATCGCCTCTTCGCCGGGATCGATCACGCCGTGCCGCTCCATTGGCACGGCGACGCGTTCGATCTCCCCGCCGGGTGCACCTCGCTCGCGTGGTCCGAGGCGACGGCGTGCCAGGCGTTCCGCCACGGGGACCGCGTCTACGGCGTCCTCTGCCACCTCGAGGCGACCGCGGCGATCGTCTTGGGGATGGTCGCGTCGTGCGGCGCCGACCTCCGCGCCGCTCGCGTCGACGCGCGCGCGCTCCTCGCCGCCACCCCCGCGCGCCTCGCCGCGCTCGCGCCGATCGCGCGCCGCGTCCTCGATCGATGGGCCGAGATGGTCGTCCTCGAGTCGCTCGGATGAGCGGGAGCGAAGAACGCGAAAGGCGCAAAGGACGCTTCGTGACGTGAGCGCTTCGATACATCAGCGCTTCGATAAGTGCTTATCGTGCGGAAAAAGTGGGGAAAACGCGCACCAGGGGGTGGGGAAAATGCTGGGTTTCCAGCGTACCAGTGTGGCGTGATGGTCATCGACTCCCGTTCCCATCGGCGCGCGTCGGCCGGAAATTCACGTGTTCGTGGGTCCGCGGCTCGTCCTGGGGAGTCGACTCTTGCCGTGGACTCACGTTTGCAAAAGACGCCGCCCGGAGGCAATCCCATGCTCGATATGCAACGACCGCTGGCTGCCCACGTCCTGTCGACCCTCGCGATCGCTCGGTCCGAAGGGGTGCGCGTCGATCTCGACGAGCTGACCTCGATGATCGGCGTGCGCCGCGCCGACGTGCGCGCCAGCAGCA
>Ga0105247_10003078_pt1 | contig 11036 bp, 9 predicted proteins | sample KBSS24metaG_FD_81519 | JGI IMG/M metagenome (GOLD analysis project Ga0105247, IMG submission 81519) | Switchgrass rhizosphere microbial communities from Kellogg Biological Station, Michigan, USA - KBS S2-4 metaG | ecosystem: Host-associated > Plants > Roots > Rhizosphere > Soil | place...
CTGATCGCGGAATACGCCTCTTACGGCATCGACGCCAGGCATCGCTCGATCGTGGTGGTGTTGAATGGCATCCATGCCGAGATGGCTTTAACCGATGCCAGCTATCGTCGCCTCCACAGCGGCGAGGGAAACCCCGCACTCGATGAGATCAAGGCACTCGAACGCCTTGGCGTCGTCTTCACGGTGCCGGCCAGGGACGTCGCCTCGCTATTCATGAGCGAGGCAGACATCCAGCCTGGCGTAAAAATCGGTCCGAGGGCGAGCATCGTCTATCTCGACCTCGAAGCGATGGGTTACGTCTTCAGTGGCCTGAAGAGCCTGACCACCGAGTAGCGAAAGCGCTCAGCGATTCTTCACCTTGTGCTTTTCGACGTACTCCCTGTAGACCTCGATACCCACGTCACGCCGGAGCAGTTTCGAGTCCGGGTCGAGCGTGTACGTGGCGTGCTCGGGTAGCGTGACGTCGCCGCGCCCATCGGTCATCGGCAAGGTCACCACGTGGTCGCCGACGCGTACGTCGACCGGCATCGGGAAGGGTCCCTTGCCGGGCACCGACCACACCAGATGCAACTGCTGTCCATCGCGGGTTGCCTGCAGGTCCGGCAAGGCAGCCTGATAAAGGTAGACGTTGAAGAACCAATGCAGGTCCTTGCCGGTGACCTTGTCGACGATGTCGATGAACTCGTTCGTGGTGCCATACCGCGGCGCGAAGTTGCCCGGCACGGGATGCTCGGTGCCATACACGAGCAGGCGGACCGAACGATAGAAGGCCTCGTCGCCGATGAGGATTCGCAAGGTGTGCAGCATCATGGCACCCTTGCCATAGATGTCCTGACCCGGACCGCCGCGCGCGTCCTCATAGACATCCTCCTCGCGCCGCGGTTTGCCCGACACTATCGGATGGTGATTGGCGAGCCCACTACGAATGCGCATGAGGCTGGCGAAATAGGCCTGCTTGCCGCCGATCGATTCGGCATACAGCGGCTGCATGTACGTGGCGAACGCCTCGTGCAGCCACATGTCGTCCCAGTTGGCGTTGGTCATCTGGTTGCCGAACCACTCGTGGGAGAGTTCGTGCTGCAACAGGTCGTCGTAGCCGTAGGGCGTCTTGGCGTACTCGTTGCCGTAGGCGTTGATCGTCTGGTGTTCCATGCCTTTGAACGGCGTTTCCGCCACACCCATTTTCTCCGCGCCGAACGGATACGGGCCGATGGTACTTTCGAGGAAGTCGAGCATGGGCGGGAACTCGGCGAACAGCGCTTTCGCCTGCTTCTCGTCGTCCACGTACCAGTAGTGAAGCGGAATGACGTTACCGAAACGACTGGTGTAAGCGCTGGACAGTTCGCGATACGGCGCGATGTTGAGCGCCACACCGTAGGTGCTCACGTCGTGGCTTCGCCAGTGAAACGTGCGCATGCCATTGGCCTGGTCCATGCCCTGGGCGACACCATTGCCGACGGCTACCAACGGCAATGGCACGGTTACATGCTCATCGACCAGCTTGGGTCGACCCATCGGATGGTCGATGCAGGGCCAGAACACATCGCAGCCCTCGCCCTCCACGGCCGTGGCGACCCAGGGCTTCCCATCGGGTGTCTTCGCCCATACGAAGCCGCCGTCCCACGGCGCGCGCACGGCGACGTGGGGACTGCCGTGGTAGGTCACTCGTACCGTCGTGCGCGCACCCGTGTCGAGAGGGTGCGGAAGATCGATCTCCAGTCGCCCCTGAGGATTGCGAAAGGCGCTGCGAGGTAATGGGGTGCCATCGACTTCGACCGCATCGATGGGCAGATTGCGGTCCAGGTCGAGCACCACGCGACGCAGCGGCGCGGTCAGGGCAAAAGTCAGCTTCGCGTCGCCCTCGATCCAATGCCACGCCGGATCGACGCGAAAACTCAGATCGGCATGTTCGAAGGTCACGGCGAGCTGTTCCGGTGCGCGTGGGGCGCCGGAGTTAACGGTGTAGTCGGTCAGGGGCGGCGGGCCCGGAGGAGCCGAGGGGCTGCAGGCAACAGTGCCCAGCGCAAGGCTTGCGCCAAGCAGGAACGTGTTTCGCATGATCGGATGGGCCGTCAGGGGGGAAAGGGAGTGCGGGGCCACCATACCCACCCAGATGCCCGTCGTCATCGGTCTTTAGATGGGTATGCCGCGGATACCTTCAGCATGTAAAACCTGATACCCGGTCCCATCGGCACTTCGTGCAATCCCTTCGCCTTCCGGTGGTGCATCGTAGGGCGGGCATAGAGCCAGGGAGGTCGATACCGCCGTGCAAGTACTCAAACTACTGTCGCTCGTGATGACGGGCGCCCTCGTCCTCGCCGTCGCCGATGCGCCTGGTGCAACCGGATCCTCGCCGACGGAGGTGCTGCCCGTGGAAGGCGAGTTTCCCGCGCTGAGCGGCGCGACATCGTGGCTCAACGGACCTGCCCTGACGCCTGCCGGTCTACGCGGCAAAGTGGTCCTCGTCGATTTCTGGACCTTCTCGTGCATCAACTCACTCCGGCCGCTGCCTTATCTTCGCGCCTGGGCGGCGAAATACCAGGCACAGGGACTCGTAGTGATCGGGGTGCAGTCACCGGAGTTCGCTTTCGAACAACGGATCGACAGCATTCGTGATGCCGTGACCCGTCAGGCGATCCACTTTCCCGTGGCGATCGATAACGGTCACCGGGTATGGAACGCGTTTCACAACGAGTACTGGCCAGCGATCTACCTCATCGACGCCCAGGGACGCATTCGATATCACCGCTTCGGCGAGGGCGACTACGATCTGACCGAACGAGCGATACAACGGCTCCTGGCCGAAGCTGGCGCCTCGGGCGTGGACCGGAACCTGGTAAGCGTGCAGGGTGCGGGTGTCGAAGCCGCGCCCGACTGGGACGATGTGAAATCACCCGAGACGTATCTGGGCTATGCACGCGCGGAGCGTTTCGCGTCGCCCGGCGGTCCCGTACAGGACACCCGCCATACATATCGGGCACCGACCGCGCTCGATCTCAACGACTGGGCGCTCTCCGGCGAATGGACCATGGGACCCGAGGCTACCACGGTGCGCAAAGCCAACGGGCGACTCCTCTTCCGGTTTCATGCCCGTGACCTGCATCTGGTGGCGGGGCCGACGACACGCGGCACACCCGTCCATATTCGCGTACTCATCGATGGCAAGCCACCAGGCAGCAGTCACGGCACGGACACTGACGAACAAGGCAACGGGACCATCGATGGCCAGCGTCTTTATCAACTGATCCGGCAGAAGGCACCGATCGAGGACAGGACCTTCGAGATCGAGTTCCTCGAACCGGGCGCAGACGTGTTCGCCTTCACTTTCGGCTGACCGACACAAAAAAAGGCAGAGCGTTTTGCTCTGCCTTTTTTATGAACGGGTGCGGTGCCTCATCTGGCCACCGAAGCGGCTCCCTCACCCATAGGGTGCCGATCAACGATCAGAACGGAATATCGTCGTCGTCGAAGCCTTCGTTTGCTGGCGGCGCGGAGCGCTGCGGGGGCGCATTGCCGCCGCGAGGCTGACCGTAGTCATCGCCACCACGCGAACCGCCGCCGTAGTTACCGCCGCCACGCTGCTGGCCGCCACCACCGCCGGCGCTGGCACCGCCACCATAGTTGCCACCGCCGCCACCGGCTGCACGAGCCTGCTGCGGACGAGCGCCACCACCACCCTGGCCGCCAGCAAAGCCGCCGCCTTCACCGCCGGCGTTGCCACCGAGCATCTGCATCTCGTTGCCGATGATGTCGGTCGAATAGCGTTCGACGCCATCCTTGTCGGTGTACTTGTCGGTGCGCAGGGAGCCTTCGATGTAAACCTGCCGGCCCTTCTTCAGGTATTCGCCGGCAATCTCAGCCAGCTTGCCGAACAGCTTCACGCGGTGCCACTCGGTGCGCTCCTGCTTTTCGCCGGAGGCCTTGTCGGTCCAGGCTTCCGACGTGGCGATGCGCAGGCTGGTGATAGCCGTGCCGCTGCCGGTGTACCGGGTCTCGGGATCCGCGCCGAGGTTGCCGACAATAATGACCTTGTTGATACCGCGTGCCATGGATTTCCCTCTTGGATATGTCTTCCCGCCCATCATAGCCAGCCTGCGCATAGCCAGCCTGCGCCATGTGCGGGCCGACGGGGTCGGACCGGGTAGTTTGGGCGATGGCCGCCCTCACCGCAAACCTTTCTACGTGGGGATGATCTGCCCCGAGCCCGGGCGCCAGTCTCATTCCCATGTGATCTGCACGAGCGCCGTCGCCGGGGCATCTCCAGGGCTCAGTGGGCCGACCCTGACGTAGCGGGCCTCAAAACGAAGCTCCGGGGAGTTGCCCGCAAGGTCGAAGCGTACCGGCGTCGTGCCGTCAGGCAGGACAAGCTGGCCAGACCCCGTGCGCAACGCGATAGCCACGCCGCGAGCATCCCCTGCCGTGGCTATGTAGCGGGGATCTTCCGCCGAAGGCGCCGCACGCACGATGACGGAAGCATGAGTGGCCCCGACGCAATCCGCGCCAATGAACGCCGCCGCTCGCCAGGGACTTCCCTCGCCCACGGACGGGAGGTCGGACACCGAAACGTTCCCGAGGTCGATGCGGACCCTATTCGCGACAAGCGCACATGATGGGGTGATCGCTCCGGTGACGTCGAACCGCAGCGTGTCATCGGACCGGCCTGATGGAGCGCGGAGGGAACCGGCGGCGGCTTCGCCGGGAAAAGGGCCAAGAAAAAGACCGAGCAAGACCGCAGTGCAGCGTCCGAGCGTCCAGGCGTTCATTCGCACACTCCCGCGAGGCGCGCCAGGCCTCGGGCGGCCTGGCCGTCCCTACCCGCCCGAAGAACGCAGCGCTCTGCCGACCGATCGCCCCAGCGGATCGTCAGCGGCGCACCTGGCACGACATTGCGGACGAAAATCTTGCCCGCCTGGCCGACGACCCCGACCGAACGCCCCTCTCCATCGAGCACATCCGCGCCGAAAGCAGGGGGAGACCCGTCGGCCATATGCGCCACGAGCAGCGACGTACGGCCGATGTCCGTCTCGAAAGGCACCAGAACCAGCGCTCCTGCCGTGGGCGCCACTCGCCGGCGCGTCGAAGCAAGGCTAACGTCCAGCGATAATCCGGTCGGATCGATCTCGACCGCATTCCATCGGAAGGCGGCAAGGTGCGGCACCACGCCATAACCACGACGATCGAGCCGAACCCCCGTCGCCGATGACAGTCTCGCGCCTGCCGCCCCCGGCGCATGTACAAGGGCCATGGCCTCCCCAAGCCGTTGCGCGCGCGTGATGCCATGACGGTGAAACACCATGGCGCCCGCCGTCGACAATGACTCTCCGTGCGAGGCACCGGAGCGATCGATGGTGAGGCTTGACTCACCTGCACCGGATTGATGTGACGCGGAAAGCCCCAGCCGGCGAGCGCGACCTGTGCCCTGCTCAACGAATGCGCCGTAACCCAGTTCGCGGTCGGAACCGATGGCGCCGGCCACACCGACCTGCAAACGGCCACTGTCGTTACGGCGTTCATGGCCGGCCACCGTGAGTAGCGGCGGCGACGATGTCGTCCCCAGCGGTACCGAAACGCCGATCCGCACACTCGCGTCGTCGGCATCGTGGCGCAAGGACACATCGAGCGTCGCCTTCCGCCATCCGCGCGTCCACGCCAGCGCATACGACCTCTCCGGGGCGGAACGACGCGAACGGATAAAGCGTCGTCTCCGGCGTTGACTGGCACTCGCCGTCAGGATGCCATTGTCGGCCGACAAATCGCGATGAAGCATGACATCGAGTCGTTCATCGCCCGCGCCCTCGCTCGGGTGTCGACGCCCTCCGACACCCGGTGCTGCGCGTCCACGCTCTCGCACCAGGCTGACCCACATGCTTGTTCCATCGCCCCAACGTCGGCCATGACGAACGCGCCAGGTTTCACCCCGCCTCGACCGATCCGACGGCGAACCCATCGCGATGCGTGTACCTGTGAAGTCCACGGCGAATGCACCCGCCAAGGTGTCGACCGCTCCGCCGACCAGCGCCGAGTTACCGCCCCCCAAGCGGCGCAAGCCGGTGTACAGCGTGGTATCGCGCGGGAAGCCTCGCCGCCAGGCGACCTGAATCAAGTCACCACCCTGGCCTCGCGTCGCCACTGCGCGGCCTGCGCTCATCGCTACGGTGCTTCGACCTTCACCGAGCAATTCGGGCATCGCGAAGAACGGTACGCGGAACGACGTGCGGCCGCCGTCTTCCTCGTCGACCGTGACATAGAGGTCACCGCCACGCCCGATGCCCTGAAGGTCATCGATGACAAAGGACCCGGGAGGAACCAAAAGCTCCCTCACCAGGATGTCCGCCTGGCTAACACGCACTCGTGCGTGCGTTCGCGCGATGCCACGCACCGTCGGCTTGTAGCCGCCGTTCGCGTAATCCTCCATGCGCGCATCGCTCGCGATGGTCATGCCGCGCACGCGAACCGGAGAGAACATGCTGTCGGCCACCATGGTCTCGCCGATACGCCACCGGGCCCGCCAGGCCTCGACTTCTCGCTCGACATACAGATGATGGCGTGCGTAACGAGATGCACTCCAAGAACCCGCACCGCGCACGCGCCAGTGCCCCGCGTTGATGCCGGCCTCATGAGCAACAAATCGCGACGTGTGCGAGCGCTTTCCCGCCGTACCGCGATGGAGATTAAGGCGCCACGCCAGCTGTCCCGATGGGATGCCTGCGTCACGATTTCCTGGCGGAACGAGTCCGGAGCGGTGGCGTGTCAGTGCAGCTTGTGGGACCTCGATATCCAGCCGTTGCTCACCCACGTCGAAGCGGGTGGTGGCGCCAGGCACGTGATCCGCGATGGGGAGGCACGTGTCGTCGCCCCCATCCCCACCCGTGGCCAGTGCGACCCCAAACGAGGTCAACGTCAGGCCCGAGATGCAGGGCAAGGCGTCCGATTGCGCGTCGTCGCCGAGAAAGCGGATGCTGCGACGTACCTGCCATTCGCCATTCAGCCAGACATCGGCGTCATAGGTGCCGGGCATGACCGGGTTACGTCGGGCATAGCGAGAGAGATCGATCTTCATCGCGGAGGGACCTGGAAGAAATGCGGAATTGAAGTGGACGGTCTTGCCGTCGCTCGATGGGACAGCCTCGGCCCGGGTGTGCGCCGCGCCGAGGATCAACGTGATTGCTACGCCCAACACGCATGCACACCGCCCGTGCAAGGCAAACCTGCGGGACATTCCCGCTTCAGTCGCTAGATGCGGGAACGGCGGGAGCGGCGGGAGCGGCGGGAGCGGCGGGAGCGGCGGCCAGCTTCGCCATTCCAGGAACGACCGCACCGTAGTCGTTGATGGTGGCGAACGTCACCGAGGCAGCCGCCGGGAAGGACACAGCCTTCGGCAACGACCACGTTGCCTGTCCGCCAGCGGCGACCATTCCACCGCCGAGGGGAAACGTCTTGCCTGGCGATCCGCCCCCCATGATCGCCACCTCGTTGAAGGACAGCACATAAGGCGAAGGATTGCTGACATGCAGCCGGGGCAGCGCATCCCCGGACTCGATCGACCACACCAGCGATGAGGGCGCGGCAGACGGATCAACGCTTAGGCCGGGTGGCCGGTGCAGAAGCTTGAGCCTGTGCCGGAACGCAAACTGCAATGTGTTCGCCGACTTCCCCGCATCCGGGCTCGGCGGAATCTCCAGAACATTGAGCCAGTACAACACCTCGCGATCCGCCGGCGGATGGTCACCGACATGGACGATACGAAGCGCATGACCTCGCCCGGGATCGATGCGAAACACCGGCGGCGTGATAGCGAACGGTGCACGCGCGTTCTCGGGCGTGGATCGATCGTCGCCATCGTCGATCCACGCCTGGACGAGAGCCGGCTCCTGCCCTTTGTTCTGGACCCGCACGGCGACATCGCGACTCGCTCCGGGAAACACGATGCGAGTGGCACCGATGACGATGCCGGCGTTGGCGTCAGCGATTGCGCAAGCGGCGCCCAGGGCAAGGCAGACTATCGCTCGTGCGCCAGCCATCACTGGTAGACGACCTGAAATCCGACCCGCGAGTTGGCGGCGCCCTTCTCTGCCTTGCCCGTGCTGTAGTACCGCGCGATGAGCGGGATGACCGCACTGTTGCCGACGATCGTCGTTCCTTGCGAGTCTTCCGTGTACATGTTGATCGGTGTGCCGTCCTGGTTGGCGATCTGGATCTGGACGTTTTTCGCGGCGTCGGCAACCGCATCGATGTTCAGGCGACCCGTTGTGCGGTCGAGCGAGGGACTCGCAGGATCGAAGCGAATCTTCGCCAGCCCGCCGTCAACGCACTCCGTGTTGCCACCGATATGGATCTGGAAACCGCGGTCTCCCGATGTCTGGCCTTCGGTCGCAAGATTTCCCGCACTGATGTCACCGAAGTCGACCGTCTTCGTGACGGCTCCCGAACCAGGGGGTTTGCCTTCCACCTCGCAGGTGGTCGCGGTGATTCGGCCACTGATTTCGATGGTGCCATCGTTGGCGGCGATGGCGGACGACAAGGGAATGGCGACGAGCGCGATGACGAGGGAAGACGCGGCAATGACGTTCACGGTGGTGACCTTCTTGGTGGGGGAAGGTCAGTGTCCGCGCACGCCTCGCATCGATCGATACGCGCTTGCTGAAACATGCGCCGTCGAACGTCTCGCGTGCAGGCGAGCATTCGGCAGCGCGTCGGACAGGTGCGTCCGGCGCCGGAATGGGCGAATGCCTAGGGAGCCTGGGCGGTGCCCCACGGGGACCTGCACCATCCGGGGCGACATGGCCCGTCGGCGGCCAACGAAAGCCCTCCCCGAGGGAAGAAGGTTGCTCACCCGGGGGGGTATCGGCCGCGGCGTGAAAGGCCGGCATCGGAGGCCGTTTACGTTTCGCACGGGCGGGGACGGCGAAACGCCCATGGCAGACCCTATACTGTGGGCCGATCTGTCGCACACGAACCTGGTCCATGGATTCCATCGCCGCTCGCACAACCTCCCTCGACTTTGCCGGCGTCCGCACCCTGGCAGCCGACGACATGAAGGACGTCGACGCGCTGATCCGGCACCGACTGTCTTCCGACGTCGTCCTGATCAATGCCATCGCGGACCACATCATCGCCGGTGGCGGCAAGCGCCTGCGTCCGATGCTGCACGTACTGGCCGCCCGGGCCGCGGGCTACAAGGGTCAGGAACACGCAAAGCTGGCCGCGATCATCGAATTCATCCACACCTCCACGCTTCTCCACGACGATGTGGTCGACGAATCCGACATGCGCCGCGGCCGAAAGACCGCGAATGCGCTGTGGGGTAATGCGGCCAGCGTGCTGGTAGGCGATTTTCTCTATTCGCGCTCGTTCCAGCTGATGGTGGAGCTGGACGACATGCGCATCATGCGCATACTCGCCGATACCACGAACACCATCGCCGAGGGCGAGGTGCTGCAGCTGCTCAACATCGGCAATGCCGACGTCGACGAAGCCGCCTACCTGGCGGTGATCGAGCGGAAGACCGCCGTCCTGTTCGCCGCCGCCACCGAACTCGGCGGCGTTCTGGGCGGACTGCCTGAGCACCAGGTGGCCGCCCTGCGCCGCTACGGTATGGAGCTCGGCTACGCCTTCCAGATCGCAGACGACCTGCTCGACTACGTGTCCGATGCGGAGACCCTGGGCAAAAACATCGGCGACGACCTGGCTGAGGGAAAGCCGACGCTCCCGCTCATCTACGCGATGCAGTCGGCGGATGCGGAGCAGCTGAAGTCCCTGCGCCACGCCATCGAACACGGCGGCCTCGACTCGCTTGACCGCATCGTGGCCGCGATTCGCGATTCGGGCGCCCTCGAGCGCACACACGATCGCGCGGTTTCCCACGCCAACGCCGCGCGAACGGCGCTGGGGGAGATCCCTGCGTCGCCCTTCCGTGACGCGCTGGCCGCCCTGGCCGACTACTCGGTCGAGCGGCGCTTCTGACCGACTGCGTCGATCACTTCTTCGCGAATGCTTCCGTCAGCCATGCGCGCATGGCTGCGTAGGCACGGTTTGCCACCTTGGCGTCGTAACGGCAGTTGCCCGTCGGCGTGGTGGCTTCTTTTTCAGTGAAGCAATGCACCGCGCCGCCGAAGTCGGTGGAGACCCAGTCCACCTTCGCATCGCGCATTTCCGACTCGAAGGCAGCCCGTTGCTCGGGCGGCACATTGGTGTCGTCGGCACCGTTCAGCGCGAGCACCTTGCCATGGATGTTCGAGGCAAGTTTCGGATCGTCCGTGGCCAGCAACCCATGGAAGCTGACGACGGCGGCGACGTCGGCACCGGCCCGTGCGAGGTCGAGCACGGCGGACCCACCAAAGCAGAATCCGATCGCAGCCAGGCGGGCGGGATCGATCGGCGCGTTCTTCTCCTGCGCCTTCAGTTCGGCGAAGGCACGCGACACGCGCGAACGCATGATCTTGCGATCCGCATACAAGGGTTTCACCGCGGCGCCGGCCTCGGCCTCGGACTTCGGCCGCGTGTCGCCGCCGTACATGTCGGTCAGCAGGATCACGTAATCCTTGCCGGCGATGTCTTTGGCTTTCGCAAGCGCCATGTCGTTGATGCCATACCAGTTGGGCACCATCACCAGGCCTGGGCGCTTCGTGGTGACCGCATCGTCATAGACCAGGAAGCTCTTGTAGGTCACGCCGGCATCGGTCCATTGGACGGGCTTGGCAACCATCGCGGCGGACGCCGCACCGACGTGACCGAGGACGAGCAAGGACAGGACAAGCAACGAACGGCGCATCGGCGTGACTCCCTGGTTGAGTGCGACAAGCATAGGGCCGGCCGCACGACCTTGGTAGCTACAGCCCTGCGGCGTGGCGGGCCAGGCGGCTCTTGAGCGAACCCATGCGGTCGAGAAGGCGTACGCCAATCCCCCGTGCCGTGACGAGCGGCGACGCTTGCCACGCATAGATCCGGGCCAGGGCATCGAACGACCACGCATCCAGTCCGTCGGCGCTGCGGCGGCGCCTCGCATAGCGGCGGAGCACATGCGTCGCGGCAAAGTC
>Ga0105247_10003083_pt1 | contig 11031 bp, 5 predicted proteins | sample KBSS24metaG_FD_81519 | JGI IMG/M metagenome (GOLD analysis project Ga0105247, IMG submission 81519) | Switchgrass rhizosphere microbial communities from Kellogg Biological Station, Michigan, USA - KBS S2-4 metaG | ecosystem: Host-associated > Plants > Roots > Rhizosphere > Soil | place...
CCGCGGAGTACGAAGATTTTACGAAAGCTGAGAGCGAATAATCTTGCGCTACATTCCTAACTCGCCGGAAGAGCGCAGCGAAATGCTTGAAGCAATGGGGCTCGGATCGGCCGAAGAACTGTTCGATTCCATTCCTGAAGATCTGCGCTTAAAGCGACCGCTCAACACGCCCGCGGCGCTTTCAGAAATCGAGCTCCTCGACCGCTTCGAACAAATGGGCGCGCGCAACGCCGGCGCTGGTCGCATCAGTTTCATGGGCGGCGGCGCGTATTCTCATTACATTCCGACAATCGTCGATCACATTCTTTCGCGCTCAGAGTTTTTCACCGCCTACACGCCTTACCAGCCGGAGATTTCACAAGGCACACTGCAAGTCATCTTCGAGTTTCAAACACTCGTATGCCAGTTGACTGGCATGGAAGTGGCCAACGCTTCGATGTACGACGGCTCCACGGCACTCGCAGAGGCTGTGTTGATGGCGGAGCGTGTGACGAAACGATCGAAAGCCGTGGCTTCGACTGCGACGCACCCGCAGTACCTGGAAGTAATCAACACCTACGTTCAGCACGCCGGTATTCATCTCGAGTTGGTTCCGTTTGATGAAAAGACGGGCCAGTCGTGGCAGGCGTTGGCCGCTGCCATCGACGACGAAACGGCAGCGCTCGTGGTCCAGTCACCGAACTTCTTCGGCTGTGTCGAGGATCTATCGGCACTCGCCGATGCCGCGCATGCCAAAGGCGCGTTGCTGATCGTTGCGATTACCGAGGCGATGTCACTCGGGCTTTTGAAATCGCCGGGTGCGTGTGGCGCTGATATCGTGGTCGCTGAGGGACAGTCGTTTGGCGTGCCGCTTTCTTTTGGTGGTCCATACGTCGGTTTGTTTGCGACGCGAGAAAAATACGCGCGCCAAATTCCCGGGCGGCTCGTCGGTGAAGCGTACGACAAGAAAGGACGTCGTGGTTTCGTGCTAACGCTGGCCACGCGCGAGCAACACATTCGACGTGAGAAAGCGACCTCGAACATCTGCACGAATGAAGGTCTAATCGCGCTCGCGGCAACTGTCTATCTGGAGACGATGGGCCGTCGCGGAGTGCAGGAAGCCGCGCACCAGTGCGCGCAGAAAGCAGCGTACGCGGCGCGTGCAATCGCGAAGTTGAATGGTTATTCGCTTCCCTTCACTGGTCCTTACTTCAACGAGTTCGTTGTGCGTGGACCAGGCCGAGCAGTGGAGCTGCTTTCACGTCTCGGCAAGGAGAAAGGGATCGATGCGGGGATCGCACTCTCGCGTTTTATACCGGACCGGCCCAATGATTTTCTGGTTTGTGTTACTGAGACAAACAGCCGCGAGCAGATCGATCGCTTGATTCAAGCACTGGGAAGTTAATGTCGATTACCAAAGTCACCACTCATATCAGTCCGAACGAGCAGCTCATCTTCGAGCGCTCGCAAACAGGCCGCATCGGGTATCGCCTGCCGGCGCTCGACGTCGATGAAGTCGAGCTGAGTATCCCAAACGAGTTTCGTCGTGATGACGATCTCGAAGGCATGCCGGAAGTCAGTGAAGTCGACGTGATCCGTCACTTCGTTCGCATGTCTACCTGGAACTACTCGATCGACCTCGGCATGTACCCGCTGGGCTCATGCACGATGAAGTACAACTCGAGGCTCAACGAAAAGGTCGCGCGGATCGCGGGATTCGCAAACCTTCACCCTTTGACGGAAGAGCATGACGCGCAAGGCGCGCTGCAGGTGATCTACGAGCTACAGCAACATCTCGCGGAGATCACAGGCCTGCCCGGCATCTCGCTGCAACCCGCCGCCGGCGCGCACGGCGAAATGACCGGCATCATGATCATCCGGGCGTTTCTCGACGCACGCGACGGCGCCGAAGCTTCGCATCGACGCACGATGCTGATTCCCGATTCAGCTCACGGAACCAATCCGGCGTCAGCGCATCTCTCGGGTTTTTCAGTCAAGACGATTCGCTCGACTCCCGAAGGTCTTACCGATCTCGATCACCTGCGCGAATTGTGCTCGCACGGCGAGGTCGCCGGCCTGATGTTGACGAACCCAAACACGCTCGGACTCTTCGAGCGCAACATCAAACAGATTTGCGAGATCGTTCATGAAGCGGGTGGCCTTGTTTACATGGACGGCGCCAACATGAACGCGCTCGTCGGCATTGCACGTCCCGGCGACATGGGCGTCGACGTCATTCACCTGAACCTGCACAAGACATTTTCTACTCCGCATGGCGGTGGTGGACCAGGTTCCGGTCCATGTTGCTGTACGAAAGAGCTCGAACCGTACCTGCCGGTGCCGCGGATCGTGAAGTCTTCTGATTCGACGTACAGTCTCGACTACGATCAACCAAAATCAATTGGCCGCGTAAAAGCGTTCTTCGGCAACTACGGCATGATGTTGCGTGCACTGTCTTACACGCTGACGCACGGCAACGATGGTTTGCGGGAAGCGACCGAAGCAGCGGTGCTTAACGCGCGTTACGTGGCGGCGGGGTTGATTGAAGACTACGACAAGCCTTTTGCGGGTGCGCCGATGCACGAGGTAGTGTTCACTGATAAAAGGCAGTCGCGGAAGGGTGTGCACACGCTCGACATTGCGAAGCGTTTGATCGACTACGGTTTTCATCCGATGACGATCTACTTTCCGTTGATCGTGCAGGGCGCGATGCTTATCGAGCCAACCGAGTCGGTGGGACGGCAGGAGCTGGATCAGTTCATTGCGGCGATGAAGTCGATTGCGGTTGAGGCTGTCGAAGATCCCGAACTCGTCTTGAACGCACCGCACGATACGCGCGTGGGTCGACTCGATGAGGCCGCCGCCGCACGTAAACCGATCTTGCGTTGGCAGGAGCGGTAGTTTTAGACAGGATTACAGGATTTACAAGATGAACAGGACTATCTTGTTAATTCTGTAAATCATGTAATCCTGTGAGGCACGCGCAACAACGCAAGGCGCTCCACCGGGCGCCCGTTCACAATATGTTCCTCGACAATCTCCGGAACATCAGCAGCCCGCACTTGCGCGTACCAAACACCATCCGGATAGACCATCACGGCCGCGCCGACCGCACAAAACCCAACTGATGCACACTCCGTCAACACGACCGTCCCATCCGGACTACACCCCTTCGATACTTTCCCATACTGTAGCCCGCGCGCTTTCAACTCGCGCTCAAACGCATCCTTCACTTCAGCACTATCATTCGCCGAACAAGACTTCCCCGTACACACAAATACGTGATACTGGATCGCCGCCGCCGCAATCGGCGCAAGCTGAACTAAACGATCGCAATCTGCTATAAATTCCACGTCGCTCATGCTAGCACTTTTGAACTCTTTGCGCTTCTTGTAGAATGAACACGTCGAGCGCGCGACTCGACCTGGATCGGAAGTTTTAGTTCTGTAACTCTTTATGTCAACCGGCCTCGTTATCCACATCTCCTCGGGCGAAGACCGGCACACCGAAATCCTCTCCGACGACAACATTCGCATTGGTACCAGCGAGACCTGTGATCTGCGGCTGCGCTCTTCCAGCCTGCCGAAGACCGCTGCAAATACCGTATTGCTCGAGTTGAGCCGGACGAATGGGACGTATCGTCTGACGGGTTTCGACCCGGCGATTTCGCTCACGCAGAACGGCAAGGGCGCCAATCAGGGCAACGAGATCCGCGATGGCGACGAGTTTCACATCGCCGACTCGGACATCGTGTTGCACTTTTTCCCGATTCGCGATCTTCCGGCCGTCGTGCCGCAGACGCCACGCGAAACTCACGTCGCGCCGTTTATCGAAGCCGCCGCGATCGAATCAGCAGCGACTGCACGACGCGACGACGCCAAGGTCTTCCTGCGCGAGTTCACCCGTGAGCTGGTGCGCGAAATCAATCCGAGCACCAAGCTGGTCGCTCTCGCCATCGCTCTCGCCCTCGTCGGCGGAATGCTGTATCTCGGCTTCGCGATGTACAAGGAGTTGCAGCGCAGCCGCCGGCTCATCGCGGAGCAGGGCGAGCAGCTCGGCCAGATGCGCGATCAGGTATCCAAGACCAACCAGCAGATCGACAATATCGACGAATCAAACAAGCAAATCCAGTACAGTCTTTCGCTCGCCGTAAAGCTGCGTGCCGAGTATGGCAGTGGCGTTTGTTTGATCGCAGGTTCTTATTACTACGTCGAGGCGGGAACAGGCCGGCCTTTACGTTACGCCGAAGCGCAGTTGAACGACAGCGGCGGCGCTGTTCAAAGCGGGGGGCAGGACGCGTTAACACCTGAAGGCAATGCGGCGATTGCGGAGTATGAGTTTGTCGGCAGCGGATTTCACGTCGGGCAAGGTTATGTGCTCACCAATCGTCACATCGCTCAACCATGGATCGCGGACGACCGCGCGCAAAGCATCACCGCCGGTCTCAACGCGCAACCGCGACTCCGAAAACTGATTGCTTATTTTCCGAACATCCCACAGGCGATTACACTCAAGTTCAAAGGCGCCTCAAACCGGGACGACCTCGCCGTGGCCAGCCTCGACATTCCCGAAGTTCCGGAAACGATTCCAATTTTGCCATTGGAAGTGGATTCGGATGCGGTCGCGGTTGGAAAGTCTGTCGTGATGATGGGATATCCTTCCGGTCCCGATCGACTTCTCGCGTTGCTTGACGAGGTTGAGTCGAGAGGGATTCAGCAACGTTACGGCACACCGATGGCCCAGCTTGCATACCTTGCAGAGACAAAGCGCATCCAACCGCTCACGACGCAGGGCAGCATTACCGACCTCGACGTACGGAGAATCGTTTACGACGCACGAACTGCCGAGGGTGGATCGGGCGCGCCGCTTTTTGGACCTTCAGGTCGCGTGATAGGAGTTAATTTTGCGGTCTTCACCGAAAATCAGGCATCGAATTTTGCGGTGCCCATTCGCTTCGCAATTCCTCTGCTCGAGCGAAGTGGTTGGGAAGCGCCTGCAAAAGAAACCAAGGAAAGCGAAACTGCCACACAAGCTACTCACCCTGAAAAAGCCGGAGCGAGGTGATCCCGCTGGTACTTTTACCAGTTACTCGTTAACAGCAGTTCAGCGAAAATCGTCATACAAAGTGTGAAATACGCGGTCGCAAGTGGCTTGTTACAATGCATAACGTGTCACACAGGAAGCACAAAATTGGTCCATGCGGGGTTAACCTAATGTATATTTAGTAATCGTGCTCATGCGGGCATGAGTTTTGCATTTTGAAATTCGACCGTAAAGTTTTCTTGAATAACTGTTCAGAGTTGTAAGCATTAAGTGCAATACAAACTCCCCATCTGCCAGAATTTTGAGTACTGATCAGGATGACTACCCAAAATCGTAGGCGCTGGCACCTGAGGGCGAGCTTCATATTTGCTTTTCTGCTCGTTGTCTCACCGCTACTCCCGACAATCACCAGGGCACAAGGCCCAAATTTCCGCGAAACTGAGGAAAATGACCCAGCGACGGCGCTTTCTCAGATCATGCGGCTCGAGCGCGTCGAAGTTCCGGGCGGCGCGGAGCTGATCACCGTCTTCGCAAAGCTCTCGGGCCTCGATCCGACAGAAGCGTCTACTGAGAAAGACACCTTTGTACCCCTCGTGTCTATTCTGCGCGACACGCTCGGCGATGATAATTCCGAAAACAATCGTCTGCGCTACGTTTGGCCGCTGACCTACACGCGCCCAAGCACCAAGCAGCGTCTCGCCGCCGCCATTCCGTTTTTCTACGCGCGCGTCGGCAACAAGGAGAAGCTGACGAAGACGCCGCCGCCCGCGCTCGATCTCGCATCGCCTGAAAGCGAAGTGTGGGACAAGATCTTCTGGACTGCGCTGCAAAACATACTGCTCGATCCGTATGGCACGCCGATCAAGGCGTCGACCAGTTCTTACCGGCGCAACTCGAGCGACTACCGGCGGTCACACATCATCCGCGCGCTGTCCGTGCTCGCGCTGTACCAGGCAGTCAAAGGTGAATCGGCTTTCACGTCGGCTGAGATGGCGACGATCCAGGCGCGACTGTTTCTAAGTGAAAAGACATTCGGCGGGCTCGTCGACGATTCAAACCTGCAAAGCTACTACGTCAAGAGAACTACGCAGGCGAAAGACGAACGCGGGCATAACTGGGAACTGCTGCGTCAAAAAGCGGAATCTGAATCGCTCTACTTCGAGCCGCTGACGATGCCCGATGGCAGCGCCACGCACGCGCTGCTCTGGGTGGCGAAACGCGATGTGATCAGCAAACAGGGCGCGCGTTACAGCGGTCGCTTTCTGAACATCGCCAATCCGTGGACGGACAAGCGACTCCTGGATTGGAAGGGCTACGTCGAGACTCGCTACTTCGATTCCGAGAATCACCCGGTAGACAGTCAAACGCCGGGCGCGGAAGCGGTCGAGATGATTCCGCTCGGATTGTACGGTCTCGACAATCCGAAGATCCCGATGCTGCTGGTCGACTTTCGTGACAGTTACAATCCGAAGAAGCGCGAGATGTCGCGTCGCGTGCTGAACGACGTCACGCGAAACATGTTGTCGCTGTCGAAGTTTGGGAACCTGCCGTTCTTCCTCGGCCGCACCGTGTACGACTTCGTGACCGGCCGTCGCGGCATGGATATCAACCAGCCTTCGCGTCTCGCGACGTACTCGCAGTTGAAACTCCTGCTCGCGCTGAACACCTCGATGGAACCTGAGCTTCGCTCGCAAATCAGCGGTCGACTCGAAAAGATCTCACTCAATCCGTTTGAGAACGATCTGAACGCCGAAGCCAGCATCGCGACACAGCAGTACAACGCGCTGCTCGCTTACGCGAAGAATCCGGATGGTCTGGCGGCGAAAATCGAACGGGATCGCCGCGAAGAGATGTTGCCGCTCGAGCATGGCGACAAGGCACAGCTCGCTTTCCGTGTGCTGAACGTGTTGAGCTTTGGCAAGTATGTTCACCGCGAAGAGCTGACGGATGACATGGAGGATCGAATCGACATCGCGCGTCGTCTTCAGTACCACACGCAGTTTCTCCAGCAGATCGCGAAGTCGACGGCTGAAGTTGACATCACCTGGAACCTCGAGGACGTGAAACGCTCGTTGCACTTCATCGCCGAGCATGGTTCCGAAGCGGGCTCGAACACCGCGGCTGTAACCGCCAGGATCTTCGCGCGTACGAAAGATATCGAGACTCGTCGCGCGTGTCTCGATAGTTTGTCGCGTATCCACAGTCCGAAGGCGAAGAACGAGCTGCTGCGAATCTCACAGAACAATGACGTCGATAAGAAGCTGCGAGATCTTGCGAGCGAGTATCTGGCCAAAGGCCCAAGAGTCCAACCGATTGCCGCAACCGTCAGCGGTGCGCCAGCCATAGTGGGTCAGCCGTGAAGGTTGTCTTTGCGGCAATACTTCTCTTCTTTTCGTTTCCTGCATTCGCGCAAACGAAACGTCTCGTTGTAATCAAATGCGACGGGCTTCCGTATGCCGTCGTCGATCAATTCGTCAAGCAGCGCGATCCGCAGTCCGGCAAGAGTGTTCTTCCATGGATCGATCACATCTTCTACCAGCGCGGCGCGCGGCTCTCGAACTTTTATGTGCGCGGCATGAGCCTCTCGGCGCCTTCATGGTCGCTGCTAGAGACCGGACAGCATCTACAGATCAAAGGCAATGTTGAATTCGATCGCTTCACGCTGCACTCGTACGACTATCTGAACTTCTTCCCGCTTTATCTCGCCGGCGCGCGCGGCCAACGCATCGACATGCGCGCCGTCGAAGTGCTCGACTCGCTCGGACTGCCGATGCTGTCGGACGCTTACCCGCACAACGAGCGTTACATCACTTACTCGATCTTTCTGCGAAACCCGCGCTACTCGACATTACAGGCGAGCCTGCAAAACAAGTTCATGAAGCCGCCGAAAGAGTTGTTTGACGAATGGACAATGGGTTTCGAGATGCGGAGCGCAATCACTGACCAGCTCGTGAAGGAAGTAATCACAAACCTGAACGATCCGAAGATTCAATACCTCGATCTGATGATGGAGGACTTCGATCACGTCGCGCACCACAATAACGACGAGCAATCACATCTCTTCGTGCTCAAGCGCATGGACGCCGTCATCGGACAGGTTTGGACGGCGATTCAGAAGAGCCCGCTGGCTGACCAGACTGCGATGGTCCTGATTTCCGATCACGGCATAAATAGTGACGCGAAGGTCTACAGCCAGGGCTATAACCTCGTGAAACTACTCGGCAGCAAAGCCGGCGGCGGGCATCACGTCGTCACCAAGCGACGCCTGATGCTCGACTACGCGATCAAAGGCGTGAACCCGCTTGTGCCACTGATCACGACCACCACGCCCGACACGTATTACCTGAAAGGCGAGAGCACAACGTATCCGACCGCGATGCTCGATTTCGACGGCAACGAGCGCGCTTCACTGCATCTCCGCGACAGCGATCTCAACATGCTGCACATCCTCTTGCAGCATCTACAGCGCAGCGGTCTCAGCAACGAGGCTCGCAAAGCCGCCACCCACGAATTCTTCGTCACTATCGACCGGCGACGCGCCGATTGGGAAAAAGATCTCAAGCAGTTACAGACCGAACTGGGCGCACTCGATCGCGCGATCGTGGAACAACGCAAGCTCTGGGAAGCGCAACCGAAGAAGTTCACGAAAGAACAGCAGGACGCTGGTCTCGACGATGCTGCAAAACGCATCTACGTGCAGCTCGATCGCTGGCAAATGGAGCGCAAGGAGTACGGCGAGTACGCGCGCACATTGCAAAACCTTCTGTCGATCGTAGCGGAGTCGTTTACGCCTGCGAAAGTAAAAATCGAGGACGTGATTCCGAAGATGGCGATGGGCGAGCGCAACACGATCTATGAGCTTCAGAACTACGTTGCCGGTCTCGGTCCGAACGGCATCGTCGTAAATGCTGACGGCTCTCTCAACTTCGAACAGAGTTTTGTGCGTGTCGACTACTTCTCGCTGCTGCACGACATCACGATCAGAAATAACGTTCAACGCGGCGTTTCAAACCGGCCCATTGATCTGATCGCCACCCGAATCTCGCGTGACCTCGTGCTTCCCTTAATCAACGAACGTGATATCGATAAAGACGTGATCTGGGTCAATGCCGGCGCGGATCGCCAGGCCCTCATACTCTCGCGCCAGAATGCGAACGGCGAGCTGAGTCTTCGTTATTTACCGATTAGCGGATTGATGCAGGATGCGAACGGGCGTTTGCAGTTCAAGCAGATCAGTTGGCAAGCCGGTTTACCGCTGCAAATCCTCGAAGATCCGAATCTGAATATTCCGGTGTCTGACCGAACGGCGTGGCTGAGTGATTGGCACACTGACACCGAATGGCTTACGGCGCTGCATAAAACGCACTACTCAAACGCTCTCGTCGGTCTTCAGGAAGAGCTTGCGCGACACGATATCGAAAGCCTTTCGACAGAAGATTCAAAACTTAGCCAGGAAGAGCGATTGATGAAGGAATTCGCGCGACGCAAACGCGAGCTGGTCGAGCCTGACATGTTGATCGTCGCCCAGGATCACTGGAATTTCGACGTGCGCGGTTTCAATCCCGGCGGCAATCACGGCTCGTTCTTCCGCGTCTCAACGCATTCCACGTTCATGATCGCCGGTGGATCGAAGACTAACATTCCGCAGGCTTTAGATATCGAATCACCATACGACAGTCTCAGCTATGTGCCGACCCTGCTGGCGTTAACGGGCAATTTACGCGATGATAACAGCCCTGTGCCAGAACTCTGGGAGAGGGGATTCAGGAAATTTCCCGGACACGTTGTTAAGGAGCTGTTCCCTGCTCTGCCTGACCGGCAGAAGACGACAGCTAATGGAGTGAGCTCAGCGCCTTGATCGATTCGAGAGAAGACTTCGCAGACAACTGGGCCGCCGGTACGACAGAAGAACTCTCCGAAGAGCCGGAAACCACCACCAGCAAAACACGCCGCTCTCTCGTTTGGCTCCAGACACTCGCGTTCCTGCTCGGCCTCGGCCTGCTGATCTACGTGATCAATCGCGTCGGAGTGCAACCACTCTTCGACGCGTTGCTGCGTATTGGCCTCGGCTTCTTCGTCGTCCTTGGTCTAAATGGACTGCGCCACGTGCTGCGCACGATCTCGATGCGCGCTGCGGTGCCGCCCGAACACAGGCGCATCACGTTTCGCAACGCTTTCGCGGCACGACTCGGCGGCGAAGCGATCAGTTTTCTTACCTTTACTGGTCCACTGCTCGGCGAGGCGACGAAAGTCGCGTTGCTGAGAAAACGTGTACCTCTGACTTACGGCGTGCCTGCACTGGTCGTCGATAATCTGATCTACAACCTGTCAGTCGTGTTCTTCGTGTTGAGCGGCGCGGTCGTGATGCTGTTGCGATACCCGCTGCCGCCGGGTGTGTATCTGGTCCTGCTGGCAATCGCGGCTATTGCAGCGTCTGGAATAGTGGTGGCAGCAATCGCGGCGAAGCGTCGCGTGATGCTGCTCACGTGGCTAATTGATAGATTAGGAGAATTGCGACTTTCTCCTAAAGTCATCCTCAAGAAACGCCATCACATCTTTCATCTCGAGTCGAAAGTCTACGACTTCTACAAGCACCATCCGGGCGCATTTTTCCTGATGATCTTGTGTAACCTGCTGGCGCATGCAGCCAGCGTTCTTGAAGTCTACCTGGCTCTGAAGATGCTGGGCTTTCAACCGCAGGTGGCGCAGGCTTACATCATTGAGTCGCTCACAAAAGTTATCAACTTCGTTTTTGCTTTTGTCCCCGGAACGATCGGAGTCTACGAAGGCGGCACTGAAGTGATCCTTCAGAACGGGCTCGGCTTCACGCCCGCGGCCGGTCTCGCGCTCGCCCTCGTGCGCAAGGCCGCCATCGTTGTCTGGACGTCTATCGGCCTCCTCGTGCTTACCTGGCGCACGCTCCCCAAGGCGTGGCGTCGCATCCTGGATCGCAGCCCACGTTTACAACGTCTTATGGATAGTCTCGTACTTTCAAACATCGCGCATCGA
>Ga0105247_10003089_pt1 | contig 11018 bp, 7 predicted proteins | sample KBSS24metaG_FD_81519 | JGI IMG/M metagenome (GOLD analysis project Ga0105247, IMG submission 81519) | Switchgrass rhizosphere microbial communities from Kellogg Biological Station, Michigan, USA - KBS S2-4 metaG | ecosystem: Host-associated > Plants > Roots > Rhizosphere > Soil | place...
GCCGACCCAGCCAGCAAACGCCGCGCGTCGCGCTTCCACCGTCTTCGGTGTATTCCCGCCGCGATACACGGGGGCAGTTACACCAAGAGCATTCCTGTTTCCGGCATTAAACGGGGCATAAATCCCGTGTCCAGAATCCCGAGCCCCAAGGAGGGCGAACCCGTTGTCTGCGGCGCAAAAGTCGTAGTCTGCCGGAATATCGGATACGCCCCCCCGATTCTGGCCGACGTTAGGCAAACAGTAGAACCGTCTAACCCCTGGCGGCACGACCTGGAAGGTCCCGTCGGGCCCGAACGGAAGATGTTGGGGATCTGCCACTACCCGTGCGGCAAGAGCCGGTATTTGCGACGGTTCAACCAAAATCGAGGTGCCGAAGCCTTGGAGCTCGGGGTAACGGTCAAATGCCCGCATCGAGAGGCTCCACGCGTGGAAATTTGTGTTGGAAGCGGCGGGATTGCTCAGAGAATACGATCCCATACTGACGACCAAATCTTCCTCATGCAGAATGGCCAACTGAAGCGTGGACGTGATCTCTTCAGCGGACCTGGTGAAAGCACGGCGGGAATGCTGATGGGCGGTATCTCCCACCGTCGACGCGGCGATCACCGCGGTGGAAGTCCCGCCGACCGCGAGCAGCGCGGCGAACGCAATCCAGATGTAGGTGTGCTTAGAACGCGTAGGGGTTTCGGTCGTGCTCACGGTGCCTTCTCCCAGTGCGGTAACCCGGCTGACCCATGAGGGGTCCCGTGGCTTGCGTCCCCAGCTCATGCTGGGTTTGCCTGTTCGGTGAGCGGGGGCGTTCGCGTCGGCTCCGAGCGCTCAGCTCGCAGATCCGTCCGGTCCACCGACCGTCAGCAAAGAAGTAACCTCAAAACAAGCTAACACAGGTTTGACTGGCGTGGATGTGCTGCTATCACTGCCTGTACTGGGCTGGTTGGTGACGGTGCGCCCAAGCGGCCCCCGAATTCGGTTCGCGTCGCTCGAAGCCTTATACCCACGACGGCACATCCGATGACCGTGTGAGCCGGATCGCTGTCCGTCTACCTCTGTCGGCTGGAAGGAGCGCATATGGAGCGAACGTTCCAGCCGCTCTTGGACGCGCTGCTGAGGCGAGGGGTCGACGGTGACTCCCTTGACGATGCATCCGACGAAGCTGACCGTTCGGGACGCTCGATTCGCGATGTACTCGTCAATGACTCGGTCGTCACCGAATATGAACTTACCGAGGCTACGGCTGAAGCGCATGGAATTGGTACCGTCGATCTGGTCGGGTATCCGATCGACGCTGCGGCCATGGGCAAGATTCCGCTACAGATCGTGCTGCGACATAGGGTGCTGGGGATCGCCTTCAGCGGTGACGAGCTCGTCGTAGCCGTCAGCGATCCAGATGATGTTGTTGCTCTCGACGATGTGCGGGCTGCCACCGGCATGGTGGTCCGCCCGGTGGCCGCGACTCGCAGCGAACTACGCAAGTTGATAGACCGGCTCAAGCGCCAAGACAACAACATCGGCTCGATCGGCGAGGCGTTGCGCGTCGACGACGATGCGAGTGTCTCCAACCTAACATCGTCCGGCGAGGACGCCCCGATCGTGCGATATGTAAATTCGCTCATCGAACAGGCGATTCAGACGCGGGCATCCGACCTGCACCTCGAACCGACCGAGACCGAACTGCGGGTTCGATTTCGGATCGATGGGGTTCTGCATGAGATCGACAAGGTTCCTCAGAACGTCAGGTCGGCCCTCATCTCCCGGTTGAAGATCATGTCGAATATCGATATCACCGAAAAGCGCCTGCCTCAGAACGGCCGCATAACGGTACGACTGAATCAACGAAAGGTCGATCTACGGACCGCCACCCTGCCGACCGTGTGGGGGGAGAAAATCGTTCTCAGGGTGCTCGACACGAGCGGGCTTGACCTTGAGCTGAAGAACCTCGGCTTCACGGAGGAAAACTACACGCGCTACACGACATCATTCAGGAAACCTCACGGCTTGCTGTTGGTGACCGGACCGACCGGATCAGGTAAGTCCACCACGCTCTACGCAACACTGCAGGAAATCAGCACCCCGTCCGTCAACATCATTACGGTCGAGGACCCGGTCGAGTATCGGCTGGACGACGTCAACCAAATCCAGGTGAATATCAAGGCCGGGTTGACCTTCGCTGCCGCGCTTCCGGCGATCCTGCGCTCCGACCCCGACATCCTGATGATTGGTGAAATCCGCGACCGGGCAACTGCACAGCTCGCAGTCGAGGCAGCGCTTACCGGCCACCTCGTGTTGTCGACCCTGCACACCAACGACGCCCCGAGCGCAGTCACTCGCCTGATAGAGATGGGAATTGAGCCATACCTAGTCGGGTCAGCACTGGATTGCGTCCTCGCGCAACGGCTGGCCCGGCGACTATGCGACTGGTGCAAGCAGTCATACGTGCCGACCGCAACCGACGTCGGCCCATTGCGGTGGGGGACCTCCAACATTCCGCCGCCGACAACGTTGTGGCGTCCGATTGGTTGTCGCAACTGCAGCCAGACCGGCTTTCGCGGTCGGATGGCGATCACAGAGGTCATGCCCGTGTCAGAAGAGATCGAGCAACTTGCCCTGACCCGCGCCACGGCCAGCGAGATCCGGAAGGTAGCGATGTCTGCCGGCATGGTCACCCTTCGTGACGACGGGCTGCGTAACGCCGCGCAGGGCGACACAACGTTAGACGAGGTCCTCCGTGTCACTGTCTGAAGTCTCACGTACCGCCGATCTTGTGTCGGCGAGTCGATCATGACCGGGATGACCACGCTCGATCCACTACTAGCTGTGGGCGACGTCAAGGGTCAGCTCGACGATCTCCTTACGCGAATAGTCGGATTGGGCGGCTCTGATCTCCACCTGACGGCCGGGATCGCGCCCAGCGTCAGAATCAACGGGTTGCTGGCACCACTCTCCGACTGGAAGAACCTGACCTCCGCTGACACCGAGGCCATCGCCCGGTCTGCTCTCAGCGAGGAGCAGTGGCAGCGATTCGAGACTCACCGCGAGCTGGACGCGGCCTACCCGGTGCCCGGTGTGAGCCGCTTTCGGGTCAACGTGTACCGGCAACGAGGGTCGGTGGGCGCCGCGTTCCGCACAATTCCACATAACATCCCGGCGTTGGAGGACCTCGGCCTGCCGCCAGGCATCGAACGATTCGCCCAGCTTCCGCGAGGGTTGGTGCTCATTACCGGCCCAACCGGATCAGGCAAAACGACCACGCTCGCCAGCCTGCTGGATGAGGCCAACCGGACCCGGGCCGGACACATCATCACGATCGAAGATCCCATCGAATACATCCACGCCCACAACCGGTGCATCGTCAACCAACGTGAAGTGGGGTCCGACACGGATGACTTCGCCGTTGCACTCAAGCACGCCCTCCGCCAGGACCCCGACATCATTCTCGTCGGAGAGCTGCGCGATCTGGAAACGACCTCCGTCGCCGTGACGGCCGCCGAGACAGGTCACCTCGTGCTCGCGACTCTGCATACCCAGTCGTCTGCGCAGACGATCGACCGGTTGATCGACATTTACCCACCTCACCAGCAACACCAGATCCGGTCCCAACTTGCCAACTGCTTGCAGGCGGTCGTGACCCAAGCATTGGTTCCCACGAAAGACGGCGGCGGGCGGGTCCCAGTTTGTGAGGTCATGGTCGCGACCGCGGCGATCCGCAGCCTCATTCGGGAGGGCAAAGTGCATCAGATCCCAACGTGCCTACAATCCTCGGCAGCGGCCGGCATGCTCGCCTTCGATCAACACCTCGCGCAGCGCTACCTCGACGACAAAATCAGTAAACAGACCGCTCTGGACGTCGCTCACGATTGTGACGAGTTCAAGCGTTTGGTGAGGCTGTAGCCGTGGCGGCGACTCGGACCTTTCAGTACCAGGCCGTCGACGCTACAGGTGCACTTCAGAAGGGCAAGCTCGAGTCGGAATCTGCTAACGCTGTTGCGACCACGCTCTCGGCCCAAAAGCTGGTTCCGCTCTCAGTGACGGCAAGCGGCGAAGGCCTGCAACACGAGATCAAGATTCCAGGTTTCACCAAGCACACGAGCTTGAGGGATCTGGCGATATTCTCACGCCAGTTCGCCTCCATGACCTCTTCCGGTCTGACCTTACTGCGCTCGTTGGGAATCCTCGAAGAGCAGTCCATTCGTCCGCGGCTGAAAGCGGCTGTTGGCCAGGTCCGGGCCGACGTGCAGGGCGGGATGACCCTATCGGGAGCGATGGCCAAGCACCCCGAGGAGTTCCCCCTCCTTATGATCAACATGGTGGCCGCAGGCGAGACAGGTGGCTTCCTCGACAATGCACTGGACCGCATCGCCACGATGTATGAGGCCGATGCCAACCTCCGGGCCAAAATCAAGTCGGCACTGACGTACCCGGTGATCGTTCTGATCTTCTCGCTCTTGATGGGTACCGGCGTCGTGCTGTTCATCGTCCCCATCTTCGAGAAGATGTTCAAGCAGCTTGGGGGCAAGCTACCGCTGCCAACGCAGGTACTGGTAACCCTGTCCCACAACGTCTACTGGGTGTTGCCAGCCGTGGTCATCCTGTCGGTGGTGGGCCTACGTCTGTATCGACGAACGATCCGAGGCAGCTACGCCTTCCGACTCAGGACGGACAAGATCAAGCTTCGGCTGCCGATCTTTGGTCGGCTCTACCTCAAGCTGGCCATTAGCCGGTGGGCGCGCAATCTCGGAACGCTGCTCGCTGTCGGGGTGCCCGTGATCCAGGCGTTGGACATTGTCGGAGGCACCTCCGGCAACGCACTCGTCAGTGATGCGATGGAAGATGTCAGAGACGCAGTCCGCTCAGGGAGCAGCATCTCGCGTCCGCTCGCGCAGCACTCGATATTTCCGACGATGGTCGTGCAGATGATTGAGGTGGGGGAAGAGACCGGGCAAACCAGTGAGATGCTCGACAAGGTGGCTGACTATTACGATCAGGAAGTCCAGACCGCCACAGACTCGTTGACCTCGGCCTTGGAACCCCTGTTGGTCGTGCTGATGGGTCTCGTGATCGGAACCATGGTCATATGCCTCTATCTTCCGATGTTTACGATCTACCAGAACATCCAAGCAAACTAGACGCACGACGCCCTTATACCGGGCGTCGGGGCGCCGATGCACATGTGATCCACCAGGCCGGCCAACCCCGCCGAACCCTTCCTACGCGAGCCATGGAGGCTCCCATGAACGCCATACCTTCGAGATTTCGCGAAGTACGCGAGCGGGACGATAAGGGATTCACCTTGATCGAGTTGTTGGTGGTCGTGGTCATCCTCGGCGTCCTCATCGCGATCGCGATCCCGTTGTACCTTAATTATCGAAAAGGTGCGAACGACGCGTCAGCAAAATCCGATCTGCGAAACGCCATCAACGTCCTCGAACAATGCAACACCGACAACTCGGCATACCCGAGTCCTTCGTTCACTCTTCAGGCGTCCGGCGTTGCGGGTTCTTGTAGTGGCCAAACAATTAATTTGAGCAGCGGTACCAGCTTTACGTTCACGCCTAGCGCAGCGGTGGCTTCTCCGCCAGCTCCGGCGGGCGCCACCTACACCATCGTTGACACCAACAGCAATGGAGCTGGAAAGTTCTACTGCTACAACAGCGCAAAGGGTGGATCAGTCAACTCGATCAACCCCGCCACAAATACCCTGGCGGGCGCAGCGACCACTGGCTGCTAAGTATCAGTCTGCTCGTGGGTAGGCCCGCTCGAGTAGCGAGCCCACCCACGCGCCGTCGCGCTACTTCTCCACCATGCCGGTGCTGATTGTGGCCATGGCCCTGCTTGGCCCGGCCACCGGGTCGTTTCTCAACGTTGTGATCTACCGGGTACCGGCTCACCAGTCACTGTGGCGACCGGCACCACATGATCGGGGGCGCACTTCTCGCCGTCTTCGCCGCCGGTGCGGTTGCAAGCGGCTATTCCGAATTGATCCAGCTGGCCTGAATGGTTCGAACGTTCGAGCTTGGAGTGAGCGCAGATGAAGCACCTACTGAGGCGGGCCGGCGAGGTCGGCACCACCAACTCCGATGGTCACACCGTCGGCCTGGACCTCGGCGCCACCTCCGTTCGTGCGGCGATCCTGATTCCGGCCACCGTCGACGGTGAGCCCTCAGTGACCGTGCACAGTCTCGGCTCGCTTCCGCTGCCTCAGGGCACGGTGGTCAACGGAGTGGTTGCCAACCCGGCGTCCCTAACCGCTGCCCTGAAGCGGTTGTGGGACATCCACGACTTCAAGTGCAACCACGTAATCCTCGGCATCGCGAGCCCCCAGCTTGTGGTGCGGGAAATGCAGGTACCCAATCTCAGCCCGGCGCAGCAGGCCAAGGCGCTACCCTTCCAAGCGCGCGACATCGTCGCGTTGCCGATCGATCAGGTGTTGCTGGACTTCGTCCCGCTCGGTATCCCTGATCTCGAGACCAACCAGATATCTGGTTTGCTGGTCGCGACCCCCCGGCTGCCAGTGCTTGCGGCCGTAGACGCGGTCGAGCGCGCCGGACTCAAGATAGCGCGGGTCGATCTGGCCGCGTTCGCCTCACTGCGTTCGATCGCGGACGACCACACTGCGGTAGAGGCGGTGATTGATCTCGGTGCCGAGCTCACGACCATCGTCATCCACATCCAAGGCGTACCCAAGCTCGTTCGGACGCTCGCGCGTGGGGGGCAAGAGCTGACGCAACGGCTAGTCGATCGGTTGAGCCTGAGTTTCGAGCAGGCCGAGCAAGCCAAATGCGAGGTTGGTCTGGCCGGCAGCCAGGTCGAGGTGGCGACCGCACTAACGGAGGGCATCCGTCCTTTGCTCGCGGAGATCCGTAGCTCAATCAACTACTTCCGCTCGGCCAACGACGAAGTGACCCTCGAGCGCATTTCGCTCACCGGCGGCGGTTCCGGCCTACCGGGCGTGGCCCGGGCGCTCTCAGAGCAAAACGGCGTGCCGACCAGCGTCGTCGCGCCTCTGCAGCACATCCGGGATAGGTCGACGTCGCATGACCTTCCGGATGACTCCGAGCGCTCGGCCAGCGCGATATCGGTCGGTCTCGCGATGGGAGCTGCGGCATGACGACTACGACACCGCCTAGAGACATCACGACCCCGCCCCCCTCCGCGCGGCTGTGGAGCACTCGACCCGGTTGGGGCATCTCGGCTGATCTAACACCGCCGGAACTGGTCAACTCACGTGAGCTCAAGCTGCTTCGGAAGTGGCTCGCGTGTGGCTTGATAGTGCTGTTGATCGTTTGCATCGCTGGCTACGCCGCGGCCAAGCGAAAGAACTCAGCGCAATCCGCGTCGTTGAGTCAGCTGCAGGCGCAGACCCGAGTGCTTCAGGCGCAGAAGCCGCAGTACGCAGCGGTCATTCAGATCCAGGGCGCGATGACTCAGGTGCAGGACGAGATTGCAACATTGATGGCCGGAGATGTTGATCTGGTCGCATTGATTGGTTCCCTGCGCAGCAGTCTGCCATCGACTATGACCATTGCATCGGAGTCGGTGACGATCAGTCTGGCCGCCGTCGCAAGCGCACCCGGCGCGACCTCCGGCTTGGACACCTCGGGGCTTGCTCGGATCGGCACGGTCACACTGTCCGGCGGCGGCGCCACGTTGGACGACATCTCGGCCTATGTCGACAAGCTCAAGGTTCTCCCCGGAGTGGTGGACGTAGTGCCGACCTCCAACGCTGCCGACGCGAGCGGCGTGCGCTACACACTGTCACTCGGACTGACCAGCGCACTCATCAGCCACCGCTTCAAGAGCGTTGCGCCGGTGAGCAAGTGAACGCGCGATCTCAAGACAAGCGGCTTTGGCTAGCCGGCGGAAGCGGCGTCGCCCTGGTGATCGCACTTATCGGGTGGCAGGCCGGGATCGGTCCGCAACTCTCGTCCACACGCTCGCTGCGCGCTGAAATGTCGACAGTGCAGGCACAGAACTCTGATCTGCAGAGGAAGCTCGCCGCACTCAAGGTCGCGAACGACAACGTCGCCCAGCTGAGCGCGAGTCTGCGGATCGCCTTAGCAGCGTTGCCATTCGACAGCGGGCTGCCCGCCTTTACCCGGCAAGTGTCGAGCCAGGCGACCCAGAGCCAGGTCATCCTGGCCAGTGTGACGGTTGGCCCGATCTCGCCCGCGGCCGCTACCGCAGTCGCCGGGTCTGCAGCGACCGGTACCGCAGCGACCGGAACGGCCCTGGTCGCCATACCGATCACGCTGGTAACGACCGGTTCCGCCAAAGGACAGCTCGCCTTCCTGACCGCGCTTCAGGTGACCGGTCCCCGTCGCGCACTCGTGACCTCCGTAACGCTAGGAGCCGGCTCCGGACCGAGTACGTCATCCATCGATCGCTCATCCACCATGACTACTCAGCTCGCGACATTCTCAGCGCCGCTGACAGCAACGGCTCAGGCAGCTCTCGAGAAGCTGCTCAGCAGCAACTAGGACCACTGGTGACCAACCGCTCGGGGGCAGGAGCAACGGCGCGCCTGCACCGCACCGATCGCTTTGTCGAGCGGGGGATAGCGGGGCGGGGGATACTGGGACGCCCTCGTCCCGACGACGGATTCGTGCTGTTGGAGACCGTTATCGCGATCGGCCTGATCAGCGTCGTGATGGCCGCCTTCACGACCTTCTTCGTCAACACGGTCACATTTACCAGCGTGCAAAGAGCTACCCAAGCCGCGACCCAGATAGCTGACTCCGCGGTTGAGACGATCCGCGCCCTGCCGGCGTCGGACCTGCTGACCGGACACGATGCGACCAGCGTGTCAGCTCAGTTCAGTGGCGCGCCGGCGATCGTCAAACCATGGCTCCTCACGATGACTCAGGCCACCGATCCGCTGGCGACGGTGGCCAACAGCGGTGAGACCGCAGCGATATCCACGGCGGCGGTCGCTCGCCCGCTCGGCAGCGTGGCGTACAGCGTCAACAGCTACCTCGGCACCTGTGTCATTCAGACCGGCGTCACGACCAGCGCGACATGTGGGACCGGGACCCCATCGAGCGGTACGTCCTACCTGCGGGCGGTTGTGGCCGTCAGCTGGCCTGGTACCCACTGCCCGTCCCCGTCGTGTGTCTACGTGACGGCCACCCTGCTCAGCACTGCCAGTGACCCAACCTTCAACCTCAACGCGGTGCCGCCGGCTGTGCCCGTCCTGACCAATCCGGGTAACCAGACCTCAGTGGTCGGCGACGCGGTGAACCTGCCGCTGGCGATCGCCGGCGCCACCGGTGTTCCACCGTTCACCTGGGCCGTGTCCTCAGGAACCCTGCCGCTCGGGCTCGTGCTGAGTCCTGCATCCGGCCTCATCTCTGGTCCTACCGCAGTCGCCGCAGCCAGCACACCGATCACCGTTAGCGTCACCGACGGGTTCGGACGCACCGCGAGCACGACGTTCAACTGGACCGTTGCGAAGGCGGTAGCAATCGCCCAGCCGGCTAACCAGGCCACGTTCGTGGGAATGGCCGCGGTGCCCCTCACCCTGACCGCCAGCGGCGGCACCGGCTCGCCCTATTCCTGGACTGACCCGAACCGTTCACTACCACCCGGTCTATCGATCTCCAGGACCTCAGGCCAGGTCAGCGGAACCCCCACCGCCGTCGGCGTGTATCAGGTGGTCCTCACGGCCGCGGATTCGACGACCACCCACGACACCACGGTCACCTTCACCTGGACGGTCGCCAACCCTCCGATCGCAGCGATCTACCCGGGCTCACAGACCAGCACGCTAAGTACTCCCGACAGCCTCCAACTCACTGCAACGGGAGGCTTGGGCGGTGGCTATACGTGGGCCGATCCCGGCGGCACGTTGCCGTCCGGTTTCACGATCTCCACCGGCGGTCTGGTCACCGGGACGCCAACCATCCTGGGAACCAAGTCGGTATCGCTCACCGTGACCGACGGGGCCGGTGGATCGCCGATCCCGGTTCCGTTCACCTGGAACATCGTGGCCAAGCCCACCGTGACGGCACCCCCGAACAGCACCCTGGCCGCTGGCTCGACGCTCAGCTATCAAGTGCAGTCCTCGTGCCCCAACAGTCCCTGCACGTACTCCTTCGGCAACCCGCCCGGCGTCTTCAGCATCGACGGCAGCGGGGGTCTGACCGGCACTGTCACCACCACGCCAGGAAGCTATCCGACGGCGTACTTGACGGTCACCGACAACTCCGGCGCGACCGGCACCAGCGGTGCGTTCACGATCACGGTCACCGGACCAACCAGCCCGCCGAACTCTCTCGTGGCCAGCGCCGGTGACGCGAAAGTCACGGCGTCCTGGGCGGCGCCGACGAACCTCAACGGATTCCCCGTCACCTCCTACACGGTGACCGCGTCACCCGGCACCGCAACGTGCACCGTGAGTATCACCAGCTGCACGATCAGCGGGCTGACGAATGGCCTGCAGTACACGCTGACCGTGTCTGCCACCAGCAGCGCCGGCACCAGCGCACCATCGGCAGCGGTCAAGGCGATCCCGTACCCAGCCTTCATGTCATCGTCGAACGGGATGACGCTGTGGCTGGACGGGGCAGATCCCAGCGCCTTGTTCACCAGCGCGAACTGCTCCGGCGGCGCCGCAACTGCGACGATCGGCTGCTGGAAGGACAAGAGCGGCAGAGCAGAGAACTTCGTTCAGACCACCGTCGCCAGCCAACCTACTGTCGGAGCCTGGAACAACCTACCCGCGGCGACCTTCTCCGACACGAACCGGGTTCTGAACTCCGCCAACGCAGTCGGCACCTACCGGACTGTCTTCGTGGCGGCCAACCTCACCGGCAGTCCAGCGGTCACCAATCTGTTCGGCAATGCCAATCAGGACTTCAACGTGCGTGTGGGCGCTGCAGTCAACCGGCTTGCACCCAATTCCAACGACTGGTCCTTCAACACCACCGGCGGCTCCAAGCCGTTGAACTGGACCAATGGCGTGCAAGCAGCCAACACCTCCACCCCAGCCGAGGTGATCACGAGCGATCAGTCGGCCACGCTCA
>Ga0105247_10003090_pt1 | contig 11018 bp, 4 predicted proteins | sample KBSS24metaG_FD_81519 | JGI IMG/M metagenome (GOLD analysis project Ga0105247, IMG submission 81519) | Switchgrass rhizosphere microbial communities from Kellogg Biological Station, Michigan, USA - KBS S2-4 metaG | ecosystem: Host-associated > Plants > Roots > Rhizosphere > Soil | place...
CGGCGGCGAGAAGTCGAGGCCGCCCGGCGGGGGCGGGAACGGAGCAAGCGACGGGAGCTGAAGGATGTCGCACCAGATGAAGCCGAAGATCGGGACCCAGCAGACCCCCGGATCGGAAGGAAGCGGCTCCTTGCCGTTCGGGTCGAACAAGCTGACGGGATCGTCGTTGGCGTACATGTAGAGGTTGGACCCGCCGCCGGCGAAGCGCGCCGGGTCGCGGCTCGTCCACCGCCCCGTGGCGGCGTCGTACTCGCGGACGCCGAAGTGCACGAGCCCCGTGTCCTTGTCGTAGAGGCCGCCCGCGAAGCCGAAGGGCTGGAAGCCCGGGCTCGTGTCGCTCAGGACGCGCCCCCACGCGTCGTAGGTGAGCGCCTGCACCACGGCGCCGTCGCTCGAGCGCACGACGCCGCGCACGCTGCCGATCGGGTCGGTGATGAGCGCGTAGGTCACGCCGGCGCGGTCGAGGTACGCCGGGGCGCGCGAGAGCGGGCCGTACACGTAGCGGGTCACGATCTTGCCCGTCGCGTCCACCTCCGCCACCGGCTCGAGGTCGCTGCGGTACACCCAGCGGTGCGTCACGGCGCCGTTCAGCGCGCGCGAGATGCGGCGGCCCAGCGCGTCGATGTCGTACGTCACGACGCCGCGCCCCGCCGGCAGCTCCGCTCTCACGAGCTGGCCGCGGCCATCGTACGTGTACCTCGTCACGTTCGCGCCGGCCGTCACCGTCGCGAGCTCGCCGTTCGGCGTGTACGCGTATGTCGCGCCGAACCCCGACGTGAGCCGGTCCTGGTCGTCGAAGGCGGCGCCGCCGTCGGTGCGGTTGCCGTTCGCGTCGTAGGTGTACGTGGCGTCGGTGGCGCCGCTCTTCGTCACCTGCGCGAGGCGGCCTGCCGCATTGTACGCGTACGCCCACGCGACGCCGCCTTCGGTCTTCGTCGCGATGCGCCCGATCGGATCGTAGGTGAGCGCCGCGGCGTACACCGTCGCTCCGCCCGCGGTGACGGTCTCTTTCGCGAGGCCGCCATACGCGTCGTAGGCAAACGACCAAGCGACGTCGTCGATCGCCGCCGCGGTCGCGCGCCCGCTCGCGTCGTCGCGCGTGACCGAGAGCGAGCCGATGCCGGTGACCAGCCCGTCGCTGTCGCGCTCGAGGAGGATCTGGGCGCTCGACCCCACGCGCTCCGTAGCGATGCGGAGCTTACCGTCATAGGTCCAGCGCACGTCGCCCGGCGCCACGCCGGACGACGCGATCCGCGTCGGCAAGAACCCGTCATAGGTGGTCGCGATGCCGTTCGTTCCTGGTCCGAGGATCGACGCGACGAGCCCCGTCTTCGGGTCGTACGCCGTCGTCACGGTGTCGCTCCCGTAAGCGACGCTGGCCGCGCGCCCCGCCGCGTCGCGCGTGATGCTCGTGGTCGACCCGTCGGCGCGCGTGATGCGGCTCAAGGCCTGATCCGGATCGTACGACGACGCCACGGGCGGGCCGCCGGGCGGTGTGTACGACGCTTCGAGATCGTCCGGCGTGTAGTCGAAGGCGTGCGCGCTCTTGCCCGGCGGGACGACGCTGGCGACGTGGTCCGCGGCGTCGTAGCCGATCGTGAGGGTCGCGCCGTCGCCCTGCACCAGAGACGTCGCGCGCCCCGCCGCGTCGCGGAGCGTCTTCAGCGTGTTCCCCGCGCTGTCTCGGAACGCCGACGCGTAACCCGTCGACGGATCGTAGTCGATCTCGATCCGCCGCTCGCCTTGCGCCACCGATGCCACGTGCCCTCGCGCATCGTAGAGCACTTGCACCGGGAGGACGCCCGGCATCGCGATCTTCGACACGCGCCCGCGCTCGTCCACCTCCGACCGCACGACGCGCCCGCCGGCGCTCGTCCACGTCGTCGCGCGCGCGCTCGCGTCCCACGCGCGGAGCCACGTCCCGTCCGAGTCCACCGTGGTCGTCTCGAGCTCCACGAGCGACATCGGCGAGCCGCCGCTCGCCGGATCGAACGTCGCTTTCGTGGAGCTCGACCACGACGCCACGAGGCCGCTCGGGAGCGTCGTCGTGCGCTCCCCGACGAACGGCGCGACCATGCCCCATCGCGGATCGGGGTCCTGGCGCACCGTCGTGATCGTCCCGTCCGGCGCGATCGCCGTCGTCGTCCCGTCCGCCGCGCGGGTCCACGTCGTCTTCGTCCCGTCTTCGTACGTCGCGCTCCGCCTCTCCGTCCCGTCGCCCGCGACGGAGATCTCGTGGCTCCGCTTCCGGCCGAGCGACGTCGTCACGTCGACGTGGACCGGATCGTCCGAGGCGCGCGCGAGCGTGAACGCGGCCTGGAGAGGGCTCGCGTCGCGGGCGAGGCGGCCGTCGGGCGCGTACGCGAACGCGTGCTCGCCGCCGCGGTGGTCGACGAGCTTGGTCAGGAGGCCGCCCGGATCGTGCGTCAGCGCGGTCACGCGCGCGAGCGGATCGGTCACCTTCGCGAGGTACCCCGCCGCGTCGTACGCGAGCGCGGTGGTCTGCCCGAACGGAGCGCGCACCGCGGTCGCGTGGCCCGCGCCGTCGCGATCGATCGTGACCACGTTTCCGTCCCCGTCCACGACGCGCGCCAAGGACCCGCGCGCGTCGTACGACAACGTCAGGAGCTCCGCGAACGTCGCGCCGTCGAGCGTCTTTTGATGGCGCCCCGCGCCGTCGAAGACGTAGACGGCGCTCCCGTCGTCCTCCGGAATGAAGATCGGCGCGTCCTGCGGGCGGGGGAGCGGCGTACCCAACCGAAGGACGCGGCTCACCCCTTCGCTCGCGACGAGCTGCCCCGCGGGGCTGCTCGCCATCCCGCCGATCGCGCTGATGAGGAGCCGCCGCGCGGGGGTCGGGACGGTGTCGTCGCCGCCGCCGCCGGCGAAGGTCGAAATCGTCCCGTGCGGCGACACGCGCCGGATTCGTGCGCCCTGAAGCTCCGCGATGTACACCGAGCCGTCCGGCGCGACGGCCACGCGCGTCGGCTCGTTCAAGCGCGCCTGCACCGCGGGCCCGTCGTCGCCCGTCGACTCCGCGGTCCCGGTCCCCGCGAAGGTGATGATCCGCCCATCGGGCGCGATCCGCCGGACTTTGTGGTACTCGCGCTCCGCGATGTAGACGCTCCCGTCGCGCCCCACCGCGACGCCGAGCGGCGTCCCGAGCTTCGCGGCGCGCGCGCTCCCGCCTTCGCCGTCGCCGTTCGCGGTGCCGAGCCCCGCGGCCACCGTCGCGTGGCCGTTCGTGCCGACGCGATAGATGACGCCGACGTCCTGCACGTAGAGGGTCCCGTCGTCGGCCGCGGCGATCTCCTCGGGACGGTCGAGGAGCGCGGTCGTCCCGAGGACGTCGTCTTCGCTCGGCAGCGCGTCGCCTCCGCCGAGGACCGTCCGGATCGTCCCCGCGCGATCGATGCACCGGACCTTCGCCGCGCCCGCGTCCGCGATGCAGAGCGACCCATCGCCCCGGAGCGCGAGGCCGCGCGGATCGTCGAGCTCGGCGGCCGTCGCGGGGCCGCCGTCGCCACCTTCGCCTCGGTCCCCGTTGCCGGCGAACGTCGAGATCGTTCCGCTCGGATCGATCCTGCGGACCCGGTGGTTCGCCGAGTCGGCGACGAACACCGACCCGTCCGGCGCCGCCGCGACGCCGAGCGGCGAATCGAGCGCCGCCGCGGAGGACGGACCGTTGTCGCCGCCGAAGCCCGGCGCGCTCTGGCCAGCGACCGCGCTGCCCACGGCGATGAGCCCCTCCGCGCGGCGCCGCCGGCCGTCGCCCATGGACATGACCTGGCTCTCGGGGTCGTAGACGTGGTGCCTGGAGAGCGTCCATCCACCGAGGCCGAGCCCCGCCGCCTGCCACACGCCGACCGGCACGTCGTAGCTCCGCGAGAGGGCGATCTCTTGCCGCGTCGCGTCCGTCGTGACGACGTCACCATCCGGCACCTCGCCGAACCGCTTCGTCGCGAGGTACACGCCGTCATAGACGAGGGCGACACGCACCGCGGCGAGCGTCTGCCCGGGCCACGTGCGCCCGTAGGCGTCCTTGCCGTCCCACGTGAACGTGTGCGCGAGCGCGGGGCCGACGTTCGGGTACTCGGCGTGCGTTCGCTTCCCGAGCACGTCGACGTCCACGGTCGCTCGCTTCACGCCGGGCGGCACCCTGTCGCCGGTGATCGGGATGCGCAGCGTGAACGCGGCCGCGCGCCCCGCCACGCGATCGCTCTCGTAGTGGAGGCTCATCCCGGTGCCGACCAGGTCGACATCGTCGCCGAGCGTCTGCTCTTCGCACCGGAAGAACGAGCTCGCCGGCGTCGCGGTTTGACAGTCGGTCGACACGCTCCCGCCCGCGGGCGCCGTAGCCGTGGGGCCCTCCGCGCCCGGCGGGAGACCCTGGCCGTCGTTGAAGTCCTCGATGGAGAAGTGCGCGAGCGGCACGCGCCAGAACGACGCCCCCGGCTTCGCGAACGCCGTGATCGCGTCGAGCTCGCCGGGCTGCGCGCCCGCCGCGTCGTCGGCCATTCCATCGCCGTCGCCGTCGAGGCCGACCTTGCCACCGCCTCGATCGACGATCGCGACGACGCGCCCGCTCTCCTCCGCGTCCCACGCGTCGCCCGCGCGGTCGTACGAGCCGGACGGGACCGGCGCGCCGATCTTCTTGTGCAAGAAGTTGTCGAGGTAGCCGAAGACCTTCGCGTCGAAGCGCACCGTCTTCGCGCCTCCCGCTTCGTCGAACGCGAGCGACGACGCGTACGTGTACGCGACCGTGGGCGCCATCTCGCCCGGCATCGCCGACGGCCCGAGCGGCCCGCGTGTGAGCTCCGTCATGCGGAGCGTGCCGCGCGCGAGCGGCTTCTCCGTGCCGTCGTTCGCGACCGCCGTCGCGTGCACGCCCGGCGGGAACACGACGCGGAGCGCCCGCGCGCCGCTGGCGTCAGCGCTGGTCTCCCCTTCGGCGAGCTGCCAGTGATCGACGCCGCTCAAATCGACCGCCGTCGTCTTCGTCGACGCGGAGATCAGCGCGACGTCGTCGACCACCGCGAACCGCCCCCACCGCGTCGACGCCGACCGCTGCGCTGCGATGTGTCCGTCCGCCTCGAGCCGCACGACGACGCGCCCGCCGCCCTGCACCGCGAGGTCATACGTCCCATCGGCGCGCGTCGCCGTCGTCCCCCACGCCGGCTCGTTCGGCGCGTGCACGCGCACCCCCGCGAGCGGCGCGCCGCTCTCGTCGGTCACGCGTCCGCGGATCACCGCGACGCGCGTCCGCGTGAACGTGCCGGGCGCGACGCCCTCCTGCGTGGTGCAGGTCCCCTCGAAGAGGAACTTCACCGCGTCGTAGAACGAGACGGCGCTCGTCGTGTCGATCGCCGGCGCGGCGCACGCCCCATCGTCCGCGCCAGGCGGCCCGCCGGGCGCGCCTGGATTCGAGTCGTCACAACCACTGCACCCCGAGGCGAAGAGGACGGCCACGAGCGCCGTGACCCGAAACACGAAGCTCATTCGATCTCCCACGGGTCCCGCATCCTTGATGCGCCCCGGGTGGACTACCCTCGACCCCCGGGACACGCAATTGGAGCGAGCCGTTGAGGCTGCGCATTTCGCGATTCGTGAGCTGGAGCGACGGCGCTCCGAGTGAGCTAGCCGTCGGCGGCGCTCCGCCGTGACGCGGGCGCGCGGCGGCGGCGCGAAGCCCACGCGATCGCGATCGCGCCGAGCGCGAGGAGCGCCGCGAGCGGGCGGCCCGCGATCAGGAGCGGCGGGCGGGCGCGCGCCGAAATGGGGATACGCGCCAGGAGGGTGTCGCGCCGCTCCCACGGCGTGGTCGCGGTCATCTCGCCGGTCGGCGTGATGACCGCCGATATCCCCGAGTTGGTGGCGCGGAGCTGCGGGAGGCGCGTCTCGATGCTGCGGAACGCGGCGGAGATCAGGTGGAGCCGCGGCGCGCGCTCGTCTGGAAACCACGAGTCGTTGGAGATCGTGAGGAGGACGTCGGCCCCCTTGCCGGCCGCCTCGGCGACGTAATCGGTGAAGAGGACGTCGTAGCAAATGAGCGGCGCGACGGCGATCGCGCCGCCGCGCGCGAGCGGGACGTCGATCACGGCCGCGCCGGGGCCGCGCCGCCAGCGGCCGGTCCACGGGAGCGCGCTCCGCAACGGCGGAGAGTCGATCGCCTCGGGGACCCACTCGGTGAGCGGGAAGAGCATCCGCTTTCGGTAGCTCGGCGAGGACGGGCGGACGTCCCCGGGCGGCGTGACGAAGAACGCGGCGTTGTACTCGCGATCGCCCTCCAGGTCGTACGCGCCGAAGACGAGCGGCGTGGCGCGCGCCGCCACGAAGGCGCGGATCTCCGCGTCGAGCTCGGCGCCGGCGTCGCTCTTCGGCGCGCCGAACGTCGTCGGGTACACCGTCTCCGGCCACACCAGGAGGTCGACCGGCGCGCGCGCGCGGAGGTTGTCCGAGAGCGCGTAGTGTGCGTCGAGCACCGCGCGCACCGCGCCGTAGGCGCCCTCCTCGGCGCGGAGCTTGTCGTAGTTGGTGACGTTCGCCTGCACCGCGCCGACCGTCACCGCGCGCTCTTCGGCGCGCCCGTCGATCTGCCGGCGGCGGACCGCGCCGTACGCGGTGGCGATCGCGACCGCGGCGAGCGACGCGGCCAGGGCGACCGGGATCCGCCCGCCGAGCGTCCAGCGCGGCGGGCGCGCGTCGCTCGGTCCGGCGCGCCCGCTGTCTCGCCGCCGCCAGCGATCGAGCGCCTCGGCGACCCCTTCGTTCACCAGCACGACCAGGAGCGTGAGGCCGTGCACGCCGGCGACGTCGGCCGCCTGGCGCAGGTCGACGGCCGGATAGAGCCCCTGGCCGAGTGTGTCGAAGAAGAGCTTCGGGAAGAGCAGCTCGGTCGCCACGTACGCCGCCGCGCCGATCGCGCCCGCCGCCGCGCGCCCCGCCGAGCGCCGCGCCGCGTGGCGCGCCCAGGCGAAGACGACGAGCTGCGGCTCGAAGATCGGCGCGAGGGCGAGCGCCGCGATCCACGCGCCCCACGGCGACGACGCGCGCGCGTACCCCGCCGCCGCGCCGGGGAGCCACGGGAACACCGCGCCGACGAACGCGGCGCTCATCACCGCGCCGGAGAGCGCCGCCTCCGCGCCGGAGCGCGCGGACGTGAGCGACACGATCCACGGCGCCAGCACGACGAACCCGAGCGCGTGCCACGGCGCCTCCACGCGCGCGTAGATCGCGAACAGCGCCGCCGACGCGATCGCGCCGCCCAGCATCGCCGCCCACCGCGCGCGCGCGGCCACGCCGTCCGCCGTCGCGCTCGGCGGCGCGTCGCGCGCCCGCGGCTCTTCGCGCTCTCCCCGCGCGTCGTTCGCGCGCGCCTCGTGCGTCGCGCGTCCGCGCCGGCGCGGTCGGCTCATGGCGCCCGGTCGGCCGCGCCTTCTCCGTCGGCCGGCTCGTCGCCGTCGTCGGTGATGCCCTGCTCTTCGGGCGTGACGTACGCGTCCTTCGGGACGACGAGCCGCTCGATCGCGAGCCCGGGCGGCGCCATCTCCGGCGGCACCACGCGGTCCTTTGGGATCGGGATCGGCTGGCCGTTCGCGTCGACGGGCTTGTAGCTGGGGTGGAACATCAGGACCGCCTGGAGCATCTCTCCGCGATCGGTCGTCTGGAAATGGCGGACGTATCCGGGCGGCAGCGGGAAGTCGTCGGGCACGACGATCCCCTCCTTGATTCGCTTGGTGCCGGGCGCGGGGAACGCGCCGACGCCGACGGCCATCCGCGCGCGCCGGACGCGCGCACCGGGCGCGTCGCGCGCCGCCGCTTCCTCCGGCGCGAGCCACTTCATCGGGCCGAGATCGGCCGCGGGGCGCGCGATCGACGGCGCCGCGCGCTCGTCCGTGTCGCGCGCGTCGTCGACGGCGCCGCGCGCGCGCGCGGTCGCGCCCGGGCGGTGGCCAGAGGCGCCGAAGGAGCCGAAGAAGAAGAGCGCCGCGATGGTCGCCAGCGCGGCGGCGCCGGCGACGCCGCCGAGCAAGATCCACCGCTCCCGCGCGGACCACGGCTCGACCACCGTGACGACGCCGTCGCGGTCGATCGTTCGGTGGGACGTGGCGCCGCGCGGGATCATGTGGATATTCATCAAATGAGCGAGGCGGGGTGAATCAGGGCGAGAGCGCGTCGAACAGCGAGTGCGCCCAGCCGGCGCGGTCGTGGCCGAAGCGGTTCCACACCGGGTTCTGCCCGTTCACGATCTGCGCGTCGGTGTACGTCGGCGCGCCGGAGCCGGTGCCCGATCCTCCGATGAAGCCGATCGTGATCGTGTTGCCCGAGAACGTGGGGTGCGTATCGTCCGAGAGGATGTAGTCGAAGCTCGTCGACGACGACGCGAAGTGGGTATTCGCGTCGACCAGCGTCGAGCGGAGCGTCACCGAGATGCGCGTCACGTACGCCTGCTCCGACTCGCCCGGGAGCACCTTCAGCGCCTCGCTGTCGATCAGCCCGTCGCCGTTCGAGTCGTAGTCGTTCCCCATGAACTGGCTGAACGCGTCGACGCACGCGAAGCCGTACTGCTGCGCGAAGTTGCACGCGCGCCAGTTGCTCTGCGCGAGGAAGGGGAGGAACGCGGTCTGCTTGTTCAGCGGCGCGCCGTTCTGCGTGCAGCTCGTCGGGCCGTTGTCCGCGCCGAAGCCGGGGTAATACAGGTTCATGATCATCTTCTTCGCCGCCGCCGGCGCGTTGGCGTTGATCGTCTGCATCGCCAGCTCCTGGTACGTCGTACAGGTGGCGAGGGCGTTGGTGATCGGGCTGAGATCGCACGTGCCGGTCTGGCCGGCGAACGAGCTGCGCGCCTGGAGGAAGTCGTTCCCGCACATCTCGAACGAGACGACGCGGACGTTCGACGCCTGCATGTAGCTCTTCTCGCTGACGATCTTGTTGTTGTAGATGTCGTTGGCGAGCGCGCCCGACTTCGTGCGGCGGACGACCTCGATGTCCGCGTTCCACGCCTTCGACAGGTACTCGCCCTGCACCTCGGGCGCGGCGCGCTGGTCGACGCTGCTGATGCTGCCGTTGTAGCCGGCGAAGATGGAGTCGCCGTACGCGACCACCCGGTATTTGGTGGACGTGTTCGCGCGATCGACCGTCCAGGACAGGTTCTGCGTCAGCGTGTTCGCGAACGCCTCGCCGCCGGCGAGCAGGAGCGCCGCCGCCACGCAGAGCTGCACGAGCAGGCGGGTAAGAAGTGAGTTCTCGTTCTTCGTCATTCGGATACCTCCGTTGTCGAAGCGCACCATCGAGCAGGCGTATCCGGACTGTCAACGTTCGACCGGCTCGTGAACATCGCGTTCAGGGTTTTTGGGAGGGATTTGAGCGCGCGCCGCTGCGGTCGGCGCACTCCGACGCAGATGCGAGGTTGAATCGATATTCAGATGATATTCAGACGATATTCAGACATGAGGTGGTGTCGGTTCGAGCGCTCGGACTCTTCGATCCCTTGCGCGCCGCCGCGCTCGCCCGCCGAGACCTCGAGGCCCGGCGCCCCGGTCGGTTCGCGCGGACCATCGCGGGTGATGTAAGCTCGCGAGCGAAGCCATGAACCAGCTCGCCGCCGCTTACCTGGTCGACGCCGTACGGACCCCCATCGCGCGGTTCAAGGGGGGGCTCGCGTCGGCGCGGCCGGACGACCTCGCGGCGCACGTCGTCACGGCGCTCCGCGAGCGGAACGAGGCGCTCGTCGCGCGGGTCGATCAGGTCGTCTTCGGCGCGACGAACCAGGCCGGCGAGGACAACCGGAACGTCGCGCGGATGGCCGGCCTGCTCGCGGGGCTCCCGTACGAGGTCCCCGCCGTGACGGTGAACCGCCTGTGCGGATCGGGGCTCGAGGCGGTCTGCGACGCGGTGATGCGCGTGTGGACCGGCGACGCCGCGGTCGCGATCGCCGGCGGCGTCGAGAGCATGACCCGCGCCCCGTACGCGATGACGAAGGCGGAGGAGGCGTTCGCGCGCGAGGCGCCGAAGATCTACGACACGAGCCTCGGCTGGCGCTTCGAGAACCCGAGGCTGGCCGAGCGCTTCCCGCTCCAGTCGATGGGCGAGACCGCGGAGAACGTCGCCGAGAAATGGAAGATCTCGCGCGAGGACCAGGACGCGTTCGCGCTCGCGTCGCAGAAGAAGGCCGGCGCGGCGATCGCCGCCGGCGCGTTCGCGCGCGAGATCGTCCCGGTCGCCATCGCGCAGAAGAAGGGGCCCCTGGTCTTCGACAAGGACGAGTCGCCCCGTCCCGAGTCGACGCTCGAGGGGCTCGCGAAGCTCCCGGCGGTATTCCGCAAGGGCGGCACCGTGACCGCGGGGAACAGCTCGCCGATCAACGACGGCGCGAGCGGGGTCCTGGTCGCGAGCGAGGAGGCGGTGAAGCGCGAGGAGCTCGAGCCGCTCGCGCGGGTCGTCGCGTTCGCCACGGCGGGCGTCGAGCCGAACTTGATGGGCGAGGGGCCCATCCCCGCGGGGAGAAAGGCGCTCGCGCGCGCGGGCTGGACGGCGGCGGATCTCGACCTGATCGAGCTGAACGAGGCGTTCGCCGCCCAGTCGCTCGCGTGCATCCGCGGGCTCGAGCTCGATCCGGCGAAGGTGAACGTGAACGGCGGCGCGATCGCGCTCGGCCACCCGATCGGGTCGAGCGGCGCGCGCATCCTCGGAACGCTGGTGCACGCGATGAAGGCCCGCGGCGCGAAGCGCGGCATGGCGGCGCTCTGCATCGGCGTCGGGCAGGGGATCGCCATCCTCGTGGAGCTTTGACGCACGCCAGGGAGGCCCGGCCCCGCGCGGCGCCCCCCGAGGGGCCGCCGTGGAGCCTGCCGCTCGCGGAGGCGCCGCTCGCCTTCGTCGATCTCGAGATGACGGGGCTCGACATCGACAAGGACCGGGTCGTCGAGATCTGCGTGCAGCGCGTCGTCGGGGACCGCGTCGTGGGCGAGGTGACGTCGTTGGTCGATCCCGCCGACCGCGCCGGCGGAAACGCGCAC
>Ga0105247_10003091_pt1 | contig 11012 bp, 7 predicted proteins | sample KBSS24metaG_FD_81519 | JGI IMG/M metagenome (GOLD analysis project Ga0105247, IMG submission 81519) | Switchgrass rhizosphere microbial communities from Kellogg Biological Station, Michigan, USA - KBS S2-4 metaG | ecosystem: Host-associated > Plants > Roots > Rhizosphere > Soil | place...
CGGGCATGTCGCGAGTGTTGATCGGCTCGATCAGCAGCGTGATGCCGGCGGCCTCGAATCGCGGGGCGGCATACCGCAGGTTCCGGACGAACGTCTCACGCGCGGCGCCCGGGTCCACGGTTTTCGGCAGAATGCCGGCGAGGCAGTTCACACGATTGCACTCGAGGGCGGTCGCGTAGGCGATCGCCTTGCCAACGCCCGCCTCGAACTCCTCGACGCGATCGGGAAGGCACGCGATCCCCCGTTCGCCCGCGGCCCAATCGCCTGCCGGCAGGTTGTGCAGCACCTGCGTCAGCCCGTGCTCTCGCAGCCGGCCCTTCAGCACCGGCGCCTCGTACGCATAGGGAAACAGAAACTCGACGCCCCGGAATCCGGCGCCCGCGGCGGCCCCGAACCGGTCGAGAAAATCCACGTCGCCGAACAGCATCGTCAAATTGGCCGCAAGTTTGGGCATGGCACTTCATCCATACTACAATTGGTTGAGCCGAATGATCGTTTCCCGTCCGACCGAAGTCCGGTTGAGCCTCGCGCCGGAGCGGCGATTCGAGGCGATCGACGTCAACCGGCGTATTGCCGTGGAGGCGGGCGACGTCCTTCGACGGCATAAGCGCGCATTGTATTGCTCGCTGCATACCACCGCCGGCTACCTCGATCAGAGCCTCTCGGCGCGGCTGCGCCACGACGAGAACCGCCTGGCGAAGTTCATCCACTCGTTCCGCACGGTGTTCCCGCAGGGCGCCGCCTATCGCCACGATCGCATGGAGCTCCGGACGGAGCTGACCGAGGCGCAGCGGGAGGTCGAGCCGCGCAACGCCGACTCGCACCTCACGTTCATCGGCGCGGGGCTGCGCAACTGCGTGACCTACGACGTGCGTCCGGACGCGCCGGTCTACTTCATCGATCTCGACGGCGCGTACAAGGGCGCGCGCCGCACCCGCACGACCGCGGTCCTGGCCTACGACGAAGAGCGCGTCGTGCTCAAGACGTCGGTGCGCGTACCGGTGTCGAAGCATCCGATCGATTCGGTCAACCTGGCCGATCCGCGCGTCGGCCTGATCGAGCAGGTGAACGAGTTGCTCGCCGTCGCCGGCATCGAGCGCGCGCGCGTGGATCTGGCGCTCGAGCCGTGCGAACGGCACGTGGGTCTGACGGTCAACGAATACGAGACGCTGCTGATGCAGAACGATCTCGTGGACGTGCTGAAGAACCCGTTGCGCTTCGCGAAGATGAAAGCGCACTCGATGCTCGATCATCCGCGCGCGATCCCCGGCAAGACGCTCAGCTATGCGAAGTACGACGCGGTCCGGGTGATGAACCTGATGATGGAGGCGCTCGGCCTCGATCAGTCGTCGCTCGAGCGGCTCGTGGCCAAGGTGATGGCGGTGCCGGCGCGGCGCTTCATGCGGACGCGGAAGGTCAGCTTTCTCGCCAGCCCCGACGGCATCCATTCCGCCGCCCGCGTCGTCCGCGGCACGTACCAGAGCCCGATCCTGGTGCAGTGGCAGGCGGCCGAGCACCAGGAACGCCGCCTCGATATCTCGATCGTCCACCTCTCCTGATCACAAAACCCTGACCGGCAGGAACCGCTGCCGCCATCGGCGGATCGCCGAAACACAACGCACGACGTCCGCACGTGATCGACTCGTTGGCGTATGTCCAGCAAACGGAACGGTCACTCGGCCCGCAGCGAGACGATCGGGTCGATACGGGCCGCCCGGAGCGCCGGGATCACCGATGCTGCGACGGCGACCACCAGCATCATGGCCGGAGCGGTCGTCAGCGCGACCGCATCCAGAGGACTCACGCCGAACAGCATCGCCTGCATGATGCGGCCTGTGGCGGCTGCGGTGACGAGACCGATGCCGGCGCCGACGAGCGCGGTGCGGCCGGCCGCGGCCAGCATGTGACGGACGACGTGTCCGGCGCTGGCGCCCAGCGCCAGTCTGACGCCGAACTCGTGGGTCTGTTCCGCCACCACCGATGCGAGCAGACCGTACAGGCCGACGATCGCGATGAACGCGGTGAGCGCCGCAAAGAACGCGAAGAACAGCAAGTTCGCGCGCCAGGGCGTCTGCTCGCGCGCGATTTCGTCACGCATGAGCGCAATGCGGATCGCCCCGTCCGGGTCCACCGAGCGCAGGCGCGCATGAATCGACGCGATCGCAGACTGCGCCGGTCCGCGCGTGCGGATGACGATGTCGCCGATCGAGAACTCCGCCTGTTCGTAGGGCACGTAGACGTCGAGCGACGGCGAGCGCAGATCGCGGTACCGCACGTCGGCGACGACGCCGACAACGGTCCACCACGGCGGCACGGCGCGTTTTTCGTCGAAGCCATGACCGCGCAATCGCTTGCCGATGGCTGACGTGCCCGGCCATGTCCGCCGGGCGAAGGACTCGCCGACCACCGCGACGGGCGCGGTCGCCATCCGGTCGTCTTCGGTGAAGGTCCGCCCTTCGAGCCGCCGGATGCCCATCGTCTCGAAATACCCGGGCGTGACCGTCTCGAGGTTCGCCCACGGATTGCGTTTTGCCTCCTCGAGGGCCTGGCCTTCGCGCTGCCACGACGAGTCGAGGCCGATGGGTCCTTTCAACGGACGGCCGGCGACGCCGGCGACCGATTCGGCCGACGGCAGGGTGCGAAGCGCATCGATGACACGGGTGTAGAACCCGTGCTCTTTCGTCCTGTCGGCTGTCTGCACCGCTGGGGCGTGGACCTCGATCGCCACGAGCCGATCGGCCGCGAACCCGACGTCGAGACGCGTCAGGCTGGCGACGCTCCGATACAGCAACGCCGCGCAGGTCAGAATGATGACGGCGATCGCCATCTCCCCGACCACGAGGAGCCGGCGCGTCCGCCGGTTCTGTCGGTTCGCGGTGGTCCGGCCGCCATCCCGAAGTGCCTGCTCCAGCGGCGACGTCCGCAACGTGAGCAGCGGCAAGAGCGCGCATACGGCCGTCACGAACGCGCCGACGCCCAGGGTATAGACGAGCGCCCGTCCGCCGACCACAGCCTGTTCGACTCGCGGAAGATCTGCGGGAACGATCGCCAGGAGCAGGGGCAGCGCGGCGCGCGCCGCCGCGAACGCGGCGCCACTTGCGAGCGCCGTCAGGAGCGCCGCCTCACACAGCAGCTCGCGCCCAATCGCACCGACTGACGCGCCGAGCGCCATCCGAACGGCGAACTCGCGCCGCCGCGCCGACATCTGCACCAGAAGAAGGCCGGCGACGTTCGCGGCCGCGGCTGTCAGAAGGAGTGCGACCGCCGCAAGCAACGCCCACAACGTAGTCCGCGCGGACCCGATCGCGTCGTCGATCAGGGGCGCCATTGTCGAGGTCATGCGTCCCGTGCGTCCGTACGTCGCGGCAAGCTCGCGCACGATGTGGTCGACGTCCGCCTGCGCCGTCTCGATCGGAACGCCGGCCTTGAGACGACCGACGACGAGCAGTACGCTGACATCGCGGTTGTCGACGAAGTCGGGTTCGCCCGGTATCGGGAACCGTTCGACCGCCGGCACGATCGCGACCCATGCATCGGGCCGCTCGGGATAGCTGAACGCCGGTGGCATGATGCCGACGATCGTGTATGGGCGGCGCCCGAAGATCACGGATCGTCCGATCGCGCGCAGATCACCGCCGAACTGCCGCTGCCAGAATCCGTGGCTCAGCACGATGGCAAGCCCGGCACCGTGGCGGTCGTCGTCCGGTGTCAGCGTGCGACCGGCCGCCGCGCGCGCGCCGAGCACGTCGAAAAAATTGCCGGACACCGCGCGATACTCGACGGGTACCGGTTCGCCGGCCTGCAGCGTGCCGGTCCAATTCGACGAGGCTATCGCCGCGAGATCGTCGAAGCTGTGCGCCTGCGTCCGCCAGTCGATGAAATCCGGGTACGGGATCTCGGCGCGCCGGCCGGCCTGCACGCCACCGCCGATGACCAGCCGGTCCTGTTCCGCGAAGGGAAACGGCCGGAACATGACCGCATCAGCCAGCGCGAACAGGGTGGTGTTCGCACCGATGCCGAGCGCGAGGAGCGCGACGGCGACGAGCGACAGCTGGGGTCGTGTCCATATGGCGCGCAACGCCTGGCGCACCGACATCATGGCGCCAGCATAATCGGTTCCTCTTCTCTTTTGGTATTGAGACGAGTGAAGGCAACGGCGATCTGTTCACGCAAGCGGTTTGACAGGCGGTGTCCGTGGACTATGATTTCGCCGACACAACAGCCGGCCACGGAGCGGCGGTGTCGGGGAGCCGCACAATGACGGGATTGGCCTCGAGACTTGCGTTGGGCGTGGCCTGTGCGGCTCTTGCAGCGACCTCCACCGCGACGAGCCGCGCGAACGGAGGGCCCGGCGCAACCGACTGGCCAGGCACCAACTACGATCAGACCGCCAACCGCTACAGCCCGCTGACCCAGATCACGGCAAAGAATGTCGGCACGCTACAGCAGGTCTGGAGCGTGCATCTCAAGCCTGCCGGCTTCACCGGCCCGATGCGGGAAGACCAGGCCATTCCGATTGTGATCGGCAACACGATGTATCTCGCCTCGCCCTATGGCGCCGTCCTCGCGTTGGACGCCACGACCGGCGCGGAGAAATGGAGGTTTCAGCTTCCCAACAACGAGTTGCCGTCCAAGCGCGGCGTCGCGTACTGGCCGGGCGGAGGGAATATTCCTCTCCCGCCGTCGATCGTCTTCGGATCGACGACGGGCAAGCTCTACTCGCTCACGGCGGCGGACGGCACGCTCAATGAGTGGTTCGGCGAGAACGGCGTCATCACCCTCAAGACCCCCGAGGTCATGCAGACCGGGACGAATGTCGCGTACTCGCTGCTGTCTTCACCGACCATCTACAAGAATCTGATCATCACCGGCGCGGGTACCGGCGAAGGGCCGGGCGGCTCCAATGCCGGAGCCGGACCAGCCGGCGATACGCGCGCGTGGGACGCCAGGACCGGCAAGCTGGTATGGACGTTCCATTCCGTGCCGCGGCCGGGCGAGTTCGGCTACGACACGTGGGGCGGAGACAGCGCGAAGAACCGTTCCGGTGTGAATGTCTGGGGGTATACGTCACTCGATGCGGAGCGCGGCATCCTGTATATGCCGCTCGGTGCCCCGAACAACGATCGCGTCGGCATCGACCGGCCCGGCAACAATCTGTTCTCCTCGTCCGTCGTCGCCGTCGATGCGAACACCGGCAAGTATCTCTGGCATTTCCAGCTCGTGCACCACGACATCTGGGACTACGACACGCAGTCGGCGCCGCTGCTCGTCGATCTACGCCGCGATGGACAGATCGTCCCCGCCGTCATCGTCGTCAACAAGACCGGATTGATGTTTACGTTCAATCGCGTGACCGGCAAGCCCCTCTTCGACATCGAGGAGCGCCCGGTGCCGAAAAGCGACGTGCCCGGCGAGCAGGCGTCGCCGACGCAACCGTTCCCGGTCAAGCCGCCGCCGCTCGCGCAGAACACGGTCTCCCGCAACAATCTGTACAAAGGCGAGCCGCAGCATCAGTCGTACTGCGAACACCTGGTCGACGACAACGATATGAAGCTGGGCGGCCCGTACATGCCCATCGCCTTCAACCGGTACAGCGTTTCTCCTCCGGGTCCGGCCGGCGGTATCAACTTCTGGGGACCGTCGTACGATCCCGAGCTGCATCTGTTCGTGTCGAACACCAGCAACATCTTCCAGCCGATGCGCATCGTCCAGCGGCCCGACGGCAGCTACGCCAATTCCGGACCGCTCGCCGGCACGCGCCGCTTCGGCGATCCCGATCGGAAACTGCTCTGCGGGCCGACGCCGTGGGGCGAACTGGTCGCGGTCAACATGGACACGGGCGACATCGTCTATCACAAGACGCTGGGCGTCTCTGATGCGTTGCCACCCGGGATGCAGGACACCGGCCGCCCGAGCTCCGGCGGCGTCATCCTGACCGCCAGTGGGCTCACCTTCGTCGGCGGGACGGATGATTTCCGGTTCCGCGCCTTTGCGACCGCGACCGGCGCGAAGCTGTGGGAGATCAAGCTGCCGTCATCGGTTGAAACGACCCCGATCACCTACCTCGGAGCCGACGGCCGGCAATTCGTCACTGTGGTGAGCACCGGCGGCGGGCTCACGGGATCGCAGGTCACCAACGACGAGATCATCGCCTTCGCCTTGCCGAAACAATAGCGTTTCGCGAACGGGCACCTGTCCGAAAAGGCAACCACGGAGACACAGAGACACAGAGCTGGACGCGTGTCGGCCGGCATGCCGGCCGATGTGCGACGCGTTGGCGTCGGTGCGTGCGTGCGCTCCGGATCTCGTGCCTGATTTTGTGACTTGAAAAAGCTTGTCTCTGCGACCTTTGCGGTCTCCGCGGTTAAACGTGATCTCGATCGCAGTTGCTCCAGCGCTTGCTCGCTTCTTCCGCGTGCTATTTCGCGAGCTCCTTATAAATCACGGCGACGTTGCTCTTCGTCTGATCGGCATTCGGTGTGTATCCCTTGTACGCCGCCGGAATCACGTACTCGGCGGCGGCCGCGTCCGCCGTCTTTCCTGATTTCATCGCCGCGGTGACCCACGCCAGAAAATCTTTGTTGAACCTGGTGTACTCGTCGAGATCCGCCCAGGTCATCACGTCGCTGTGGCCGGTGATGACGCGATCGACACCCTTGATGCCGGCGTGCGCCTTGGCGAGCGTGTCGCCGATCGCGACTCCGCTGCCGCCGTTGTTGGCGTCGAGCAACGGCGGCCCTTTGCGCGCGAAGATGTCGCCCGCGTGCATGACGCGCAGCGCCGGAAACACGACGAACGCGTCCCCATTCGTGTGGCCGCGCCCGAAGTAGTACAGATCGATCTGATCCGCGCCCTTGCCGAGCGTCAGCCGGTCTTTGAACGTCCGTTTGGGCAGGCCGCGGCCGCCATTTTCCTTGAAAATGCTCGGTCCGGACGTGACCGATTCGCGGCCGAGCACCGGTCCCATCCGCTCCATGCCGGCTTTCGTGTTCTCCTGCACGACGACGTCAACGGTCGCGGGGAACTCGACGTTGCCGCTGACGTGGTCGTAGTGCGTGTGGGTGTTGATGATCGTCGTGATCGGCTTGCTGGTGAGCTCTTTCACCTTGTCGATGATCGGCCGTCCCCAGCCCGGAATCTTCGTGTCGACGACGGTGACGCCGGCAGCGGTGACGAACACCGCGGTGTTCCCGCCGCCGCCTTTCAGGATGAACAGGTTGTCGGCAAGCTTCTCGACGTCGACGACCTTCGGCTCGGCTGGCTGGGCGGCAACGGCGGCCAGCGTGCCGGCCGCGAGCAGGATCGCTAAAGCATATGTACGGGTCATACCGCACATATTAACGCCCCGTCCGCGCGCCGCAACGCCTCGGCCGTCTAGCACTTTTCTCCTCTCTCAGTGGCGCAGCCCTTTAGGTCTCCAGTGGCGCAGCCCTTTAGGGTTGCGAAGCCCGCAGGGCTAAAGCCCTGCGCCACGGTTGTGAAAAGCGCGCTAGCCGGCGGCGCCAGGAGCGGTCTTGGGTGCAGCCTCGGCGCCGGGCGGTTCGCTGAATGCCTGTACGGGGATGCGCTCATAACGCACTCCGAGAACCTGCAGATGCTGGGTCCCCGCGGGCGCGTGAAGCACCACGCGATCGCCGGGCCCGGACTTCATCAACGCGCGCGCCAACGGCGACACCCAGCTGATGTGGTGACGATTCAGATCGACCTCGTCGGTGCCGACGATGCTGACTTCTTGCTCTGTTCCCGCGGCGTTGGCGTAGCGCACTGTCGCGCCGAAGAAGACCTGCGTCGCCGCCCGCCCCCCTCTCGGGGCTTCCGGATCGATCACGCGTGCGGCGTCAATCCGTTTCGTGAGAAAGTGAATCCGCCCGTCGATTTGGCGCAGCCGCCGCTTGCCGTACTGATAGTCGGCGTTTTCGCTGCGATCGCCGTTGCCCGCCGCCCACGCCACCACCTGTGTCACGGCCGGCCGTTCTCTGGTGAGCAGAAACCGCAGTTCGTCTCTGAGCCGTTGCAGGCCGCCCGGCGTGATGTAGTTCGTAACCGGCTCGTTCACGGGCAAGGTTCAGCGCCTGCCAGTGCCCGGACCCGGCGCGTCCGGTATCAGCATCCGGATCGTCCCGTCCTGCCGAGAGGTGAGGAGCAGCTCTCCGTCGCCGGTACGGTTGATGTGGAGATCGACGCGGGACAGGCTCCCACTCATCGTCCGCTCGACGAGCTCCCGCATCGACACGCCCAGGCGGTTGCCGCCCGCGTCTCGAACATAGAGTTGGATCTCTTCGATCGGCGCCACGGTCTGCGGAATCCCGTCGTCCGCCTTCCTCATCTCCTCGAGATCGGCGGCGAAGACACGGCCGTTCTGGACATCGCCGAAGACGAACTTGCCCTGGAGCGCCGCAATCCGTCCGTGATAGGCGAAGCCGCCGGTCACGGCTCGCCCTTCGTCGTGGTCGTAGATCGCGACCGGATAGGTCAAGCCGTCCTTTTCGCGCCCGGTCAACACGTCGGCAGGCAGTGCAAACAATTCACCGAGCAGACCGCCGCGCCACCGGCCGTTTTCCCAGAGGCCCTCGCGACGCATCCAGCCGTAGTTCTCGCCGTTTCGCACGATGTTGATTTCTTCGACATTGTCCATGCCGATGTCGGACGCGAACATCGTCCCGTCGGTGTCCCAGGACAGGCGATGGGCGTTTCTGAAGCCGTAGGCGTAGATCTCGCCGAGTGTCTTCGGATCCCCGTCCGAGGCGAACTTGTTGGCCATCGGGATCGTGTAGTCGCCGAGACCCTTGGTGCCGCCAGTCACGCTGGGGCTGCGCGGATCGAAGCGAAGGATTGCCGTGATGATCGAGTCGAGCCGTTGCGTCTGGCTCGCGGTGTTCGCGTTCGGTCCGCCGCCGTTGCTGAATCCGTGATCGCTGCCGCTGGTGTACAGCAGTCCATAGTCGGCGTCGCCGGGCTTCGCCGTCGGGTTGAACTCGACCGCGCCCATCGGGTGCGTCAGGTTCGCGACGACGTGCGATTCACGCAGCAGCTCACGGCGCGTGCCGGCGAAGAGATTCGCCGCCGGGTTCGTGGCATGCCACTCGGTGATGATGTTGTGGTAGGTCACATCCTTCAGCGCGAAGCCGGGAGGAATGAAGTCCGGCGTCTTCGGATTGCCGGCGGCCCGCTCGGCGTGAACCGTGTAGAAGAGGCCGTTGCGCGCGAACTCCGGATGAAAGACGAATCCGATGAATCCGCTCTCCAGCCGGTTGTAGACGGCGCGCGGAAATGCGGCGCCGACGTCGGCGTAGACATGCGGTTCGTTGTTCGAACCGATCAGATAGAGAAATCCGCGCGAATCGTTGACGAAGCGGCGGCCGTCCGGCAGGTCGCGGACGTAGCTGACGCGCGCCCAGCCGGCCGGCGACACGTCCTGATCCAGCGGACGAACGCCGCGTGTGTCCGGCAGCCTGAGAAGATCCTTGATCTCCACCGCCAGGCCGCGTTTGACAATTCGCGCCGGTATCGGGTTGCCGGCGATTTGCGCCTGGACGGCGCGCGCGGCCCAGGCCGCAAGCAGCACAACGATGGCGAGCCGCATCGGTGTTCGCACGGAACCCTCCACGGCTGAAAGTGTAGCCTGTCAGAGCGCCTTCAGGCGCGCGACGGGATTGGCGCTACTGCGGCCTCTTCGCGGCGTCCTCGGCTTCCTTCTGCCGCGCGCCCCGCAACATGTTCCCCATCGCGTAGTTGCCCTCGTGACAGGCGTACTCGTAGAGCTGCTCCTTGGTCGCCTTCCACGGATACTCGCCGGTCCACGCGCGCTCCCACGTCGACGGATCCTCGATGGTGAAGCGGTACAGGAGCGTGTTCGCGTCGACGCGCCGGATGCGTTCGACCACGTGCAGCTGATCGTTCGAGCCATTGAACTGCGTCTTGCCCGTGAAATTCGTGGTGTCCACGACCAGCGTGTCGCCCTCCCACCAGCCGATTGAATCACCCATCCAGCGGCGGATCGTCGGCGGCACGTGCTTGCCGCCGATGCGCACGACGCGCGCGTCGTGCACCATCTCGTTCAGGATCAGCACCGTGTCGCGGGTCTGCACGATCTGTTTGAGATTGTTGTAGAAGTAGTTGGGCAGCGAGGGCGGACCCGCCGTGGAATTGAAGCCGAGCAGGCACCGCTCGGCCAGCGGGCGCGACTCCGGTCCGTCGAACGCCCCGGGCGGTCCGGAGGCGGTGTTCCCCTCGCCGGCGCTGGGATCCACGGCGGCCGCACGCAGCCGGGCGTTGCGCTGCCGCGCCTCGGGCTTCATCGGTGGCATCTTGCCATCCGGCGGATCGATCAGGATGGAGCTGCGCGTCTGTCCGTCCACTTTGACGAGTTGCCGGCCCTGCTCGAGCCAGAACCGGTTGTAGCCGCCCGTCCCTCCGCCGGCAAATTGCTCGACCTGTTCGAGCCACGTCTTCGTCGCGACGCGCTCGCCGCCGACTGCGGGTGCTTTGCGATCTCCGCTGAGCGGCGCGGCGTCCTGGGCCTCGTGCTGGCGATCGTAGGCCTCGGCCGCCGCCGCCTCCTCATTGGTGAGCGTCGGCCTGCCTTTGGCTTCGGCCGGGCGCTCGAGCGGCGTGGTGGTCGCGACGTCGTACACCCCCTGGAAATCGGGATGGCCATCAGCGGTGAGCCGGTGGCCGGCGGCCGCGCGAGCCGGCGCGCCCTTCGCGGGTGTTCGAGCCGGCGTTTTGGCGGCTTGCGCGTCGAGCGAACGGGCGGCGCCTACGGCCGTGACCGCAGCCAGCATGCCGGCGAACAAGACCGTGTGCGCGCGATTCCGCATGAGCATTCCTCCAGCTCCTACGATTGAACGGCCGCGGAGTTTCTTGATGATGGTGGCCACAGCTCGCGCCCTTGTCAAGGAGTCCCGCGTCAGGCAGGCCGATGCGCCTTGAGGAAGGAGTGGATCTGGCGCACCGCCAGGGGAATCCGCTCCTTGGGTTCTTTCCAGGGGAACAGGCTCACTTCGGCGTTC
>Ga0105247_10003093_pt1 | contig 11006 bp, 7 predicted proteins | sample KBSS24metaG_FD_81519 | JGI IMG/M metagenome (GOLD analysis project Ga0105247, IMG submission 81519) | Switchgrass rhizosphere microbial communities from Kellogg Biological Station, Michigan, USA - KBS S2-4 metaG | ecosystem: Host-associated > Plants > Roots > Rhizosphere > Soil | place...
CGAGCGTGCTGGCTTGGGACCAAACTGGAGAACAGATCGCAAACACGCCTGTAAACGGCAACAGCTGGAAATTCACCTGCGAGTACGACCCAGACACATGGAGTACCGTAACCGTGAAGGGCGTAAACAGTGCTGGCCAAGGCTCCCCCAGCAGCGTCAGGTTCAGGGTCGTGGGCAGCGGATGATCCATGTGACTGATCCTGGCTCTGCGTGGTGAGAGCGGTCCCCCTCGGCGTTCCGGATGGGGTGTTCATGCCTGTGCGGACGCTTGGGGGGCGTCCTCTTCACGGCCCCGCCGCGCTCCGATGGCGGAGTGAAGCGGTCGCTGCCGCCGCGAGAGCCTCGCGATCGCCTCGAACGCCCATCGCCGTGCTCCGCGCGGCCTCCGGCGCGCTCCTCGGACCCTCCGGCGCGCTCTGGGAGCGTTCGGCGCGGCGCCAATCGGTGAATTTCGGCCGCATTCGATGCTCCGGGCCGCGGCGAAGGCCGTCCACGGCCCGGCGGATCGGCCAAAATCCCGCGCCGGAGGCCGTCCGGAGCGCGCCGATCGCTCGAAGAACGCGCCGGAAGGTCGTCGCGGAAGGTTCCGGCCCCTTGGATCGTTCGCCACCAGCGGGAGTGAATGCGACCACGCGGGAGTGAATGCGGCGGCTCGCGCAGCTCAGGCCATCGCGCGCGCCGTCGACGACGTCGCTGGGGGGCGAAGCGCCCGGGCGATCCCCGATTCCACTCCGTCGAGGGGGTCGGCGCTGCGCCGCCCGCACGCGTCTTCGCCGGCGAGGCATCGCCCATGCCGGGGCGAGCCCGCAGCCATCGTCGTCATCCGGGAAACGCGGCCCGCTATTTTGGATACGACGGCGTGCGTCGCGAGAGCCTCGGGAGTGGTGGTGCGCCGCCGGTGGCGTGTGAGGCGCCGCTGCCCGAGAATCGGAGCATGCTCCCGTGGGACGCGCACTTCAACGGCTCGTTTCCATGCGCGCGCCCGAGGAGGGAGCGCGCGCCATCGCGCCGCTCTCCGTCGCCTCGGCGCTCCACGAATTATTCCAAGGTGCTCGTTCCGCGCCGTCGAATAGGTAAATAGTGGCGCCATTCGCGGCAGCGCGGCCCCCTCGTCGCCCCCGGCACGCCGCGCCCGTCGCGTGGCCTCACCCTTGCTCAAAGACCCTCCGCCACCCGATGTCCAGGTGGCGATCGGCGGCTCCCGCTCGCGTATCCGATGTCGCCGTGACGGACGGCATCCATCGTCGCGCCGAAGCCGCGTGTCCGAACGAGAGGAGTGGTCATGACGAAGAGATTGGAGATCCCGGTGCTCAAGGCGACGGTGACCCGCGGGACGCTCGACGAGACGCCGGGGCGCGCGCTGAAGCTCCTGATCGGGATCGGGACGTCGGTCCAGGTGCGTGGCGCGATCGAGCAGCGCGGGTTCGGCGAGGAGGATCGGCGCGAGGGGTGGCGGCTCCTGGAGGCGGCGGGGGACTATCGCCCCCCGGCCGGCGTGGGGGCGGGGGCGCCGGAGGTCGACGCGGCGGTGCGCGACGCGGTGGTCGCGCTCGACGGGTGGGACGAGGACGGATTCCGCGTGATCCGCGCGACGCTGGAGCGGCGATATCCCGAGCAGGCGAAGATGGTATTCGACGGGCTCGCCGCGTCGACCGGCGCGTCGGCGGTGCTCGGCGTGTCGAAGCTGCTTCAGCGGCTCGACGCGCTCGAGAAGGGGAAGTCGAAGGAGGACAAGGCGGCGATGGCGCTCCTGGCCAAGCGCGGCGTGACGGCGGCGGAGCGAAAGCGCCTTCGCGACCTCGTCGCCACCGCGCAGTCGGCGGCGCCGGCCGCCGAAGCGGCGCCGCCGGACGGCGACGAAGCGCGGACCGAGACCGAAGAGAGGCACGTCGCCGCGCTGGTCGCGCTCCGCGCTTGGTACGAGGAGTGGTCGGCGATCGCGCGGTCGGCGATCAAGCGGCGCGATCGGCTCATCGTGCTCGGGCTGGCGAGGCGTAAGCGGGCGGCCGCGGCTCCGGTGCCCGCCCACGGCGTGACGACCCCCGGCGCGGCGGCCGCCTCGTAGGCGCGCGGCAGGACGAACGGCGTCGCGATGGACGGGACGATGACCGTCCACCGCGACGCGAGCGACACGTCTCGCCGCGGGCGCCGCTGCGGAGGGGACCCGACGAGAAAGTGCCTCAGCGTGATCATGTATTGCCTCGCGCCGAGCGGCGCCGGGTCAGCGAATGACCAGGACGCGCGGGCGCAGGCGCACGCCGTGGCGGCCCTCGACGGCGAGCGTCGGCCAGCCGTCCATCTCGGTCATCGGCTCCGCGCCCGCCGCGCCGACGCACGCCGTGTCCTCGCTCTTGGTCCCGCGGATCGTCGGGTTGAACGCGACCACCTGATCGGCCGACAGGACCTCGTCGCTCGTGGGGAGCGCGAGGAGCTCCCTGGGCTCGTAGCCCGCGACGCCGCCCTGATGGTGCAGCCGCCACTCGCCGTCGAAGCCGAGCTCGGCGTACGCGCTCACCGCGACCGCGAAGAGATCGCGCAGCCGCGCTCCGGGCACCGCCGCGTCGAGGAGGGCCGCGTCGACGCGCGCGACCGCCTCTTCTTTGCGAGAGAGCTCGAGCGGGAGCGCGCCGAAATGCACGAGGCGCGAGAGCGAGCAGACGAGCCCGCGCCGGCGACCGCAGAACGACAGCATCGCGTAGGCCGCGAGCACCGCGCCGGTCGGCAGGGCGTGACGATACGCGAAGACGCGCGCGTCGACCGCCACCTGCGTGACGATCGGGAGGACCCCTCGGCGGACGAGCGACCTCGTCATGTGTCCGGCGATCTCGTGCTCGGTCTGCCCGGGGCTCGTGGCTTGCACCGCTTCGGCCATCGCCGCCGCGCATCGGCGGCCCACGTCGCGGAACCGGCGCGTCTCCTCGACGCGCAGCGCGGCTCGCAGCCGCGCGACGGCGACGCGGAGATCGACCTCGTCGCGCGCGGGCGCGTCGGAGCCGACCGCGAGCCCGCGGGTTTCGGCCGCGATCGCGCCGTCGATGCCTCCGAGCCACGGCGAGGCGATCATGCGCCACCCCTGCCTCGCCAGCCCTTGTTCCGCGGCCAGGCGCGGGGCCTCGATGTCGTTCGTCACGACGATCCGGTCGTCGCGCGTGACGACGAGCGCCGCTTCTCCGAGATCCGTGGCGGCGTTGACGTAGCTGGCTCCCCCCGCCGTCGCCCACGCGAAGCTGCTCACTCTTCGAAGGACGATCGCGTCGAGCCCCTCGGCGCGCAGGATCGCGCGCACCCGCGCCGCCTTGTCCTCTACCTCGCGTAGCTCGTCCGCCGCCGGTCCGCTCATGATCGCACCGCTCCGTACGCCGGACGGAATGCAAGCCACGCCGCACCCCCAGCGCGGTCCAGCGCTTGCTCCACCCCGCGTCCACGTCGCCGCGCGCGCTCGTCGGTCGAGTGGAGCGCGGCCCAGCCGAGGCGGTCACGAGATGTCTATTTTGGTAACTGGGGGTGCCGGTTACATCGGCTCGCACATGGTCGATCTGCTCCGTCGAACCCGGAACGAGGTGGTCATCATCGACGACCTGCGGACCGGGCACCGCGCCGCGCTCCCCGAGGGGGTGCCGTGGTTGAACGCGGACGTCGCGGATCGCGCGCGGGTGGTCCCCTTCCTGAAGAGATACGGCGTCGACGCGATTTTCCACTTCGCGGCGTTGATCCAGGTGGCGGAGTCGATGATCGAGCCGCGGCGCTACTACGTCGGCAACCTGGCCGCGGGCGTCGCCCTCCTCGAGAGCGCGCTGGACGCCGGAGTGACGACGTTCGTCCTGTCGTCGACCGCGGCGGTGTACGGAGTGCCGTCGGCGCCGCTGCTGACCGAAGACCACCCGGTCCGTCCCATCAACGTGTACGGAGAGACGAAGCTGGCGCTCGAGAGGGTCCTCGCGAGCTACGCGGCGGCGTACGGGCTCCGTTACGCCGCGCTCCGCTATTTCAACGCGGCGGGCGCCGACCCCGAGGCGGGCCTCGGCGAGCGGCACGAGCCCGAGTCGCACCTCGTGCCGATCGTCCTGGAGGCGGCGCTCGGGCGCCGCCGGCACGTCACGATCTTCGGCGACGAATATCCGACGCCGGACGGGACGTGCGTGCGCGATTACATCCACGTGAAAGACCTCTGCGACGCCCACGTCGCCGCGCGGGCGTACCTCGACGCCGGCGGAGAGAGCGGAGCGTTCAACCTGGGCACCGGACGCGGGTATTCGGTCCGCGAGGTGATCGAGGCCGCGCGCCGCGTGAGCGGGAGGGACGTCTCGGTGATCGTCGGCCCGCGCCGCCCCGGCGATCCGCCGACGCTCGTCGCCAGCCCCACGAAGGCGGAGACCGCCTTCGGGTGGCGCGCCGAGCGGTCCGCGCTCGACCGCATCGTCACCGACGCGTGGCGGTGGCACTCCCGCGTCCCGTAGCGAATTGTCCGGGGCCGTGGCGAAATAGATAATGGAGATCACCATGTGTACAACTAACGAGTAAACATCGCGCCGATATCGACGCTCTCGAGCGAGGCACGCCGGTTGCTTGAGTGTGCAAGTCGCGTGTGAATTTGAGACAAAAAACTCGAGCAGCGCCGGGAGTTAATATGAAATGTAAGGCCGACGTGGTGTGTCTTTCCCATCTCCGGTGGGGATTCGTATTTCAACGCCCGAACCACCTCATCAGCCGCTGCGCGCGATCGCGCCGGACGTTCTTCTGGGAAGAGCCGATCTTCGACGCAGGCGTCGCGCCCGATGGAGGCCATTTGCAGATACGCGAGGTTTCGCCCGGGCTCCGCGTCGCCGTGCCGCACCTGCCCCAGGGGCTCGACGATCGGGCCGCCGAGCTGGCCCAGCGGCGCCTGCTCGACGGGATGATGGCCGAGCACGGGGTGCGCTCTCCGGTCCTGTGGTTCTACACGCCGATGGCGCTCGGGTTCGCCGGCCACGTGGAGGCCGCCACGGTCGTCTACGACTGCATGGACGAGCTCTCGGCGTTCCGGGGCGCGCCGCCCGCGCTGCGCTCGCGCGAGGCCGATCTCTTCGCGCGCGCCGACGTGGTGTTCACGGGCGGCCACAGCCTCTACGAGGCGAAGCGCGCGCAGCACCCGCGGGTGTACCCGTTCCCGAGCAGCGTCGACCGCGAGCATTTCGCCCGGGCTCGCGACGAGCGCCGATTTGTGCGCGAGCCGGAGGATCAGGCGCCCATCGGCAGGCCGCGCGTCGGCTACTTCGGCGTCATCGACGAGCGCATCGATCTGCACCTCGTCGCCCGGGTGGCCGACGCCGAGCCGTCCTGGCAGATCGTGATGGTGGGGCCGGTCGTGAAGATCGACCCAAAGAGCCTGCCGCGCCGCCCCAACATTCATTATCTGGGACAGAAGTCGTACGGCGATCTCCCCGCCTACATCGCGGGCTGGGACGTCGCGATGATGCCGTTCGCGCTGAACGAGTCGACGCGGTTCATCAGCCCGACCAAGACGCTCGAGTACCTCGCCGCCGGCAAGCCGGTCGTCTCGACCGCGGTCCGAGACGTCGTGCGCCCCTACGGGGAGCTGGGCATCGCGCGGATCGGCGAGGGCGCCACCTTCGTCGAGGCGATCGCGGCGTCGCTCTCGCGTCCGGCGGCCCAGCGCGCCGCGGCCGACGGCTACGTCGCGCGGACGTCCTGGGATCGCACCTGGCGAGCGATGTGGGAAATCGTGGAGCGGACGGGCCGCGAGCGCGCGGCGGCGCCGGCGAGCTCCGTCGAGAAGATCGTCCAGGACGAGGCCGGGACATGTTCGACTATTTGATCGTAGGCGCGGGCTTCGCGGGGAGCGTGCTCGCCGAGCGCCTCGCGACGCAGCTCGACAAGAAGGTGCTCATCTGCGACAAGCGCCCGCACGTCGCGGGCAACGCGTACGATCACTTCGACGGCGCCGGCGTGCTGGTGCACAAGTACGGCCCTCACATCTTCCACACCGCGGCGCCGCGCATTTTTCGTTATCTGTCGCAGTTCACCGAGTGGCGGCCCTACCAGCACCGCGTCCTGGCGCACGTCGACGGGAAGCTCCTCCCGTTCCCGATCAACGTCGACACGGTGAATCGCCTCTACGACACGAACATGTCGCCGTCCGAGGTCGAAGCGCACTTCGCGCGGGTCGCCGAGCCGATCAAGCACCCCAAGACGAGCGAGGAGGCGGTGGTGAGCAAGGTGGGGCGCGCGCTCTACGAGAAGTTCTTCCGGCGCTACACGATCAAGCAGTGGGGCCTCGACCCGTCCGAGCTCGACGCCGCGGTCGCCTCGCGGGTGCCCGCGCGCACGAACCACGACGACCGATACTTCACCGACGAGTTCCAGGCGATGCCGCTCCGCGGATACACGCGCATGTTCGAGAACATGCTGGATCATCGCAATATCCGGATCTGCCTCAACACCGACTATCACGAGCTGCTGAACGAGGTGCGGTACGGCCGGATGATCTACACCGGCGCGGTCGACTCGTTCTTCGACTGCTGCTTCGGCAAGCTCCCCTATCGCTCGATCGACTTCAAGTTCGAGACGTACGATCGAGAGGTGTTCCAGCCGGGGGCGGTCGTCAATTACCCGAACGATCACGCCTTTACGCGGATCACCGAGTTCAAATACCTCACCGGGCAAAAGCACCCGAAGACCAGCGTCGTCTACGAGTTCCCGACCGACCAGGGCGATCCCTATTATCCGGTCCCGCGGCCGGAGAACGCCGAGCTCTATCGCAAATACAAGAAGCTCGCCGACGCGGTGCCGGACGTCCGCTTCGTCGGCCGCCTGGCGACGTACAAATATTACAACATGGACCAGGTCGTGGCCCAGGCGCTCGCGGTGTTCGATCAGCTCGCCGCGGAGACCGCGGCCGTCACCACCGAGACGACGCACGCCGCTTGATCATGCCTCGACGCCACCTCGAGCAGCTCGGAGTCGCCGGGTCCGTTCCGGCTCCTCCCTCGCGCCAGGACGCCGGCGACGAGCACGGTTATCCGCGGCCGATGCTGCGGCGAAAGGGCTGGACGTCGCTGAACGGCCGATGGGACTTCGCCATCGATCACGAGGGGCGGCTCGGCCTGCCCGAGGACGTGGAGTGGACGGAGAGCATCATCGTGCCGTTCTCTCCCGAGACCCCGAGGAGCGGCGTCTTCGACACGGGGCTGTACCGAGCCGTCTGGTACCGCCGGTTCATCGAGCTGCCGCCGCTCGACGGGGAGCGGCTGATCCTGCATTTCGGCGCCGTCGACTACGAGGCCACGGTGTGGGTCGACGGCGCTCTGGCCGGGCGGCACGAGGGAGGATACACGCCGTTCTCGTTCGACATCACCGACCTCTTGCGCGACGACGTCGTCGCGGCGAGGAGCGGCGCGATCCACCACGAGATCGTCGTGCGGGCCGACGACGATCCGAGCGACCTGGGGAAGCCGCGCGGGAAACAGGACTGGCAGCTGGACCCGCACTCGATCTGGTATCCCCGGACGACAGGTATCTGGCAGACGGTCTGGTACGAGCGAGTACCCGCGAGCCGTATCGAGCACATTCGATGGACGCCGAACCTCGAGCGGTGGGAGGTCGCGATCGAAGCCACGCTGGTGCAGCGGCCGCCGCTCGAGCGCCGGCGGCTTTCGGTGAAGCTGCGGTGCGGCAGCGTCGTCGTCGCCGACGACGTCTACCTGGTGGTCGCCGGGGAGGTGCACCGGCGGATCGCGCTGAGCGATCCGGGGATCGACGACTTCCGCAACGAGCTCCTGTGGAGCCCGTGGGCCCCCAAGCTGATCGACGCCGAGCTCCGGCTCCTCGGCGAGGGGGACCGGGTCCTCGACGAGGTGAGGAGCTACACCGCGCTCCGCTCGTTCACCGTGCAGGGCGAGCGGCTCGTGCTCAACGGGAGGCCGTATTCGCTCCGCATGGTGCTCGATCAGGGGTATTGGCCGGACACCGGGCTCACCCCGCCGGACGACGACGCGATCCGGCGCGACGTCGAGCTCACGAAGACGATGGGGTTCAACGCGGCGCGCAAGCACCAGAAGATCGAAGACCCGCGTTACCTCTATTGGGCCGACCGGCTCGGGCTCCTCGTGTGGGAGGAGATGCCGAGCGCGTACCGGTTCACTCGACGGTCGGTGGAGCGGCTCACCAAGGAGTGGACGGCGGCGGTGCGACGCGACGCGAGCCACCCGTGCATCGTGGCGTGGGTGCCGTTCAACGAATCGTGGGGCGTGCCGAACCTCCCCGACAGCAAGCCCGAGCGCCACTACGTCCAGGCGCTCTACCACCTCACGAAGACGCTCGACCCGACCCGGCCGGTGGTCGGCAACGACGGCTGGGAGAGCGTCGCCACGGACATCATCGGGATCCACGACTACGACGACGTCCCCGAGCGGCTCGCGAAGCGATATTTCGCGCACGACGTGGTGCCGCGCCTTTTGACCCGCGAGCGCCCCGGGGGCCGCGTGATCGTGCTCGAGGGGCACTCGACCGGCGCCCACGCGCAGCCGATCGTCCTGTCGGAGTTCGGCGGCATCGCGTTCACCGACCAGGAAGCGGAGCGGCAGACGTGGGGCTACTCGCGGTGCCGGTCGGCCGAAGAGCTCGAGGCGCGCTACACCGCGCTCTTGCACGTCGTCCGCTCGCTCGAGCTCCTCTCGGGCTTTTGCTACACCCAGCTCGCCGACACGTATCAGGAGGCGAACGGGCTGCTCTACGCCGACCGCACTCCGAAGTTCCCGCTCGAGCGAGTCGCGAGCGCCACGCGGCGCCCGACCAACGAGGTGACGGCGATCCTCGAAGAGGCGTCCACGCATCCGCCCGCGGACGACGAGCTGACCGAGCGCCACGGAGCGCCCACGTGACCGCGACGAGGCCACGGGCCGCTCCGTCCTTCGCCGCGCGGTTCGGCCGCGAGCCCGCCGTCGTCGCCGAGGCGCCCGGACGCGTGAACCTCATCGGCGAGCACACCGACTACAGCGGCGGGTTCGTCCTGCCGATCGCGATCCCGCTCCGCACGCGCGTCGAGCTCGCGCCGCGCGGCGACGCGAGGGTGCGCGTCGCGAGCGTCGACGCGGGCGAGCCCGACCTCGCCGAATACGTCCTCGGCGCCGAGGCGGTGCGGCGCGCGTGGTTCGACTACGTCCAGGGGGTCACGTTCGCGCTGCGCGCGGCCGGGATCGCCGTGGGCGGCTTCGAGGCGCGCGTCTCGTCCGCCGTGCCGCTCGGCGCCGGGCTCTCGTCGAGCGCGGCGCTCGAGGTCGCCCTCCTTCGCGCGCTGCGCGCCGCGTTCGATCTGTCGATCGACGATCTGGCGATCGCCCGGCTCGGGCGCGCGGCGGAGAACGATTTCATCGGCGCCCCGGTCGGCATCATGGACCAGCTCGCCTCGAGCATCGGCGATCCGAGCGCCGCCCTCTTCGTCGACACGCGCTCGCTCGCCTTCGAGCGCGTGCCGCTCCCGGCCGGCGTGGAGCTCCTCGTGATCGACTCGGGCGTCGCCCACGATCACGCGGCGGGCGACTACCGGACGCGCCGGGCCGAGGTCGAGCGCGCGGCGGCGCTGCTCTCGGTCCCGACGCTCCGCGACGTCGACGAGTCGCGCCTCGGCGACGTCGCGCGCCTCCCCCCGCCGCTCGATCGGCGCGCGCGCCACGTCGTCACGGAGAACGCGCGGGTCCTCGCGGCGGTGGCGGCGATACGCGCCGGTGACGTCGTCGAGCTCGGGCGGCTCTTCGATCGGTCGCACGCCTCGATGCGCTACGACTTCGAGGTCTCGGTGCCGGCGGTGGATCGGATCGTCGAGCTCGCGCGCGCCGAGCCCGACGTCTACGGCGCCCGCCTCACCGGCGGCGGCTTCGGCGGCGCGGCCGTCGCGCTCGCGCGCGCCGGGACGGCTCGCCCGGTGGGGCGGCGGATCGCCGCGCTCGCGGGGGAGCGCGCGCGCGTGCTCGTCCCCGGCGCCCTCGAGGGAGGCGGCCCATGAGCGCGGAGGAGCGAGCTCGCTCGCTCGAGCTGTGGGCGGGCGTGGAGTGTACGGTCAACCGCGTCGGGGACGCGCAGATCGATCAGCTCGAGCGCACGGGGCACGCCGGGCGCATCGACGATCTCGACAGGCTGGCGGCGCTCGGCGCGCGCGCCGTTCGATACCCGGTCTTGTGGGAGCGCACCGCGCCCGGCGACGTGGCGAACGCCGACTGGTCGTGGACCGACGCGCGTTTGGGCCGCCTCCGCGAGCTCGGTATTCGGCCGATCGTCGGCCTGCTGCACCACGGGAGCGGCCCTCTGCACACGAGCCTGGTCGACGACGCGTTCCCGGAGAAGCTCGCCGCCTTCGCGCGCGCGGTGGCCGAGCGATATCCATGGATCTCCGACTTCACTCCGCTGAACGAGCCGCTCACGACGGCGCGGTTCAGCGGCCTCTACGGGCTCTGGTATCCGCACGGCACGGACTCTGCGACGTTCGCGCGAGCGCTCGTGCAGCAGTGCCGAGGGATCGCCCTCGCGATGCGCGCCATCCGCGCGGTGACCCCGGCGGCGCGGCTCGTCCAGACGGAGGACATGGGGACGATCTTCAGCACGCCGCGGCTCGCCTACCAGGCCGATTTCGAGAACGAGCGGCGGTGGCTCTCGCTGGATCTTTTGTGCGGGCGGGTCACGCCCGAGCACGATTTATGGGACCACCTCGTCGAGGCGCGGATCCGTCCGCGCGAGCTCGCCGAGCTCGCCGACGCGCCGTGCCCGCCCGACGTGCTCGGTCTCAATTACTACGTGACGAGCGACCGCTTCCTCGACGAGCGGCTCGAGCGATATCCGGTCCACACGCACGGCAGCAACGGGCGCGAAGCGTACGCGGACGTGGAGGCGGTGCGCGTGCGCGCCGAGGGGATCGTCGGCCACGCCGCCCGGCTCGAGGAGGCGTTTCGCAGGTATCGGCTCCCGGTCGCGTGCACCGAGGTCCACCTCGGCTGCACGCGGGAAGAGCAGCTCCG
>Ga0105247_10003096_pt1 | contig 10999 bp, 9 predicted proteins | sample KBSS24metaG_FD_81519 | JGI IMG/M metagenome (GOLD analysis project Ga0105247, IMG submission 81519) | Switchgrass rhizosphere microbial communities from Kellogg Biological Station, Michigan, USA - KBS S2-4 metaG | ecosystem: Host-associated > Plants > Roots > Rhizosphere > Soil | place...
AGCTTCGCTCCCACCCGCCGATAAGCCTCGCGAAACGGAATCCCTTCCTCCACCACCAGCCGGTTCGCCTGCTCGGCAGCGTGGATCCCCGGATCCAACTCGATCCGCTCCGGCCGGAATCGCATGGCATCGATCGCCGGCGGCAGGATATCCAACGTCTGCAGCGCCAGATCGATACTGCGAAACAAAGGGAATTTCAGCAGTTGCAGATCCCGTTGATACCCGGAGGGCAGCTTGGCAAAAATCCCCAACGCCTCCGTGAGGCAGCCGAGCGCGGTGGCCGAGCGGCCCCGAATCAACTCGAATACATCCGGGTTGCGTTTCTGCGGCATGATCGAAGAGCCGGTCGTGAACGAGTCCGGGAGCTGCAGGAAGGCGAACTCCTGGGTGTAGAAGAGCAGCACGTCGGCCGCAAATCGCCCGAGGTCCTGCACCAGCAACGCGATCTCGAACAGCAGGTGCGCCTCAGCCTTACCGCGCGAGAGCTGCACCGCCGTCACCGGTTCCTGCGTGACCTCGAAACCGAGCTTGGCGCGCGTAGCGCCACGATCCAGCGGCAAACCCGGTGTCCCGTATCCGGCAGCCGACCCGAGCGGATTCTTTCCAACCCGGCGCTGCACCTGCCGCAACCCCTGCGCATCATCGCGCAGCTCGGCCGCGAACCCGCCAGCCCACAGAGCAACTGAGCTCGGCATCGCCTGCTGCATGTGGGTATAACCCGGCAGCACCGTATCAGCCTCGCGCAAAGCGAGCCGATCCAAAGCCTCAACAACATGCGCGGCGCCCGTGCCCAACTCCTCGATGACGTCGCGCAAGTACAGCCGAATCGCAGTCAGCACCTGGTCGTTGCGTGACCGCCCCAGATGCACACGTCCCCCCGCTGCCCCAATTCGCTCGGTCAGCCGTTTCTCCAGCGCGGTCTGCCCATCCTCGTCCTCGAGCGAGATATGCCACTCACCGCGCGCATGCTCCTCGCCCAGCGCGGTCAGACCAAACCGGATTACCTGCAGATCGTCGGCTGACAGAAGCTGCTGCGCATGTAGCATTTCAACATGCGCAATCGATGCCGCCACGTCATAGCGCACCAGTCGCTCATCGAGCGCATAGTCCTCGCCCGCGGTGTATTGCAACACCCGGCTGTCCAGAGGAGCTCCCTTGTCCCAGAGGCGGCTCATGGCGGCTCAGTCAGCGCCTTGTGCGGTCTGCTCGGCCGGCGTAAGCGCGTTCACGTCGGCGACGATCAGCGTCCCCGTGCCCTCATTGGTAAATACCTCACCGAGAATTCCTTCCGGTGACTTGTACGACACCACGTGGACGCGCCGGACCCCACCGAGAATGGCATTCTCGATGGCCTTCGCCTTGGGCAACATGCCCTCGACGATCCGCCCTTCCTCGCGCAGCCGTTTGAGCCCGCGCAAATCCGTGTACGAAATCAGAGAGGTCGGGTCTTCCACCCGCTCCAGGATTCCCGGCGCCCCGGTGCACAGAATCAGCTTTTCCGCGCCCAGCGCGGCTCCAATCGCCGCGGCAACGGTGTCCGCGTTGATATTGAGCAGCACACCCGTCTCGTCAGCCGACAGCGGGCTCACGACCGGCATCAGCCCATTGTCCAACAACTTGCGAATGACGGTCGTGTCGATGCCGTCGATGTCACCGACGAAACCGTAGTCGACCAACTCACCGCTCGTTCCAACCTTCACAGGCGGGCGCCGGTGCGCACGCACCAGTCCCGCATCGACGCCGCTGATTCCAACGGCATCGATGTTAAGATCCCGGCAGAACCCGAGGACGCGCGTGTTGATCAGGCCGTTGAGGACCATCGCCGCAACGTCGATCGCCTTCTGGTCGGTGACACGCCGGCCTTCGACCATGCGCGCGGGTATTCCCAGCGCTTCGGAAATCTCCGTGGTCTGCGGGCCGCCTCCATGAACCATCACGACCCGCACGCCGAAGTAGTGCAGGATCGCGATCTGTTCGATCAGAACCCGCGTGTCGTCGGCATCGCCGAACACACCACCACCGGCCTTCACGACGAAGGTTTTACCCTTGTACATGCGGATATAGGGGGCAGCGCTCTTCAGCGCCCGGATGGCCAGAGTCTGTTCGCCTCGATGCATGATCATGTGGGTTCCTTACACTCCTTTGAGCATTTGATAAAGCACGGCCATCTGCACGAGCAGCCGGTTGAAAGCTTCGCGCTGCACGATGCTGCGCGGGCTATCAAGGACTTCGTCGGCGACCGCGGTGTTGCGTCGTACCGGTAAACAATGCATGAGCCGGCAATCAGGGGCCGTCCGGGTAAACCAGTCGTTCCTGACACACCAGCCTGTCAGCTCGGCGCGCAGTTTGGCGTCACCCTGTGCGTCGCCATAGCAACTCGTCGAGCCCCATTCTTTCGCATAGATAATATTCGCGCCGGCGAGCGCGTCGTTCTTATCCGCCGTCTCGCGCACCGATCCGCCGGAACTCGCCGCCGCCGAGCGGGCCTTGTTCATGATCTCAGGAGGCAGAGCAAAGCCATCCGGTCTCAGGACGACCACCTCCATCCCGCGCATGGCGGCCATCTGAACGGCCGCCGCCGGCACGGCAAGCGGCAGCGCACGCGGATGATACGCCCAGGACAATACAAAGCGACCGGTTCGCGGCACGGCGAAATCGTCCAGCGTCTTCCAGTCAGCGAGCGCCTGGCAGGGGTGATTGATCGCTGACTCGAGATTGATGAGCGGCTTGTCGAGCAGCTCGGCCATGGCCTTGAAATTCGTCTCCGCGAGATCGTTGGCCAGATCCTTCCCATCGGCAAACGCCCGGATCCCGATGGCGTCGCAGTACGAAGCCAGAACCGGGATGCCCTCGCGCACATGCTCGGCGGCGGCCCCGTCCATCACAGCCCCCAAGCGGTGCTCCAGCTGCCAGGTACCCTGTCCCGGAGTGATCACGAACGAGGTACCCCCCAGGCGTGCCATGCCCGCCTGGAAGGATGCCAACGTACGCAGGGACGGATTGAAGAACACGAGCCCCAGGATCTTCCCCGCGAGCGCGCGCGGCTCCGGACTCGTTTCGAGCCGGCGCGCAAGCTCCAACAGAGCGCAGACTTCGTCGCGCCCGAAATCGGCAAGATCCAGGAAGCGCTTCATGCAGGCAGATCCGCGAGCGTGTCCCGCAGCATGTCCACCTGCTCTTCCTGCAGGATGAACGGCGGCAACAACCGCAGAATGTTTGGATCGGTGGCCGTGCCCGCCAGGATGCCGCATTCCAACAACTCGGCCTGGATCTCCTTCGCCGGCCGCGTCGTGCGCAATCCGGTGAGAAAGCCTGCGCCCTGGTGCCCGGTGACGGGCCCGACGATGCAGGTCTGGCGGATGTAGCTGCCGACCCGGCGCACACGCTCGAGAAGATTCTCGGACTCGATGGCCTCGATGACGGCCTCGATCACTGCACAGGCCATCGGGCCGCCACCGAAGGTGGTGCCCAGGAGGTCCAGTTTGAGCGCGGCCGAGACCTTCTGCGTGGCGAGCAGCGCCGCGCATGGGAAACCGTTGCCCAGGGCCTTTGCGGTCGTAATGATGTCAGGCGTGACGCCGTACATATTGGCGGCAAAGGGATAACCAACACGCCCCATTCCACATTGCACTTCGTCGAAGATCAGCACGGTGCCGGTTTCATCACACCGGCGGCGCAGCGCTTCGAGGAACTCCTTGCTGAGGTCAACCGCGCCCGCGAGTCCCTGCACCGGCTCGACAATCACAGCCGCGGTCTTGTCAGTAACGAATCCGGGGATGGCGTCGATATTGCCGCGCGGAATGAAACTGACTTCGAACGGCGTGCGCGGATAGCTGTACCACTTCTGCTGAGCACCCCAGGTCACGGCACCCGCCCCGGCTGTGCGGCCGTGGAAGCTACCGACGACGGCGGCCACCTGCGGGCGCGAAGTCATCCGGAATGCGAGCTTGAGCGCGTTCTCGTTGGCTTCCGCGCCGCTGTTCACGAAGAAAACACTCGTGATGGGCAACTTGGAGAAACGGACCAGCCGTTCGGCCGCGCGTGTGCGGACCTGCATCGCAACGGCATTGGATTGAAAGTTGCAAGTTTGCGCCTGGTTGGTCAGCGCACGCGTGAATCCGGCATGCCCGTAGCCGAGGGCGGCGACTGCATGTCCTCCGTAGAGGTCGAGTACGCGCTCGCCGCGGCTGTTCATGAGCCAGACCCCTTGGGCTGACACCACCTCAATGGGGTATTGAGCAAACACGGGCGCAAGGAAATCATGGCTGGCCGCGGCCGGCCGAGTTGCTGGGATCGGTGAGTTCATGGTTCTCGCTTCAGGTCCATCCGGGCGCAGGAGCAGTGAGACCTGAGGTCTCAGCCAGGCCGAACATCCGGTTCATCCATTGCACGGCGCCGCCCGCCGCACCTTTGTTGAGATTGTCGACGACGCACATCACGGCGACGGTCCGACCGTTCGCCACAGCGGACAAATGCGCATAGTTACTGGTGGCAACCTCCTTCACACGCGGAGCTTGCTCGCCCACGCGGATAAACGGACAGTTTGTGTAAAATTCGCGCAGCGCCGCCAGGACCTTCGGCGTGTCCGCCGCGGTCTTGAGTGCAGCCTGCACGGTGACATGGATGCCGCGCGCGAAGGGGCCGGAGTGCGGCACGAACGCAAAGTCAGCTTCAACACCGGAAGCGGCGCGCGCGCACGCTGCAATCTCAGGTGCGTGACGGTGCGCCAGCGCGTTGTATGAGTACAGGTCGCTGTGCCGGAGCGGGTGATGAGTACCCTCAATCGGCTTGCGTCCGGCGCCGGTGCTCCCGGTGATACCCGCTACAAACATTGTCGGCGAAGTCAGGCCCAATGCAAGCAGTGGGACGCTCGCAAGCAATGTAGCGGTGGCGAAGCAGCCTGGATGAGCTACATGCGTGGTTTCCAGTTTCTTCAGGTGCTCGGGCACCGCGCAGGTGAATTCCGCAATTCGCTTCGGCGCGCCATGCGCATGCTTGTATACGGCCTCGTAGGCTTCGGCCGATGAGTAGCGGAAATCAGCGGAGATATCCACGACTCGCGGCCGTGTACCGGCTCGCGCCGCGGCGCTGAGCAATGAGTCGATGAGCGCTGCCGACACTCCATGCGGAGCCGCGGAGAAAACGGCAGTTTGGGGTGTTTCTACCAGCAGTCCTTCGACGTCTGATTGCGACTTGAAGCGCACGTCGCTGTAAACACTCGCCAGATGAGGAAATGCTTTCGACACACTCTCGCCGGGCTGGCTGTCGGACATGACCGCGGCCAGCTCGAACTGCGGATGGCCAGCAATCAGCCGCAGCAATTCCCCGGCGACGTAGCCGGTTCCTCCCAGGACGACAGTGGGTATCTTCGTGCTCACTGCGGTGCCTTGACGCCGATAGCCTCGATCACTCGGTCGCCGAGCGACGCACCGTTGGTCATGGCGTTGAAGGCGGGGACGCCGAGCTGGCTGGTAATGATCTCAACACCTACCTGGTTATCGGTCGAAGGCCCGGTGACCACACAAGGCTCGATCCCGAAGCGCTCGCGCAAGAGTTTCACGCCACCCCAGGCGGCTACCGGATCGTTGGCAGACAGGATGACGCCCGTCAGCGCGGCCCGAATATCCGGGCATTCGAGGATGGCGTCCACGCCGTACGTACCGAGAATGCCATCACCCAGCTCGAAGACGATCGCGTCGGGCTTGCCAGCGGCAAGTGCCGTCAACATCGTTCGCGTCAGCGCTGGCCCGTTCGCTTTTGTCGTGGTCACGATACCCAGATCAGTGAAGATCATCGAGTTCCGGGCGCCGACATCTTCCATCGCAAGGATATCGCGCCGGAGCGAGACACCCGTAGCCTTGAATGCATCGATGACCAGCCCGCGGTGCCGCATACGGCTGATGATCGCGCATGCGGCCGCCGTCTTCCCGGCTTCCATACACGTGCCTGCCAGCGCCACCACGGGCACTCCGCGGGTGTCGAGCTTGGCCTCCTGATCGAGCCGCTTGTGACCAACACGGGCGGGCACACCGATGCGCTCGCCAAGATAGGGGAAATGCAGGACCCCGCCGATCACGCGGCAATCGAACGGTTTGCCCTTATCGGGATTCACCGAGTCGCACACCCCCAGCACACCGCCGATGTTGAGCATCTGGATGATGTCGCCGGGCTGGACGGACGGTGGAATATGTCCGGAGTAGCCGAACAGCGCCTTACGGTGTCCGAGCGCTCCGACGACGATATCACCCTTGCCGACCTTGGCCATGCGGCCACTCGTCAGCTCCAGTGTGTTGTAAGTGGACTTGTTGGTCAGAACTTCGACTGCGACGACGACGCCTTCCTCCGCAGGAATCTCGGCGGACACGCGCACTTCGTGCGCCAGCCCGCAGGCCTGCGTTACCGAGGCAACCTTGTCGACAACAATAGTTCGCATACCGTTAACCATGTTCAAGCGTCCTTGGCCCGCTCGCCCGCACGCCGCGCGAACACGCCTGTCAGCGAAACAATTTTGGAAAAGCCCAGAGCATCGGCCGCGGTCCATTCACCGACCGCTTCACCGTAAACGCCCTTGGAGGCCGCCATCAGCGAGTAGGGCGACTCGACGCCCTCGATGAACAGACTTCCCGGTCTGAAGAGCACGTGCACGTCGCCGGTCACGCGCTCTTGCGAGGACTGAAGCAGGGCTTCGATGTCGCGGCAGACTGGGTCGAGCAGCTGGCCCTCGTGCACAAGGTCCCCGTAGGGTTGTGCGACCAACTCCTTGATGCGCTGTTGGCGCCCCGTCAGCACGAGCTTTTCGAGCTCGCGGTGCGCCGTGAGCAATGTCTCCGCTGCCGGTGCTTCGAAAGCGACCCGGCCCTTGGTGCCAATGATGGTGTCGCCCAGGTGAATGCCGCGTCCCACGCCAAACGGCGCGGCCACTGACTCCAATGACTCGATGACCTGCACCGGTGACATCGCTTTGCCGTCGAGTGCCACAGGCCGGCCGCGCTCGAACGAGATCACGTGCCGCTGCGGCGCCCGCGGATTGGTGAATGCATCGCGAGTGAGCACCCAGGCGCTGTCAGGAATGCTGCCACTCGAGGTGAGAGTCTCCTTGCCCCCGATCGTGACACCCCACAGGCCGCGATTGATCGAATACGCGGCCCCGAATGGTGGGACCGGCAGGTTGCGCTTCTGCAGATAGTCGAGCTCATCCTGCCGTTTGAACGCTTTGTCACGAACGGGTGCAAGCACCTCGAGGTCCGGAGCCAGCGTTCGCAGCGCCACTTCAAACCGCACCTGGTCGTTGCCTGCGGCGGTGCAGCCATGCGCAATCATGTTCGTGCCGAGCTCGCGTGCCATTCGTGCGATCGTCTGCGCCTGCATGACGCGTTCCGCGCCTACGCACAGCGGATACAGCTGACCGCGTTTCACGTTGCCCATGATGAGGAAGCGCAGCACTTGCTCAAAGTAATCCGCGCGCGCGTCAATTTGATGATGCTCGATCGCTCCCAGGGCACGCGCTCTTTCAGCGAGCGTGCGCGCGGCAGCGGCATCGATCCCGCCGGTGTCCACAGTGACGGTGATCACCGGGCGGCCGGTGTTCTCCGCAACCCAGGGCACCAGGAAGGAAGTATCGAGCCCACCGGAGTAGGCGAGGACAATGGGCTTGGAGCCCGCGTTAGCGGCAGTGTGAGGCATGATTGTTTAGACGACTCGGAAGATCGATTGCAGGCGGCCGAGAAGCTCGTCCTGCGCACGTGAATTGGCAGTGGCGATGAATATGGTGTCGTCACCCGAAATCGTGCCTGCCACCTCCGGCCACTCGGCCTTGTCGATGGCAACGGCGACGCTCTGAGCGGCACCTACAGTGGTCTTCAATACCGTGAGTGAGGGACCAGCTCGCTTCAACCCGCGCACGAACTGCGCGAGCATCCCGAAATCACCGTTGGCGCGCGTGACTTCCTCGGGTGGTAAAACGTAGCGTCCGCTTGCTTTCAACACGCCCAGGTCCCGGAGGTCGCGGCTCACGGATGACTGCGTGACCTCGTGGCCCTCACTCTTCAAGAGGCGCACGAGATCCTCCTGCTTGCGGACAAAGCCCTCCCGCAGGATGCGCACGATGGCGCTACGGCGTTCGTGTTGTTGAGTATCGTTCAGCACAGACGCATAAATACGCGCATAAGGGGCGCGCATTGTGCATATTCATGCACGCCGGGTCAAGGGGTTCAGCCGCCGTCAGCAGCCTTTGGCGCCGCCGTCAGCAGCCAACTGCTGCATCGCGATCTGCAGGATACTTACGCGCCTTGCCGCGATGATGACGCACCCGGGAGATTGACCAATGTCATTTGTTTCAGCCGCTCACCGTTGCCAGCTCCTGGCGTCCTGGGCTTTGCTTCTGTCGGCTCCGCTCATGGCTGCTGCCGCTTCGCTCGATACCGTGTCATCCAAGGACGCATCGGCGGGCCTGCGCGCCGCCCTCTCCCAAGGAGTCGACAAGGCAATCGGGATGCTGGGCGCGCCGAACGGATTCCTCGCGAACCCGAAGTACACCATCCCGTTGCCATCGGCCCTCGAAAAGGCAGATCGCGCGCTGCGAATGATTGGCATGTCAGGCGATGCCGACGAGCTCAAAACCGCCATGAACCACGCAGCGGAGATGGCCGTCGCAGATGCCAAGCCGGTATTCAAGCAAGCGGCGCAACGGATGACCGTCGCGGACGCCAAGGGCATCCTGACCGGCGGCGAAACCTCAGCCACGCAATACTTCCGCCAGGCCACCAGCGCGCAATTGACTACACGTTTCAAGCCCATCGTCGCCCGCGCTACCGCGAAGCTCAGACTCCGCGGCCTGTATGATCAGTACGCCGGTAAAGCCGCGCAGGTTGGTTTGATCAGCTCCCAGGATGCCAACCTGGACGATTACGTCACCGCCAAGGCGCTGGACGGCCTGTTCAGTGCGATCTCCGAAGAAGAGCGCGCCATCCGCGCAGATCCCATGGGACAAACCAGCTCGCTCATCAAGAAAGTCTTCGGCGCGCTGTAAGCGGCGCGCTCGATCGCTTCACTTGCAGGGATCGTCATTGGGATATTGAACGTCAGCGACTAACGTCTACGACGGAAGCGCTGCTCCACGACGGGAGCGCTGCAGCCGCCCGTACGGTACTGTAGCGGCCATGTGCGCTCGCTTCCAAACACCGGCCCAGGCGGCCGCCGAACGATATTGGCAACTCATCGATCCGCTCTGGCTGTTCGAGCAAAGCTGGCGCGTGCTGCCTACCGATCCCGTCCCCGTCGTGGTTGCGCTAAACGGGCAGCGCACCGGGCGCATGATGCGCTGGGACCTCGTACCGTATCGAAATCACGGCGCGCCGACGGGTAAGGTCCTGATAAACGCCAAGGTCGAGAACCTTGAGAACAACTACTTCTGGAAGGGACCGTGGGATCGCCGCCAGCGCTGCATTCTCTCGATGGCCGGCTTCTACGAGCCTCACAAATTCGAAGACGGACGCAAAGAGCCCTTCTACGTCCACCTCGCGGATCGTGAAATCTTCGGAGTGGCAGGTTTGTGGGATCGCTCCGTGAAGGCTGATGGCAGCGAGGTACTCTCCTGCGCGCTGATTACCACCCCGGCCAATGACCTGATGGCTCAGATCCACAATGAGAAGCTCCGCATGCCGGCGGTGCTGCGGGAAGAGGACCACGACGCCTGGTTGCAGGGTTCGGTTGCCGAGGCAAAAGCGGCACTCACTCCGTACCCGGCCGATCTAATGGCCGCATGGCAGGTCAGCCGCCGGCTGTATGCAAACAAAACACCGAACGACGCAAGTTTGATTGAGCCAGCCGAGCAGCAGCCAAAATTGCTATAGGGCGCTTGCGCACCTGGCGGCTGGCCGGGGGCGACGTGGGGAGACTGATGGACCGATACAAGCGTCGGTGACTGACGTCAAAGCGGACGCCAACATTCCTGCTTTTTTCCGACGTCTGTTTCGCCAAGTGCACCATGGCAAAGCGCTAAAAAATAGCCATTTACGTGATTGCAAGATCAGGCATTGGGTTCTATCATCCCAGTCATAAAGCCCCCGACAGTACGTATCTCCTGACAGGTAGCGGAGATGCCGATCTCGGGGGTTTCGTTTTTAGGGAGTCTGGTGATGGCAAAAGTGGCAGTTCTCGTCGATCTGGGATTCTTCCTGCCACGTTATCGCTCACTGATCCAGAAGGATGGCGATCCGCCTCATACGCCAAAAAAATCGCCCTCGAACTAACCGGTGTCAGTCGCGACCGTGGAAGGCCTGTCCCAGTGCGGCCCCAGCGGGAACGCCCACTCGGTTAAAATGGCCTATCGGATGCGTCCATCACCGCGTGGCTCCTTAGCATTCACCTGCTCCAGCGCTTTCAACTCCGTCGCCAGCAGCTGCACTCCGTGCAAGCGCGCCATCTCCAGCGCGAGCCCCTCGCCCGAGATCGCAGCTTCCAACAGGTCCCGCCAGATCCTCACGCGTCCCGGCCAACGCGGCCGTAACCAACCGGCGTGCTGATTGGCAAGCTCTGTCGCCTGTCGCAGCGTGCAGGCCTTTAACAAGTCTACACAATGAGCGGGCATGCCCAGATAGAGCGGTGCACCGATGGGTTGTGTTTGCACGATGTACCAGGCGTTAGTGAACACTTGACGAGCTACCTGCGTAGCGCCAAGTGCCGTAAAGAAGGAAGCGTAGGCGGCAGGCTCGCGGTCACCCACCCCATTTCCGCCGACCCATCTCCATCGATACGGATCCGCGAACCCGGCATCGATTAGCAGGTAAGGACACGCTGCTGCCCGGCGCCGTGAAGTGGCATCGAGTTGGCTCCATAGGTCAGTGAGATCTCGGAACATCGGTGGGGCAGGCGATGCACGCAGCAGCGCCTGCTCCATCAGCAGCTCCAAACATTGCTCGTTCAATTCCGCGAGCGTCTTGAGCATCTTTGTACAGAGCCAGGGCTGGTCCCAATTGTTGGGACCGCCGTCAATTCCACT
>Ga0105247_10003097_pt1 | contig 10994 bp, 13 predicted proteins | sample KBSS24metaG_FD_81519 | JGI IMG/M metagenome (GOLD analysis project Ga0105247, IMG submission 81519) | Switchgrass rhizosphere microbial communities from Kellogg Biological Station, Michigan, USA - KBS S2-4 metaG | ecosystem: Host-associated > Plants > Roots > Rhizosphere > Soil | place...
GCAGGACCGCGCCGAACAGATCACTGCCCTGGTGATGATGGAACTCCCACCGGTAGCGGTCCCCGGTGATCGTCAGGGGCGGGCGGGTCGGGCTCATGCCCGGCCGCCCCGCGCCGCGGCCCCCGGCGGGCACAGTGCCAGGGGAAACGGTGCCAGGGGGAACGAGACGTTTGGTGTCGTAGCCATGGCCGGGAGCCTCCGGTCCGGCGTCATCGCCGCGGTCACCGCGACAGACATCGTGCGCCATCGATAGCGCGCGGGAGTCACCGCCCGCCAGTCCCCACGCTCGCCCGGCTCATCGGGTCGGTCGCCGGAGTCACCGTGTGAATCATCCTCCCGGTCATCGGCGCGGACGGGTACGCGTCCAGCGGGCGTCGGCCCCGGTCCGCATCCGGGCGTCGGGTGCCGGCGCCGACAGTCGGCGACGGTCGCGGTCAGGGGCGGCGGGCTGCCCGGCGCGGGGCCGTCCCGGCCGGCCTCCGACGGCGAGCGGTCACGGCCCGGGCGGAGAAGGGGCCGGGGGGCCGGTGGCTGGGTGAGGTCGGGTGGGAGGGGCGGCCGGATGGCCAGCTGGTAGCGGGCGGCGGGCTGGTGGGCCTCGGGGTCGAGCAGCGGGTCGGCGGCACCGGTGGGGCGTGTGCGGGCGGTGGGCTGCCCGTCCGGGCCGGGCACGGTCACACCGACGTCCCGGACGGTGAGCACCGCCTCGTCGAGAAGCAGCGGCGGCCCGGTCTCGGCCCGCGCGGCGGTCATGTCCTCGACGGTGGTCCGTAGGGCGCTGGCCACGACGACCAGGTCGTTGTGCGGCAGCCATACGGGTTCGCTGCCGGGCGTGTCGGGCTGGATCTCATATCGCGGTGCCCGGTTGGGGTGATCGAGCTGGGCGCGCAGCACGACGCCGCCGGCCACCGTCGGATGGTCGATGGTGGCAATCCGGGCGTGGTAGTTGGCCATGCCGTTGATGTACTCCGGTGCGTCGAGGGTGGCGCACACAGAGATTGCTACTGTAGTGCGAACGGCTTGGCGAGCGTTGACTATGTCGACATCCTGCGCCGGATGACAGGGGTGACGTCGTTGACAGGCGAGATCGAGCCAGCCGACCTTGCGTGCCTGCTTGGATCAGCCCAAGACGTCCAGGCATACGAGGCGAGCACCACCCATGAAGCACGGGACTCGGAGATAACCGCGCTTGTGACGAAGGCCGAAGAGAACGATCAACTGGCCGCGTTAACCGAGATGATCGAACCAAGACAGCATTCGACCATACTCAATATGTACGCGATGCGTACCGCCTCGTTCGCTGTCCAACGACGAGACCCGGGCCTTCTCCGCCTGGGGCTGCTGGCACTCGCCGTCTCCTACCTGAAAACGAGAGATTTCCGCGACAACCTCGCCACACAGGCACTCCTCTGGCGAAGCGCCGAACTACTGAGACTCGGTCCCCAGGAAGAATTCGAGCACGCGGCCGCCCGAGTACCACCCGCCGCCGACTTTTTTCACAGCTGGATCAACCGATCCCCTGACGATCAGGCACTCTCAGCAATGGGATACCGGGAATCAGGTTCCGGCGACGAGTTTTGGTTCGAGGACCCGTGGCTAAAGAGTTCCCCCGTTGCCCGGTGGCGGGAGTTGGAGCAGCGCGCCGGTGAGTCATTCTTCTCCCGCCTTTGGAGAGGGCGCAGGCGCGGCCCGGATCAGGATGCTTGAATCGAGGGCCACGAGGTTCTCGTTGATGCCAGCCGGCCGCAGAGCGGCGCCAGCAGCAGCGCCGTGCGACCGAGCGCGTATGCGCCCCTGCCCCCGCAGCATTCCATTCCCGCCGGGTCGCGGGTTCGTCGCAGCGGCAGTGGACGCCGACCAACCCGTGATCTTCCGGCGCTGACGCGCGTTGATCGCGAACTCGACGCGGCGGGCGGTGCGTCAGGCCCAGATGGCGCAGGGCCGGCCATCGGCGAGGATCTCGGGCGGGTCCGGTAGCGAGATCGCTTCGCCCGTGTGGTACCGCCGGGCGGACCAGGCCGCGACCGCAGCGTCCAGAACGTCATCCACGCCGGCTATGCGGCCGGCCGTCCCGAGGTCCGCCGGAAGCGACACGTCGGCTACCGCCAGGAGCGCTTCTCGGGCCCGGGCCCCGGCCCACGTGGATTTCGGATCGGCCAACGGATGACCGGCGATCACCGCGAAGCTCACCTCGGGATGAATCTCAATGACGGTCCGCTCTGTCCTGGCCGCCCACGCCTCGAGCGCGAGCACCTTTGGCCGTAATGCCCACGCCTGCTGGGATATCCCCTCGCCCGCACCTTGGCGGTTGGCCGTCTGCGCCTGGGCGTAGCTATCGGCCATCAGGGCGGCTCGCACCGGCGTCATGAACACCGAGTTGCGCCGGGGTCCCACGAACGCCCGGGCACATACATCGGCGCGTCGGCGGCCACGGTCGGGAACCCCGATCGGCATATCGATGGCCACTACCGCCACCGGGCCCTCCACTTCCGCGGCCGCCAGCAGCCCGCTGAGATCCACCGCGAAGACCGCGGTCACACCGTCGTCGAGGACGACGCCGACCCAGCCCTTCTTGCACGCATCCACCCCGAGCACACGACCGACCCGCGACATGAACCACTCAGCCGAGGCTGCCGAGCACGGTCAGCCGATACAGGCCGCGACGAACGCGGGTTAATTCGGTACAACCCGCGACGCAGTCGCCAGTTGCGTCCTGACACAGATCCGAGCCGATCATCGTGAGGGTGGTGCCCTCGGCCCACCCGCTGCCCAGCGCCCGCATCTCACCAATCACATCGGCATCGTGAACACGTAATGGCCGAACGCGCAATTTGCTCGGACCGCCGCCATGATCTCCTACCCTACCAACGTGGGTCCCCGCCGTCAGGACCCAATGCCGTGAAGCTTAATTCGATCTTGAATGGTTGATGTTCGCTGTTCGTGGCTGGTGGGTCGATGCGGCGTGGCGGCGTGGCCTCGGGGCTGGTGGGTGGTTTGGTCACGGTTCGTGGCTTCGATGGTGACCCCGGACCAGGTGTCGGTCGGGGTGCTGGTGACGGCGGTCCCGCGCGACGCGGTCGACGAGGCCGTCGCGCGGCGGGCGGGCGGGAAGGCCCCACCTCATGTGACGGCGTACCTGACGTTGGCGATGTCCCTGTTTCCGGACGACGACTACGCCGAGGTCGCCCAGAAGGTGACCGGGTCGCTGGACCGGTTCGGCTGCTGGGACGCGGCGTGGGCGCCGCCGAGCGCGAGCGGGCCCGAGCACTCCTGGACGCCGGGCGGGTCGTCGCGGTGCTCGACGGTCTGGACGAGATCGGCGAGGGACTGCGCGCCCGCGCGATTGTTCGGATCAACGACGCGCTCCGCCCGGGCCAGCGGCTGGTGGTCACAGCTCGCAGCGAGGACTACCAGCGGGCGGTCTCGCCAGTCAGCGGGCCCGAGGTGCGGCTGTCCGGCGCCGCGGGCGTCGCGCTCTGCCGGCTCGACGCGGGAACGGTGGGCGCCTACCTTCGCGGCTCGGCCGGCGGTCCGGTCGGCGCCGCACGGTGGGACCCGGTGCTGGCCATCTGGCCGGCGACTGTGGCCGAGGCGCTGGCAACGCCGCTCATGGCCACGCTCGCCCGGACGATCTACAACCCGCGCCCTGGCGAGCCGGCAATCGCCGTTGGCGTCTCTCCAACCGAGCTACTCGACCCCGTTCGCTTCCCAACCGGTACTGCGATTGGTCGGCACCTGTTCGACGGCGTCATCCCAGCCGCCTACCGACCGCATCCCGATCCAGCGTCCCGGCACCACTGGGTGACGGTTGATACGGAGCGATGGCTGGTCTTTCTTGCCGGCACCTGGAGCAAACGCTGCAAGGCAGCCCCGACCTCGCCTGGTGGCAACTCACCCACGCCCTCCACTGGGAACGCTGGCTCGCGCTCCGGTCACCGCGGCGAGCGGTGAAATGGACGGCTACCGGGGGCGTTCGGGTCTCCACTCCTACTCGTAGTCGCGCTCGGGGTCGTGTTATATCCGGACTCGGTGTCGATCTTAAGCACGGTTTCGTGGATGGGCTCGTGGGTGGCCTAGCTGGTGCCGGATTCGCGCTGTCGCTCCTAGTATTGAACGGGTTCGCAACCTTGCCGACCGATCTCACGGCGGCCATAAGCCCGACCATGGTTCTCCGGGCGGACCGCTCGGCATTCCGTACGTCTGTCGTCGTTGCCGGCCTTCCATTCGGGTTCGGGAACGGGCTGCTAACTGGACTTCAGAGCGGGTTCCAAGACGGGCTCGAGAAAGGACTTGCGGCCGGGTTCGCGACTGGGCTTGTATTGGGGCTCATAATCGGGCTCGTTCTCGGGTTTCGGCAGACAGCCTGCGGGGAGGTCGCACTCACCCGGGCCTGGCTTGCCACGCGCAGCCGACTCCCTTGGCGTCTGATGGCCTTCCTGGCCGACGCCCACCAGCGCGGCGTCCTGCGCCAGGGCGGGGCGGTCTACCAGTTCCGGCACATCGAGCTGCAACGCCGGCTCGCCAACCGGTAGGCCGCTGCGCGGGGCGGTCGCCGTGTGCCACGACGGCGGGCCACGAACGGCAGTCGGACCGGGGCGGACAAGGGTCTCCAGGGGTACCGCCGGGCGGCTCGCGGGGCTCGAATCTGGCTGCCTGTGGACGTGGCGTGGATTCTGCGGCCCACCCTCGACGGCCCGATCCCATTCTCGCAGGTGGGAGGCGTGATCCGCGCTACGGTCCGAAGAACACCCCGTTCTTGATGGGCGCTTTCGGCGCCGGACCAGCGACGATGTGCGCCCGTCAGGGCCGGTTCGCCAAGCGGCGCTGGAGGTTGGCGTGGCGGAACTCGTAGACGGCGCCGGCCTGGCGCAGGACGCCGCGGGCGTGCGCGTCTTCGAGGAAGGTCATCAGGCGAAGGGGCATCTGACCCTGCGCGGCGAGCCAGAGACGGGCGAGTCCCAGTTGTCCCCACGCGGAGTCGAGTACGCCCGTCGACCCGACAATCAGACCGAAGTAGAGAGCACTCTCTAGAGCGTCCGTAAGTCCGTATAAAACCACGTCTCCGGCTGCGCCGACAACCGCCGCAGCGAGGCCGGCGGCCGGACCAACCCGGCGACTTCGCGCTAGGACTACACGGGCTTCGGTCGCCTGCCGAATATCAGTAGCCTTTTTTGAGTCAATCACGAGTATAGGCACGGTCCCGAAGGACAATATCAATGCCTCCCCGAGCGTCGCCCTGAAGTCGAACCCAGATCCAGCCACATGGGCCACAAGATCGTAGAAGAACCCGAAGGCGAATCCAATCATGAAGCCGACCGCAAGGCCAGCCGCAAGGTGCAAGGGGCGTGGCCACCGTAGCGCGACCTGACTTGGCGGAGTGGCACTTTTGGGTATAAGCCCGACCCCTAGTCCTAATGCGAGCCCAGTCATCGGTAAAAGGAAAGGTCCGTACGTCAGCGTGAAAGTTGCCCAACCCCAAAAACCTAGCATGGACGCAGCGAGGCCAACTTGAAGTCTCGAGACAGCCTTTGGCCGGGCTAGTTGAAGTTCCCACCAGGCGAGGCTGGTTGTGTGCAGGCGATGTTCGAGATGGCGGGCCAAGAAGATCAGATAAGACGTGGCCTGCTCGGCGGTGTGCCCTCCGGGCAGGTCAGGAACAGGTCGGTAGGCAGCACGGATCAGCCCATCGAAAAGATGCTCTTCGACGGCGGCGCGGGTAGGGAGCACGGTAGTGTTGCACAGGTCGGCGGGATTGGGCAGATTGAGCGTGCTCTCGCTCGCCCTCGGGTTGTAGATGGTGCGGGCGAGGCTGGCCATCAGCGGCGTCGTCAGAGCGCGGGCGATGGGCGGCGGCGGATCGGCGCCCAGGGCTGCCAGAACTGGCGTCCACACCGTCTGCCGGCCCTCCCCTGCGGTCCGGGTCAGATACTCGCCGACGGCTGTCGGGTCCAGCGGCTCTATGTGAATGCCGGCCGCGCCCCGGACGAGGACGGGCTGTCGCCCGGGGCCGGGCCGCACCGCGTGGCGGAACGCCTTCACCCGGCAGCTCAGCACCAGGCCGGCGCCCTCGCGCAACGTTTGGTTGATCGCGACCAGGACCCGATCTCGCCCTCGAGCGTGGATCTCATCCAGGCCGTCCAGAACGGGCAGGATCAGCCCGGCGTTGAGAAGAGCGCGAACACGGCGAACGCCCGTCGCCGCTGTACTGCCCAGCCAGGTTTGTTCTTGCAGGACCTGGTCCGCCAGCCAGGAGTACAGGTCCGACTCGTCCTGGTTCCACGAAGCCAGCGGGACGAGCACTGGCACCGGCTCGCCGGGCGCCCGGCGCCGGAGCAGGTCAAGCACCAGGCGAATCAGCAGGACGGTCTTACCGGAGCCCGGCTCCCCGAGCACGACGAGGCGGCAAGTCGGCACGCGGTCCAATACCTTGGTCAGGTCGGGCCCACTGCCCGCGAGTTCGTCCGGCCCGGTCGCCGCGCTGGCGGGTGGGCGCCAGCCGCCACCCGAGGCAGCGAGTTGCTCCAGGTGGCCCCAGGGCTGCACCAGCGAGCGGTCAGCGGGGCGCCAGGACACCGGTAGATCCGGGTCGCTGATCTCACGATGGCGCGCCTCAGCCTCCCATTGCACGTACAACTGATCCGCCAGGCGATCGGCGAGCTTTTCGACGTCGATGTCGCTGGCCTAGTTGTCCCGCCGATCCTGCAGGTAGCTCGCCAGGGACAGCGTCATCCCGCCTGCGGCGAGCGCGGCCGCCCAGCGGCCCTGTCCGCTGGCCCAGGTCGCCGCGCCTACAGCCACCGTCCCGATGGCCAGCAACCGCCAGAACGGAATCCGTCGTCCCCCGTTACGACTCACATGGCGGATCATCCACCCGCCGCGATCGGCCGGCGGCGGAGATCCCCGAAGCCAGGACCCGTTCGACCAGGGACAGCCCGAGGGACACCGGGGACACGGGAACTGTCCCTGCTGTCCCTCGTGTCCCCCGACCGGGGTTGACCTGCGGTTTTACTTCGGATCTTGAGGGACACCCCTCGGGGACAGGGTCCCCTGGTGTCCCTCAAGATCGGGTGGGTGGGGTTCGGGGGACAGCCAGGGACCTGCCTACTGTTCCCCGGTGTCCCTCGTGTCCCTGTCTACCTCTCGAACCTCGGTGTTGGCGTGTGCCGGTTGGCGGACCCAGGGGGTCAGGCCGGGGCCGCCGGTCCCGCCGTCGCCGTCGCCGTCACGGGAGGCTCCTCCTCCGGCGGTGCGGGGGAGCGCCGGTCGACGCGGAGGCGCTCGTACTCGACCCGGAGCTCCTCGGCCGCCTCGGCAAGGAGCTCCATCAGCCGGACGTGCTGGTAGGTGACCTGTCCGTGGCTGGTGATGGTCAGGGAGAGCATGCCCTGCTTGATGGTGAGGGTCGGCGCGTCCTTGCCGCGGCTCTTGGCCACCGTGACTATGGGCATGAGGCCGTTGCCCCTGACCGCGAAGGTGGCGTCCATCCCTCCGGTCGGCGCCGGGTAGACGCAGGTCATGCGGTTCTTGCCGCGTCGGCGCAGCAGATTCACTCTCGATCACCTCTCGCTGGCGTGCCTAGCGGATGAGGCCGCGCACGGTCTCGCCGCCGATCAGGGGCTTGTCCTCGGGGCCCTTGATATATGGCCCTCGGTAGATCACTCTGTGACGGCCGAGGCTCGGGTACCACTGACGGACCTTGTGCATCCGCACAACCCAGCGGTGCTGCCAGTCGCGACCGCCAGCGGCCCCGCCGGAGTTCTCCCGGTCGAGCTGCCGAAGCAGAACGACGCGGACTTCGGGCGATGTCTCCGATCGTTCGGCCAGCACCCGCGCGCTGTGGTTGATCTCCGCCAGGCCGGTCGTCGCGATCCGCTGCTCGCACAGCCGCCAGAAGGCGTAGAGGAAGCGGATGACGAAGGTGTCGTCAGTGTCCGCGATCTCGCTGCCGGGCACGTACTCGCCGACCACGCCCTCACCGTCGTCCACGCCCACGGCGCGGGCCTCCTCGCGGAGCTCGGCGCCGACGCGGCGGGCCGTAGCCGCGTATGCCCGCAGCTGCTCCTCCGCATCCTCGGGAAAATCGAAGTCGAGGGGGAAGCAGCGGCCACCGTCGAAGGACCACGGTGGGAGCGGGGTGCGGGCAGCGCGGGTCAGGGTAGGCGATGGCGGCCGGCGTTCGCCAGGCGAACGCGCGCAGGTCGGAGAGCTCGCCGCTGATCGTGCGGGTCAGTACCGGGTACGGCAGCATGACCGCGCCGGTCTGGCTCGGGAGATCCTCCTTAGTGAGCAGGCGCAGATCGGGCACGGTGAGAGTCGCGGCGGCGGCGAGGACGACATCGCACATCTCAGGCGCGATGATGTAGAGGTCGGCTTCCCGGAGAAGGCGCGCCTCATCGGTGACCAGCAAACCAGCGGCGTCACCCAGGTTCGCCGGGTACGGCGGGTGGTAGCCGAGGCCGCCGAACAGCGTCACGGCGGCGGCCGCGCGGCTGCTCAGGTGGGCCTAGTGCTGCTCCAGCGAGGACAGGAGCCGAACCGCCTGCCAGGAGCGCGCGACGTCGGCCTCCGCGAGGAAGCGCGCGGTGGCCACCCGGGCTTCTCGCGCGGCCCTGGCGGCGCTGGCCGCCGTCCACCCCGCCGGTCGTCCCCTCGGCTTCTTCCCCATCATTGCCCTCCCGCCGCCAGTGCGTTCGGCGAGGAGTGTGAGCCGGGAATTTCTCCGGCGGCCAGCGAAAAGTGGCAAGACGGCATCAACCTGTCACGACGGCGGCTCCGTACGTTCTCGGCAGACGTCGAGGTGGCAGGCGAGGTGAGGAGACCCGCCCGGCCGTCTCTACTCGGCGGGGTTCGGCGGCGTGCCTGACGGGAGCGGAAGCTCGTCGATCCGGCTCGGGCGCTCGCCGCCCGGGGTCGCGAGCATGAAGAAGACGTTGCCGTCGTCGTCGGTCCAGGTCGGGGCGTCGCCGACGGCCTCCACATCGCGCGTGTGCGCGGGGAGATCAGCCGCGCTCGGTCACCATCAACTGGCAACCGAGGTGGTCCCATGCCCGTGGCAACGACCCTCAGCGGGTGGTCCCATGCTCCTGGCAGGCGACAATTCGGGCTGCGTTGACACCTGCGGGATCCCGCAACGAGATCCCCAATGCTTCACGAGCGCGGGGTACCGAGCCGCGCCACCGGGAGGTGATCCGCTGAAGTTCGTCAGGTAGAACCGAGGTATGCCGATAGATGGTCAGACAGGTTTGGCGATCCCCGTTCCGGAGGCGGACCCGTTGCTGGCGGCGGTAGCGGCCCGGTTCCCGGAGGCGGTGCGCAAGGATGTGCCGGCGCACGTGTCGGTGCTGTATCCGTTCCGTCCGGCCGACCAACTAGACGATCAAGTAATCAGTGCCTTGTCCGAGCTGTTTGCCGCGCAGCCGGTAATGGCGGTGAAGTTCGGGGAGTGCCGCCGACGCGGCGAGTTCGTGTACCTACGTCCCACACCGGTCGAGGGGTTGGATGAGGTGACCAGTGGAGTTCGTCGTCGCTGGCCAGATATCGCTCCTTATGATGGCCTTTACGACGATATCGAGCCGCACGTGACGGTGGCGTCGCATACCACACCGGAGCGGGCTGAGGAGATCGAGCGCGAGATCGTCCCTGAGTTGGTGCCGATCTCAGCGGAGCTGCGCGAGGCGTGGTTGGTCGTCTTCCATGGGCAGTGGACGCTGCGGCAACGGTTCAGATTCGGAGGCTGATGCGGATGAGGCTGGTCGTTGGACGTGGGCGCCACTCCGCCGGGCTGGACGCGGCCTGGTTCGGTGTCCCGAACTGGTGTTCCGAGGACGACCGGACCCATGCCGACCGCGCGGAAGGCGGCGAACTGATCAACGGTGGCGTCGATCACGCGGAGCGTATCCGGAAGCCATAGAACGCAGTGTCCGTTGAACTGCTGTCCCGCCGCTTCCAGACGGGTATGACCGCAAGGTGGCGGCAATCCCGCTCCCACCCCGCCCGGCGCTGGCGCGGCCGACCGAGACTCTCCCGCCTGCCGGCGCCGCGGGAGCGGCTGTCACGTACGAGTCGAAATGGGATGGATTTCGCGGTCTTGTTCACGAAGGCGTGGTCTGGTCCCGGCATGGGCGGGACCTCTGCGAGCGACGTAACCCGGGCAGTCGCACAACACCTCATCGACATCGCCGTCGTCGCTCAGCACCCACTTGATCCCTCGGGAGACACACTCGCCACGAGGGATGAGGGGGCCGCTGCCGACCTCGGGCGCCGTGGCGTAGTCGAAGACAGGGTCCCCGGGCCCGGCCACGACCGGCTCGTGTTCGCCGATTTCGCAGTCGCACCGGTCGCAGTCGAGATCGCGGGGACTCAGGTCCGTCGGGGTGGTGGTCGCGGTCACTCGGTGTTCCTCTCGATGAATGCCGCCTGGTCGGCGGCCCACGCTGGTTCCTGCTCCGCCATCTCCGGCGGCATGACGTATCCCGGGCAGTCACACACGACCGGCGGCACCGGGTCCGCGACGCCGGGCACATAACCGCCGGGCGCGCCCTCGCAGCCGCCGCGCAGATACGAGGTGACGCCGGCCCGGGCGCGCTCCAGGTCGAGGACTGGCTCGTGCCAGAAGATCAGGTGGTCGCATTTGGCGCAGTCAGTGCTGGGGACGCCCGTGGTTCCCCTCATCGGGACCTCACCGCCTTGGCCCGGATCTCGGCCGCTCGGACGCGGGACCGCTCGGCGTTCTCGGCCAGCCCGATGGCGTCCTGCTGGATCGCCTCAACGTCCTGGACCAAGGCGGGGAAGACTCGCCGGTTGTAGAAGACGCCGGTTGTAGAAGACGTAGGCCGGCAGCGACCAGTCCGCGAGCGCGGCCAGCTTCGCCGCCGCGGCGGTCGCCTTGGCCTTCGAGGAGAGGCGGTAGCCGACGAGCCTCGCCTGGCCGTCGGGGGTGAACACCGCCCAGTCCCGGCCCTTCTTACCGATCGGCAGGCCGGACCGCGTTGTCA
>Ga0105247_10003102_pt1 | contig 10986 bp, 9 predicted proteins | sample KBSS24metaG_FD_81519 | JGI IMG/M metagenome (GOLD analysis project Ga0105247, IMG submission 81519) | Switchgrass rhizosphere microbial communities from Kellogg Biological Station, Michigan, USA - KBS S2-4 metaG | ecosystem: Host-associated > Plants > Roots > Rhizosphere > Soil | place...
CCAAGCGCTGGTAACGACAACTCTTGGTACGAGCGACGACATGCAACGCCTCGAAGTTTTCGAAGGAGAAGCGAAAAAGCGCTTCATGCTTCATTACAATTTCCCCCCCTTCTCGGTGGGCGAAGTTGCATTCTTGCGCGGCGCTGGGCGGCGTGAGATTGGACACGGTGCGTTGGCGGAGAGAGCGGTCTCGGCGGTATTGCCCGAAGAAGACAAGTGGCCTTATGCAATGCGTGTTGTCTCAGACATTCTTGAATCAAACGGGTCATCATCGATGGCAACGGTCTGCGGTGCGTCTCTCTCATTAATGGACGCCGGTGTTCCGTTGAAGGCACCCGTTGCCGGCGTAGCAATGGGACTCGTGAAGGAAGGCGAGAAATACGCGGTGCTTTCCGATATTGCGGGTGCTGAAGATCATTACGGCGACATGGACTTCAAAGTTGCCGGCACAAAAGACGGCATTACTGCATTGCAGATGGATATCAAGGTCATGGGCATAACCGCTCAGATCATGCGCGAAGCCTTGGCCCAGGCGCAGCGTGGACGGCTGCACATTCTCGGGAAAATGCAGGAAGTGATCGAGTCGCCGCGAGAGAAGGTTTCTGCGTACGCGCCTCGCATATACACCCTGCAGATTCCGGTCGACAAGATCCGCGACGTGATTGGACCCGGCGGCAAAATGATTCGCAGCATCATTGAGCAGACGGGCGTAAAGATCGACGTCGAAGACTCCGGCAAGGTCAACGTTGCTTCGAACGACGAGGCGTCAGCGGCCAAGGCGTTGCAGATCATCGGAGACCTGACGGCGACCGCCGAAGTAGGGAAGACCTACCTCGGAAAGGTGACGCGGCTCGCTGAATTCGGCGCGTTTGTCGAAATCATTCCCGGTACCGACGGGTTGCTTCATATCAGTGAAGTTGCCGAGCATCGAATAAAAGATATTCGCGACGAACTGAAGGAAGGCGACCAGGTACTCGTGAAAGTGCTTGCTGTCGAAGGCAACCGCATCAAGCTGTCGCGCAAAGCGATTCTGAAAGAGCAGCGCGCGAAGATGGGTGGCGGTCCTGCGCCGGAGGCTGCCGTGACTGATGCAGCGCCGGTAGCGGCTCCAGCTCCAGCGCCCGCGGGCGTACCATCCGCAGTAATTGAAGGCGGCGCTGACTTTGACGAGGATGACGAGCCGAATTTCAATCGCGTGGATGCTCCGGTTTCAACGGAACCAGTTGCAGACCGTGGACCACGACCTGATCGTGGACCTCGTCCCGGTGGTGGAGGAGGTGGGCGTCGTCGTCGTCCGGGTGGTGGCGGTGGTGGTCGTAATGGTGGCCGCGGAGGTCACGGGGGCCACGGTGGTCACGGCGGCGGGCATGGTGGACGCCGCTAAGAGCGGTACCGCAGGTTACGAATCGAGAACAGGAGCCGCGATCAAGGTCGTGGCTCTTTTGTTTTGTGCGACTATTACAACGCGAAATACATCCTCTTAGAGTAGTACGAGGTGGAGGAAGTGATGTACGAGGTGATCCTGAAGCGTTTCGACAAGCCCGATGCAGTGCGCAATTTTGAAAAAGGAAAGTTCGAACTCGTCAAAGTTGGGAAAATGACCATTGGCCGCGCGACCTATGAGCCGGGATGGAAATGGTCGGAGCACGTAGGCAAAGTTGCGGGCGAAAAGAGCTGCATGGTCGAGCACATCGGGCTGGTGGTCGCAGGCCGTGCGACCGCCGCAATGGATGACGGCCGGGTCATCGAGATGAAGCCGGGGGATCTCTTCTACATTGCCCCCGGACACGACAGCTGGGTCGTCGGTAATGAGCCGTACGTGTCGCTTCACTTCGTTGGGGCTGAGCTGTATGCGCAGTCGAAGTCTTAACCACAGAGAGTCACCAAGGACACAGACCTAGAAATATTCCTGCCTGTGTCCCCGTGTGGTTGATGTTGTTAATTTATCTTCTCTGCAATCGTGATCGTGTAGCCGTCCGGATCCTTAAACGCGAACTCTCGCATCCCGTAGAACTGATCTTTCACGGGCATGGAGATTTCGGCTTTTTGCCTTTCGACATTCGCCAGCACCGCTTTCAGATCGTCCACTTCAATGAACATTGTGAAGCTGCCGCCAATATTCGTCGCGAGCGCTGGGTAATCTTCTCCAACGACATTTTTGTCATTAAAAAAGATTTCAACACCGCCGCCCCCGCACGCGGCAAATACATACGGTGGTGCGTCGGGAACACTGAAGGCACGTTCAAATCCGAGTACATCGCGATAGAAGTTGAGGCTGTCCGTGACGTCGCGCACGACCAGGTTCGGGGTAAGCTTCAGAGCTTTCATGGATCTCCTCATTATTCGAGGTGTGCGTGCTGGGGAGCTGCGCACACCTCTACAGGTGTGCTCGCAACTCCTCCATCCACGGTCCTTGCGAGGAGGAACGTAGGTAGGGTCCCTGAATGTGACTGCGCAGAAGAGCGGGACCCGCGAGGTACGCCAGAGAGAATAGCATAGAAGCGTTGGAGTGCCGCTGACCGCCTGCGTGTGCTAATACCGAATCAACAACGGAAGGTCGGGACGAAAGTCTTTCACTTGGCCTCTGGCCCTCTGATCGAACTCAAGCTCAAGAACCCACTCTTTGCCTTGATTTATGGTGACGAGGCCATCTTTCTGTAGATAGTCGAGCGCGGCAATCGGTTTGTAACCCGCTGGTGTTACGAGGTGCAGCGCTGTGACGCGCCGAGTTCCTATCCGATGGGCGAGGGCAACGGTCGGACGCTCCGGAACTTTACCGTTCATCTTCTCGTCCACTGCCAAGGAACGAGGTGTCAGGAACAGCGACGGACTGTTCGCGTCATCTCGCGGGGTGAGGATTTCAATGGCAGATCCTTTTGGCAGCCATCCTGGGCTAACGGACCATGTTGGAAACGGGAATGAGGGATCTGTGGGCGCCATACGCCTGAACCCAAGGCCGATCGGCGACCAGCCGCTGGTGCGCCAAAGTGCTCGTTGACGAAACTTCTCAGTGCCGCGTTCGGCTCCAGGGGCGATACTCACGTTGGGATCTACCCAGATCAGTTCCAAATAGGAATTCTCAAACTCAACGGAAATCGATGATGTTCCTTGTCCGTCATGATGATTCACGTTCGGTGAGATGGTGAACCCGGCTTTCTCCAATGCGCTTCGTTCCGATGCACCCGGGGCAACAACAATCCAGGCGTGATCGAATTCAATCGGAGACGCCGCCTGCCCCAATGCGGAAGCTGAAGCTCCCAGCGCGAACAGCAATACAGCACACCGAGATGACAGCAGTGTTGTGTTCATAAGGAATCTAGACGTTGGAATTTGTTGCAGGTGAGCAAGAGAATGCTAGGGCCGGGATCTCTGATTCGCGAATCGGTAAGCCCTATGTTCCGCTTGAAACCGTGCGGGGCGGCGGACAATAGCTCATAACGATGACAAGCACATATCGCGTGGCTATTTGGGTGGTTTGCTGATCCCCAGTTGAGCCGCGTCTGGCGCGCCGTCACGGACTTGATCGCGGCGGAAATTCATTGAATCTACGGTCGTAACTCCGCCAGCCCGTCGACTCGCGAGTTGCATCGCCAAATTTCTCTCCCGCACGTAAACGTCGGCAGCTTCATCGATTTCCGAACGGCTGACATCTGTATCCGCTTTAACGACATCAGCTAGTAAGTTGTAGCCATCCGTTCTGTCTCTGATGTCGTCGTCCTTAGGGTCGGCGAAGTGGTCGAAGAGAGCTTTTTCAATTTTTCCGTTTAACTTCTTCGCATCGCTCAAGAGTTGCTTCCAATCGACATGACGCTCGTTGGCTATATCGAGGACCGTTCTACCGGATTTTAGCTGTGCGACGAGCAGCCCGAGGTCGACCCCGTTCATCATCAGCTGATGGGCTATGAATGCCGAGCCGTAGCTGAGATTTAGGTTTTTGCGCAACCTGACCAGATCCGACCGCTTCATGTTGAGCATGTCTGACATCGTTATGCTGACGACGCGGCGTCCTGTGGTATCTGACGCCATTGCATTGACGCGGCCCAGTTGCTTCTGAGCTTTCTGCTGGTCGTCGGCATCGGCCGATCGACAACAGACTAGGCAGAGGATAGCGAGGAAGAGGGTGTGCTTCATACGAGCACCTCACGCTGCCCAAAATTTTAGCGCCGAATAGCAAGGAAAAAAAGAAATAACGCTTCTCAAAGGCCACGAAACCCGCGATTTTTACAATTTGCAGACAAATCCCAGTCCGAGAATTCCTATGTTAGAGATGTTTTCGGTAACGCACGGCGCGTTCGACTTCGGTATATCCAACTCTCTGGTGCGCTTGATGGCTTGCCGTATTGTCTAATAGTGCGTCCGAGGCCATTTCAGTGCAACCTCGCGCGCGAGCCCAGTCTTCAGCGGCCGCTATCAAGGCCCGGCCAACGCCAGAAAGTCGATAGTTCGGTAACACATACCAACCTTCCACATAGCCAACAGGACTGGTGGCGCACCCGTCTGCGTATTCGCGCAGGCTGGCTTCTAGGAAGCCGGTAAGATGGCCATCTGATTCGCTCACGAACACTGCAAACTGGTGAGGTTTGGAAGTAAAGAGACGAGCATCTTTTTCGTTGTCAGCCTGTTGGCACTCCGGCCACAGGGCGCTGCGGAGCGCGGACCACTCCGAGTGGTCAGAGGTACGCAAAGGGCGAATGATCATTTGGCGAAACTCAATCGTCGAGACTATCCGCGAGCAGCGCTGCGTTTGGGCAGCATGTCGCCAACACGTTTGATTTGAGCCCCGACGCCACGAAGCTTTTCTTCGATGTTTTCGTATCCTCGATCAATGTGATAAACGCGGTCGATGATTGTTTCGCCGTCAGCGACCAACGCAGCTAAGACGAGCGACGCTGAGGCGCGGAGGTCGGAGGCGAGGACGGCGGCTGCGCTGAGGGGAGTTTTGCCGCGCACGACAGCGCGTCGTCCATCAATCTTGATATTCGCACCCATGCGCAAAAGTTCCTGGGCGTGCATGAATCGGTTCTCAAAAATGTTTTCGGTAATTGTGGATGCGCCCTCGGCTTGCGTCATTAATGCCATGAATTGCGCCTGCATATCGGTTGGAAAGCCCGGATACTCTTCGGTATTCATGTCTGCTGCACGCAACGGGTTGTCGCCCATGACTCTGACGGAGTCCTCAGTTTGAGTTGTCTTGACTCCCGCCTGGTGAAGCTTTCCAAACAGTGCGGTCAGATGAGTCGGATCACAAGCGGCGATATTAAGGTCTCCTCCTGTGAGTGCTCCGGCAATAAGGAATGTTCCAGCTTCAATGCGGTCTGGAATAATTCGGTGCCGGGCTCCGTGCAGCTTGTTGACACCTGAGATACGGATGGTGGGGGATCCTGCGCCCTGGATCTGAGCTCCCATTTTGTTGAGCAACTCGGCCAAATCCGAGACTTCGGGTTCCTGCGCGCAGTTTCTCATGGTGGTTTCTCCCTCGGCGAGGGTGGCGGCCATCAGGAGGTCTTCGGTTCCGGTAACCGTGATCTTGTCGAAAACGATTTCAGCACCTTTTAATCGCTTTGCGCTGGCTTCAACGTACCCGTGTTCTTGTGTGATCTTGGCGCCGAGAGTTTCCAGACCCTTAATGTGAAGGTCGATCGGACGCGCACCGATTGCGCAGCCCCCGGGCAGGGACACTCGAGCTCGCCGGCACCGCGCTACCAGCGGACCTAAAACGAGAGTGGACGCTCTCATGGTCTTGACGAGTTCGTAAGATGCTTCAGGGGAGGCAAGACTACGACATGAGATCGTGGTGCGGTGCTGGGCACGCCCGTAGCCGAGCTCCACTTCAGCGCCCATAGCAGCAAGAAGCTTGCGTGTTGTCTCGATGTCTCGAACTTGTGGGATGTTTTCGAGAATAACGGGTTCGTCGGTAAGCAGAGCAGCCGCGATACAAGGCAGAGCCGCGTTTTTCGCGCCGCTGATGCGGACAGTGCCAAGCAATGGCTGACCGCCCCGGATGATGAGTTTGTCCATGAATGCGTGCTCGTTTTGTATTGTAGCGGGGAAGAGCAGTTTCGCTTGCGGGTGTTGTTGATCGTTCGGATACGAACGACTGTGGACTGTTAGGGTGCGGTGGAATTCCACGAGACAGTGCCCCCGGTTTCCTAGGCTGCATTGCCTTATGGCTGCAGTGCTTTATCGAAGATGCATTCGGAAACCGAAACACAATTTACGAAGATCGACTGCGGGATTTCCGAATGGCTTGGCGAACATTTCCCGCCGCGTCTCTCAGTGCCTTCGATGCCGAGGCCCGACCAAGGCTTGTCTCCAGCATGACCAGAGCTACTGAGACGCTATTCCCGGATTGCTGAAGGGCGCGTTTGGCAGTCTCGCGATCGGTGCCGGTTGCACGCTCCAGTATTCCTATCCCTCGTTCGCTCAGTTTTTTGTTCTTCAAGTCGACGTGAACCATGAGATTTCCATAAACATACCCAAGACGCGTCATGGCACCCGTTGTGAGCATGTTTAGGATCATCTTCTGCGCCGTGCCTGCCTTCATCCGAGTGGAACCGGTGAGCACTTCAGGACCGACGTCAGCGACAATGGAAATATGAGCAGCGCGGCCCAATGGCGAATTCGGGTTACAGGCAACCGCAACGGTTTTTGAACCACGAGACCGCGCATATTCCACCGCGGCGATTGTGAAGGGCGTTCGCCCACTCGCTGCGAGGCCAACGACAACGTCTTTGCGGGTCGGTTTCTTCTTCGCCATTTCACTACGCCCAAGCTCTCGCGAGTCTTCACTCGCTTCTGTCGAAGCTGCGAGAGCGGCAGGGCCCCCGGCGATGATGTACTGGACGGCGCGCGGATCGGTGTCGAACGTGGGCGGGATTTCAGACGCGTCGAGAGCTCCAAGTCGTCCGCTTGTTCCCGATCCGACATAAATGAGACGGCCGCCCTGACGAAGCGAGGATGCGATGAGATCAATGGCTCGTGCGATCTGCGGTAGCCCGCGCTTCACGGCGCCAGCCACCTTTGCGTCTTCGGTGTTAATGATCGTCGCAATTTCGATAGCCGATTTTTGATCCAGATCGGTCGACGCAGGATTGGTGGTTTCGGTGCGGAGCCGGTTCAGATTAGGGCGGGACCGTCGCTTCAAACTCATTTCTCCAACGCCTCTACGATAGCATCGTGCAGGCGGGGCCGGACTTCGCGGATGCTCTGGTTCTTACAGTCTGGCCAAGTTCTGTTCGTAAGGAGCGTTATAGAGAGCTCTCGCTCGGGGTCGATCCACAGAGAGGTGCCGGTATATCCGAGGTGACCGAATGCATGCGTGGACAGGTATCTGCCGGATTGCGAGGGTTGAGAAGGCGTGTCCCATCCAAGTGCACGGGACGTTCCCGCAGGGAGTGCCTGGCGGTTCGTGAACACCGCCAGAGTTTCCGGGCGAAGGATTGCCTTCCTAATGTTGAGCATCGCCATTGCAAAGCGCGCGATATCAGTGGCTGTGGAGAAGAGTCCAGCATGTCCGGCGACTCCGCCAAGCACGCTCGCATTTTCGTCCTGGACTTCACCCTGGATTACGCGATGGCGAAAGGTTTGATCATCGGCGGTGGGGACACTATTCGAGCGGAGAGAAGTTGCAGGATTGTAGGTCGTGCTGACCATCGCGAGGGGGCCGAAGATCTCACGTCGGCAGAATTGCTCTAGAGATTCGTCGGCCACCCGAGTCAAGGCAACTCCTAGAATGATGAAGCCGATATCACTGTATTCTGCTCGCGCACCCGGTTCAGCGGTGAGCTCGGTTGTAAAAACCGCCTCCAGCAACGTTTCTGGCGAATTGGCTTGCATGAAAAGCTTTGCATAAGCGGGCAGTCCCGAGGAATGTGCCAGAAGCATCCGCAATGACACGTCATGACGACGCGGGTCCGTTGAATTCACAAACTCAGGGACGATGGAGACGACTGGAACATCAAGGTCCAACATTCCGCGCTCATAAAGAATCATTGCCATCGAAGTGGTGGCGACAACTTTAGACACGGATGCGATATCGAACAAACTTGTATCAGTGAGAACAGCGGAACTCGAATCGTACGTGAAGCGACCGAGAGATTTGAGAGCCACGAGTCTTCCTTTGTGGGTTACCGCGAGTGAGCAAGCCGGGAAGGCGCGGTCCCGAATCGCGTCTTGCATCACTTGCAAAGCCAAAGCAAAACGTTTGTCTTGTTGCGCATACTCCGCGGGTAGGGATTCGTGTGCCAATGGATTGCGGTCGGAATGGATGGTCGGTTTATAGCAGAGGTGAAGAGGGTGGGTAAAGAGTGCGGCGGTCGTCTGTCTTTGGATTTTCCCAGCGCTCATGCTTCCTGCGGTACATGTGCACTTGAGTACCTTGAGGAATGTTGCGCCGGTTGTGTAGAGTCGAGATATCTTCTCGCAAATCTCCAATTCGAGCCGTCGCCTGACGACCACCGTGCTTGTGTGCGTGGTAATCGTCTTGGGCTCTACTCGGGTGTCGGCGAAGTCAACTCAAGCCTCAGTACCATCTGCTCATAGTTCCTCCAACACTTTGGCAACAGTGGACACCGTGATTCAGGAGGCGATTCACGCCGGTAGTATTCCGGGCGCCGTGCTGATCGTCGGGCATAACAGCTCTGTCGTCTATCGAAAAGCCTACGGGAACCGTGCTCTCGAGCCTCGACGCGAGGCGATGACGTTGGACACGGTGTTTGATCTTGCCTCACTGACGAAGGTCGTCGCCACAACGTCCGCCATTATGCAATTGTTTGAGCGTGGACAAGTAAAAATGAACGATGCTGTGGCCAAGTATTTGCCCGAGTTCGGACAGAACGGCAAACAAGACATTACAGTCCGACAGCTTCTGACGCACTACTCCGGACTTGCTCCGGACCTCGATTTGAAGACTCAATGGACCGGTAAGGAAACCGCTTACCAAATGGCTTTTGCGGAGGCGCCTCAGCAGGCACCGGGGGCGGCCTTCGTTTACAGCGATATTAATTTCATCGTACTTGGCGCCCTCGTTGAAAAAGTGTCCGGGTTAGCCCTGCAGGACTATGTCCAGCAACGCGTGTTCGGCCCGCTGAAGATGTCTCGTACGAGATATTTACCTCCGTCAGCCTGGCGCGCGAAGATTGCCCCGACAGAGTTTGACGATGACAAGCGGATGCTGCGTGGCGTGGTGCACGATCCGACGGCACGGCGCATGGGCGGAGTGGCTGGCCATGCCGGCCTGTTCTCGACAGCGAACGATCTTGCCGTGTTCGCACAGCACTTACTGAACGGTGGCAGCGGATTTCTTTCGCCCCTTGCGGTTGAGAAGATGACAACACCCCAACAGCCCCCGACTGCTGTCGCCGTTCGCGGATTTGGCTGGGACATCGACTCGCCGTTTTCGAGCAATCGCGGCGAATTGCTTCCTGTGGGCTCGTACGGGCACACCGGTTTCACCGGGACGTCGTTGTGGATCGACCCAACGACGAAAACATACATCGTGCTGCTGACGAATGCAGTACATCCGCGCGGGCAGGGAAGTGCGGTAGCTTTGAGAACGAAAGTTGCCACCGCGGTCGCAAATGCTTTGTCTCTCACACCTCCTGAAAAGGAAGATCTGCGCTGGGTTAGTCTGACGGGATACAGCGAAGCACAAAGCGGAGCACGTCGATTATCCACGCGAAATGGCGCCGTAAAGACCGGTATCGATGTGCTCGAGGAGAAAGCTTTTGCATCATTAGCGGGTCAAGGCGGGGTCAAGACGAGAATTGGACTCGTCACAAACCAGACTGGATTGGATTCTTCAGGCAGACGCACAATCGATGTTCTAGCCGGAGCGCCTGGAGTGTCATTGGACGCGATTTTCAGCCCGGAACACGGTGTGACCGGCACTCTCGACACTACGAACGTCAGCAATACCAAGGATGAGGCCACGGGTGTTCCCGTTTATAGCGTTTACGGGGGAACCGATGCGGCACGCCGCCCTTCTCTTGAGACGCTGCAAAAATTGGACGTCGTGGTTTTCGACATTCAAGATGTGGGGGTGCGCTTCTACACCTACGAGACAACTCTTGGATATTTTTTGGAAGCCGCGGGCAAAGCAGGTGTCCGCATTGTTGTGCTCGACCGTCCGAATCCCATTACTGGCTCCTTTGTACAGGGGCCAGTTTCTGACGAAGGCAAAGAGAGTTTCACCAACTACTGGCGGGTTCCGGTACGCCATGGCATGACCATGGGTGAATTGGCCCAAATGTTCAACGCAGAGCGTCACCTGAATGCGAAGTTGGAAGTGGTTTCCATGGACGGATGGCTTCGTGGCGATTGGTTTGATTCCACCGGACTCGAGTGGATCAACCCATCGCCGAACCTGCGCAGCCTAACTGCCGCAACCCTGTATCCAGGAGTCGGGATGGTAGAAGGCACAAATGTTTCAGTGGGGCGAGGCACGGATACGCCGTTTCAAGTCTTAGGCGCGCCATGGATTAAAGGGAAAGAATTGGCGCAATATCTCAACGCGCGCGGAATTTCCGGCGTGAGATTTGTGCCGACCTCATTTACCCCGACCGCCAGCGTTTATGCAGGGCAAAAGTGTGAGGGAGTCAATTTCGTATTGCTTGAACGCAACGTTCTGGACGCGCCAGAATTAGGAATTGAGATCGCATCCGCCCTCAAAAAACTGTATCCGGAAAGCTTCAAGCTTGAGCGCATGAATGAATTGCTCGTGAACCAGGATGTATACAAGGCACTGCTGGACGACCGGGACCCACGACGCATCGCGCAGGATTGGCAGGAAGAATTGGAAAAATTCGACAAGATGCGAGAAAAATACCTTATCTACAAGTAGCGATTCATGATCTGCAAATCTCTACGCTGCACTGAGGACAGTAGGTTTTTCGTCTGGCGCTCCGTAGAATGTGGAGCGGATTGGATCCCAGGAGTTGATGCATGAGCGCGGCGAACTCTAGACCACCGGCAAATCCGTTTTACCGA
>Ga0105247_10003108_pt1 | contig 10976 bp, 9 predicted proteins | sample KBSS24metaG_FD_81519 | JGI IMG/M metagenome (GOLD analysis project Ga0105247, IMG submission 81519) | Switchgrass rhizosphere microbial communities from Kellogg Biological Station, Michigan, USA - KBS S2-4 metaG | ecosystem: Host-associated > Plants > Roots > Rhizosphere > Soil | place...
CCCCGGGCTGGAGCGTGGCCGGCGATGGGCTCGAATTGACGAACGCCTTCGCCACGTCGCGCTGGCCGGGCCCGGCGCGAGTGATGATCAATGCGGTCGACGGTTGGCGCAAATGGGCGCTGTTCACTCTGCCCGAGGGCGGCGAATGGAGCAGCGGAACGATTGGCCTGCTCGGCGACGCGACCCACGCCATGCTGCCGTTTGCCGCGCAAGGCGCCGGAATGGCGATCGAGGACGCCGCGGTGCTGGCCAAGTGCCTGAGCGAGGATCGTGCCGACACTCCCGCGACCGTGGCGGCGGCGCTGAAGCGTTATGGGCGGCTCCGCCGGAACCGGGTGGCGCGGGTACAGCGCACCGCACGCAACTCGGGGCGGATCTACCATCTCACCGGCCCCGCCGCGCTGGCGCGCGACCTCACGATCAAGGCCCTCGGCCCTCAGCGGATGCTGGCGCGACAGGACTGGATCTACGACTGGCGGGCGTGACGTGCCCCGCGCGAGGTTTCGCGAGAGACCAATACGAGAGATCAGTAAACGTCGGCGCCTGAGCGCGGCTTCGCGCCCTTCTTGACGGGGCCGGCCGGCGCGGCCATCTTGGCCGGTGCGGGTGCGACCATCTTGGCGGGGGCCGGCGGGGTTTCGCGGCACTTGTTGCGCTGCCAGGCTTCCTCGGCAAAGCGCGACTGGCCGCGAACGGCGACGTAGTCGTTGCGGTAGGCCATTTCCGCGACGACCGGGCCGGCAAACCCGGTCTCGGCCTTTGTCATCAGGCCCTGCAGCTCGGCGCTGCGAATCGCGAGGGCCTTGCGTGCTTTCTCGAGCTGCGGACAATCGTACAGATCGTATTGTGCGGGATCGGCGAAAGCCGTGCTCATGCCGTCGCTCATCTGGGCACAGCCGGACAGCGCAAGACCAAGCAGCAGCAGCGCGCCGAGGCTGACGGTTCGCATGGACGTGCAGTGGCTGATACGATCGGTCATTCGGCCTGGCTAACCCCTTGAGATCGACATTGCCTAGAACATGATCCGGCGCCCAGGGAAGCACTTTTTCATGTTCAAACAATCAAGTAGCGCGCGAATGTGACTGGACTCTAAAGCAGGCCGAGATGTCCGCATTGAGGCTTTGCCCACCTCACCCTGCTTCGCAGGCAGATCGGGCGACGGGCTTGTTCCAGCTGTCCGGTAAACCGGCTAAGCAACTGATCCGGCGGTCAAAGCGGGCGTGGCGGAACCGGTAGCGACCATTGGATTCAGGTCGGCGCCGCCAAGTCGAAGACCGGGACGCGCCTCCCCTTCGTTCTGAACAGATCTTCCAGATCTTGAATGGCGCGGGGTGCCGGCGGCGCCTCGAGCGCCTTCTCCGCCGCCGCGCCGTTGGGGAGCGCCATAGCCGCGGTCATCAACACGGTCTCCCCGGCGCGAATCGTGCCGCGAAGCTGCGGCAACAGAGTCTTGGCGTAGATCAGGCTGGAGTTGGCAATGGGGCTGATCGCACGGCCCTCGCGGCCAGCTTGGGAGGACAAGTCAAGGATGACGCTGATGTCGCCACGACCGCGCCAGAGCGCGCGCCCCTGACCGGCTTCGCTCACATCCGCATTGAAGTCGGCGCGCTCGATCGCAAAACCGCCTTCGGCGGTTTGCAGCGAGCGCTGAGTCGAAATGCGATGCACGCGGATGTGCCAGGGCGCGGCAGGAACCAGCCAAGTCTCCACCACGACATCGGGAAACGGGCGCCATCGTGAGTACAGACAGTCGTCGGCGATCAGCGCCTCCTCCAGGTTCTCGCGGGCCCGAAAGTGCACCCCGTCGTCGGAGAATCCGATCATGCCGTCGAAGCCTGCCGCGGCAAAATGCCGATCGTTCGCCTCGATCGCGAAACCATAGCGCGTCGAATAGGCGAACTTGGCATATTTCTCGCTCGCGCCACGCATGTTGTCGTGCTGCTGGCCGGAGGAAAGCACCACGACGTTGCCTGCCGTGTGCATTGCCACCATGCCGGCTTCAGCGAGCGGAATGGCGTCGCGAAACGCCGGCGGCTCAGCTTCCTGCGCCGTCCAGAATGGATGATCGTCAGCGAGCGCCAGGGGCAGGAAGAATTTCAGCGCCCAATACGGCGAGCCCAGCGAGTTGTAGCTCTCGCTCATCAACAGATTGGGATAGCCATAACCGACGGACAGCACGCCGTCGCGATCCGCGATCGGCCTGCCCGCCCACCAGCGGATATGGCGCATGTAATAGCCCTTGATCTCGTCCCAGGGCAGCGCTTCGACACCGGCAAAGGCCAGTGCCCCCCAAAAGCCTCCCGCAGCGAAGCGGTAAGTCAGGCTGCGGCCGAACGCCAGGGCCGCTCCATCCGGACCGAACCAGTGGCGGATATCACCGGCGAACAGGCGTGATCGTTCTCGATAGGCCATCGCCCGCCGGTCATCCGCAGGACTGAGGGCGGCATAGATCAAGGCATAGAAGTGCATCGCGAACGGGATGTAATGGTCCGCCCGGCGCACCGGCCCATCGCGGTACCAGGCCTCGACCATGCGAAAGGCTTCCAGTTCTGCGAGATACTGCTCGGTCTTTGCGGCATCAAAGGCGACGCCGACGCGCGAAAGGCCGAGGTCGATCAGGACGCGAAAGAATTTCCAATTGTTGTCCACGAACTCCTTCTCCCGCGCCGCGAGGAGATAGGCCGCGACCTTCGCCCTCGCATCGCGATCGAGCGGATCCCAGATCTGCCCAGGGATCATCGCAAGCGCGAAGCCGATCGCGGCAAGTTCGACCTGCCGCTGATCGCGATCGCCGACGTCGCCCCAATATTCCGGATGGCGAGGGTCCGTTCCATTGGCGAGTCCGCGCCGATAGAGATCCCAATGCGGAAAATCGTAGCCGCCGGCGGCCAGCGGGACGATACCCCAGAGCGGCCGTGCGAAGCCTTCGAGGTCCGCGGCCGCGCGGTCAAAATGCGCCGCAGTCGCCCCCAGCCTCACGCGGGCGCCGCCTTCGGAAAAGTACGGCAGCAGCGGTGCAAACAACGCCATGACAGCCCGCGCGAGATCGTCGCGCGAGACGAGCGCTTTGCCGTGAAGCGGATTGGCGCACACCGGATCGTAGATCATCGTTGGTACCTGATCATGCAGCGAGCCAGCCGCACAGCGCCTCTGGCTCATCTCGGCTTCGCCGCAGGCGCCCTGCGGGACGCGGCGTCTGCGGCGTCATTTGATCGCCTTGACGCCCTCGGTCATCTCCCTGAGACCGTCGTCGATCGACATGTTATCGGTCATGATGGAGTCATGCGCACGATTGAGCACGACTTCGATCCGAGCGGCGCTCGGAGTGACCGCCATCTCGAGGAAGGATCGTCCGGCCTGCAGCGCGTCCTTGCTCGCGGCGTCCTGTGGGAAGCCCGGCAGGCCCGCGATCTTGGCGACGACCTCCGGGGTTCGAACGGTCGGGATCGTGCCCGTGGACGCGATGATCGCAGCGCCCTCGGCACCGGTTACGAACTTGATGAAGTCGCGAACGGCATCCTTGCGGGCCGAATTGGTGTTGACCGCGAGAGCCGAAATCTGCGCAGCGGTGGTGCCCGCGGCGACGCCGTCCGGGTGCGGAAACTTCACGATGCCCCAATTCTTGCTCTTCGACTCGCCGGATTTCACCTTCGCGATTTGGGTGCCGATGAACCACGTGCCCATCGGAAGCATGCCGATCGTGTCATTGAAGAACAGCGCCGAATAATGCGTGTTGGAGATCTTCAGCGACGCATAGGAAGGAACGACGCCCTCTTTCTGAAGCGCGAGCGCCCGCTCGTACCATGGCTTCAGGAAGGTGTAATCGGGGCCTGCAAGCGTGTGCTGGCCGTCGAGAATCCCCGGAAGCTCCACCGTCGAGCGCCATGTATGGAACAGCGCCCCGTAGGTCTTGCTGGCGCCCATGCCGCCGGTGAGCTTGCGCGCGGTCGCATCGAACTGCGCATAGGTCATGTCGTTGGTCGGATAGGGAACGCCTGCCTTGTCGAAGATGTCCTTGTTGTAATAGACGACCCAGAAATCCGAGCGGAAAGGCAAGGCATAGATCTTGCCGTTGATCTTCAGCTCGTCCGTCAGGCTGCCGAAGTCGGCCGCATCGATCTTCTCTTTCGCCATGAAGCCCGAAAGGTCCTCGATCGTTCCGGCGCGGACAAGATTTGCGTAATTGGGAACATCCTTCACCGTGACGATGTCGATGTCCTTCGATCCGCCCGCAAGCTGCGTCGCGATCATCTGCTGGTAGTCCTGCGAGCCGAGATCGACCGCCTCGAATTTGACGTTGGGATGCTTGGCCTGGTAGGCCTCGATCAGCGGCTTGTAATAGGCGACCTTGTCCCAGTCCCAGAGCGCCCACTTCAATGTGACCACGTCGCCTGATTGCGCGAGGACCGCTCCCGCGGCCATCACCGCCACGGCGGCAACCAGCCAACCGATGATCGTTCCAATCAAACCCAAACGCATTGCAAGCTCCCTGTCTGCAGTTGTCATCGGTCGTTCCGTATGCCGGCCAAGTGGGCCTCATGCCCCACGGTTGGGGCAGCCGGCCCGCTCATGACATGCTTCGCAGCTCGATGAACGCCGAAAACGATGGCGAACATTCCAAGCGAGAAGAGCATGGTCACGGGCATGAATACCGACACCGGATAGAAAAGGATGTGCACGAGCCACAGGCCGGCGACAAAGCCGAGCGCACCGATCGCCGGTAACGGGCGGGCAAGGCTCGCAAGCGCCGCGAGGCGAACGAGCTGCAACGATGGCAGGTCACCCATCACCATCAGAACCAGATAATGGCAGGCGAAGATGCCGATGAACACGGTCGTCGCCAGACTGATGCCGACCGGCGCCGCGAACACCAGGCTCTCCTTCGCAAGCAGCGCGTAGCAATGGATCGCATAGCTGCCGAACGCGACGGCACCGCCGAGCACCAGGCTGGCGATCGTCGCCGTGCCAAAATGCCTGCGAAACGCGGCGCCGAAGTCACGCGCGACATAGGTATTTCGATCTTCGACGAAGGCGAGACTGACGCTTGCCATCGCCGCGACCGATGCCGGGATGGTGACGAGGGGCAGCGAGGCGAGGATGAACAGCAGATTCAGCTTCACCATCTCCCACCACTCACGACGGAGGATTTCGGCAAACAGCGCGATGCCGTGCTTCTTCGGCGCATCCTTGGGAACCCCCGGTCCCTCCTTCGTCCAACTGTCTCGCAGCCACTGCATGATCTTCCTCCGGCGACGCACCTCAAAAGAGGATCGAGCGTTGCGTATCCTTGTCGAACAGCTGGACGTTGCTCATGTCGGCGGTCAGCCTGACTTCCTGGCCAACCGCCGGCTTGAACCGCGGAGACACCCGGGCGATCAGGTTGCGGCCGCCGGCCGTGAGGTTGAGATGGATCTCGGACCCCATGGGCTCCACGAGATCGACCGTCGCCGTGAACGGCGCGAGATGCCGCTCGGGAATATCGCCCGGCGGCAATTCGTGCAGGCTTTCCGGGCGGAGCCCGAGCATGACTTCCCGACCCGTATAGGGCGCGATGCGCGCCTCGTCGTGGTGCGACGGCAGCGGCAGCTCCCGTCCGTCGAACACGGCCACGAAACCTTCGTTGCGACGCGCGATCACCGAGGGCAGCACATTCATCTGCGGCGCGCCGATGAAGCCGGCGACGAACAGGTTGACCGGCCGGTCATAGAGGTTCTGCGGCGTATCCACCTGCTGAATATGCCCGTCCTTCATGACGACGATCCGGTCGGCCATCGTCATCGCTTCGACCTGATCGTGTGTCACATAGACGAAGGTGGCGTCGAGCCTCCGGTGAAGCTTGCTGATTTCCGATCTCATGGTGCCGCGCAGCTTGGCGTCGAGATTGGACAAGGGCTCATCAAGCAGGAATACCGCCGGGTTACGGACCATGGCACGTCCGAGTGCCACGCGCTGGCGCTGGCCGCCGGACAGCGCCTTGGGCTTGCGGTTGAGAAGATGGGTGATGTCGAGAATATCGGCGGCCGCCCTGACCTGCGCGTCGATGTGGTCGCGCCGCGCCTTGCGCAGTTCGAGCCCGAAGGCCATGTTCTTGTAGACCGTCATGTGCGGATAAAGCGCGTAGTTCTGGAACACCATCGCGATGTCCCGATCCTTCGAGGGCATGTCGTTGACGACGTCGCTGCCGATCCGCAGCTCGCCGCCGGAAATTTCCTCCAATCCGGCGATCATTCGCAAGGTCGTGGACTTGCCGCAGCCGGACGGCCCTACCAGGATGATGAATTCCTTGTCGGCGATCTCGAGATCAATGTCATGGACGACGGTGAGCGTCCCGTAGGTCTTGTTCAGTTTGCTGAGCGAAATGCTGGCCATCGATTGATCCCGCCGTCACCAATAGGAAGACCAGTTGCGGCCAAGGCGCGTCAGCGCCTCCATGAAATAATAGTCGCCCCAGGCAACGCATTCATCGACACCCTCGCCGCGGCAGGTGTTATAGGGCGATTTCTTGGAATAAGTCCCGTGCAGCAGCAGCCCGTTGGAGTGGCGCGGATCCTTCACGGCGTAATCGTCGGCCAGGCTCTTGACCATGCGGCGGGCGAGATCGCGATAGCGGGCCGCGGCCGGTGCGTCGACCAGTTCGGCCATTTCGAGCAGGCCACAGGCCGCGATCGAGGCCGAGGAACTGTCGCGCGGTTCGCCGTCGGCTTCGCTAAAGATGAGGTCCCAGCAGGGGACCAGATCGACTGGCAGCCGGGCGAGATAGAAATTGAGCAGGCGATCGAAAGTCCGCCGATATTCGTCAAGCCGCTCGTAGCGATAACAAACGGCCATGCCGGCGATGCCCCAGGCCTGCCCGCGCGCCCAGGCGCTGTCGTCCCGGTATCCCTGTTTGGTGGCGCCGCGCACCGGCGCGCCGGTCGTCGGATCCATATAGAAGGTGTGATAGGTCGAGTCGTCCGGCCGGATCGAGTTCGCAAGCGTCGTGCGCGCATGGGCGAGTGCGATGTCGCGATATTTCGGGTCATCGGTTTCCCGGCTCGCCCAATAGAGCAGCGGCAGATTCAGCAGACCGTCGATGATGTACCTGTATTCATCCGCGAGACCTTTTCGGCCCCACGCCTGGATGAATTCCCCGACCGGCTGAAAGCGTTCGATGAGCTGATCGGCGGCGAGCAACGCAGCCTTGCGGCCGTCCCCATCGCCGACCAGCTTCCAGGCCGCGATGCAGGATGGAGAATAGAGAAAGCCCATGTCGTGGTGGTCGGTCGCGATCCGGTTCTCGATCCGGTGCAGGAAACTCTGCACCTGGATCTGAGCGGCGTAGCGGAAGGTCTTCTCGCCGGTGTGTTCGAAGGCGAGCCAGATCTCGCCCGGCCAGAAGCCCGCGGTCCATTGGTCATTGGCAACGGCGGCATAGACGTTGCCGACGCTGGAATGGTTCTGCGCGGCATAGGTGAATTGCGGCAGGTTTCGTCGCACCTGCGCGACCGCGATATCGAGCGCCGCCGTGACTTCGGCTTCGGTCATCGGCGCAGGCGCGACTGGAGACGGATCGTTCACGGCATCATCCCTTGAGACCCGAGGACGCCACGCCCTCCACGAAGAAGCGCTGCAACGCCAGGAAAACGACGAGCACCGGGACCAGCGCGACGACCGATGCGGCCATGATCAGGCCGTACTCCGCCGAATATTGCGAGATGAACATACGCAGCCCGATCTGGATCGTCTTCAGCTCCGTCTTGGTCAGATAGATCATCGGCCCGAGAAAGTCGTTCCAGGTCGTGACGAAGGTGAAGATCACGAGCGTCGACAGTGCCGGCTTCGACAGCGGCAGCATGATGCGCGCCCAGATCTGATATTCGTTCATGCCGTCGATGCGCGCCGCCTCGCAGAGCTCGGTCGGGATCGACATGTAGAACTGCCGCATCAGGAAGACGCCGAAGGCGGTGAAGGCTTGAAGACAAATCAGCGCCAGATGCGTGTTGTTGAGACCGAATTCCCGCATCAGCAGGAACTGCGGCACCATGTAGACCTGCCACGGCATGGCGATCGTGGCGATGTAGCCGAGGAACAGCGTGTTCTTGTAGGGGAAATGCAGCTTGGCGAAGGCGTAGGCCGCGAAGCTCGAGGTCAGCAGCTGCAGTGCCGTGACGATCAGCGTCAGCTTCGAGGTGTTGTAGATGAAGATCGCCAGCGGAATCCTGGTCCAGATGTCGACATAGTTCTGCCAGCGCGGCTCCGACGGGATCCATTGGATCGGGAAGACGAAGACGTCCCGGCTCAGCTTCAGCGACGCCGACAGCATCCAGGCGAACGGCAGGAGCATGACCAGCGTCACGCCGATGATCATTCCATAAAGGATGATCACCGAGAGGCTGAACCGACGTCGGCCCATGCGCACGGACTCAATCCTCCCTCTGCTGGCGGAACTGGAGGATCGTCACGACCAGGACCAGGAGGAACAGGACCAGCGCGATCATGCTGGAATAGCCGAGATCCCAGGAGATGAACGCCTCGTTGTAGATATGATAGACCAGCACCAGCGTCGACGTGCCCGGACCGCCTTGTGTGATCATGTAGATCTGATCGAACACCTTGAAGGATTGGATCGTCAGCATCACCGTGACGAAGAATGTCGTCGGCGCAAGCTGCGGCACGGTGACGTGGATGAACTTCTGCCAGGCATTCGCACCGTCAAGACCCGCCGCCTCGTAGAGCTCCGAATTGATTCCCTGCAGTCCGGCGAGATAGATGACCATGTAATAGCCCATGCTCTTCCACACACCGAACAGAACGACCGTGACCATCGCCCAATGGCGATCCGCGGCCCAGCCGGGCATCCTGCTCGGATCGAGCCCCAACGCATAGAGAAGCATGTTCACCGGCCCCATTTCGGGGTTGAACATCATGTTCCAGACCACGGCGACCGCGACCAGTGAAGCGACGTAAGGGAAGAACATCGCGGTCCGAAAGAAATTTCGGCCGGCGATCCTGTTGTTGAGGAGCACGGCGAGAGCAAGTGCGCAGGCGAGCGTCGCCGGGACCGACACCGCCGTATAGATGATCGTGTTCCAGAAGGCAGTGATGAAGGCCTTGTCCGCGAACAGGCGCCAGAAATTGTCCAGCCCGGCAAACGTCACCGCGTTGGAGCCGTCCCAATGCATGAAGGCCAACGCGAAGGCAAAGAACACCGGACCGAGCGTGAAGACCGCGAAGCCCGCGAAGTTCGGCACGATGAAGGAATAGGCGACCAGGGCTTCCCGCAGTTTCCGCTGCCGACGTGTCAGGACCTTCAGCCGACGCCGAGGCGCCGCAACCTTGGATGCGTCACCTGCGGCCGCGACCGCATGTGATGTGGACATGCTTCTCCTCCGCGGGACCGGTTGATTCCGATCGTCTGTCGGAGAGCGCTCAGCTCCCCTTCGCGACACATATCACTCCGCGACGACTGGTCAAACAAATTCTCAATTTGTCATATGAATTCGGTGGCCGCTTCGGCGCACGTATGATAGGTCGGCAATTGCCGTGGAACGGATCATGTTTGCCGCGCTTGCCAGATATCTGCCGGAACGGCCGCGTTATTCGCGGCCCGGCGCGCCGCTTGCGGGACGCCGAGAGGCGGGATGGGTCCCGGAAGCCGGAGGGTTCCGGGACATCACGAGGGCAACGACGCGTCGGCGACCTTGGCCCATCGATCTCGGCATTGGCGCGCGAGGCGCTCCGCGGCGACCGGGCGCAACTGGCAGGCGGATTCGCCGGTTGGCGCGGGCTGCAACCCTTCGTTCATGGAAGCCGGAAGCCGCCGCTATTCTACGGAGTGAGAATGGAACTGACGTTGAAGATCGCGGACGCCGGGGGCGACATTCTGGCGAGCGCAACGGGGCAAGGCGAAGTCACACTGGTCCATCGCAAGCCCTATCGGGACGGCGACAGCATCCTCATCGAGAGCTCGAAGCTCGGCCACATCACCGTCTCCCTTGACGACGCCGTCGCGCCGGCGATGGCCTATTTGAGGGAGCCGTCGCATCGGTTCACGGTGCCGTTCGGCGAAAGACACCGCGCCTATTCGCCGAAGGCGTTTGGCGGAGACCTGCACCGGATCCATGTGGGCGCCGCACACGCCGATCAGATCACCGCGCGGCGCAATCTGGCGCTCAACCCGTGGGACGATCATACCAACAGGGCTCTGTTTCCACATGCCAGCGCCAACGTGGAAACGCGCGGCGAGGCCGTCTTTGCCGCGCGCAACGCGATCGATGGGGAAAAGGCCAACGACAATCACGGGTTCTGGCCCTACACGAGCTGGGGCATCAACCGCGATCCGCAGGCGCGTCTCAGAATCGATTTCGGCCGTGCCGTGCGGGTGGATGAAATCCTGCTCTATCTGAGGGCTGATTTTCCGCACGATTCCTGGTGGGAGAAAGCCAGCGTCACATTCGCGGATGGCGAGACGCTCCGCCTTTCCCTGCAGAAATCCGCGAAGGCCCAGTGTTTCAAGCTATCGCCGCGGACCGTCGAATGGATCCAACTGCACGACCTGATCAAGGCCGATGATCCCTCGCCGTTTCCCGCACTCACGCAGATCGAGGTGTGGGGACGAGACCTCGGCTAGGTCGCATCGACGGCAATCGCCCGGTCACGACCGCGGCGAGCGGAGATCGCGCAAGAGGTTGCGATAACGCATTTGGCTGCCACGCAGATGATCGCGCATGGCGTTTCGCGCGGCTTCTTCGTTCGCATCCGAGATCGCCATCACGACCGCCTCGTGCTCCTTGTGGATCTTGCGCCGATACGCGTCCTGTTCCGCCTTATCCGTCTCCGGTACGAGACCCGACTGCGGAATGACGACCGCGCCATGCGCTTCGAGCGACCGGCGGAACAGCGGATTGTTGGTGGCATCGGCAATCGTCAAATGGAAATGCATGTCGGCGCCACGAATGGATTGACCGTTTTCGATGCGCGCAAGGAGCTGCCAATGA
>Ga0105247_10003113_pt1 | contig 10962 bp, 7 predicted proteins | sample KBSS24metaG_FD_81519 | JGI IMG/M metagenome (GOLD analysis project Ga0105247, IMG submission 81519) | Switchgrass rhizosphere microbial communities from Kellogg Biological Station, Michigan, USA - KBS S2-4 metaG | ecosystem: Host-associated > Plants > Roots > Rhizosphere > Soil | place...
CGATGCAGACCGGCCCGCCGCTCGTCCAGCTCCTCGTCAACATGGAGGTGATCCGCGCGACGCCGGTGGGCGCCAAGATGGGGCCGCTCGTGTCGGCGATCCCGCAGTGGGACGACTTCATCTCCGGGACGCGCGTCGACCCGCTGCGCGACACCGACTGGGTGATGATCTACGGCCCCTCGCTGATCAACACCGAGCGCGACGCCATCCTCGTCCACTACTCGACCAGCGATCGGATCGTCGACGAGGCGTGCGCCGTGGTGGCGAAGAAGTACGACCGCGGCGGCGCGTTCGATCTCGGCGTCCCGGGGGCGAAGGCGTGGCTCGGGCACGCCGACCGGGCGCGGCGGATCTTCCTCCGCGCGCAGCCGCACCTGCTCGTCGTCGTCCCCGAAGACTACGCGAAGACCGCGGCGCGCACGCTGGTCGGCGGCAAGACGCCGTCCCACGTCCGCCCCGGCGAGGCGATGCGCCTGACGCTCAAGAACCCGCACCGCCCGATGCCGTTCATCCCCGAGACGGTGAGCGAGCTGCGCCTGTGGATCGTCCCGCGCGCGGCCGACGGCGGCGCGGACGTGTTCGCCGAAGGGGACACGCCCGACGCGGCGAAGGCCTCCGCCGCGGCCGACGACCTCCGGAAGGTCGTGCGGCAGCAGAACTCGATCGGCGTCCGCATCGTGACGCAGGGGCTCCTGAACAACGTCGACATCCAGGGCGACGGATCGATCGTCCGCTTGAAGCTCTCCGCGTCGCGCGAGCAGCTCGAGGCGATCCTCGGCGTCGTCTCGGCGCAGCTCGGCGTCACGCTCCCCGCCTCGTCGCCCAGCGGAGCGCCGCCGAGGCCGCGCTGACCGCGGCGGAGGCCGGAGCGCCGGCGACTCCTGGTCCAAAGGCGACCGCTCGGGCAGGATGCGTCCATGAAACGACTCCGCCGCCTGGTCGCGCTCGCCGCCCTCGTCACGTCGCTGGCGCCCCTCGCCGCGTGCGGCGACTCGGCCCCGGCGCGCGCGCCCGACGCCGTGGCGACGCTCGACGCGAAGCTCCGCGGCTCGTGGCGCCTCGTCGAGTACCACCCCGAGGTGCCGCTCGAGCCGAACCTCCAGGCGCTCGTCGACGTGCAGATGCGCTCGATGGTGATCCGCTTCGACGGCGGGCACGTGATCGCCGAGTCGCCCGGCTTTCACTGGGACCGCCCGTACGTGCTCAGCGACGTGGCCGACCCGATGTTCAAGATCACGACCACCGGCGGCGACACGTACACGACCAGCGGGCAGCTCGACGTCGACGGCCGCCGGATCTTCTTCCACGGCGAGTCGGAGCCGTGGCGCGGCACCGGGACGCTCCAGCGCCAGTAGCCGCCCCGCGAAACGCGTGACGCGACCGCGCCTCCCGGAGTAGAGGAGAGGCGATGCGAATGCTCTCTCGGATCGTCCACGTCGCCCCGTCGCTGGCGTCGATCGCGCTGGCTTCGCTGGTCGCCTTCGGGGCCGCCGGCTGCTCGAAGAAGGTCGACGAGCCGTCCGCCGACTTCAAGCCGGCGGAGGGGAAGCCGCCGCCGCCGCCGCCCACGAAGCTCGAGATCACCGACGACGTCGTCGGCAAGGGGCGCGAGGCGAAGAGCGGCGACTCGGTGAAGGTGCACTACACGGGCACGCTCCTCGACGGCACCAAGTTCGACAGCTCGCGCGACCGCGGCACCCCGTTCGACTTCCAGCTCGGGCAGGGGAAGGTCATCAAAGGGTGGGACGAGGGCGTCGTCGGCATGAAGGTCGGCGGCAAGCGCACGCTCCTCATCCCGTCGGAGAAGGCGTACGGCGAGAGCGGCAGCCCCCCGAAGATCCCGCCGAACTCGGCGCTCAAGTTCGAGATCGAGCTCATCGACGTGAAATAGCTCGGGGACGTGGGCGCGGCGGGGGGGGGCGACGCGCTGCGTTGGCCTGGGAGCGCGCTTCAATGATTTCGAGGGTTTCTATGTCCGAAACCCCGTACGACGTACCCGCGGGTACGGACGACGGCCCTGAAGGGACGGACGACGGCCCTGAAGGGACGGATGACGGCCCTGAAGGGACGGATGACGGCCCCGAAGGGGCGGATGACGGCCCCGAAGGGGCGGACGACGGCCCCGAAGGGGCGGACGACGGCCCCGAAGGGGCGGACGACGGCCCCGAAGGGGCGGACGACGGCTCCACACGGCGACGATGGCCGAAAAGGGCCGGACGACGCCCATCGCAGGCTGAGACGCGGGAGGGTGCCGGCATCGGCGAACTGCCACGCCGGATAGAAGGAGCCCTCGTTGCGGCAGCTCGACGGCGAGGAGCCGTCCGGCCCTCCGGCGCTCGTCGACGGCTTGGCGCGAGATCCCGAGGAGCTTCCCGACCTCGTTACCGGTGAGCGCCCCGCCTACGCGCTCGCCGCAGCGCGCAGGCGTTGCTCGATGGTGCGGGCCGCGGCATCGACGGACTCGCGCGAGCCGGGGCCGACGCGGAGATCGCCGGCGGCGGAGCGGAGCCAGAGCTCGGCGGCGCCGCCGAAGATGCCGAACGCGGGGCGGCGATCGACGCGCGCGATCTCGGACCAGATCCGCGTGACGCCGGCGAAGGTGACGCCGTTCGCGTCGACCACCGCGTCGAGCGGGAGCGAGTTCGCGACGCCGAACGCGGAGACGCCGAGCCCCGCGAGGAGCGACGTGGAGGCCGACAAGAAGAGCCAGCTCACGCGCCGGTGCGTCATCTCGAAGTAGACGCCGACCGCGAAGACGAAGACCGCGAAGACGTGCATCGCGATCGTCCACACGGTGAACACGCCGCCCGATCCCATCCCGAAGAGCGAGCGCGACGCGGGGGGCACGTGCGCGAGCCCGGGGCGGACGACGCCGTGGCGGAGCGCGCGGCGGAGGAACACGACGAACAGCGACGCGAGGACGAAGTTCAGCGCCGGGGCGAGCACCTGCATCCCGTGGATCGACAGGAACGTGTCGAACGCGCCGTGCATGAGCGCCGCCCACGCGAGGAAGAGGAGCAGGCTGGTCCGCTTGCGGACGAGCTTTTGCCCCATCGCGTACCCCCAGATCGCGGCGAAGAACATGTGCGCCGGGACGCTCGTGAACGTGCGCATCACGATGAGCGGCGGCGTGAGCCGGCCGAGCGCGAAGTACTTGATGTTCTCCACCGCGGCGAAGCCGAGCGCCGACGCGACGCCGTAGACGATGCCGTCGACCGGCTCGTCGAACTCGCGGCGGTGGCGCGCGAGCGACCACGCGCCGAGGAGCTTCGACCCCTCCTCGCTCAGCCCCACGACCAGCGTGAACACCAGGATCGCGAGCGGGAAGGCGACCGGCTGCCCGCCGAACGTGACGAGGCTCGGGTTCAAGTACGGCGACGCGGTCATGAACGCGTACTCGGCGAAGCCGGCGGGGACGACGCTCAACCCGCCCAGCGCGAACGTCGCGAGGACGAGCCACATCGGCTCCGGCTCGCCGCGATCGAACCGGCGGACGAAGAAGAGCCACGCGAACGACAGGAGCATCGGGAGCACGAGGCCGACGATCGCCATCGGCCAGTCGTCGGATCGCGCCGTCTTCGCCAGGCGCTGGAGCTTCGGGAGCGGCGGCGTCCCGAGGAGCGACGACACGCGCTCGGCGCGCGCGTACGAGTAGATGTCGTCGCCGAAGTCGACGGTGAGCGGCGCGAGATCGGCGGCGGCGATCGCGCGGACCGCGAGCACCGCGCGCCCGCGCACGACGGCGATCGTCCCGCGCTCCGCCGAAGGCGCGGCGAGGCGCGCCGTGGCGTCGGCGAGCGCGGCGGGCTTCAGCGCGATCGTCACCGCGTGCCCCCGGCGGACGATCGCCGTCTTCTCGACGCCGTCCGCCGCGTCGACCACCGGCGGATCGACGACCGCGCGCGTCCGCGCCGTCTTCGCGTCGATCGTCTCGGCGAGGACGCGGTGCCCCGCCTCGACGTGGAGCGAAGCCACGGCGTGTGCGATCGCCGCGGCGGGGCCGACCAGGTAGTTTTCGGTCGATCCGTCGGCGAGTTTGTCGGTCGCCTCGGTCACGCCGGCGCCGGCCGGAGCCGCCACGTGGAACGCGGGATCGACCCGGTAGAACGCGAGCCCGCCGCGCCACGTCAAGAGATCGTCGGCCGCGTCGGCGAGGTCCCCGTCGAGCGTCGCGTGGAGGTGCCCGGGCGTGTCGGTGTCCGCGTCGGCGGTGAGGTGACCCGCGGCGAGGCGCGCCTTCGCCGCCGCCGCGACGTTCGCGACGGGCTTGCCCGCCGGCGCGTCGGTCGTCTGGATCGCGTAGTCGAGCGTCACGTCGTTCGTCCCCGCGAGGTGCGTGCCGTCGCACCCGAGGAGCAGCGCGCCGGCGAGGGCGATCGCGACGACCGCGAACCACAGGAGCGGTCGGGGGAGGGCGACGGGGCGCATGACGGGCGGCGATGGTAGCGAATCGGTTTCGCGCGCGGAGCCCGTTTGCTAAAGGGTGACCATGGTCGAACCCACGCCTCTCTGGGTCGTCAGCGGCGTCGTCGTCGCGGCGCTCGTCGTCTGGGTCGCGTCGGTCCTCCTCCGCCCCGGCCCGCGGTGGGCCGCGCCGGTTCTCGCGAGCGCGCCGGCGGCGGCGGCGAAGGACGCGATCGCGCCGGCGTCGAGCCCGCCCGCGTCCGGCGCGGAGACCGACGGCGAGGCCGCGGAGACCGACGACGAGGCGCCCTCGAGCCGCGCGTAGCTCGCGCCGTTCGCATGCGGGCGCCCTCGCCGGCGGCGCGTCGGGCGAGCGCCGTCAGACCAGCTTCGCGGCGCGGGCGACGCCGCGGAGGACGTAGTCGTGGTACGTCGGGTCGCCCGCGACGTAGACGACCAGGTCGTCGACGAGGCGGCCCGCGCCGTCGACGCCGTGGAGCAGCTCCACCGGGCCGATCGCCGAGAGCTCGTGCAGGTCCGTCGCGCCGCGCGCCGCTTCGCGCGCGCTGGCGAACGCCGCGTCGCCGCCGAACGCCTGGATCGCCCCCTTGTGGCGCTCCGGGTCGAGCGCGTCGAGAGGGGCGAGCTCCCACCCCGCGTCGATCAGGATGGGCGACATCGCCGCCTCGACGCGCTCGTCGAACGGGCGCGCGTCGGGCACGTCGATGCCCATCGCGTCGAGGCGCGCCGCGAGCCGCGCGCGCGACGAAGGCCCCGCGGCGCCCCAGAACGCGTCGAGCACCAGCGCCGCCTCGGCCTCGGTCGAGCGCCGGAGCCAGCCCGCGTCGCGCGGATCCGTCCCCCGCGCGAGCGCCGCGACGGCCCCTTCGGCCCACGCGCGCGCGCCCTCGAGCCCGGCGAGCGGCGCGGCCGCGTCGAGCGCGAACGCGTGCACCAGGATCAGCCGCGACGCCACGTAGCGGTGGCCGCCCAGCGCGCGGATCGCGCGCGCCGCGGCCGCGGCGTCGGCGATGAGGAGCGGGTGCCCGCGGAGGCGGCTCACGTGAGGCCGAAGAAGTCCTGGATGCGCGCCAGGATCCGCTCCTCTTCGCTCTTCTGCCGCCGCTGGCGCGACTCGACGTCGAGCCCGTCGCGCACCGCCATCAGCTCGACGCGGCGCGAGGCGAGGGTGGTCGACATCTCGCGCGCCATCTCCGGCCGCTCCTCGAGGACCTTCTGGAACGCCTCCTTGTCGAGGCGATAGCACTCGACGTCGCTCGTCGCGATCACGTCGGCGGTGCGCGGCTCGCCGGTCATGAGCCCGGCCTCGCCGAAGAAGCTCGGCGCGCGGAGCGACGCGACGGTCTTGTGGATCGACTCGCCGGCGACGCGCGCCTGGATGTCGACCATCCCCGACACGAGGACGTACAGCCAGTGCGCGACCGCGCCCTGCTTCGTGATCGTCTCGCCCGCGGTGAACGGGGCGTACCGCAGGCGATCGGCCAGGATCTCCCGCTCGGCGTCGGTGAGCGGCTTGAACAGGTCGATCGACCCGAGCGCCTTCACCCGCTTCTCGTGGTGGCGGATGCGCCGCCGCTCCTCCTGGGTCTCGTCGTCGGGCGTGAAGAACACCGTCTGCGACGCGCGGGCCAGCGGGATCTCCGCGCGCTTCAGCGCCGCGTAGATCCGGCTCCTGATGACCGAGCTCGTCGGATCGTCCACCGCCAGATCGGTCAGCCAGTAGCGGACGGCGTAGTAGGCGAAGCTGTCGCGCCCGTCCTTCGCGAAGTCGAGGCAGATGCAGTGCGGCTTCGGCTCGGCGGCGACGCGGTCGATGGGCGCCGCGCAGAGCGCGTCGTTCACGATCGCGATCACCTGCTGCGGCGCGTAGCGGAAGTCGACGTTGAAGTAGACCCACATCCGGTGCTGGTACGCGGCCCCCTCGCGCTTCCCCAGGATCGTGATGTTGCTCGCGAGGAGCGACGCGTTCGGCACGACGATCGTGTCCCAGTCGCGCGTCTCGACCACGGTGTGGCGCCAGCGGATCGCCTTCACCTTGCCCGACTTGCCGTTGTCGAGCTGGATCCAGTCGCCGACGTGGATCGACCCGTCGAGCTGGAGCGCCACGCCGCCGAGGATGTTGCCGAGCGTCGCCTGGAGCGACAGCGCGAGCACGCCGCTCACGATCGCGCTCGTCGCGATGACCGACCCGAGGTCCATCCCCGCGCCGTGGATCACGCCGAGCGTCGCCACGATGTACGCGACGCCGACGGCGAGGTCGCTCGTGATCGAGACGAGCGCCACGCCGATCCGCGGGAGCGCCACGTCGAAGAGGACGAGCCCTCCGAGCGACACGATCGTGTACGCCTCGATGAGCGCCGTCACGAAGTGGAGCCGCTCGCCCCAGAGCCCCGCGCCGCCGAGCCGGTGGAAGGCGCGGTCGATCGCGAACGCGGCGAGGTAGAGCGCGTAGAGGATCGCCGTGCGCCGCAGGTCCTTCCGCGACTTCGGGGCGAACCGGTTGATGAGCGCCGCGGCGAGCGTCAGCGCGACGCCCACCGGGACGACGGTCCAGCGGTCTACGAGCGCGTGCCAGAGCGACATGCGCGGCGGATCACCAGAGACGGGTCGAGACGCGCGCGCGCGCTCGCTCGCGTCCGCGGCTCACGCAGACGCCGGCGCGCGCTCGCGAGCGCCCGTCCCTCACGCGAACGCTGCCGCGAGGAGCATCTTCTGCTCGAGCTGGTGGCTCGCCATGCTCCCGGTCGCGGGGCTCGCGCTCTCGGCGCGGGACACGAGCGAGAGCGGCAGCCGGTCGCCGATGTGCTCGCGCAGCCGCGCGTTCACGAAGTACCACGGCCCCATGTTCCGCGGCTCCTCCTGCACCCAGACGAGCGGCGTCCCGTCGGCGTACGGCGCGAGCGCGCGGCCGAGCGAGTCGTTGAGCGGATAGAGCTGCTCGAGCCGCACGACGGCGACGTCGTCCCGTTTCAGCTCGGCGCGCGTCCGCGCGAGGTCGTAGTACACCTTGCCGCTGCACAAGAGGACGCGCTTCACCGCCTTCGGGTCGACCTTCGCGTCCGGGATGACGCGCTGGAAGCTCCCCGTCGCGAGGTCGTCGAGCGTCGACGTCGCGTCCTTGTGGCGCAGCAGCGACTTCGGCGTGAAGACGACGAGCGGCTTGCGCCAGGGGCGCAGGTACTGCCGCCGCATCATGTGGAAGAACTGCGCGGGCGTCGTCGGGTTGCAGACCTGGATGTTGTCCTCGCCGGCGAGCGACAAGAAGCGCTCGATCCGCGCGTGGGAGTGCTCCGGCCCTTGCCCCTCGTAGCCGTGCGGCAGGAGCAGCACGAGCCCGGACAGGCGGCTCCACTTGTCCTCGGCGCTGACGATGAACTGATCGACGATGACCTGCGCGCTGTTCCAGAAGTCGCCGAACTGCGCCTCCCACAGCACGATCCCGTCGGGGCAGTCGAGGCTGTAGCCGTACTCGAAGCCGAGGACGCCGGCCTCGGAGAGCGGGCTGTCGTACGCCTCGAACTTGCCGAACTCGGCGAGCGGCACGTACGCCTCGCCGGTGTGCGTGTCGTAGAGCACCGCGTGGCGGTGGCTGAACGTGCCGCGCCGCGAGTCCTGCCCGCTGAGCCGGATGCGCGCCCCTTCGCGGAGCAGCGTCGCGTACGCGAGCGTCTCGCCCGTCTCCCAGAAGACGACGTTGTCGTTCCGCGCGAGGTCGCGCCGCTTCTTCACGATGTCGAGCGCCTTCGCGTTCGCCTGGAACCCCGCGGGCATCGTCGCGAGCCGATCGAGGTCCGCGAGGAGCGTCGCCTTGTCGACGCCCGTCGGCACCTCGGCCACGACCGCGTCGGGGCCGCCGACGTACGCCGCCCACAGCCCTTCCATCGCGCTCGGGCGCGTGTAGAAGTCGCCGCTGCGCGCCTCTTCGAGGGCGAACTCGAGGCGCTCCTTGCTGGCCTGCACCACCTCGTCGGCCTGCGCCTGGGTGATCTGCCCCGAGCCGACCAGGCGCCGGACGTAGACCTCGCGCACGGTCGGCTTCTTGTCGATCGCCGCGTACATGACCGGCTGCGTGAAGCGCGGCTCGTCGCCCTCGTTGTGGCCGTATTTGCGGTAGCAGTACATGTCGATGACGACGTCTTTTTTGAACCGCTCGCGGAACTCGGTCGCGAGGCGCGTCACCTGGATGACCGCCTCCGGGTCCTCGCCGTTCACGTGGAAGACGGGCACCTTGAGCATCCGGCAGATGTCGGTGCAGTAGCGCGTCGACCGCGAGTCGCTCGGGTTGGTCGTGAAGCCGATCTGGTTGTTCACGACGACGTGGAGCGTGCCCGCGGTCGAGTACCCCTCGAGCCCGGCGAGGTTCAGCGTCTCGGCGACGACGCCCTGGCCCATGAACGCCGCGTCGCCGTGGATGAGGAGCGGCATGACGTTCTGCCGCTTCGCGCGATCTTGCTTGGCGCGCACGCGCCCCTCGACGACCGGGTTCACGAACTCGAGGTGGCTCGGGTTGAACGCGAGCGAGATGTGGACCTTCCCGCCGGACGACGTGACGCGATCGGTGGAGTAGCCGAGGTGGTACTTCACGTCGCCCGCGCCGAGGAAGCGCTCGGGCTGCTTGTCGTCGAACGCCGCGAAGATCTCGCGCGCGTTCTTCCCCATGATGTTCGCGAGCACGTTGAGCCGGCCGCGGTGGGCCATGCCGATGACGATCTCGCCGACGCTGTGCGCCCCCGCCTCGTCGATGAGCAGGTCGAGGAGCGCGATCATGCTCTCGGCGCCCTCGACGCTGAAGCGCTTCGCGCCGATGTAGTTCTTCTTGATGAACTCCTCGAAGACCTCGGCCTCGGTCAGCTTCGTGAGGATCCGGATCACCTGGCTGCGGTCGAGCGACGCGCGGTTCCGCGTCGACTCCATCCGCTCCTGGAGCCAGGTGCGCATCTCCGGCTCTTCGATCTGCGTGAACTCGACGCCGATCGACGAGCAGTACGTCTCGCTCAGGTGCGCGATGATCTGGCGGAGCGTCGCGCGCTCGGGGAGCCCGGCGATCCCGAGCGTCGGGAACGGCGCGTCGAGGTCCTGCGCCGAGAGGCCGAAGTTCGCGAGGTCGAGCTCCGGCGCGACGCCCTGCGGCTTCCCGAGCGGGTCGAGGTGGGCGAAGAGGTGGCCGCGGACCCGGTACGCGTTGAGGAGCTGGTAGACGCGGCCCTGGATCGCCGCCGCGGCGAGCACCTGCTCGTTCCGGGTCGCCGCCGCGGCGCCGTTCGCCCCGTGGCCGTTCATGTCCCGCGGCGGCGGCGCGGTGCGCGGCGGCACCAGCGCGGCCGGCGGGAGGTTCGGCGTCATCGCCGGCGTGATCGTCGGCGCGCCGCTCGCCGCGCCGCTCGCCGGCGTCGCGCCCGTCCACGCCGCGGCGGCGCTGCCGTTCGTCCCGTGGGTGGAGACCGCCGGCGCCCCGGGCGCGCTCGAGCCGCGGGCAGAGGCGAAGAAGTTGCGCCAGTACTCGGAGACCGACTGCGGGCTCTGCTGATACTGCGCGTGCAGGTCTTCGACGAAGCCTGCGTTGATCCCAAATTCCTCGAACATCGTCCGGTCCTTATTTTCCGCTCAGCCACGCGTACAGATCCGCGTTCGGATCGAGCGCCACCAGCATCGCGTCCACCGAGATCGCCGAGACGGTGGTCCCGTGCGGCGCGACGTGCACCCCGTCCGCGGCGCGCCACACGATCACGCGCACGGCCTGCGACGGTCGGTCCCCAGGGATCGCCGTCACCCGGTCGTGCGCCTCGAGGTACGCCGGCGCGTCCGTGTACGCGGGCGCGCCGATCCGCGTCTTGGGCTCGTCCTCGTACGATAAGTCGCCGCGGCCGCGCCCGGTAGCCTGCGTCGGCCACGCGTCCATGTCGACCTCGTCGGTGCCGGTCGTCGACAGGGTCGGCAGCCGCCCCGCCTTCGGCACCTGCGGGTTCAGCGAGCGCTTGCTCTCGGGCGTCTCCGGCTCCGACGGGCGGTCGGACGGATCGGGGCGGCGCATCAAGATCGTGTCCTCGGCCTCGGCGTGGCGCGACCGCTGCAGCGACGCGCGATCGGGCTCGGGCGGCAGGCGCGACGGCCGATCGTTGTGCGGCTCGCGGAACGTGTCCTTGAACGATCCGCCCTCGCGCGGCCCGGCCGGCGTCGCGAGCCCGTCGAGCGACCCGCCCTTCGGCGGAGCGCTCCGCGAGGCTTCGCGCGGCGGCTCGAGCTTCGGCGCGGGCGCGACCGGCGGGCGGGGGACGCCGGACGGGCGCGTCACCGACCCGGACGCGGGCGCCGCGGAGCCGCGCGGCGGGTCGACCTTCGCCGACTGCGGACGGAGGCCGCCGGTCACCGGGCGCGGGGCGGCGCCTTGTCCCGCGGTGGCGGACGGTCCTTGCGACGGGCGCGGCGCCGACGAGGGGCGCGGCGGCCCGACCGACGGGGTGACCGACGGCGCGCGCAGCGGCGGCAACTCGGCGGGCGGCGGCGCCAGCTGCGCGATCATGGAGTGCTTCGTCAACA
>Ga0105247_10003114_pt1 | contig 10956 bp, 6 predicted proteins | sample KBSS24metaG_FD_81519 | JGI IMG/M metagenome (GOLD analysis project Ga0105247, IMG submission 81519) | Switchgrass rhizosphere microbial communities from Kellogg Biological Station, Michigan, USA - KBS S2-4 metaG | ecosystem: Host-associated > Plants > Roots > Rhizosphere > Soil | place...
CCGCCGAGCGGCGCCTCCAGCGCGCCGACGACCCCGGCGATGTCCTCGTGGAAGTCGACGCCGCTCGTGACGAGGTCGCCCGTGATCACCGCGACGTCGGGGCGGCGCGCGTTCGCGGCGCGCGCCCAGCGCTCGCCCCACGACCTCGGCGTGAACGCGCCGATGTGGAGGTCGGACAGGTGCGCGATCCGCAGGCCGTCCAGGCGCGGGTCGAGCCCGCGCACCGGCAGGTCGACCTCGTCGACGACGAACCAGCGCCGGCGCACGATCGTCCCGTACGCGGCGACCGCGAGCCCTGTCGCGTACGTCCACAGGTAGAGCGCGTACGGCGGCGTGACCGGCGCGCCGCGCGCGAGGTCGATCAGCGGGCTCACGAGCGTCGCGACCGCCGACGGGACGAGCGTGAAGAGGCACGCGCACCAGTGGATGAAGAGCGGCACGTCGACGAGGCGGACGACGAGCGCGCTCTTTCGCCGATCGCCGAGCCCGAAGCGGGCGCGCCGGACGAACGCGCCGGCGCTCGCGGCGCCGAGCACGAGCGCCATGACCCACGGGCGCGGGATCCCGGCGCGCCCCGCCGCCTCGGCCGCCGCGACGACGAACGGCGCGTGCGCCGCGGCGATGACCATGAGCACGCGGCGATAGAAGCCGCCCGCGCGCCGGCGCGGGGGCGTCGCCGCGCCGCTCGCGTGCGCCGGGCGCGCCGCGGGAGCGCGCCTCGACGGGGACGCGTGGCTCGTGCGCGCGGCGCCGGCGTCGCTCGCGCGATCACCGCCCGCGGGCGCCACGCCGTCGGCGGCGCCCTCGCTCACGCGGGCTGCCCCTCGACGACCGCGCCGTCGTCGCAGATCGCGCGGACCATGCGCGGGCTCGCCCACAGCGCGATCACCGCCGACGCGAGGCCGAGCTCGCGGTTCATACGCACCCAGCTGTCGCCTTCGCGGTGGAGGATCCGCGCCTGCGCGGCGCCGGCCCACGCCGCGCCGTCGCCCACCGCGAGCGCCATGATGTCGCGCGTCGTCTGCACCCCTTCGAGGGTCGCGTCGAGGCGCGGCGAAAGGTGGAGCGCGTGCCCGCCGACGCCGACCGTCACGGCGTCGCCCCCGGGGAGCGCCGCGATCGCGAGCAAGTTCCCGGCGCAGAGCGAGCCGACGTTCTCGGCGATCGCCCCCTCGACGCGGACGACGACGCCGCCGTCTCCGCACGCGAAGACCTGGCCCGAGGGGAGGCGCGCCGCGGCGCGGAGGCGCGACGTCCCGGAGATCTCCGCGACGAACGTCACCCGGCGCGCTTCGATCCGCGTGACGATCCCCACGCTCGACGCGCGCGGCTCGGCGCGGGACGAGGACGGCGCGGCCGACGGGCGCGCCGGCCGCTCGCCGACGAGCGTCGCCTCCCCGGTCCGATCGTCGACGTCGAAGCCGTGCAGGTGCGCCTCCCGATCGGCCAACGGCCACGTCTCGTGCGCGCCGCTCGGCGACCACCGCGCCGCGAGGCCGCGCTGGCCGACGGCCACGACGTCCCCGCCGGCGATGACCTTCATGTGGTTCACGAGGCGCGCGTCCACGCCGCTCGGCGCGACGAGGGCCGCCCACGCGCCGTCCCACCGCGCGAAGCCGCCCGGTCCGACGCCGATCGCCGACTGCCCGTCGGCCGCGAACGCCGCGGCGCGCACCACGTTCGGCGCGAGCGGCCGCACCGCGATCCGCCACGTCCAGCGCGGCGAGCGCCGCGGAGGCGACTCGCGCGCGGTCCTCAGCCTCGACGCGGACGGCGCCGGCTCGGGGAGCTCGATCCGCGAGCGCGGCTCGGACGGGAACGACTCGGGGAGCGGCGGCTCGACGGAGATGCGGCTCGCGGAGAGCGGCGGGGCGGGCACGTCGAGCACCGCGCGGAGGAGCGGCTCGATCTTCGAGCCGAGCTCGACGACCGACGCGTGCCGGTCCGCCGGGTCCGCCGCCAGCGCGCGCGAGAGCTCCGCGTCGATGCGCTCCACCAGGTTCGGCCGGGCCGCGAGCTCGTCGGGGAGCGACGCGCGGTGATCGGCGAGGAGCGGGCGCGGGCCGGTGAGGATGCGCGTGACGACGAGCAGCGGGTTCTCGCGCTCGCGGTACGGGAACGCGCGCGCCCCGGTGAGCATCTCGAAGACGATCGCCGCGAGCGAGAACACGTCGGTCCGGTTCGACACGCGCTTGTTCCCCGGCTCGAACTGCTCCGGCGGCGCGTACCCGAGCGACGCGCCGGCGAGCGACGCCGTGCGCCGGAAGCCGATGTCGATCACCTTCACGAGCCCGAAGTCGGTGACCTTCGCCACCTCGGCCCCGGCCTCGGTCGCGAGCAGGATGTTCGACGGCTTGAGGTCGCGGTGGACGATGTTCTTCGAGTGGACCAGGTCGAGCGCCATCACCACCTGGTGGAGGACGCGGCGCGTGCGATCGACCGACAGGCCGCGCCCGCCGGCCACCTCGAGCGTCTGCTCGATCGTCCGTCCGTTCACGTACTCGAGCACGGTGAACGGCAAGACGAGCGGCTCCCCGTCCACCGGCGACGGCATCGTCGCGACCGCATGGTCGAAGAAGCGCACGATGTAGGGGTTCGGCGCGCCCTCTTGCGAGAGACGCCGCAGCACCTCGGCCTCGCGCTGGAAGCGGTCCAGCGTGTCGCTCGCGATGACGTCGGGGCGGAGCACCTTGACGATGACGACGAACCCCCCCGGCTCGTCCCAGTTCGCGGTGAAGACCCACCCCTGCCCGCCTTCGCCGATGCAGTCTCGGAGGTGGTAGTGGACGCCGTGGCTGCCCCGGAGCGCCTGGCCCGGCAGCTTGTCACGGAGCGCAATCAGGCGAGGATCCGTCGTCGTCACGTGAGCTCCCGCCCCCAGAGCCCCGTCGATCGAGGCGCGATGATCAGCTCTCGAGCAGCTTGAGCAGCGTCTCCTTGTTGGTCACGCCGACGTGCTGCCCCTTCTTCGCGCCGTCTTTGAAGACCATCACCGTCGGCACGCCGCGGACGCCGTACTTCTGGGTGATCTGCGGGCAGTCGTCGATGTCGACCTTCGCGACGCGGTACTTTCCGACGTTCTCGTCGGCGATCTTTTCGACGATGGGCGCGAGCATTTTGCACGGGCCGCACCACGTCGCCGTGAAGTCGACGAGCACGGGGGAGGCGGACTTGAGCACCTCCGCTTCGAAGTTGGCGTCGCTGATCTCGATCACGTTCTTGCCGGCCATGAGAGGTCTCCTGGTGAGATCGGTAACCTAATGCTCGCCTCCCGGAAAATCTATCGGCCGCCGTCTCGTCCGTCGAGCGACCCTTTCGCCTTCGGCCGGATCACCTCGTCGGCGGCGGGCGCCGGCGGTGGTGGAAGAGGAGCCGTCGCGCGCGACGGCGGCGGGTGCGCGTCGACCTTGGGGAAACGAAGATCCAGGAGCCGCTCGACGAGGCGCGCCGCGTCGTCCGACGGGGCGCGCGTCGTGAGGACGAGGACGTCGCCGCGCGGCGCGAACGCGAGGCCGTCGACGAGCGCGCCGAGGCCGACGAGGCGGAGCGTCGCGTCCTTCGACCAGCCGTCCTTCTTCTTCTCGAGGAGGCGCTTCACCGCGTCGCAGTCGCGCTCCGTCTCGCAGCGGAGCTCGGCGCGGAGCTCGGTCGCGCCGTGGTCGTCGCCGCTCACGCCGATCGCGGCGGCCTTCACGCCGAGGACGCCGGCCATCGCCGCGTTCCTCGCGCCCGCCGCGTCGCCCGCGTCGCCCGCGGGCGCCTCGTCGGCCATCTCGCCGCGCAGCCGATCGCGGAGGGGCTGCGGGAGAATCGCCGTGACGGAGAGGGCGCGCGCCTGGCCGAGCGCGCGGCGGAGATCGGCGTGCGGCGACCCCGCGCCGAGCGAGGGGCGCGCTCCGGCCGCCGCCTCGAGCATCGCGGCGAGCCACGCGCCGCGGCCGAGGTAGACGCGGCCGCGGTCGTCGAAGACGAGCTCGGGCCGCCCCGCTCCGGCGACGCTCCGATCCGAGACGCGGGTGCGCGACGCTTCGCGCGCCCCGTCGCGGACGTCTTCGCGCGCGACGACGGGCTCGCCGCCGCGCGCCTCGATCACCTTGCGCGCGCAGTCGGCGAGCTCGTCGCGCGATCCGGCCGCGCGCATGACGACGCCGAAATCGCCGGAGTCGCCCGCCTCGGGCACCGCGACGACGAGCTCCTCGAGCCGGGCGAGCGGATCGAAGCCGCACGTCGCCTCGGCGCCGCGCAGCCCGCCGATCCTCGACGCGATCGACGCGAGGGGCGCGGCGAGCGCCGAGGAGCGGAGCTCGCGCGTGTCGAGCGCCGCGATCAAGAACGTGTCCTCGGGGACCGCGTCGAACGCGGACACCCGGCCGCCGCCACCGCCCAGTCCGCCGCCGCCGCCCGCGCCGCGGCGGCCGGAGGAGACCGCGATCGCCACCGCGGCGAGCACGATGGCGACGAGGACGCCCGCGTTCTTCTGGCGTGTGGTCACGGGAAGGAGCGTGGATGTAGCACCGCCGGGGGGGGGCCGGCCTGTCCTACGACGGCGGGAGGCGCCCCGAGGCCGAGAGGAGCTCGAGCCGCCCCTGGCGCGCGCCGTCCTCGGCGATCGCCGACTGGATGTCGGCGTCGCGCGCGCGGCGCTCGGCGTCGACCACCTCGAGGTTCGTCGTGGCGCCGGCGCGGTACGACAGGTTCGCGAGCTCGAGCGCCTCCCTGGCGAGGCGCGACGCTTCGCGCGCCGCGAGGAGCGCGTCGTCGGCGCGGCGCATCGCTTCGAACGCGACGCGCACCTCCGACTTCGCCTGGCGGAGCGCCCCCTCGAGCGCGACGTTCGCCTCGTCGACGAGCGCCTCGCGCTCCTTGCCGAGGCCGTAGCGGAGACCGCCGTCGTAGAGCGGGATGGTGAGAATGAGCTGCGCCTGCCAGCCCGTGGTCGGGAACGTGAGGCTCGCCGGGTTCTGGTAGAACGCCTGCCCGACCCCCGCGAGGTACGGCGAGTACTCGGTCCAGTTGTCCTTCGACACGCGCTCCGCGGCCTCGCGCCGCACATGGACGGCGCGCACGTCGCTCCTCCGCGAGGCTTCGTCGAGCGCGGCGCCGAGCGCCGGCGGCGTCGGCAGCACCATGTCGGCGTCGACGTCGAGCGGCGTGCCCGATCCCGCGAGGACGCCGAGCGCCTCCTGGGCCCGCGCGAGCGACGTCTTCGCCGACTCGACCGTCGCGATGTCGGTCGAGAGCTCCTGCGCCGCGCGGACCTCGTCGATCCGGTTCCCGACGCCGCCGGCGTAGCGCTGGTGCGAGTATTCGTAGTGGAGCTTCGCCGTGTCGCGCGCCGACTCGTTCACCTCGACGAGGCGGCGCTGCACGAGGACCGCGAGGTACGCGCGCGCCGTGACGGTCGCGACCTGCCGGCGCACGTCCTTCATCGACGCGCGCGCGATGTCGATGTTGTCCTCCGCGTGCCGCCACGTCGCCCAGTTCCTGGGGTGGATGATCGGCACGTTCACGAAGAGGCTCGCGTTGAACGAGTTCGCCGGAGCGATGACCGCGCCGGTCGTGGCGAACGTGCGGTCGCTGTCGAGGCGCGTGTACGTCGCGACGCCGCTCACCGTGGGGAGCGACGACGCGCGCGCCTGCTCGACGAGCGCCTCGGCGCGGCGGATCTCGGCCGCCGCGGTCGCCGCCGTCGTGTTGCGCTCGAGCGCCATCTTCATCGCGTTCTCGAGCGACACCCTCCGCACCGACGCCGGCGTCTCGGCGGGCTGCGCGGACGCGTCCGCAGGGCCGGACGAGGCGGCCGCCGCGCCGGGCGACGCGGGCGCCGGCGACGCAGGAGACCCGGGAGACGCGGGCGGCGGGGGCAGCCCGGCGGCAGGCCCGGGCGCGGACGAGAGAGGCGCGGCGGGGGGAGGCGCGCCGAGCGCGGGGAGCGACGCGCCGGTGAGCGCGATCAGGGCCAAAGAGCCGACCGCCAACGAGCGGGGGATTGTCACGCGGGGACCTCGCTGCCTTCGCCGGAGGCGACGCCGCCGGCCGGGGGCCGGTGCGCGTCGACGCCGTCGTCGTCGTCCATGTGCTCGCCGGGCTTCCGCTTCGCGAAGCGGTCGAGCACGGTGTAGAGAGACGGGATCAAGAAGAGGGTGAAGAACGTCGAAACGGTGAGCCCGCCGATGACGGCGCGGGCCAGAGGCAGGTTCGTCTCGCTCCCCTCGCCGAGGCCGAGGGCCATCGGGACGAGGCCGACGATCGTCGCGATGGTGGTCATCAAGATGGGCCGGAGGCGCGTCCGCGCCGCCTCGATCGTCGCCTCGCGGAGCGCCATGCCGCGGCCGCGGAGCACGTTGGCGAAATCGACGAGGAGGACGCCGTTGGACACCACGATGCCGACCATCATGATGATGCCCATCGCGCTGTTCACGCTGAGCGTCGTCTTGGTGACGTAGAGCATCCCGAACACCCCGGTGATCCCCATCGGCACGCTGAACATGATGACGAGCGGATCGAGCAGCGACTTGAACTGCGACGCCAGCACCATGTACACGAGCGCGAGCGCCATCAAGGCCGCGAACGCGAGGCCGGCGAACGCCTGCTTCTGCGCCGCGCTCTGCCCGCCGAGCTGCGCGGTGAACCCGTCGGGGGCCGGGTTGTCGTCGATGACCTTCTGCACGCCGCGGCTCGCCGCGCCGAGGTCGCGCCCCGGCGCGACGTTCGCCGTGAGGTCCACGATCCGCTGGAGGTACTTGCGGTTGATCGTCACCGGGCCCGAGCCGCGCTCGACCCGCGCGACGTTGCTGAGCGGGATCATCCCGCCCGTCGGCCCGCGCACGAACACGTCGCCGAGGTCGTCGACGTGCGATCGGTACGGGTCGTCGAGGCGCACGTTGATGAAGTACTCGTTCCCCGTCTTCGGATCGGTGAACGGGATCGGCGAGAACTGCGTGCTCCCGACGAGGCTCGCGAGGACGCTCTGCGCGACCTGCTGCTCCGACAGGCCGAGCGTGCCCGCCTTCTCGCGATCGACGACGACGTCGAGCTCCGGGTAGTTCTCCTCGCGCGAGATCTGCACGTCGCTGAGGAGCGGCTGCCCCTTCTCGTCGCTGAGCCCCCGCATCAGCGGGAGGAGCGCCTTCGCGTACGTCGCGGCCTGTTCGAGGTCGTACCCGACGATCTCGACGTCGATCGGCGCGGCGGATCCGAAGTTCAAGATCCGCTTCACGATCCCGCCGGTGAAGAAGTAGACGCTCGTGCCGGGGAAGCCGGCGCGGAGCGCGGCGCGCACCTTCTCCGTCGCGTCGACGTCGCTGTAGCTCCGCTCGGTGCGCGACACGAGGTTCACGTTGAGGTTCCCCGAGTGGGGGCCGGTGTTGGTCGTGAACTGCGCGGTGCGGCCGAGCGGGAGGCCGGTGTCGGAGAGCATCGTCATGAGGACCGGCGTCTCTTCGCCCTTCGCCCCCTTCTCGGGGTGCAGCGTCGTCCGGATCACGTCCTCGATCCGCGCCGCGACCTGCTCGGTCTTCTCGACGCGCGTCCCGATGGGCGTCTTGTAGATGATGCTGAACTGGCTCTCGTCGGAGTCGGGGAAGAACTCGGTCCCGATCTTCTTCGCGAGGAAGAGCGACGCGACGAAGACGCTCAAGATCCCGCCAATAACCACCGCGCGGTGGCGGAGGACCCAGCCGAGCATGCGCGCGTACGCGTGGTCCACCGCGTCGAGGACGGCGATGAGGCGCGACGCGAACGTCCGCCGCCCGTCGTGGTGATCGTGCGGGCGGAGCACCATCAGGCACAAAAGAGGCGTCACCGTGCGCGAGACGAAGAAGCTCATGATCAGCGCGAAGCTGATGGTGAGGGCGAGCGGCAAGAACAGGTTCTTCGCCACGCCGCCGAGGAAGAGCACCGGGAAGAAGACGATGATCGTCGTGATGGTCGACACGAGGATCGGCATCGCCACCTCCTGCGCCGCCGTGAGGACCGCCTGCTTTCGCGTCATCTTCTCGCCGAGGTGGCGGTGGATGTTCTCGAGCTCGACGATCGAGTCGTCGACGAGGCGCCCGATGCCGAGCGCGAGCCCGCCGAGCGTGAACACGTTCAGCGTCTGCCCCGCGAAATAGAGGAGGACGAACGTCGCGATGACCGACAGCGGGATCGCGATCGACACGATCGCGGTGGCGCGGAAGCTGACGAGGAAGAGCAGGATGACCGCGACGGCGAGGATGCCCCCCTGCACCGCCTCGTGCTTCAGCGAGTCGATCGCCGCGCGGATGTACATCGACTGATCGAAGGAGATCTCGAGGCGCACGTTGGGCGGGACGCCCCGGAGCTTCGGGATCGCGGCGCGCACGGCGTCGACGACCTGGATCGTGTTCGCGCCGGGCTGCTTCAAGACGCGGAGGTAGACGCCGCGCTCGCCGTTGATCCGGACGATGTCGAGCTGGTCGGCCGTCGAGTCCTCCACCGTGCCGACGTCGCGCAGGCGCACCGACGACGAGCTCTGGCCCATCTCCTGCGCCGCGCCCTGCCGGACCACGACGTCGCGGAGCGGCTTCGCGTCGCCGATCTGCGTGTTGGTGAAGACGTTGTAGTCGAGGTCGCCGGCGCGCAGATCGCCGCTCGGGAGGATCAGGTTCGACGCGCGCACCGCGTTCACGACGTCGAGGAGGCCGATCGATCGCGCGCGGGCGAGATCGCGGTTCACCTTCACCTCGATCTCACGCGTCTTGCCGCCGCCGACGTACGCGCTGGCGACGCCCGGGAGCCGCTCGAACTGCGGCTCGATGACGTTGTACGTCAGGTCGTAGAGCTGCTTCTCGTCGAGGCCGCTGCCGCTCGCGACGACCTGCACGACGGGGATGTTCGTGATGTCGAACTTGGTGACGAACGGCTGCTGGATCCCGGGGGGCAGCGTGTTCAAGATCCCCGACACGCGCTGCGACACCTCGAACTGCGCGTTGTCGAGGTTCACGCCGTAATTGAACCAGACGCTCACGAGGGACACGCCTTGCTTCGACGTGCTCTCGACCCGATCGACGCCGGGCGACGCGGCGACCGCGCGCTCGATGGGCTGGGTGATCGACTTCTCGATGTCGGACGGGCCGGCCCCCGTATAGAAGGTCGAGACGCGGACGACCGGGATGTTGATCTCCGGGAAGAGATCGACCGCCAGCTTGTCGAGCGCGACGCCCCCGAGCGCGACGCACATCAGGGACATCATCAAGATGAGGATCGGGTTTCGGAGCGCGAGTCGTGTCAGCCACATGAGGCACCGCCGTGGACGGAGGGCGAATCGGTTGCTTGGGGCCGCGGCGCGCGACGTCGAAGGCGCGCGCGACGACGCGGAGGACGATCAGTCGCGGGACGACGGGGGCGCGGGGGTGGGCGGCTTCGGCCCCTCCGCGCGCTCCGCGGCCTTCGCGCCGGTGTAAGGATCGGTGTCGCGGGTGACGCGGACGGCGGCGCCGTCCGAGAGCCCGTCGATGCCGGCGGTGACGATCTCGTCCCCGTCTTTGACGCCGCTCTTCACCTCGAGCCAGTCGCCCTCGTCGGCGCCCGTCTCGATCAACCGGCGCTGGACCTTGTCGCCCTTGCCGCCTTTGTCGCCCTTGTCGGCGACCAGGACGTAGACGTACGGCTTCCCGTCGGTGATCTGGATCGCCGCGGCGGGGACGACCGGCACGTGGGGGTGCGTGTCGAGGACGATCGCCCCGCGGCCGAACATGCCGGGGCGCAGCGTCTCGTCCGGGTTCGGCACGTGGACGACCGCGTCGAGCGTGCGCGTGGTCGGGTCGAGCGTGGGGGCGACGCGGACGACCTTGCCGACGATCGTCTTGCCGGGGAACGCGTCGAGCTCGATGTGCGCGTCGCGGCCGACGCGGACGCCGGCGACGTCCTTCTCGGTGACGGTGATGAACACCTTGAGCACGTCGATCTTCACGATCGTGACGATGGCGCCGCCCCCCGGCGGACCGACGAGCGCGCCCGGATCGAGGCGGCGCACCGCGACGACGCCGTCGAGCGGCGAGTCGATCCGCGTCTCGCCGATGCGCGTCGCGATCGCCGAGGCCTGCGCCTGCACCGCGGTCTGCTGCGCCTCGGCCTGGGCGAGCGCGGCGAGCGAGCTCTGGAGCTCTTGCTGCGACACCACGCCGGACGGCGCGAGCTGCTGCGCGCGCTCCGCGTTGGTGCGCGCCAGGGCGAGCGACGCCCCGGTCTGCGCGAGCGTGCCGCGCGCGGCGGCGAGCTGGTCGGGGAGGTCGCTCGGGCGAACGAGCGCGATCGTCTGCCCGCGCCGCACCTTGTCGCCGCGATCGACGAGCACCGCGTCGAGGTAGCCGAGCGTCTTCGATCCCACGTCGGACTGCGCGAGCGGCCGGAGCTCGACGGGCGCGCGCACTTCGACCGGGACGTCGCGGACGGTGACCTTCGCGACCGCGACGAGCGGCGCGGGGCGCGCGCGCGGCGGCTCCGGCGCGGACTTGGCGCAGGCAGCGGCGGCGAGCGCCGCGACCGCCGGCGCCCATGGTAGGTGCGAGCGCAGAAACGTCGTGAACGGTCTCATGGGCTGCGTCCGAAGAGAGCGACCCTAGCATGGCGCCGCTCCACTTTCCTCACCATTTGGTTACTTCGCGGCGCGTCGCGGCGCCGTTATGTGCATGACGCACATACGACGATCGTGCGCCGCGGCAGCCGAGCACGCGACGTCCGCTCGGCGAGGCGGCGCGCCCGGGCGTCTCCTCGCGGCCACCGTCGAAGCGGCCGTCACGGATCTTCGGGATCGTCCCGGCGTCTCCCGCCGCGCGTGCGGCGGCCCTCGGGGCGCGGCGGGAGCTCGCGCCGGTCTTGGGCCTTTCGACGGTCGCTCGCGCCGCGGCGATCGATCGTCGCGGGGGCGGCGCGGGTGGACGAGGTTTTTCGCGACATGCGGAGGACCCTCCGACGAGCCCGCGCGCTGGGCCA
>Ga0105247_10003116_pt1 | contig 10953 bp, 11 predicted proteins | sample KBSS24metaG_FD_81519 | JGI IMG/M metagenome (GOLD analysis project Ga0105247, IMG submission 81519) | Switchgrass rhizosphere microbial communities from Kellogg Biological Station, Michigan, USA - KBS S2-4 metaG | ecosystem: Host-associated > Plants > Roots > Rhizosphere > Soil | place...
GAACTGCCGGGCGAGCTTCTGGATGCCCTCGATGTAGCGCTTTATTTCCTCGGGGGTCTGAGGTCATCGTCAAGGACGTACGCGCTGACGACAATTCTGACGACAACGATGACGACAGTCGGGCTTCCCGACACTCCACCTCCACGACAATAGAACTCATATCGTGCCTGGTCGCACCATCGGCCTGTACCTACGGATCAAAAGGTCGATTGGCAGCAAGGAGGCAGCCGACAGATCAATACGACGGGGCACTCGACACCACTGGCGATCACATCGGTGCAGCTCAATGGCACTGGCCGACCAGTCCTGGTACATCGAATCAGCGTTCGGGACGAAGAGGTCGTGGGCACACACCTTCCGATGCAGCCGTCAGACGTCCCCCGGGGCATCTCTCCGGCCAGTCACTCAATACTGAGCGACTGCCAGCAAGCCCCCCGGTGTGGGCATCACTGACTACGCGTGTCTTACCGGCGGCGCTCAAGTACCGCAGGAGATACCGCAGTAGGTTCGCTCGTCCTCAGCTTCTGCCAACATGACCAATGTCGTATTGGCAGCTAGAACCGACTTTTCCGATCGCTATTGTCTGCAGCAAACACAACAAACGCCCATGTGTGCGGATTTTAAGTCCGCTGTCATTTGGCCTTCAGCGCTTCGCAGTTCAGAGAGCACTCAGGCCGTCGACCCCACACCGCAACGACTTCCACCTTCAGTTGTTGGGGCTCACCTGGCCATCGCACCATCAATGACGCGTATCCGGCGGTCCGGAAGGCGGCGAAAATCGCGGGGTACGTGTGCACGTACGGGGCCAGAATCCGGGTGGCGGATTTCTCACAACGACCACGGTCGGATGGTTCGACCGGCCTCTGGCCTCGGCGACGTCCCACTACCCGGGCGCTGTCGCACTAGTCGTCGAGAAGGTTCCCTAAGCGCCCCGACGACCCACCACCGTCACCCCGCACTCTCAGTCCGCAGGGAGTCCGCAGCGCTTTCGCACTCGATCAGTGCCACCCAACCGGGCCAACGCCACTCACCTGCGAACTGTCAGTGCAGCCAACAATCACAACTCAATCAAACGCGCTGGTGTCGTGGTTCGGGACGAAGAGGTCGTGGGTTCGAATCCCGCCACCCCGACTCTGTGATGTCTCAAGACATCCGGATAGCTGTGAACCTGCGGTTGGGTTCACAGCTATTTCTTTGGGCGGCCACCTCCGTTCGGTGGACGGCACCACTCCACCAAAGCATCACGGGGTTTGGTAACCAGTTAGCCATCCAGTTACGCCATCTGTCCCGGCACGGTGCGATTGCGTCGGACTTCGGCGTAGATTTCGAGCCGCTTCACCCGCCGCTCGGGTAGCCGCGCAGATCGCGTTTCTTCGTCGCTGCCACCTGCGTTTAATGCTCAACTTGATCAGCCCCGCAGGCCCGGACGGTTACGATGCTCAGCAGCCAGTGCCGGACCATGCTCGGGGGAGCTATGAAGTATTTCTTTGCGGTGCTCGTTTCCGCGGTGCTGTTGGTATCTGGCTGCGAGGAAGCCCCACCACCTCCCCCACCAAAGCCCGCGGCGACGGTGGCGACAACGCCGGCGACAATGCTTCCGTCACCGAAACCCATTGTGACACACCATATTCTGGTAATCGGCGACTCCTTGACTCAGGGCAGCCCCGAAAGCACTGTCACATGGCCGGCGCTGGTCTGGCCCACCCTGGCAGCCAGCGTCGGGATCGTTGATCCGGTCATCGCCGGCGAGGGTGCTTCCGGTTACGTCCATCCCGGCAACGCAGGTAGCACCTTCGGTGAAAGAGCAACCATGTACGTAAACCCCAAGGATGAGTTGGTGGTCTTCTTTGGCAGTAGCAACGACTCCGTCGCATCCGCAAGCGTGCTGGCTTCAGCCGCCCACGTCGCGTTTGCCAACACGAAGGCCGCCGCACCTGCAGCCAAGCTGCTGGTGATCGGGCCTGTGGCGACGAACCCCACGCCGGGCCCTGGGCTTGCGCGAATACCCGGCATTCTCCGCAGCGAAGCACTAGCCGTGGGCGCGGTGTTCGTCGACCCCATCGCCGAGGGTTGGTTGGCCACAGACCCCGAATTGATCGGATCTGACCGGGTGCATCCCAACGATGCAGGGCAAAAATACCTGGCTGAGCAGATCGGTCCGCTCATGCGAAATGCACTCCAGACCAGTGGCGGAGGTTAGTCAGGAGGCAATCTTGGTGCCGCTAGCCGAAGACGCCGATGGCTTCGGTGTTCGACGACAAGACTTCGGCGCAAACCACGACCAGGCCCAGCTCGACCAGGCCGACAACGAGCAGCGGCCACAGTGCACCGGCGACCGCGCTCACCAGTAGGCGATCGTCAGGGGGATCGACTGACAGTGTTGGTCGGTAGGGAGGGTACGTCGTGGTCAGCACACTGATAGTCGTCTACCTGATTGGCGGGCTAGCCGTGACTTTCGCGGCCTATGTCGCGAATAGTCGCCCTCGTGCTAAACAAAGTCCCATCACATAGAGCCTCGCGAGCGCGACTACGGATTTTGCGGTACCAGCGGTGGTTCTTGACTCTCTCCGTGCCGTTCGGCCTAGGGCTGAAACACTGACCATCGACCGGCAGGACCTCATCGATGCGTGTGCCCGAGAGATCGTTTGACCCGGTTGCACGAGGGTCCGGTTTTGCCCTGCCGCGTTTCGGGCAAACCTACTTCGTGCATGCTTCCGACATCGCCGCGCTGCCCATCCGGGTCGGCGTGGCAGCCCGCCGCCGTCGCCTGTTTCATCCGAATGGCGTCCTTGCCGAGGGCATCCTCGAGCGGATCGCACCACCGGATGAGGGCCTGCCGATGAATTCCTGCGACGTCATCAGCCGCGTATCGAAGGGCATCGGCTTGCCGGGTGCGCTGCCCGACATAGCGAGCCTTGCATGGCGAATCCCGCCGACGCCGGACCTCCGGTCGTGCACGCCGTGGGACGTCCTGCTGGCGTCGACGGTCGCCAACAGCCGCATCGTTCTCGCGTTCTCGCGCCCATGCGATCCTGGTCGAGTTCAACTTTCTCCAGCCTTACGCCGTTTCGCTTCCGCGACGGCGTGTGGTGGGTGCGCGCCCGGCTGATCACGAAGATCGACGAACCGGGTTTGTCGTTGGACCCGATCAGGAATCAAATAGACAGCGGGGAACTCGATTTCGATATCGAGCAGGCCCTGGGCACTGGACGGTTCGAGCCACTCGCGCGCCTGACCCTTCGTCACCTCGATCCCAGCAGAGACGACATCGCATTCGATCCCGCGCTGCACTGCGACGAGGACGTAGAGCTGGTTCCCGGATGGCTGCGTGGCTTCCGTCGCGCCGCGTACCGGCACAGCCGCGACGGCAGAGACGGCGAGTGACCGAGTAGCCGTTTCCTCTCAATGGGATTCGACGCGGAGCTTCTCCAACAGCGGGCCCGCCGCCTCCTTGAGGAACAGATCCTGACCGTCGTCGCCGATCTGTACCAACGCGATGTCGGTGAAGCCGGCATCCCAGTAATCACGGACCGAATCGACAATCGCATCGAGATCCGGTCCGCAGGGTATGGACTCGGCGACGTCGTCCGGACGCACGAATTGCGTCGCACCCTCGAAGCCCGCGGTGGTCGGCAGATCGGCGTTGACCGCCCAGCCGCCGCCGAACCAGCGGAACTGGTCGTGTGCGCGCTGCACGGCGGCGTCGCGGTCGGGGTCCCAGCAGATCGGTATCTGCCCGATCACCCTGACTTCACCGGGCAGTCCTGTCGCCCGTCGCCCGTCGTGCCACGCGTCGACGAGGTCCTTGTTCGGCTCGACGGCGATCAGGTGGTCGGACAGAGGCGCGAACACGTCGACCGAGCGTTCGCCGGACACCGCGGTCGCGATGGCGACGGGCGTATCGGGGACGTCCCAGATCCGGGCGGAGTCCACCTCGAAGTACTCGCCCTTCCAATCGACAAGATCGCCGGTGAACAGTTCGCGAATAATCTGAATGGCCTCCTTCAGCATCTCCTGGCGTCGCGACACCGTCGGCCAGCGGCCGCCGACCACGTGTTCGTTGAGGTTCTCGCCGCTGCCCAGCCCGAGGGTGAACCGGCCGTCGGCGAGGATCTGCAGCGTGGCCGCCTTCTGCGCGACGACGGCAGGGTGGTACCGCATGGTCGGACACGTGACGTAGGTGAACAACTCGACCTCTTCTGTGGCCTGCGCGACGGCGCCGAGCACCGTCCACGCATAGGGCGCGTGGCCCTGGGACGCCAGCCACGGGAAGTAATGGTCGCTGGACACCTCGAAGTCGAAGCCCGCGCGTTCCGCCGAAATGGCATACCGGACAAGCTCTTTAGGTCCGCTCTGTTCTGTCATCAGGGTGTAGCCGAAACGCGTCATGGCACTCGGGTACCCGAGTGCCTGGCACCGAAACGGCTACAGCCTGTCCTTGACCGCCGCGGATAGTCGGGCGCCGTCGGCCTTGCCTTCGGCGATCGCGGTGGCGGCCTTCATCACCTGGCCCATCTGCCGCATGCCCGGCCGCTCCCCGATGTCTTCGGCAACCTGCGCGATCGCGGTGTCGACGACATCGGCCACCTCCGCCTCCGTGAGCGGCGTGGGCAGATACTCGTCGATGACGCGCGCCTCGGCGTGTTCGTTCGCCGCCAGCTCACCGCGCCCGTTCTGCGTGTAGATCTCGGCCGACTCGCTGCGCTTCTTCGCTTCGCGGGACAACACCTTGATCACCTCGGCGTCGGACAAGTCACGTGCCGCGTCGCCTGCGACCTCTTCGGTCTGGATCGCCGCGAGCAGCATTCGTAGCGTCGCGGTGCGCAGCTTGTCCTGCGACTTCATCGCGGCGGTCAGATCGGCACGCAGCTGGTCTTTGAGTTCGGCCATGACGCAAACGCTACGCCGGGGCGGGTCACTCGGTCCCGACTACGAAGCGCGCGTCGACCTCAGCCGAGACCTCGATGTGCTCGGGTGCGAGTTCGACTTCCGGCGCTCCGCCGACGGCGGCCGCCCGCATGAGGGCCCCCTGGGGACCGCTTTCCGGTCGTGTGCCGAGCATCCCGGCATCGGCGATCGCGACCGGCCGAATCTGGCCGAGCCCGAGCGCGTCCGCGTATTGCTGCGCGCGCGTGACAGCGTCCAGGACGGCACGCGCGCGAACGTCTTTCTCCAGCGCTTCCCGACGTTTCGCCGTCAGTGCCCACTCGACGCGCGCAACGCGGAATCCCTCGGTGTTCGCGACGTGCTCGCCGACCCAGCGGGACAGGGCGCTGAAGTCCCGAAACTTCACCTCGAGGTCGACGCTCGCGTGATGCACGAGCGGAAGCTGCTTGCCGTCTTTGTTCCATGGCCGGTTCGACCAGGTGCGCAATTGGTCAGCGGACCACCACGTGACGGCGCCATTCTCCTTGTCGTCCAGTCGACCAATCGAAGACTTGACGACCTCCAGATCACGAGCCACACGGCCGTACACCGGTTCCGGCGCCGGCCCGTCGTAGGCGATCGTGGCGTGGACCGTCCCCCGCTCGGGCCGCTCGAACGCGGCGAAGGATCCACGCACAGTGATCTCGGTCGACATGTGGCCACCGTAACGACCGCGGTCGACCACGTTGTCAATTCGCACAGTCATCGACAGGATGGTGACCATGAGCAACGACGCCGGCGGATACCCCATGGCAGGTCCGCCGCCGCCGGGCTATCCACCCCCCGGCTATCCGCCACCGGATTACCAGGGTTATCAGCCGCCCGCCTACCAGGGCTACCCGCCGCCGGGCGGCTACCCTCCGCCCGGTTATTCCCCGCCCGGCTATCCACCGCCGCCAGGATACGGCGGCCCGCCACCCGGCTATGGCTACCCAGGGGGCTATCCGCCGCCTGGCTATCCTCAGGCGGGATACCCGCCTCCCTGGTATGCGCCCGGATATGGTCCGCCGCCGGTTGCGCAGGCCCTCAAACCGGGCGTCATTCCGTTGCGGCCGTTGAGCCTGTCCGACATCTTCAACGGCGCCGTCGCCTATATCCGGGCGAATCCCAAAGCGACGCTGGGATTGACCACCGTCGTCGTGGTGGCAGCTCAGCTACTTGCGCTCATCCTGTCGGTGGGTCCGCTGGCCGTCACCGGGGAACTGCGGCCCTCGCTGGCCGGCGAGGAGGTGTCGACGGGTGCGCTGCTGGGTTCGTCGGCGTCAAGCATTGCCGGAGCCGTCGCCACCTGGCTGTCGTCCCTCCTGCTGAGTGGCATGCTCACCGTCGTCATCGGACGGGCCGTCTTCGGGACGACTATCACCGTCGGCGAGGCGTGGCGCCGGCTGCGGCCCCGGATCTGGGCGTTGATCGGCTTCACCGTGTTGGAGGTGATCGCTGCAATCGTATTGGTCACGATCGTGGTGCTCATCATCGCCGGCGTCGCAGTCGCCGCCGGCGGTGTCGCGGCAGGCGTCGTCGGGGTGCCGTTGGTGTTGGCGTTGATAGTCGTTCTGGTCTATGGGGTCACCGTGCTCAGCTTCACACCGTCGATCATCGTGCTGGAGCGACTCGGCATCCCCGCCGCGGTCTCGCGATCGTTCAGATTGGTGCGCAGCGATTTCTGGCGCGTGCTCGGCATCTGGTTGCTCGGCGGAATCGTCGCAGCGGTGGTCGCCGGGGCCGTCGCCGTCCCGTTCAGCTTCGGTGGCCAAATGCTGCTCATCTCAGCGTCATCCACAGTGGCGGCATTCGTAGCGCTGGTCCTGCTGTCTATCGGCGGCGCAATCGGTCAGATCATCACCGCACCGTTTTCAGCAGGCGTCGTCGTGCTCCTCTACACCGACCGCCGCATCCGCGCCGAGGCGTTCGACCTGGTACTGCAGACAGGAGCGGCATGGGGTCCCGGCGCTCCCGCCGATTCCACCGACCACCTCTGGCTGACCCGCCAAGCCTAACGTGCCGACGATAGACATCGACCGCGATGCCGCGCACGAGGCCGCGCAGCATGAACTCGGAAAGCCGATCTACCCCAAGGCATCCCTGACCGAACGGCTCGTCGCCTGGCTCGACGAACTGCTGTACCGGCTGGCCGACGCGAGCTCATCGATGCCCGGCGGTTGGCTCACGATCAGCGTCCTGGCGATCCTGCTGGTGATCGCGATAGTGGTGGCGGTACGCATCGCCCGACGCACCATGCGGACCAACCGCGGCGGCGATTTCGCTCTGTTCGGCGAGCACGAGCTGAGCGCCGCTGAGTACCGCAAGATCGCCGAAGAGTTTGCGGCGGAGGGTAATTGGGCGGCCGCGATCCGACACCGGCTGAGAGCCGTTGCGCGGCAATTGGAGGAGAGCGCCGTCCTCGACCCGGTTCCTGGCCGAACCGCGACCGAACTGGCCCGCGACGCTGGGCGGGCCATACCAAATCTGGCCACCGAATTGACCAGGGCAGTAGAGGCTTTCAACGACGTCACCTACGGCGAACGGCCCGGAACCGAAGCTGCGTATCGGATGGTCGCCGACCTCGACGACCATCTGCGGGCGCGCACTTCGGGGTCTGGTGGCACCGCCGCGCTGTCCGCCACGTCCGACGGCTGGGCAGAAGTCCGGTGACGCCGACCGACACGGCCGTCGGGCCAACCGTCGGGCAGCGGTGGCGCAGCGCCCGGTGGGTCCTGCTTGCGTTGGCGGTCATAGTCGGGGTTGCCACGCTCGCCTCCTACCTGACAGCGCCGCGGCCGGGTGGCCCGATGGATCCGGAATCGACGTCACCAGAGGGCGCTCGCGCGCTCGTCACGATCCTGCGCGAGCACGGCGTGGACGTCATCGCGGCCGACGACATCGCCGCGGTGGAGAACGCGGCGCGGCCCGACACGCTCATCCTGGTGGCACAGACGTTCTATCTGTTCGACGACGACCTGCTGAGCAGATTGGCAACGCTTCCCGGCGACCGACTGCTTATAGCGCCGGTGTCTCGGACCCGCGAAGCGCTTGCGCCAGAGGTCAAAATCGGCGGCACCACCACTTTCGGTGACTCCAAACCCGATTGCGACTTGCGGGAGGCGACGCGCGCGGGCGCGGTGCAGCTCGGTCTTGGCGATGCCTACGAGGCTGCAGGCGACGTGCCGGTGACGCGCTGCTACGGCGGCGCCCTCGTCCGGTACATCCACGACGACCGTGAGGTGACGGTCGTCAGCGCCTCCGACTTCATGACCAACTCCGGTCTGCTCAAACAAGGCAATGCCGCGCTGGCGATGAACCTCGCGGGGTCGCATCCGCGACTGATTTGGTACGCACCGCAGCACAGCGAAGCCGGTGCCGAATCCGGTGGCAGCGCGAGGATCACCGACCTCATCCCTGACCAAGTCATATGGGTCGTCCTGCAGCTGTGTCTGGTCGTCGCACTCTTGGCGCTGTGGAAGGGGCGGCGCATCGGCCCCCTGGTCGCCGAGCGATTACCGGTCGTGGTCCGGGCTTCCGAGACCGTCGAGGGCCGTGGACGCCTGTACCGTTCGCGGCGGGCACGTGACCGTGCGGCAGATGCGCTGCGAACGGCGGCACTGCAACGCATGATGCCCCGCATCGGTCTCGGCCATGATGCCGAGCCTCCTGCCGTCGTTACGGCGGTCGCGGAGCGGTGCGGGTCGTCCCCACAGGCGGTGGCCCACATTCTGTTCGGTCCGCCGCCGGCCAGCGATCCCGATCTGGTCAACCTCGCTCACGAACTCGACAACATCGAAAGGCAGGTCACCCAATCGTGACTCAGCCAACAACGCAGACCGCCGCGACATCGGGCTCCGCACGAAATGCCCTGCTGGCCTTGCGCGGTGAGATCGCCAAGGCGGTCGTCGGCCAGGACGCCGTCGTCAGCGGCTTGGTGATCGCGCTGTTGTGCCGTGGCCACGTGTTGTTGGAAGGCGTTCCCGGTGTCGCCAAGACCCTGTTGGTCCGCACCCTCGCGGCGGCGTTGCAGCTGGACTTCAAGCGAGTGCAGTTCACACCGGACCTGATGCCCGGCGATATCACCGGCTCGCTCGTATATGACGCCCGCACAGCAGAATTCGAGTTCCACTGCGGACCTGTGTTCACCAATCTGTTGCTGGCTGACGAGATCAACCGGACCCCGCCCAAGACGCAGGCCGCACTGCTGGAGGCGATGGAGGAGCGTCAGGTCAGCGTCGAAGGCGAGGCCCGTCCCCTGCCTGACCCGTTCATCGTCGCCGCGACCCAGAACCCGATCGAGTACGAGGGCACCTACCAACTTCCCGAGGCCCAGCTGGACCGGTTCCTGATGAAACTCAACGTGCCTCTGCCGCCACGCGATCAAGAGATCGCGATCCTGGACCGTCATGCCCGCGGCTTCGACCCTCGCGACCTTTCCATTGTGAAACCCGTTGCGGACGCGGCAGAGCTGACCGCGGGTCGGGAGGCGGTGCGCGAGGTCCTGGTGGCCGACGAGGTGCTTGGCTACATCGTCGACATCGTCGCGGCGACGCGGCACTCACCGTCCTTGCAGCTGGGTGTTTCGCCGCGCGGAGCGACCGCGCTGCTAGCCACGGCACGGTCGTGGGCATGGCTCTCGGGCCGCAACTACGTGACACCCGACGACGTCAAGGCGATGGCTCGCCCGACTCTGCGGCACCGGGTGTCGCTTCGGCCGGAGGCCGAACTGGAGGGCGCCAACCCCGATGGCGTCCTCGACGGCATACTCGCAGCCGTGCCGGTGCCGCGCTAGTGATCCTGACCGGCCGCGCTGGCCTGATCGCGCTGATCTGCGTCCTGCCGATCACGATTTCGCCATGGCCCGCAATCACTTTCGCCGTCCTGCTGGCGGCGTTGGTCGCGATTGTCGCCGTGGACGTCGGGCTTGCGGCCAGCACACGCAGGCTGATCTGCAGCCGTCTCGGCGAGACTGCCGCGCGGCTCGGCCAGCCCATCGACGCGGTGCTGGTGGTCGTGAACGCCGGCCGCAGGCGCTTCCGCGGCGAGGTCCGTGATGCCTGGGCGCCAAGCGCCCGCGCAGAGCCACGTACACATGCCGTCAATCTCGCTGCGGGTCAACAAGTTCGACTCATCACACAATTGCGGCCGATACGCCGCGGCGACCAGCGCTCCGCGCTTGTCACCGCACGGTCGATCGGCCCGCTGGGGCTGGCCGGTCGGCAGAGCTCGCATCGGGTGCCGTGGCAGATCCGCGTGCTGCCGCCGTTCCTGGCCCGCAAGCACTTGCCATCCCGACTGGCGAAGCTGCGGGAACTCGAAGGCATGACGCCGGTGCTGATCCGCGGTCAGGGCACCGAATTCGACTCGCTGCGCGAGTACGTCATCGGCGACGACGTGCGATCCATCGACTGGCGCGCCACCGCCCGGCGCGGTGACGTGGTGGTGCGGACGTGGCGCCCGGAGCGCGACCGCCGGGTGGTCATCGTGCTCGACACCGGCCGCACCTCGGCGGGCCGTGTCGGGGTCGACCCGACGGCCAGCGATCCGGGCGGCTGGCCGCGGCTGGACTGGTCGATGGACGCCGCCCTGCTGCTCGCCGCGCTCGCGGCGCGTGCGGGTGACCACGTCGACTTCATCGCCCACGACCGGGTGACCCGTACGGGCGTCTACAACGCGTCGCGCACCGAACTCCTCGCGCAGCTGGTCGACGCGATGGCGCCGCTGCAACCCGCGCTGGTGGAATCCGACGCGCGGGCGATGGTGGCCGCGGTGCAACGGCGGATCCGGCGGCGGGCCCTCGTGGTCCTGCTGACCGATCTGAACGCATCGGCGCTCGACGAGGGCTTGATGGCGGTGCTGCCGCAGCTGTCCGCCAAGCATCAAGTGCTGCTCGCGGCGGTCTCGGATCCGCGCGTCGAGCAGCTTGCCGCTGGGCGCGCCGATGCGGCCCAGGTGTACGACGCCGCCGCGGCCGAACGGGCGCGCAACGACAGGCGCGCGATCGCGTCGCGGTTGAGGCGGTCCGGCGTGGATGTGGTGGACGCC
>Ga0105247_10003119_pt1 | contig 10945 bp, 7 predicted proteins | sample KBSS24metaG_FD_81519 | JGI IMG/M metagenome (GOLD analysis project Ga0105247, IMG submission 81519) | Switchgrass rhizosphere microbial communities from Kellogg Biological Station, Michigan, USA - KBS S2-4 metaG | ecosystem: Host-associated > Plants > Roots > Rhizosphere > Soil | place...
GGCGGTCGCGTTCAGTGCGCTCGCGGCCGGCGATGTCGACGTCTATGTCGATTATAGCGGCACGATCTGGAACAATGCGATGAAGCGCGGCGACAACCCGCCGCGCGCGGCGATGCTCGCCATGGTCGGCCGCTGGGCGCGCGCCGACCATGGCGTCGGGCTGGTCGGTTCGCTGGGCTTCGAAAATGCCTATGCGATCGCGATGCGCGGCGCCGACGCGAAACGTCTCGGCGTCGCCAGCATCGCCGATCTGTCGCGCGTCGCGCCGGACCTCGTGCTGGGCACCGACATCGAATTCCTCGAACGCCCCGAATGGCGCGCGATCCGCGACGCCTATGGCCTGCGCTTCAAGGCGCAGCGGTCCTACAGTCCCAGCTTCATGTACCGCGCGCTGGCCAGCGGCCAGGCCGATGCGATCTCGGCCTTCTCGTCGGACGGCCGCATCGCCGCCGACAGACTCGCGGTGCTCGCCGACCCGCGCCGCGCGATCCCCAATTACGACGCGATCCTGCTGGTCTCACCCGGCCATGCCGGCGACGAGCATTTCCTCGCGGCGCTGCGGCCGCTGGTCGGCGCGATCCCGGTCGAAGCGATGCGCGAGGCGAATTACCGGGTCGATCGCGATGTCGACAAGCAGACGCCGGAGGCGGCGGCGGCCTGGCTGGAGCGGCGGATCGGGCGGTAAGAATTTGGAAAATTCCCCCCGTTCCGGAGAGGAATTCAGGCCAGGGGCATCCAAGACCGCGGCTACAGCAGTCGAAAGAGCAAACCCTACCCCCGCACCAGCAACATGTTCATCCGCGCCGCCGCGATCGGTACGTCGGGACTCTCCTGCCAGGCAATCGCTTCGACATTGGCGATCCTCTTCCCGAGCCGCGAGACATGACCGACCGCATGCGTCGGCAGTTCGCGCCCGGCGCGCATGAAGTCGACGGTGAAGTTGACTGGCTTGATCCGCACCGCCCCTCCGCGCCCAGAGCGGTGCGAAGCGGCGAAGGCGGCCATTTCGAGCAGGCCGGAGATCGCGCCGCCATGGAGGAAGCCGGGGCGGCCCAGCACCTGCCGGCCGAAGTCCATTGCCAGCACCGGCATGCCGTCGCGCTCGCCGTCACGGCGCAGGCCGAGCAGGTCGGCATAGGGCGGCAGCGCGATCATGCCGGGTTGTCGAGGAATATGAAGGTGCCGGCGACATGCGCCAGCGGATCCTGCGGGTCGCCGTCATGCGCCTGCCCGCGCATGAACGCGATCGAGCGCGTCATGCGATAGCATTCGCAACGGCCGTGAACGGTGTGATGCGGCCGCGCCGGGCGCAGATAGTCGACGCGCAGGTCGAGCGTCACCTGCGGGATGTAGCGCCCCGATCGGACCCAGATCGAAAGGCTGCTCGCCATGTCCATCAGCGTGATGTTCGGGCCCGATGCGATCGTGCCGGTCGCAGAATCGCCGACCAGTTTCTCGTGCCAGTCGAAGCTCAGCTCCACCCAGTCGTCGCCATGGCCGTTATAACGGATGCCGATCTTGCCGCTATGGCCGTGCATCCGCGCCGTCTCGATGAACTGCGTCGGTTCGAACCCGCTCGCGTGGATCGCGCTGCTGAAATGATCGCTGTCGCTCATGACGTCGGCCTTAGGCACGTTAGGCACGCGGCGCGTGCGCCGCAACCGGGCAAGGTTACAGCGATGTAACTCACGCTCCGGCACCTGACCGCCATAAATCCGGGCTGCCAACAGAAGGAGGCAGAGTATGACCGAAGACGCAATCGACCCCAAGGGAACCGGACCATATCGTCATTGACGGCCTCGCCGCCTATAGCCGCCGCCGACAGCCAGAAGCGGGAGAGTCCAGTGTCCGATCGTATCACCATCGCCTTCGATGCCGGCGTGGCCGACGTCCGCCTCAACCGGCCCGAGAAATTCAACGCACTCGATCCGGCGATGTTCGCGGGCATCGCCGCGGCACAGGCCGAACTGACGGCGATGCCGGGCCTGCGCGCGGTGGTGCTGTCGGGCAATGGCCGCGCCTTCTGTGCCGGCCTCGATATCGCGAGCATCGCCGCCAGCGGGTCGGGGCTGGCCGACGACCTGATGGGCCGCAGCCATGGCCTCGCCAATCTGTTCCAGCAGGTCGCCTGGGGCTGGCGCGAACTGCCGGTGCCGGTGATCGCCGCGGTCAAGGGCATCGTCTTTGGCGGCGGCTTCCAGATCATGTCGGGCGCCGACATCCGCATCGCCACGCCCGACGCGCGCATGTCGATCATGGAGACGAAATGGGGCCTCGTGCCCGACATGGCCGGCATCGCGCTGTGGCGCACCTTGGTGCGCGACGACGTGCTGCGCGAACTGACCTACACCGCGCGCGAGTTCAGCGGCGAGGAGGCCGCGCGCCACGGCTTCGTCACCCGCCTCGCCACCGATCCGCTCGCCGAGGCGCTGGCGCTCGCGCGCGACATCGCCGGCCGCAGCCCCGACGCCGTGCGCGGCGCCAAACGGCTCTACAACCTCGCGGCCGATGCCGACGCGGCCGCGATCCTGCTGGCGGAAAGCCGCGAGCAGGCGGCGGTGATGAACGCTCCCAACCAGGTCGAAGCGGTGACCGCCAACATGCAGAAGCGCGCGCCGGTGTTCAGGGATTGAAGCACCAATTCCTCCCCGGAACGGGGAGGGGGACCGCCGCAGGCGGTGGAGGGGCAGGGCGTAGAACTCGATGCTTGGGACCACTTCCCCTGCCCCACCACCACCCTTCGGGCGGTCCCCTCCCCGATCCGGGGAGGAGTTGCTCACCGCCCCAGCAGCACCCTCGCCTGGCCCGCGATCTGCGCCAGCATCGCCGCGTTGGTCGCCGCCGACTGCCGCGCGCGATCGACCACGCCGCGGAACTGCGCCACCCGCGCCGCGTGCGTCGCCAGCCAGGTCTCGACCGCATCATGTGGGTCGCCATCGGCGCGGGCGAGGAAATCGAGCCGCATCTGCTGGAAATCGCGCGCCAGGCTCGCCGTCAGCAGCCGCTCCCACGGATCGACCGGCGTCATCCGGATCGCGCTCGACTGCGCCCAGTCCAGCCCCAGCGCCTCGCCCAGCCGGGTGAAGGCGCGCGTCAGCACCGCCTCGTCGGAGCGGTTGCGCGCCGCGAGCGCGGCGAGGCCCACCGCACCGTCCAGCTCGAACAGCCGGATGACCTTGTCGGCGATCCGCCTGGGCGCTCCGGTCTGCGCCAGCCGCGCGCCCAGGCTGCGCGCCTGCGCCTTGGCCTCGGCGAGCAGCAAAGTGTCGACCGACGCATCCAGCCGCGACACGCCGGGATCGAGTTTCGCGACCAGCGCGCCGGGCTGCTGACCCGCCTCGGCGGTGCGCAGCAGGTCGGCGATATGCGATCGCAGCGCGGCCGCGGCGAATTCGAACAGTGCCAGCCGCCCGTCCTCGCCGATCTCGGCCTCGTCGATCGCCTCCCACAATGTGCGCATGTCGAACAGCCGCTCGGCCGCCACGAACATCGCGGCGATGTCGCCCAGTGACGCGCCTTCCTCCTCGGCCAGTTCGAACGGGTGGATCAGCCCCATCCGGTTGATCAGCCGGTTGGCGATCTTTGTCGCCAGGATCTCGCGCCGCAGCTGGTGGCTGTCGATCGCTGCCCGCCATTTCTTGCGCATCTCGGCCGGGAACGCCGCGGCGAGATCGTCGAGCAAGGCCGGATCGTCGGGCAGGCTGCTCGCCTCGATCGCGTCCTGCAGGGTCAGCTTCGCGGTCGAGAGCAAAACCGCCAGCTCGGGCCGGGTCAGTCCGCGCCCGTCCTGCGCGCGCCGCAGCAATTCGTCATTGGGCGCCAGCCCCTCGACCGCGCGGTCGATCCGGCCGGTCGCCTCGAACGTCTCGATCAGCCGCACATGCGAGGGCAAGGCCGCCGCGCCGCCGCGTTCGGCGATCGACAGCGCCAGGGTCTGCAGCCGGTTGTCCTCGAGCACCAGCGCCGAGACCTCGTCGGTCATCCGCGCGAGCAAAGCATCGCGCTTCGCCTGCGTCAGCCGGCCCTCGATCATCTCGCGATTGAGTGCGATCTTGATGTTGACCTCATTGTCCGAGCAGTCGACGCCCGCGGAATTGTCGATGAAATCGGTGTTGATCCGGCCGTCGGCCTCGGCGAAGGCGATCCGCGCCGCCTGCGTCACGCCCAGATTGGCGCCCTCGCCGATCGCCTTCGCGCGCAGCTGCTCGGCATTGACGCGCAGCCGGTCGTTGGCGGGATCGCCGACCTCGGCATTATTCTCGCTCGCCGCCTTTACATAGGTGCCGATGCCGCCGAACCAGATCAGGTCGACCGGCGCCTTGAGGATCGCGCTGACCAGCGAGCCCGGATCGATCTCCTTCGCGTCGAGACCCAGCACCGCCGCGATCTCCTTGCCGAGCTTGATCGATTTCAGCGTGCGCGGGAACACGCCGCCGCCCTTCGAGATCAGCTTCGCATCATAATCGGCCCAGCTCGATCGCGGCAGCGCGAACAGCCGCGCGCGCTCGTCCCAGCTCTTCGCCGGATCGGGGTTGGGATCGAGGAAGATATGGCGGTGATCGAATGCCGCGACCAGCTTGAGCGCCTTCGACAGCAGCATGCCGTTGCCGAACACGTCGCCCGACATGTCGCCGCAGCCGACCACCTTGATCGGATCGGTCTGCACGTCGACGCCCTGTTCGCGGAAATGCCGCTGGACCGAGATCCACGCGCCCTTCGCGGTGATGCCCATCGCCTTGTGGTCGTAACCCTGGCTGCCGCCGCTCGCGAACGCGTCGCCCAGCCAGAAGCCGCGGTCGAGCGCGATGCCGTTGGCGACATCGGAGAAGGTCGCCGTGCCCTTGTCGGCGGCGACGACGAAATAGGGATCGTCGCCGTCGCGGATCACCACCTGCTCGGGATGCTTGACCTTGCCCTTGACGATATTGTCGGTGACCGACAGCAAGGTGCGGATGAAGATCCGGTAGCTTTCGGTGCCCTCGGCGATCCACGCCTCGCGGTTCGCCGGATCGGGCAGCGCCTTCGGGAAGAAGCCCCCCTTGGCGCCGGTCGGCACGATCACGGCATTCTTCACGCGCTGAGCCTTCAACAGGCCGAGAATCTCGGTGCGATAATCGTCGCGCCGGTCGGACCAGCGCAGCCCGCCGCGTGCGACCGGGCCGGCGCGCAGATGGATGCCCTCCACCCGCGCCGAATAAACGAAGATCTCGCGCCACGGCACCGGCGCCGGCAGGCCCGGCACCAGCGCGCTGTCGATCTTGAACGCCAGCGCCTCGCGCGCCGCGGGCGCGAAGGCGTTGGTCCGCAGCGTGGCGCCGACTACCGCGGTCAGCAGCCGCAGGATGCGGTCGTCGTCGATCGCCGACACGCCGTCGAGTCCGCGCTCGATCGCCTTGCGCGCGGCCTCGGCCTCGGCGTCGCGGGTCTTGGCGCGCGCCGGATCGTGGAGCGCATCGAACAAAGCGATGATCGCGGCGCCGATCGCCGGCGCGCGCCGCAGCGCCTCGACCACCGTGACCATGCCATAGGATTGGCCGGTCTGGCGCAGATAGCGGAACCAGGCGCGCAGCAGATTGGCGCCGCGCGGATCGAGCCCGGCGGCGGTGACCAGCGCGTTGAACGGGTCGTTTTCGCGCGTGCCCGCGATCACGTCGGCGATCGCCGGTTCGATGATCGCCGCGCGCGCCAGCAGCGGCGCGGCCTTGCCGGCCGGCGCCTCGAGCAGGAAATCATGGATATGGCCCAGCGTGCCGCCGTCGAGCGGTGTCGCGCGCTCCTCGATCACGCGGAACGCGAAATTCTCCAGCGCCGGCACCGCGTCGGACAGCGGGATCGACCCGCCGGTGCCATAGATCTTCAGCCGCAGCCGGCCTTCGCCGTCGCCGTCGCGGCGATAGAGCCGCGCGCCGCGCTGCAGCGGTGTCGCCAGCGCCTGCAGCCGCAGCACGTCGCGCGCGGCCTCCTCGGGACCGTAATATTGGCGATAGGGCAGCGGGAAGGCCGCGCTGTAGCGCAAGGTGAGCCGCGCGGCGCGACCGGCCTCGATCGCCTCGCCCAGGCTCGCCTCCAGCGCCGGCCCCCAGCCGCGCACCATCCGTTCGAGGCGTGCGTCGAGCGCGGCTTCGTCGGGCACGCTGCCGCCGCGCAGGTCGATCGTGTAGCGGATCAGCGCGACGCCGCCCTCCTCCAGCGCGATCGACCAGTTGAGGACATGGCCGTCGGCGGCCTGCGCCAGCATCTCGCCGATCGCCACGCGCCGCGCGGTCGAGAGGTCGTCGCGCGGCAGCCAGACGAAGGCGAACAGATGCCGGCCCAGCGGGCTGCGCACCTGCACCAGCTTGGGCCGCGGCCGGTCCGCCAGCGACATCGCGGTCAGCGCGAGATGCTCCAGCGCGTCGGGCGCGAAGGCGATCACCAGGTCGTGCGGCAGCGCGGTCAGCGCATGTTCCAGCGCCTTGCCGTTGTGGCTCGACGGCGCGAAACCCAGCTTCGCCTGGAGGTCGGCCAGCCGGTGCCTGAGCACGGGGATGTCCTGCGCGGGCTCGGCCAGCGCCGAACTGGTCCACAGCCCGGCGTGGAGCGAAAGCGCTGCGATCACGCCGTCGCGCATCACCGGCACGACGATCAGATCGAGCGGCGTGCGGCGATGCACCGTCGAGATCCGGTTCGACTTGAGCATCAGCGGCCCGGCATTGCCGGCCTCGAACCAGGCGAAGGCCTGCTCCAGCGAGGCATCGGCCAGCATCGACAGGCCATGGCCGCGCGACAGGCCCAGCGGAATCGACAGCCGCCCGTCGCGCGCGCGCAGTTCGTGACCGAGCTGGGTGAAGTGGCGGTCGAGGAACCAGTGCAGCAGCGCGGCGCCCTCGGCACTGGCCGGCGCAAGCGCCTCGGCGTCGTGGCGCAACGCCGCCTGCATCGCCGGCCAGTCTGTCACCGCGGCGCGGACATCGGCCAGCACATCCTCGACCTCGGCGGTCAGCGCGCGGCGGATGCGGGCATCGGCGCGCTCGATCTCGAGATAGATGATCGATTCGGTGACCGCACCCTCACCCGGTTCGAGCGCGATCAGCTGGCCGTCGGCGTCGCGCCGCGCGGGCAGCACGGGATGCAGGACGCGGTGGATGTCGAGGCCATGCGCGCCGATCGCCGCGGCGACCGAATCGACCAGGAACGGCTTGTCGCGGTTGACGATCGCCATCCGCATCACCCGCTGCCCGTCCTCGCTGACCGATTCGAGCTTGATCGCCGGCCGGTCGGGTTTGCGCTTCATCAACAGCGGCAGGATGAATTCGGCGGCGGCCTCGCGCCGGGCGGCGCTGAAGCCGTCGAGCTCGCTGGGCAGCGCGCTCTTGGTCAGCGCATATGCAAGCGCCTTCGCGGCCTGCCGGTCGGTGGTCTGGTGGTTGTCGCGGAAAATGGCCGCCATCGGATGTCACGCCTGCGTCGTGGTCGCGCGTGTCCGCGGGAGCGGCCGCGCTTTGTCCGCGTGCTATGCTCCCCCCTTCACCGGACCTCAACCCCGCGGCGGTAAAATATCGTTACGAACGAAACCAGTTCGACGGTACCCATCCCCTCAACCGTCATCCCCGCGACGGCGGGGACCCATTTTGGGCATAAATCACGAACGCTTGTCGGCCGGACGCATGGGTTCCCGCCTGCGCGGGAATGACGGTTGGGGAAAGTGAGCTGCCAGAAACCCACGAATTATGCGCACCCGGACTTCAGGTTAGCGCCGGGGAACGGGAAATACCTGAATGAGCGCCGAAACTTTTACCTCAGGTTCAGCCCCTCAGCGCGAAACCCGCCGCATCGCCCGCGCCAGCAGCGCATCGTCCCCCGTCACCGGCGCCAGCACGGCGAGACTGCCTTCGACCGTCCGGCGCGCGACCAGCAGCACGAACTCTTCGTCGCCCGCCGCGATATCGACGATCCCGCGCGCGGGCATCGCCTGCAGGACTGCGCGTGCCGCCGCATCGCGATCGGTGCGCGCCTTGTCGGGCGCCCGGCGCTCGGCACGCGCCGCCTGGACGACGCCCTTGAGTCCGCCGGCATGCGTTTCGAGAAAATGCCGCAGCCCGCCGAGCGGCACCGCATGGCGGCGTCCCTGCGTCAGCGCGGCGGCGAACTCGGTCAACCGGGTCTTGTCGTAACCGACGCCGAACACCAGCTTGACCACCGGCGTCATCGGCGCGCGCGCCTGCACGATCAGCCCGGCATCCTCGACCAGTTCGGCGAAATCCTCGGGCCGCGCTTCGGCGAGCAGCGCGAAATCATAGGCCAGTCCCAGCGCGCGATACAAAGCCGCGCGGCTGCGGCCGTCGGCACTCTTGACGATGTCGGCACCGGCGCGCGCGGCGGCCAGTCGCTCGGCCAGCCCGTCGTCGTCGCGGACTTCGGGGATATGATCCTCGTCGTCCTCGGCGCCGTCTTCGTCATCGTCAAGGCCATAGCCCACCGGAATCGGGGCAGACACGCGATCGTGCACCGGCCGCGCATTGGGGCCGTCCTCCCACACCGGCACCGGCATCGCCGGCCGCGGCACGCTGCGCAACGCCTGATGGATCTCCACCGCCAGCTCGGCCTCGGTCGCGGCGTCGACCTGTTCCTTCCAGTTGATCACGCCATAGATGAAGTCGATCCGGACGCCGCTCGACGAAAACGGCATCAGGATGCCGCGATACATGATCTCGCTGCCGCGCTGGTTGGTGAATTCGGCCTCGAAGCCCACCGGCACGCGATTCGCGATGATCTGCAGATAATGGTCGGTGAGTCGCGACAGCAGCGAGCGCGCCGGCACGTCGGTGATCTGGGTGACCTCCGCCTCGACCCCGCACTCGGCCCGCAGCGCGTTGCCGAGGAAGATGATCGCCGGATGTTCGATGCCGGCGGAGAAATCGAGCAGCACGCTGTTCTGCCCGAACTCGCCGATGGTGCCGGGTTCGATATCCTCCACCGCCGGGAAATCGCGGCCCTTCAGCAGCGAGACCCAGTAATTATAGGCGCGCACCTGCATGCGCCGTTCGTCGTCCCCGATCGACGGCGGTCTCTCCACGCTCACCTCGGCGTCCTCCTGCCAGAGATCATCATCGTCATCCAGATGGTCCCCAAACCCGCGCACCATGTTCATGCTCGATCCTCACGGGTTTCCCCGTACCGACCATGAACGGGTGTGGTGAACGAACCGTAAATCGCACGCCGTGAATCGCCTGCGGCGGCGAAAATTATCGGCGCGGCAAGCTTTGTCCGCTATGGCTTGTCTCGCGCGGGCGTCGCTGGTAGGGGCCTGCACCGGCTCCCACGCCGCCTTAGCTCAGTTGGTAGAGCATCGCATTCGTAATGCGAGGGTCACAGGTTCGAGTCCTGTAGGCGGCACCATTTCGGACTCTCTCCCTTTCACCTGCTGCAAAAGCGTGAAGGGTGACGAGGTCGAGCGCCGTCCGGCATCTGCCCGATTCGCACTCAAGCGCGTTTCGCAAAAACGACGTCGATATGCGATACTACATCAATGGTATGATATGTCACTGAGACCGAAATGACCACACGCAAGACGATCACCGTAACCGAGCAGCAGGTCGAATGGATCAAGGCCCAGATCGGCGCAGGTGGTTACACCAATGACAGCGAATATATCCGTGACCTGATCCGCCGCGACCAGCAACGCCATACGAAGATCGCCGCGATGCAAGCGCTCGTCGACGACGGGTTCGCGAGCGGCATCAGCCCGCGCAGCGTCGAGCAGATATTCGACGAAGCGATCGGGAGAGCCGGCGAGCACTGATGGCATCCTACAAACTGTCGCGTGCCGCCGATCGAGACCTCGCGCGCATCGCCGAATATATGGTCGAACAATTTGGTGCGGCCGTGCCTTCGAATTTCTGGCAATATATCCGCAAGCCGCGCGTCTGCGAACCGAACTCAATCCTCCGCTCCGCGCGCACCGCTAGCAGGCCCATTTGGTTCTCTACGACATCCTGCCCGAGGCGGGCTCCGGCGTCACAGGGACAAAAATAGGGGCACTTGCTCGCCAGTGGGCAGGCGCAGGGTTCGATATTTCCAGCGATGATCGTTTTGGACCAAGGCATCCACACCTGCCCCGCTATTGCTGCTCTTACAGTCCGGCTCATCAAGCTGTTGCATGCGCTCGAGGGTCCGAGCTGGGCCGCCTGCCGCGCAGCGCCCCGCGTCCATCCGGGCCGACGAGACTGCGCGAAGTTGACGGAGGCATCGGGTTCGGATGCGTTTCCTGGCCATATGGCGATTCGATTGCCGAATCTGCTTTTGCGGCGCTCATGCGCATATGAATTTCGCCGGTGCGCTGGCTTTGGTGGAAAACGGATTCCGATCTCGCTACTGGATCAACATGCTGCTTGCCTTGGTTGTGGCCGCTTTTACGCAGGCAAGTGGTGCCGATGCGGGCGAGGGCGTGCCTGATGTCAACAATCGGCGGTGCCCGACGGAGCAAACTGCCCGAGGCCCAGTCATTGTGTGCAGCGAACACCGAGGCACGCGTCACCTGATCCCGCTGACCGAGCAACCCGACCGATTTCTGATGTCACAACGACTGCAAATTGTCGCCATCCAGGAAATTCGGTGTACTGGCATCATGGAATCGCAAGCGAAGGCCATATTTCGACGGCGATATGGCAAAAGGCTGGAGCGGATGGGTCGAATTGTCGCCGCCCGCAATCTGCCAGTCCAGGTCGATTCCGACTTGGCCGACGAGCGCGCGAGCCATTGGCGGACCTGTGATTCCGCCAAAGGTGCGGAACGCCGATTTGTGAAGGCGCTCGAAACGCTGGAGAAGCGCTACGGGCTCAGCGCCGGTGGCATATCGAATTGACCGGATTGATTCGGTGCACGTTGATTCGGTGACATGGCGTAATTGATGTAGGCCTATCCTCGATGCAAGGAAGCGGGTGTCGAGCTGCTTCACGAAGGAGGA
>Ga0105247_10003124_pt1 | contig 10931 bp, 10 predicted proteins | sample KBSS24metaG_FD_81519 | JGI IMG/M metagenome (GOLD analysis project Ga0105247, IMG submission 81519) | Switchgrass rhizosphere microbial communities from Kellogg Biological Station, Michigan, USA - KBS S2-4 metaG | ecosystem: Host-associated > Plants > Roots > Rhizosphere > Soil | place...
AAACGACTCATGCAACACGCCAACGGATACCGAGCCACCATCGTCTCCGGCCAAATCACCTACCGCGACGGACAACCAACCACCGCCAAGCCAGGACGCCTCGTCCGATCCGGAACCACGTCGTCTTAGGCGGCCGAGCCGCCAGCGGGACCACATATTTGGGCACTCCGTGGTTGAGCCCTCACACACGAGATGGACCGAAAATCGGGGGGCAGGACAGTTCGATAATGGCGCCCAGAGGAAAGGGCACTCCTAGTGCGCTCGTTAGCCAGGTACGTAGCAGAGCTGGTGTGTACCGGCTCGTCGAATGTCCGCTGCGCGGTCGATCAGGTCACCCAGGTCATCGGTTACCCGGAAGAACCGACCGGTCAATGCGTCGGCCCGGCCGCTCGCGAGTTCAGCCACGAACTCGGCGGTGACCTCGGGTGATTGCCAATTGTCTTTGAGGGAGGTGGAAAGGTCGCCGAGCCAAACCGCGCCGGCTTCCGTCTCGAACACGCCCTCGGTTAGGGCGGTGCGTACCGGCCCCGGGGAGACGGCGAACACCGATATGCCATGTGGTTCAACCTCAGCGGCTACTGACTCTGTCAGTCGGCATACCGATGCCTTAGCGCAGGCGTAAGCCGAGTCGAAGGCCGCAACGCGCGCGGCGCTCATAGAAGAAATGTTGATAATCCGACCCTGCTTGTTGACGACCATATGAGCTAGGGCGGCCTTAGAGCAGAGCACAGTGCCCAGGAAATTTATCTCTACGTCCCGCCACCACGCCTTGGCATTGATTTCCCAGAGCGGTCCGATAGACCCGTTCGGACCACCGTTATTGCTGCCTGCATTGTTGACGAGAATGTGGACCCGGCCGAAGGTATTCACGGCTAGGTCCATCGAGTTCTGAACGGACTCTTCGTCGGTGACGTCCGTAGGCGCCGGGAGAGCCCTTCGTCCAGTCTTTCGGATCTCTGCAGCGACCTCTTCGAGTTGGCTGGTTGTGCGGGCTGCCAGAACCACATCGCACCCGGCCCGTGCGAGCTTGAGGGCGATCGCGCGGCCAATACCACGCCCTGCGCCGGTCACGAAGGCCACCTGATCGTGGAGATCGACCTCAGACATGTCGCAGCTCCTCAGCTCACAGTTTGCGATGTTAACGAGTTCTTGAAGGTGCCCGGTCCTGCACTGTGAACGTCGGGCCCCGGCTCGAGCGTGAGCCCCTACCCGGTTGTTCTAGTGAACTACTAGATCCGGGAATGCGCGGCAGAAGTCGATTCGCTACTCGCGCTGATGTAGGGATCGGCGACGTCCCGAATTGCTTGGGCGAGTGGCGCGAACGGATGGTTGGGATCTTCGGGCGCGAAGCCGGTGAACATCCGGTTGTGGAAGATGCACACCGACAACTTGCTGTCGAGGTCTGCGAAGGCGACTGATGTTCCGGACCCGCCGTGGCTCAGCACTGCCGGTCCGGTACCCATGACGGTGCCTCCCAGCCATAGACCGCCGACGCCGACCGGTCTGGGAACCGGCCGCCCGCCGAAGAGCACAGGATCCAGCTCTTCGACCTCGGGGCGGGGCACGGTGAAGGAGCGCACCCGTTCAGGTGCCAGAAGACGCACACCGTCCAACTCGCCACCGTTCGCCAGCATCGCAACAACACGGACGCACGCTCGTGCGGAGCCGATGGCGCCCGCCCCAGGCAGACATGCCTGTCGAACATCGGTCCGGTTATGGACCGGTGCATCTGGAGCGACTGCTTGCGGTCTTGTGAGCTCAGCGATCTCGGCTTCCTCGGGCAATGGTTCCGTTGGGAGTTCGGACGTGAGCACCGCAGCACGCTGCAGTTCGGACGTCGGAAGGCCGAGCCAGACGTCGTGGCCGCCAAGCGGTGTCGTGATCTCATCCCGCACGAACCGGCCGAAGTCCCGATGCTGGGCATCTGTTCGCCGGACGACCTCGCCGAGGATCCAGCCGAAGACGAGGGACTGGTATGCGCTCTTTTCGCCCGGTCCGAATAGGGGCGTGAAATTGGCGACCTGCTCGATCATCCAGTCCCAGTCGCACATCAGCTCAGCGGTGACGCCAGCAGGCATCTGGGGGATCCCGGATTGGTGTGCGAGCACGTGCGCAATCGTGATGCCTTCTTTGCCGTTGCACCCGAACTCTGGCCAATACGTGCTTATCCGGTCGCCGTAGGAGAGCAGGCCGCGTTCGGCCTGGAGATGGATCGCCGTCGCCGTGATGATCTTCGTGACCGAGAAGACCGGAAAGAGGGTCGACCCATCGACCTGGCGCCCATCCGGTGCAGTCGGGTCGAACGGTCCGATCCATGCATCCACGATCTGCTGGTCACCGACGTAGGCGGCGACCTGCACACCCGCTTCGCCTCTGTCCACTGCCATTTGCAAGGCGTCGGAGATCCTCGGGTCAGTTTCGGACATTGGACTCCCATCCTCGAACGGAGGCCAGATCAGCCCGTCCCTAGTTAGCTTGCCAAACTGTATAGGAATGAAGGCGCCAAGCGGAAGCCGTTGAACCTTCATGAATAGTCCAATAGGGTTTCGCCGCAGATCCAGTGGAGGACAGGGCGAACTCGCATTTTAGGAATCGAGGGGAGAAGACTCGTGGCCGTTGCTGAGGTAGGGGACGGGGATTTCCGGTACACGCTGGTGCCTGACTGGGCTCAGCTGCCCGATGGTTGGGTGCTGGGGCAGACGTCCATCGCCACTGACTCGTCCGACCGGGTGTACCTGTTCAACCGCGGGGAGCACCCGGTGATCGTGCTGAACCGAGACGGCCAATTCTGCGGTGCGTGGGGCGAGGGTTTCTTTGGTAGCGCGCACGGGCTTTTTATCGACGACGACGATGCTCTGTACCTGCCCAACTTTCATCGCCACGCGATCTGCAAGTTCTCGACCGACGGCACGCTGTTGATGACGCTTGGCACACTCGATGTGGCAGGTGACCCCGATTGGGATGGCGATGTGCTGGCGCGCATCGCGCGACCTGTCGCGCGCGCGAATCCGCCGTTCGCTTGCCCAACGGATGTCGCCATCGATCGAGAAGGCCGGATCTTCTGCAGCGACGGGTACGGCAACGCACGGGTTCACCGCTTCAGCAAGGACGGAATCCTCGAGACGTCATGGGGAGAGCCGGGCACCGGGCCAGGGCAGTTCCATATTGTGCACGGGATCTGGGTCCACACCGACGGGCGAGTCTTCGTGGCCGACCGCGAAAACAACCGCGTTCAGATCTTCACCTCCGACGGTGAGCTCATCGAGATCTGGGACGGCTTCGACCATCCTTGTGACATCTTCATTGACGACAACGAATTCATCTTCGTCGCCGAGGGTGCCGCTTCGTCGGTGTCGCCGATTCAGCCGGATCCGGCATCGTTCATGCAGGTGCGCAACCTTGCCGGCGATGTGCTCAGCCGGTGGTCCAACCCGGGAGGTGGCGGTGGCCACTCGGTCTGGATCGATTCGCAGGGGTCCCTTTATGTGAACCAGAACAAGGAAGGCGAGCGGCTGCTCAAGTACGAGCGGACGGGCTGAGCCACCGCAACCAAGGACAACGGAACTTCCGTAGGCCCGATCCGCCACACGGTGAAGGTGGCAGGACCGGACGAAGGGAAGGTGCAGAAGGTCGACGCCCGCTTGATGCGCCCATGACCCCGTGAGCCCAGATTTGGAAGTGTTCTGATGTCAATTCGTTTCGATGATCGCGTCGTCCTCATCACCGGAGCAGGTGGAGGTCTCGGCCGGTCGTACGCGGTCCTGCTCGGCGCCCTCGGAGCGTCGGTAGTTGTCAACGACCTAGGTACTGACCCATCTGGCGAGGCGCCAGGCACCTCTGCAGCTGCGGAATCCGTCGTGGACGAGATCACGGCCGCTGGCGGTCGGGCAGTCGCCAACGCCGACGACGTTTCGACGGAGCAGGGTGCTGCTGCCTGTGTGAAGACGGCTGTAAACGCATTCGGTCGACTCGACGTGGTAGTGAACAACGCCGGGATCAACCCGGAGTCCGAGTTCGAGACGACGTCGCGGGCGATGCTCGAACGGGTGATGGCGGTGCACATTGGCGGAACGTGGGGTGTTACGCAGGCAGCGTGGCGGCATTTCCGTGAGCAGGGCTACGGGCGAGTCGTGATCACGTCATCGGGCTCGATCTACCAGGGCTTTGGGAATCGCCCGACCTACGTGCTCGCGAAGGCAGCGCTCTATGGGCTCGTCCGTGACCTCGCGGTCGAAGGCGCCCCTTTCGGAATCCAGACAAACGGCTTGTTTCCCGGAGCATCGACCCGGATGTCGTCGCCTGGCCGGCTACCGATGGAGTGGACGACGGAGGTGGTCGCACCCGTGGTCGCGGCCCTCTCGCACGAGTCCTGCCCCCTGAACGGAGAGATGATCGAAACCCGCGGTGGCGAAGTGCGGCGCTTGTTCATGGCGCGTACGCCCGGCATCGAGGTCGACGCCGCCCAACTCACGCCAGATATCGTGCTCGCCCGCATGGACGAGATCATGGCCGTCGACGGAGCTCAGCCCGGTGCACTAGTGCACCTTCGGAGGGCGTGAGGTACACGCTGCTGACGCGTCCTTAGGAGGCTCGGAAACCGAGGCAGAAGGGCGGGACGTTGCCGGCGAGCTCTTCGTCCGTGGTCGGCTGTGAAACCTCTTCGACCGTGGGCCCGATGCGGTCGGCGATGGCGCGAAGGGGCGCTTCGTCGAGCCTGAAGCACTTGACCGCGTTCCCTCCGAGCATCATGGCGACCTCTTTGGGGTCGATTCCCGAGAAGGTGTGGCGCAGGGCGAGCCGCGTGAGAGGGTAGATGCTCTCGGCGTGGGGATAGTCGGTTCCGTACATGATCTGGCCGATGCCGATGTCGTGTCGCGCGAGCGCCTCGGTGCGTGACATGAAGCTGTCCGCCAGGTAGACCTGTCGGGCCCAGTACTCGCTTGGTCGCCGAGGAAGCATCCGGTCATAGCCGGTTGTCACGCGAAGGTTGTCTTCGTAGATGTCATCTAGTTCCGCCAGTGTAGTTGGCACCCACGAGCCGAACTGCTCGGTCAACACGAAATGCAGATCCGGATGGCGTTCGAACACTCCGCCGAAGATCAAGCCCCATAGCGCCCGCCGACCGAAGAAGTGCCCTTCGGCGCGAGTCGCGAATCGGGCGCCGGGCCCCGTCCAGTAGCCGCGATCTCCTCCGCCCCCGTGGGTGTTCAGGGTGAGTTGAAGATCGTCACATGCATCCCAGAATGGCTCGTAATCCGGTTCGGTGTAGGGAAGCAGGCCGCGGCGGGGCGCGGGAAAGTTCACGGTGCGAAAGCCGGCTTCGGCTGCCACAGTGACCTGGCGGACGGCGTCGGGTATGTCATCCATGGTGATCTGGGCGACGCCTATCAGCCGCTCGGGCGCGGCCGAACAGTAGTCCCGTAGCCAGCGGTTGAAGATGTCGTATCCCAGCCGATGGAGCGTGGCGTCCTTGCTGGTGTCGAAGGGGAGTAGCTCGCCGTTCTGGCCGCCCGCGAAAATTACATCGGCGGCCACGCCTTCGGCGTCCATGTCCGACAGTCGTGCAGTAGGGTCCTGCAGCCCCGGGACGGTCTCGGCGAACTGGCGTCGCTGTTTCATGGCGGGCGTGTCGGTCGGGCTGCCCAACCGGCCGGCGGCAACGGTGTCACCGCCTTGTATCGCCGCGCTCAGGGGGTCCTGCTCCGAGAGAACCTTGCTGGCCGCGGCTGCAAGGTGAGCCTCCGTGCGGGCCAGGTCGTCGTCAAACGCTTCCAAATAGCGGGTCTCACAGTATGGCCGCAGGTGATTCTTCAGCGAGGGCCCTACGTGAGAGTCGGTTGAGACAAAGAGATATCTCTCCTGGGTCACGTTGTCGCTCCTCTAATTCAAACGTGGCGAATGCTTGGCGCTTTCGATCGCGGCGCTGTCATCGGACGGGGGTTACCCATTCGGATGGTGTCGTGGCGGGCACTTCTCGCGAGAGAAGGCGACCCTGTCGACCCCTGGAGAGGAAGACGTCGCGCAGAAGGCTTGCGTCGGAATGGATCTGGCGCAAAGGTGACTCTAGTCATATCTGCGACGGAGGGGAAAGTGGCACGTGCAGTTCTGCCGGATCTTCGGCAGGTCTCCTACGTCGTCATCTCAAAGTGCCGCCGTCTGCGGTGCAGCCTGCCAGTGCCGTGTCTGGCGGATCGACCCGCCCCGCCACAGGCAGGTCGCGCGTGTATCGCGCATTCGGGCCAACCCTGATATCGTTAGGAAGACTAACTTTTAAGACCGAACTTTCTTAAGACGTTGTCGTCCGTTCAAGGGGAAGGCGCAGTCCGTGCTGAATGCTGACGTTCGCTTCATCTCTGTCGATGATCACTTGGTCGAACCTCCGAACCTCTGGCAGGACAGGCTGCCGGCACGCCTCAAGGAGGCGGGCCCCAGGGTGGTCGAGGAGCCGAGTGGAGCGCAGCTGTGGCTCTATGAGGAGAAGGCATTCCCTCAGATGTTCAACAGATCGTGGGCCCCGGCGGTCACCGACATGGAGGCGGGCACATTCGACCCACTTGAGGACATCATGGCCAGCGGGCAGGTCAGCGGGGTGCTTGCTGAGCATCACCATCCCGACAGCGTGAAGAGTCCTCTGCGATACGAGCAGATCAGGCCGGGTTGCTATGACCCCAAGGCGCGTCTAGACGATATGGATCGCGACGGCGTGTACGCCCAGATTAACTTCCCGAGTTTTCCGCGCTTTGCCGGCACGCGGTTCAAAGGGAGCAAGGATATAGAGCTCGCGACGCTCTGCGTCCGGGCTTGGAACGACTTCATCCTCGAGGAGTGGTGTCCGACCGCCCCGGATCGCTACATACCGATGGTGATAGTGCCGTTTTGGGATGTAGACGCATCGGTGGCGGAGCTTGAGCGGACCGTAGCTGCTGGCGCCAAGGCGGTGAGCTTCCCGGAGAACCCTGCGCCTCTCGGACTACCTTCGTTCCATCAGGTCGAGCATTGGGCGCCGTTCCTCGCTGCTGTCGACGCGGCCGACATCACCATGTGCCTGCATTTCGGGTCCTCTGGCCAGACGCCCTCCACTGCTGCGGATGCACCGTTCATCGTCACGTCGGCGCTAATGGGCGTGAACGCCATGGCCACCCTCGCTGACCTGACGTTCTCCCCCGTGCTACGACGGTTCCCGAATTTGCGCTTCGTGCTATCGGAGAGTGGCATCGGATGGATCCCCTACATGGTCGAGCGACTTGATCAGGTGTGGAGGGAGCATCGGAACTTCTACGATGTCGACCGAACGACCCCACCGTCAGAGGTATTCGTTCGCCAGTTCTGGTCGTGCAGCGTGCAGGAGCCGTTTGGGCTTTCCGTGAGTGAGCAGGTCGGATGGGACCGAATTCTGCTCGAATCCGACTATCCGCACTCGGATTCGAGCTGGCCGAACTCGCGAACTCGTGCCGAAGCGCTGTTGCGGAATGTGCCGGACGACGCCGCCCGTCGCATCGCAGAGCTGAACGCGTACGACGCCTTCAAGCTCACCCGCGTCTGATCAACACCCCAGTCGGCGCCTAGTCCGCAAGGAGAAGGGACCTGAACACTGATGGAAGAATCTAGCGTCAGGATAGTTGAGTTGCCCGGCCCTCTCGGCGCGGAAGTGCGCGGCATCGATTTACGTGAGCCCGTCCCAGACGCACTCGCTCATGAATTGCGCTCGGCTTACGCCGACCGACTGCTCGTGCTATTCCGCAATCAGGATCTGTCCGCTGCTGAGCAGGAGCGAGCAGTCGGCATATTCGGGCCTGTACTCGACGAGTTCGGGGACGGTAAGACACATTCCTTTGTTTCCAATATTTCGGATAGTGGACTCGGCGGCACAGCAGATCAGGAGTTGATCTTCCACTCCGACATGACAAATACCGGATCGCCCGCCTCGGGGCTGTCGCTATACGCACTGGAAATGACGGAGGGTGCAGCGAATACTCGATTCGCCAACGCTCAGCGTGGCTATCGTGTTCTTCCTCCCAGCTTGCGCCAACAGGCGGAGGATCTTACCGTCATTGACGGCGCCAAAGACCCTGAACAATACGACCGCAGCCCCGAACTCCTGCTGGCAGATACCCACTCCGCCGTGATTACCCATCCTCGGAACGGAAAGCCACAGCTCTACTGCAACCTAATGTGGACGCACCGGGTCGTCGGAATGGAAGACTCCGCGGCGAGAGAAGTACTCGACAGCCTCTTCCAACACCTGTACGACGCGTCAAACATCTACGAGCACAGGTGGGAAGTCGGCGATCTCGTGGTGTGGGACAACATCGCCGTCCAACATTCGAGGGGACCCATTCCTGAGGGCTGCCGACGGCGGTTTCGGCGTGTAGCAATCGGAACCTCCACTCCCCAGTTCGTGAGCGCCATGAGGGCAGTGAGAGACCGCAGCCTAGTCTTCTCCAAGAAGACTACTTAGGCGAGCCGCGTCAGATGATGACCGTGCGCTGCCGTTCTGGGGCAGCGGTGCGAGGTGTTCGCCGAGACCGGCAAGCAACGGTGGTGACCTGCGGTGAGCTCAAGCCGCACAACACGCGATCCACAGGTATTGGCCATCTCTCGATAAACGCTGCGTTAGTGCGCTGTGAGGAGATCTTATGAAACGTGTTGTCACGGGTGTAGATGAGCAGGGCCTGTCCTACATATTGTCCGACGACGTAGTCGAAGAGGGAGTGATTTGGCGATATAGGCCGGAGCACATCCGCGACTGGATCGCCGGCATTGATCCCGATGCTGCGGCGGACCAACTTGAGCCGCCGGGGGGAGGGGCAACTTGGGCCCAGACAACGATTGCGCCCGGCATCTCGGCGGCGAACAGGCCAGGTATTGATGACCGTGGATTCCATACCACCCGGACTATTGACTTTGTGTATGTCCTAGAAGGCGAGCTCACACTAGAACTCGACAGGGGCAAGGTGGAACTCCAAAAGGGTGACTTCGTGGTCCAACAGGCGACGCATCACGCCTGGCACAATGCCTCGGACGAGCCTGCAAAAATCTTAGCGCTCATGCATAAACCTTCGAGTTGACTCGAACCTCACTCGTGAGAACCCATTGATGGCTGGTCGCGACTCCCTGAAGTCCGTCAATCGAAGAAGCCGAGGAACTCGCTTTGCCCATATGCAGCGTTGCCGGCGGTGTCGACCTGTTCTACACCGACACCGGAGCCGGACCCCCAGTGCTCCTGCTGCATGGATGGACATGCGACGGAAACGACTGGGCCTGGCTGTCCGCGGACCTTTGCGCCGACCATCGGGTCGTCAATATGGACCACCGCGGCCATGGTCGATCATCAGAGGTGGACGGACCATACGGAGCCAAGCCGCTGGCGGAGGATGCGGCCCGCCTCCTCCGCCATTTGGGGATCGAGCAAGCGGTGGTAGTCGGCCACTCGATGGGCGCCCTGGTCGCGTCGGTCCTGGCAATCGAGCACCCCTCGCTGGTCCGGGCTCTTGTTCTCATCGACCCGGCGTACGGTCACGCCGACGATCACCTGCAGGAGCTCGTGGCCGCGGTGAGAGCCGAACCGGTGGGAACAGCGATCGCCGTGTTCAAGACCTTCTACGGATCCGGCTCGCCGGCTTGGCTCCAGGAGTGGCATGCCCGAAGGATTGCCGGCACCCCGCCGCATGTGCTGGCAGAAGCGCTGGCTGCGCTCTTTGAGGGCCCGGACGCTATCGGCCGCGCAGCGGTCGGGGCCGACTACCTGGCTCGCCGAGCCTGCCCGACCCTGGCCATCTACGCCGGTCCCGGGGACCTGACCCTTCCCGGCGGTTCGGCCGACACCATCGAGGTGTGGCCGGAGGCCGGGCATTTCCTGCACCAGGAGCAACCCGATCGGTTCGCGTTGAGGATGCGTTCCTGGATCGCATCACTAGGAGCCTGACCTCCCCGGCGGCTTCCGCTGGCTAGGCGGAATGGGGTTGCGCAGGAGCTCGACGCCCGGTGTCGATTCCACCTGACGATAGAGGCTGTCGAGAACGGCGAATGCGTCGTCGGCTTGCGCGGTGTCACTCACGGCAGGACAGCTGCGAACTTGGCCCAGCGTCGATTGTCGTCATAGCGATCCGAGCGCCCGTTCGCGCCACACGTCCAGGCAGCGCTCGGTGAGATCCCCCGGGGCGACGGGGATCGAGCAGATGACGCGCCGGACGCCGAGTTCACGGTAGGTGTTGAGATCCTGCGCGGAGGGCAGTCGTCGGGCGAACTTCTCGACGTCGGCCCGCCCCCAGGAGGTCGCGGTATGGGCAATGCTGATCTCGAGTGTCTCCGGGTCCCGGCCCGCTGCTTCGGCACGCTGGCGTACGCGCCCGATCACACCGCGCAGATCCCCCTGGACCGCCGCTGCCATAGGCAGGAAACCGTCGGCGAGTTCGATCAGATCGGTGAAATTGCGCTCGGTCGGTGCGCAACCCAGGTGCACTTTGGGCCCGGGACGTTGGGCCGGTGCGGGCAGCGACCAGCTGGGAGAGAACTTGACGAACTCCCCGTCGAAGGAGACCGGCTCACCCGTCCAGAGCGCTCGCATCGCGGCCAGCTTCTCCCGCAGGACGGCTCGCTTACGGGCGGGATCGACCCCGTTGTTGATCATCTCCAAGGGGTTCCAGCCGTAGCCGACGCCGAACTCGACGCGGCCGCCAGAGAGCTGATCGACCGTCGCAACGAGCTTCGCGAGGACAAGCGGGTTGTGCTCGGCCGCGAGCGCGATCAGGGTGCCGAGCCGGATCCGTTGGGTGACCGCCGCAACGGCGGCCAAGACGGTCCAGGGCTCGGGAAAGCGCTGGTAGCGCTCGGGCAGAACGCCGTCCGGCGTTGCCGGGTAGTGGGTGTCGACCGGCAGGTGCGTGTGCTCACCGAGCCAGAGGGATCCGAAGCCACGCGATTCGACGGCC
>Ga0105247_10003126_pt1 | contig 10923 bp, 6 predicted proteins | sample KBSS24metaG_FD_81519 | JGI IMG/M metagenome (GOLD analysis project Ga0105247, IMG submission 81519) | Switchgrass rhizosphere microbial communities from Kellogg Biological Station, Michigan, USA - KBS S2-4 metaG | ecosystem: Host-associated > Plants > Roots > Rhizosphere > Soil | place...
CGCTGCGCCTCGAGCGATGGGAGGACGCCTGGCGCGAGCTCGACGTCCTCCCGGACGCGCAGAAGAGGCGCCCCGAGGTCCGCTATGCGCGCGCGCGCGTCGCGCTGTACCGCAAGGAGCCGCGCGCCGCGCTGGCCCTCTTCGACGGGCTCGAGAAGGAGATCCCGCTCCTCGAAGGCGACATCGCGCGGCGCCGCGCCGACGCGCGCTACGACGCCGGCGAGTACATGGACGCGGCGGAGTACTTCGCCGCGCGCGGGACGCCCTCGGGGTGGCTCCGCGCGTCCGACGCGTTCGAGAAGGCGAAGGAGATCGCGCGGGCGCGCGCGGCGTGCGAGAAGGTGCTCGCGAGCGACAAGCGGACCCGCGTGCAGGAGGCCGAGGCGCGCGCGCGGAGGTTGCGCGTCGCCGAGCGCCCCGCGGCCGACGAGATCGCCGACGCGCGCTGGCTGGCCGTCGAGGCGCCCGACGTGCGCGCCGCCAAGGACGCGGACGCGAAGCTCGCGGCGCTCGATCCGTCGCGCCCGCTCACCGCCGAGGAGCGGATGAAGCGGGCGCGCGCGCTCGCCGACGCCGGGATGGTCGACGACGCGCTCCGCGAGATCGACCGCGCCGCGAGCGCGCCGGGGCACAAGCCGGCGGCGGTCGATCGGCGCCGCGCGCGCGCCGACGCGCTCTTCCACGCGCACGGCCGAGCGCTCGAGGCGGCGCGCGCGTACGACGAGTGCGTCGCCCTCGGCGGGCCGCGCGCGCAGGAGGACGCGTTCCACGCCGCGCGCGCGATGTCGCGCGCCGACCGCGACGACGAGGCGATCGCGCGGTTCGCGCGCGCGGTCCGCCGCTCGCCGCGCACCACCTGGGCCGAGCAGTCGACGTTCCTCGCCGCGCGCCTGCACCTCTTGCACGGCCGCTTCGCCAAGGCCGCCGCGGGGTTCGACGCGTACGCGCGCGACTACCCGTCGGGGGTCGACCGCCGCGAGGCGGCGCGCGATCGGGCGCTCGCGCACCTGGCGGCGAAGGACTACGCCGGCGCGCGCCTGCTCTTCGAGCAGCTCGCGGACGATCCGGCCGACGCGCTCGAGGGCGCGCGCGCCGGGACGATGGCGGCGCTCTCCGCGTGGAAGGACGGCGACACGACGCACGCGATCGCCCGCTGGTCCGACGTCGCGCGCTCGCGCCCGCTCTCCTGGCCGGCGCTGGTCGCGCGGAGCCGCCTCGCGGAGGCGCGCGCGCCGCTCCCCCCGCCGATCGACGTCGACCCGCCCGCCGCGCCGCCGCCGCCGATGATCGTGGCGCTGCCTCCGCCCGCGGACCTCTTGCACCGCGTCGGCCTCGAGGGCGACGCCGAGTCGTCGCTCCGCGAGCGCGAGGCGCTGATCACCGGCGCCGCGGGCGGCCGCGGCGTCGAGGCGCTGTGCGACGCGTACGGGCAGCTCGGCCGCGCGAAGCGGCGCTTCCAGATCGCGCAGCAGGCGCCGGGGGCGCTCCTCGCGACCGCGCCGGCGGCGAAGAACCGGTGGGCGTGGGATTGTGTGTATCCCACACCGTACCTCGAGTCGGTCCGCGCCGAGGAGGCGTCGAGCCACCTGCCGCTCGGCCTCGTCCACGCGGTGATGCGCCAGGAGAGCGGCTTCGACCCGGAGGTGGTCTCGCCGGCGCGCGCGGTCGGCCTGATGCAGCTCCTCCCCGAGACGGCGAAGGCGCTGGCGATCGCGCAGGCGATGCCGCACGACGAGGCGTGGCTCACGCGGCCGACCCACAACATCGCGATCGGCGCGCGCTACCTGAAGGAGCTCGTCGACAAGCTGCACGGCCAGGTGCCGCTCGCGATCGCCGCCTACAACGCGGGGCCGGAGGCGGTGCTCCGCTGGAGCGGGCGGATGAAGTCGGTCGACCTCGACGTGTTCGTCGAGCTGATCCCGTTCAACGAGACGCGCGTCTACGTCGCGCGCGTCATGGGCAACTGGGCGCGCTACGCCTACGCCGCCGGCCCCACGGGGAAGCTCCCCGAGGTGTCGCTCGCGATGGAGCCGTAGGCGCGCGGCGGCCGCGGCGCGATCACCTCCCGTGCTCCGGGACCGGGGCGCGCTCCGGTGGGAGCGGCGAGCCCGCGGCTCAGGAGCTCCGGTTTCGCATCTCCCGGGCGGCGAAGAGGAGCCCCCCCAGCACCGCCAGCGCGGCCACGCCGAAGACGAATTTCCGGGCGCCCGCGCGGCTCCGCGCGGCCGGGCTCGCCTCGCCGCGCGGGCCGCGTGAGGCGGGGCGATCGATCGCGGGGCGGCTCGGACGCGCGGGCGGCGTCGCGTCCGCGCCGGCGGCGGCCGGGTCCGGCGGGGCGGCGCCGCCGTCGGCGTCGAACGTCGTGTGGGCGCGCGCGTCTTGCGGGCGAAAGGCGATGTCGTCGACGGCGAACCGGAAGCTCGCCTCGTGGAAGTGGGTGAGCGTCCAGTCGGGCAGGCCCTTCGGCTCGAGGCCCCACGCCTTCGTGTCGCCGAGCGCCGTCGCGAGCGCGTCGCCGGTCGCGTGCGCGACGCCGTAGGGCGGCGGGTTGCTCGGCGCGAGGCGCTGGAACGACGTCATCGGATCGTCGCCGGCGAACCACACGTCGAGCACGCGCGACTGGCTGGTGCTGCGAAACCCCGGGTGCCCGGCCGAGAAATCCTGCTGCTCGGCGCGCGTGGGCGGCGCCTCCATGTACGGATAGATCGGGCTGTCGGTGTCGAACGTGAAGCGGACGGCCGGCGTCTTGATGGTGCGCGCGCCGGCCGGGGCGCCGCTGAATCGCAGCGCCGTGATGTACCACCCCTTCGTCGCCACCTTCTGGATCCACGTCGAGACGAGCGGGCGCACCTCGAGCTTGCTCTTCGCGAGGAGCTCCTGGAGCTCGGCCGGCTCGGTCGCCTTGACGGTCTTCACCTCGAAGTCGTCGAGCTTCGACACCGGGAGCGGCGTCGCCTCCGGCGCGGGCGGCGGAGGCACGACGTCGGCCACGAGCGCGCCGACGCGCTTGAACGGGTCGTCCTTCACCTTCGACACCGTGGGCTCGCTCGGCGTCGCCACCAGCATCGCGAAGGCGGGCGCCTCCCCCTCGACGTCGAGCTGCCGGACGATGTGCTCGACGCGGCGCGCGCGCTCCCACACCACCACGGCGCGCTCGTTCGCGGCGCGGATGATCTTCCCCGCCGGATAGACCGACGCGTCGGCCGACGCGGTGCGGGCGTGGAGCGAGCTCGCCAGCGCCGCCGCGACGGCGACCGCCGGGGCCGCGCGGAGCGAGCGAGCGCGGGGCGGGGGGGGGATCGGGGCGGGGCGAAGCATTGCGTTGCCGTATAGCCGAACTCGCCGCCACCTCCCAGCCCGCTCGGCCGGCGTGGTAGGACGAACGGTTCCAGGAGACACACGTGGTCGGCCTCGCCTTCTCAGCGCTCTTCATCGTGCTGAACGGGTTCTTCGTCGCGGCGGAGTTCGCGTTCGTGAAGACGCACGCGACGCAGCTCCACTCGCGCGCGCGGAAGGGCGACGCGCGCGCGATCGCCGCGCAGGAGGTGCTGGGGCGGCTCGATCGCTATTTGTCGGTGACGCAGTTCGGCGTGACGCTCGCGAGCCTCGGCCTCGGGTGGATCGGCGAGCCGGCGCTCGAGCGCCTGGTCGATCGATGGACGCACGCCGACGCGAGCACCGGCGGAGGGAGCGTCGTCCACGCCGTGACGGTCATCGTCGCGTTCGGGGCGCTCACGTTCGCGCACGTGCTCATGGGCGAGCTCGTCCCGAAGCTCATCGCCATCCAGCGCTCCGAGGAGACCGCGCTCTTCGCCGCGAACCCGCTCCGCCTGATGTACATCGCGTTCCGACCGCTCTTGTGGATCCTCGAGCGGGCGTCCGGCGTGATCCTCCGGGGCATGGGGCTGTCGGCCGACGCGACCAGCGAAGGGGCGCTCTCCGAGGAGGAGATCCTCGGCATCCTCGCGGCGAACACGGCGCGGAGCCCGAAGGGGAAGGAGAAGGGCGTCCTCCTCGAGCGCGTCCTCCGCTTCGCGCAGCGCACGGCGCGCCACGCGATGGTCCCGCGCGTCGACGTGGCCTCGCTGCCGGTCGGGACGAGCGCGCGCGAGGCGATCGCGTTCCTGCGGGCGCAGCAGTACTCGCGCGTCCTCCTCACGCGCGATCGCTCGCTCGACGAGGTCGCGGGGTACCTCTATACGAAGGACCTCTTGCTCCAGCCCGGCAGGATCGAGGAGCCGGACCTCACGAACCTCCGGCGCGACGTCCTCTTCGTCCCCGAGACGCAGGTGCTCATCGACGTGCTCCGCGCGATGCAGGTCGCGCACACGCCGATCGCGGTCGTCGTGGACGAGTACGGCGGGACGAGCGGCCTCGTGACGATGGAGGACCTCCTCGAGGAGATCGTCGGCGAGATCCGCGACGAGTTCGACGAGGAGCCGGCGCGGATCGTCCGCGCCCAGGGCGAAGAGAACGCGTGGGACGTCGACGCGCGCGTGCCCATGGACGAGCTCCGGACGATCGGCGTGCACGTCGACGACGACGAGGCCGCGGAGGCGATCGGCGCGATGATGCTGGCGAAGCTCAATCGCCTCCCGCGCAAGGGCGACAAGCTCCAGCTCGCGGGGAACGCCGTGGCGATCATCAGCTCGCTCAGCCGGCGGCGGATCACCCGGGTGCGGATCCGCGTGCAGAACGCCGACGAGGTCGGGGCGTAAGTGCGGCTCCTTCGTACCCCCGGAGCGCTGCGGATCGCGCTCGTCGTCGCCACCGTCCTGTCGATGTGGCTCACCGCGACGCGCCTGCGCCTCTCGTCGGACCTGACCGACATGTTCCCGAACCGCGGCGAGGCGGCGATGCTGACGCGCTTCCTCCGCGCGTTCGGCGGCGGTGATCTCGCGTTCGTCCTGATCCGCGGACAGGACCCGCAGGCCGTCGAGGACACGGCGAACGACCTGTCGCGCGAGCTCGCGAAGCGGCCCACGGTGGTGCGCGTCCTCGACGCCGCGCCGCTCCCCAAGGACTTCGATCCGACGCTCGCGTGGCGCTACGCGATGCCGACGGCGCGCGATCGCCTCGCGCGCGCGCTCACGCCGGACGGGATGCGCGAGCGCCTCGACGGGACGCGCGAGCTCCTCCTCGCGCCGGGGAGCGCCGACATCGAGGCGTGGCTCGCGCGCGATCCGCTCCGCCTCGCGATGCTGCCGTGGGAGGGGAAGACGGAGCTCGCCGCCGGGCTCAACGTCGGGCCGGGCGGGCTGTTCGTCGCCGACGAGGGCCGCGCGCGCCTGGTCGTCGCGGAGCCGCGCGGCAGCGCGTTCGACGGCGACGCGGCGAAGCGCTTCGTGAACGACGCGAAGGAGGCGATGGACGCTTCGCGGGGCGAGCGCGCCGTGTCGCTCGACATCACGGGCGGGCACGCGATCGCCGTCGGCACCGCGCAGATGCTCGAGCGGGACATGGTCCTGAGCGGCGCGCTGTCGACCGTCCTCGCGTCGCTCACGTTCCTGCTCACGTTCCGGCGGCTCCGCGCGCTCTTCGCGGTGCTCCCCCCGCTCGGCCTCGGCACGCTCTGGACGACCGGGCTCGCGGCGCTGTCGCCCGCCGGGCTCAGCGCGATCGCGACGGCGTTCGCCGCGGTGGTCATCGGCGTCGGCGTCGACACGGGCGTGCACGTCTACGCGGCGCTCCTCGAGGGGCGCCGGCGCGGCCTGTCGCCGCGCGACGCGGCGGCGTTCGCCCGCGGCGCGACGTGGCGCCCGACGATCCTGGCCGCCTTCGCCGCGGGGCTCGCGTTCGCGTCGCTCGGCCTCAGCGAGCTCACCGCCGTGCGCCAGCTCGGCCTCCTGTGCGGCGCGGGCGAGGTGCTCACCGCGGTGGGGATCCTCCTGATCACGCCGGAGATCGGCGCGCTCCTCGAGCGCGGCGCGCCGCCGCCGTCGTCGTCGCCGCGCTGGGTCGACGCGATCGCGTCGCTCACGTCGACGCCCCGCCGCGCGGCGATCGCGCTGGCCGTCGTCTCTTCGCCGGTCCTCGTCCTCGCCGCCGCCGGATCGCCCGAGCCGAACGACCAGCTCGTCGCGATCCGGTCGCGCGCCATCGAGGCGCTCCGCGTCCAGAGCGACATCTACCGGATCTTCGGGAGCAAGGAGGGGCAGTGGCTCGTCGTCAGCGCCGACCCCGCGCTCGACCGCGCGGCGGCGCGCGCCGACGCGGTCGCCGAGGCGCTCGATCGCCTCACGGCCGACGGGACGATCGCCGGCTTCGACGCGCTCGCGAGCTTCGCCCCCGCCCCCGACACGCAGCGCGCCCGCCTCGCCGCGCGCGACGCGCTCGACCTGCCGTCGCGCCGCGACGACCTCCGCGCGGCCCTCGCCGATCGCGGCTTCGATCCGGACGCGTGCGCCCCGTCCCTCGACGCGCTCGCGCGCGCCGATCACGACGTGCAGCCGCTCGATCCGGGGGGGCCGCTCGCGTTCGTCATCTCGCGCCACGTGGGGCGCGACGGGCCCGACTTCCTCGCCGTCAGCTACGTCCGCCCGAGCGGCGATCCGGCGAAGGACGCGCGCGCCATCGCCGCGATCCGCGCCGCCGATCCCGCCGCCGTCGTCACCGGCTACCACCACCTCGAGACGGCGCTCCGCGCGACCCTCGCGCACGATCTCCCGATCGTCGCGGTCGTCGCGCTGGTGCTCGTGATCGTCACGCTGCGCGCCATCCTCCATCGGGCCGGCGACGTCGTCCTGGCGCTCGCGACCATCGCGATCGAGGTGCTCGCCGTCGCCGCGGCGATGCGCGTCTTCCACGTGCGCTGGCACGTCTACGACGCGCTCGTCCTCCCTGTCCTCATCGGCATCACGATGGACGAGTCGATGTTCCTCCTGCACGCCGCGCGCACCTCCGCCGCGACGGGGATCGACGCCGCCATCCGCCACGCCCTGCGCGAACAGGGCCCGCTGGTCGTCGCCACCGGCCTCACCACCGCCGCCGGCTTCGGCGCGCTCCTTTCGTGCAGGTTCGAAGGGCTCTTCGATCTCGGCGCGGTCGGCTCCCTCGGCTCGGCGCTCGGCCTGGTCGCGGCGCTCGTCGTCGTGCCGGCGGGCCTGCGGTTGACGTCGCGCCTCGGTCGCGTCCGCGAGCTCGTGATCGGAGCCGGCGACGCGAGGGAGTGAGCGCTACCGGAGCGCGTCCTTCAGGCCGCCCATCGCGCCGTGCACGGCGCCCTTGAGCGCGTTCTCTTCGAGCGCGCGCCGGTGCGGCGCGGCGTTCTCGGCGCGGGCCCGCCCCTCGAGGATCGCGAACACGGTGCCGCCCCGCGCGGAGCGGAGCGTGGCGGAGACGACGCACGTCGTGCTCAGGCCGGTGCCCGTCGCGAGCGTGTCCATGCGGACCAGCGCGAGCGACACGATCGAGCGCTCCTTGCGCGCGACGGCGCTGAGATCGAGGCCGCGGAGCTCCGACTCGGCGCTCTCGCGGAGGACCGCGCCGAAGTCGACGTCGGCGCGCGGCACCGCGCTCGACACCTCGCCGATCGCGACCGGCGCCTCCCGCGCCGAGGCGGAGGCCGCGCCGCCGGTCGGGGCGGCGAACGCCGCGAGCGCGAACAAAGCGGATCGGTACACGCTGCCTGCAAGGCGCATTCGAGTCCTCCCGTGGTGTCGCAGGACCCCCCGCGCCGCGCGCCATCGCGCGGCGGGAGATCGTGCCCTCGACTCACTCCGCTACAGGAGTCGTCGGGCGCGGTACAAATTTGATGCTCCCGCGCGATCCCGCGGCGCCGCTCTCGCCGGGGCCGGCCTCTACTTCAGCACGCCGATCCACGCGCGGACCGCGTCGAGGCCCGCGTCGTCGACGGTGTGCGTGACGAGCGGCGGCATCTGCTGGAAGCGGCTGCCGCCGTCGGTGACGCGCGACGCGGCGAGCGCCGGGACGAGGCTGTGCGCCGCGTCGCCGGGGGTGATCCGCTTGTATCCTGCAACTCTGTACGACTGGTACGTGCCGGAGTCGCCGATCGGGACGCCGCCGTCCGCCGCCGCGGTTTTGTACGTGTCGGTCTGCGTGACGAGCGGCGTGCCGCCGTCGGCGAGGTAGCCCTTCGCGCTGAGGCGCATGAAGAGCTTCGAGTACGCCGCCTCGGCGAAGGTCGACCCGTTGTGGCAGGTGACGCCGCAGTTGACGTGGAGCCACCCGAGCGCCGGCGCGGCCTTGCCCGGCGCGTCGTCGGGGAGCGACAGCGTCGAGTACGCGGGGGGCGCGGAGAGCCTGCCGTCGGCCTTGAGCGTCGCCAGCGTGACGCCGGTCGCCGTCGGGAGCGCGAGCGCGATCGCCTCGACGCCGAGGAGCCTGTCGACGCGCCCGTTGTGGCAGCTCACGCAGCCGTCGGAGTTCGGGATCTCGTACGCGCCGACCTTCGCGCCGTCGTCGAGGCGCGTCGCGGTCGACTCGTCGTCCGTCCACCTGTACGTGGTCCACACCCAGCCGCTGTCGTCGCGCTTCCAGAAGAAGCGCGTCTCGATCCGCTTGCCGGCGATCTTGAACTCCTTCCACGCCTTCGTCCCGATCGGGAACGACCACTCGTCCATGTCCGACGTGTCGATCGTCGCGCCCGGCGGCAGGTAGAGCCAGCGCGCCTTGTCCGCGCCGTCGCTCCAGAAGACGAGCCCCGGCGTGTACGCGCGGTTCTCCGCGGCCACGGTCTTCGTCGCCGGATCGGCGTAGAGCCCGGTGCACCGGAGCTCGGGCGGCACCGTGGCCTTCGGATCGCCGCAGTTCGCCAGCGCGTCGGCCGCGTCGACGGTCGCGACGTCGGACGGCGTCGCCCCGTCGAGCGCCGGCGCGGCCTCGACGGCCACGTCGCGCGACGCGTCGGGCGCGGACGACGGCGAGGTGTCGTCGTTGCTGCACCCCGCGTCGAGGGCGCCGGCGACACAAGCCAATGCCGCCGCGACGAGCGGGGCGAACCGGAAGGCGTGGGCGCTCCTCATGGTGATCGGGTTATCTTGCGGGACGCACCGCTCAAGGTAAAGGACGACCCCATGGCCGCATCGAACGTCGTGGATCCGCAAGTCTCTTCGCACGCGCAGCCCGCGACGCCCGCGGCCGCCGCCTCGCGCGAGCCCCCGGCCGACGACGTCGACGCCCGCGTGGCGCGCGTCGCGTCGCGCAAGGACGACTGGGTGCGCGTCCCCATCGCCGAGCGCGTCGCCCTGCTCCGGCGGTGCCTCGACGGGATCGTCGCGGTCGCCGACCGGTGGGTGAAGGACGGCTGCGCGCTCAAGGGCGTCTCGCCCGACGAGCCGCTCGCGGGCGAAGAGTGGGTCGGCGGGCCGATGGCCGCGGCGCGGAACGCGAGGCTCCTCATCGAGTCGCTCGAGCAGGGCGCGCAGCCGAAGCCGCGGCGCGTCCGCGCCCGGCCCGACGGGCAGCTCGTCGCCGACGTCTTCCCGCTGACGATGTTCGACCGCGCGCTCATGGGCGGCGTCCGCGCCGAGGTGTGGATCGAGCCGGGCAAGCCCGCGACGCAGGGGGCCGCCTACCGCCAGCCGCCCGCGGGCAAGGTGTCGCTCGTCCTCGGCGCCGGGAACGTCTCGTCGATCGTGTTCATGGATGTATTGTACAAATTGTTCGTCGAGTCCGAGGTCGTGGTCCTCAAGGTGAACCCGGTGAACGCGTACGTCGGGCCGCACCTCGAGGAGGCGTTCCGCGCGCTCGTCGACGAGGGGTACCTCGCGGTCGTGTACGGCGGCGCCGACGTCGGCGCGCGCCTCGCGACGCACCCGCAGGTCGACACGCTGCACGTCACCGGGTCGGACCGCACCTACGACGCGATCGTGTGGGGCGCCGACGAGGCGGAGCGCGCGCGCCGCAAGGCCGAAGACGATCCGAAGAACACGCGCCCGTTCACCGCCGAGCTCGGGTGCGTCACGCCGATCCTGATCGTCCCCGGCCCGTGGTCGGCCGCGGACATGGAGTTCCAGGCGCGGCACGTCGCGTCGATGGTCGCCCAGAACGCGAGCTTCAACTGCAACGCCGCCAAGGTGCTCGTCACGGCCCGCGGGTGGCTCCAGCGCGACGCGTTCCTCGAGAAGGTCGAGCGGGCGCTCGCCGCGACGCGCAAGCGGAAGGCGTATTACCCGGGCGCCGAGGCGCGGTATCGGGCGTTCCTCGAGCGCTACCCGCTCGCGCGCCAGCTCGGCGAGGGGGGCGAGGGCGTCGTCCCGTGGACGATCCTGAGGGACGTCCCGGCCGAAGAGGGCGAGTACGCGCTGAACAACGAGGCGTTCTGCGGCGTCCTCGCCGAGGTGTCGCTCGACGCGAAGGGCCCGCGCGAGTTCCTCGAGCGGGCCGTCCCGTTCGCGAACGACCGCTGCTGGGGGAACCTGTCGTGCGGGATCTTCGTCCACCCGACCACCGCCGACGAGTACGCGCCCGAGCTCGATCGCGCGATCGCCGCGCTCCGCTACGGCGGCATCGGCGTGAACGCGTGGCCGGCCATCGTGTACGCGCTGGGCGTGACGACGTGGGGCGCGTTCCCCGGGAACCCGCGCTCCGCGATCACCTCGGGCTCGGGCGTCGTGCACAACACGCTCCTCTTCGATCACCCGGAGAAATCCGTGGTGTACGCGCCGTTCCGCATCCGGCCGAAGCCCGCGTGGTTCGCCGATCACCGCACGCTCCACGAGGTGGGCCGGCAGATGACCCGCGTGGAAGCCGCGCCCACCTGGGGCAAGGTCGCCCGCGTCGCGCTCACGGCGATGCGCGGGTAGCCGTGCGCGGCGTGCGCCACGGCGGCGGATCGGGCGCGTGAAGAAGTACATCGCGGTCGCGGGATCGATCGGCGCGGGCAAGACGTCGCTCGTCGCGTGGCTCGTGAAGCGGTACGGCCTCACGCCGTTCTACGAGCCGAACGAGGCGAACCCGTAC
>Ga0105247_10003127_pt1 | contig 10918 bp, 2 predicted proteins | sample KBSS24metaG_FD_81519 | JGI IMG/M metagenome (GOLD analysis project Ga0105247, IMG submission 81519) | Switchgrass rhizosphere microbial communities from Kellogg Biological Station, Michigan, USA - KBS S2-4 metaG | ecosystem: Host-associated > Plants > Roots > Rhizosphere > Soil | place...
AGGCGCTGGGCGACCCCGACCGTGCCCTGCACGATCCGGACCCGGCCGCGCTGGCCGCGCTCCAGGTCGACGGAGCCAGCCCGGCGTCAACCCGCGCTCTTGGCGAGGCGATCCTCGGCCCAGGCTTGCGCGAAGCGGACCTGGTGCCATCCGCTCTCGGCCGAGCGCTGCGCCGTCATCAGCTGACCCACGCGGTGCTGAAGCTGCTGGGCGGCGAGCCGCGCACCGCTGAGGAGGCGCTGGAGGGCTTCGCCCGCGAGGAACTGCGGGCCTGGAGCGTCGCGCTGGCTGCCCACCCGGAGATCGCGGCCAGGGCGCTGGCCCGGTTCGTCGCGCTGCTGTCCGTGGCCCGCGACCCCGATGACGAGTATCGCCCCTTCGTCACCGTCGAGACCCATCTGTGGGCGCGATCGGTTTCCCGCCTGCTGCGCGCGGTCGGTCCGGCGCCGGCGTTCGCCTGGGACGGCGAGCCGCGGCCCACCCCGGCGCCGCCGCTCGACCTTGCGACCGCCGCCGCGGACGACGGCGACGGCGACCGCGACACAGCGCCGACCGAACGCGGCGACGACGGGCGAGCCGTCCAGCGGGTCGTGGCGGACAGCGGAGCGCCGATGCTGCCGGCGGTGTACTGCCGGCACTGCGGCCGCTCCGGCTGGGCCGCGCTCTCCCCGGAGCGCGAGCCGACCGAGCTGGAAACCGCGCCGACGAAGATCTACCGGGCCGGCGTCGGCCGGGACAAACGGCGGGTCCGGGCGCTGATCCGGGCAACCGACCAGGAGATCGCCACCCCGGGCGGCAGCCCGCTGATGACGCTCGACGTGTCCGGAACGCGGCTGTTCCCGTTCGACCCGGCGGCCGAGGGCGCGGGCATCCCCGTCCTGTGCGCGCTGGACGACTCGGCAGGCGCGGTGGCCGACCGCTGCCCGGCGTGCGGACTGGAGCAGGGCATCCGCTATCTGGGCGCCGGGCTGGCCGCGCTCGCGTCCGTCGCGGTCACCCAGCTTTTCACCGGCGGCGAGCTGCCCGACCGGGCGGCCCAGCGGACATTGCTGTTCAACGACTCGGTGCAGGACGCGGCGCACCGAGCCGGTTTCGTCGCGTCCCGCGCGTTCACCTTCTCGCTGCGCGCGCTGCTGGCCGCGCAGCTGACGGACTCGGAGCCAGTCGAGCTCAACGACCTGATCGCCGACCTGCTCGGCGCGTCCGGCGACCGGGAGACCCTGGCCGCGATCGTGCCGCCCGAGCTGCACGACATCGAAGAAGTCGACGCGCTGTTGGCCGGGCGGACCCGGGCGCGGCGCCCGACCTGGCGGCTGCTGGGCGACCGGCTCGGCTTCGCCACCGTCCTGGAGTTCGGCCTGCGCTCCCGCAACGGGCGGACGCTCGAACTCACCCGCACGGTCGCGGCCGAGGCCGCACCGCCAGAGCTGGCGACGGCCCGCGCGCTCGCCCGGGACACCCTGCTGCAGTCACACGTCCAGCCACTGAGCTATGGCGACCTCACCGATGACCGGGTCGACGCCTACCTGCGGGGCCTCCTGGAACGGCTGCGCATTCGTGGCGGCGTCGGCCACAAGTGGCTGAGGAGGTACCTCGACGAGGGCGGCCGGCGGTACCGGATCTGGGGCGGCCGGCCCGAGGGCATGCCCGCCTTCCCCCGCGGCCTGGCCGCGCCGGCGTTCCTGATGACGGCTCCACGCCCGCGCACCCAGTTCGACGTCCTGTCCAACACCGGGAACTGGTACCAGGACTGGACGATGCGCTGCCTCGGCCTGTCCCGCGACCACGCCTCCGACTACCTGCGCGAGCTGCTGCCGCGGCTGGCCGACGCGGGAATCCTCGCCCGGCGGATGATCGTCCGGCCGCTCGGCACGAGCCGGGCCGACGGACGGGGTCGAGGCCGCGCGGCGCCGACGCCAGCCAGCGGGATCACGGTGTACGGCCTGCAGCCAGGCCATCTGCGAGTCGTCCGCCTCGACGACGACGCCGCCGTCGAAGCCGGGGTGCGCTGCGACGCCTGCGCCTGGACCCAGACCGTGCCACCTGAGCGGGTCGCCGGCTGGGTCGGCCAGCCCTGCCAGCGCTACCGCTGCCCGGGGCGACTACGGCCCGCGCCGCTGCGGCGCGCGGCGAGCGACTACTACCGGCGGCTCTACCGGGACGGCGGGACGTTCCGAGTGGTGACGGCCGAGCACACCGGTCTGCTCACCCGGGAGCAGCGGGAGACCGTCGAACGCGATTTCCGTCGCGGCAGCGAGTACACCGATCCCAACGTGTTGTCCTGCACGCCGACGCTGGAGCTGGGCATCGACATCGGCGCGCTGTCCACGGTGCTGCTCGCGTCACTGCCGGCCGGGCCGGCGAACTACGTCCAGCGGGCCGGCCGCGCCGGGCGGGCCACCGGCAACGCGTTCGTCCTGACCCTCCTCGAGCGCGGTGAGCGGGAGCAGTACTACCTGGCCGAACCGCGGGAGATGATCGCCGGGGAGATCGCCCCGCCCGGGACGTACCTGTCGGCAATCGAGATCCTGCGCCGCCAGTACACCGCCCACCTGGTCGACCTGGCCGCCCGCGACCGACTGCACGGCGCCCGCCCGCTGCCCCGGCGGTCGAGCGCGCTGTTCGGAATCGAGGGCTGGCTCGCCGAGTTCGTCGCGGCGGGCCTTCAAGCCGGCGCGGCGGAGGTCGAGGGTTTCCTCGACCTCTTCGGCATCGACAGCGGGGAGGGCGGCGGGGGCAGCTGGGACACGGAGCACAACGGGGTCGACGCGACGGAACGGCACGTCAGCGACGCCGCGGCGGCCGAGCTGCGCGGGTACGCGACGTCAGGCCTGGCCGACGCGGTGGCCGCCGCCGAGCGGGCGTGGGAGAACCGGGTCGACGGACTGCGTCGCCGCATCGACGCCATCGACCAGGCTCGCGAGCTGCTGCTGCAGTCCGACGAGGAGCAGCGGCGAGACCGGAAGGCGCTGTCAGCACAACGGGCCGCTATCTCAAGCCTTGCCGGCAAGATCTCTGACCGTAACGCGCACGGCACCCTGGTCGGGCTGGGTCTGCTGCCGAACTACGCGCTGTTCGACGGGGCGACGACGCTGGAGGCGACGCTCACCTGGGAGGAGCACAGCCCGGAAGGCGAACGCCGCTACGTCAGCGAGCTCCGCGAGTACGAACGGCCGGTCCGCCAGGCCCTCACCGAGATCGCCCCGGGCAACACCTACTACGTCCGCGGCTTCGCCCACCGGGTCACCGGGCTGGACATCGGCCCGCGGACCCGGCCGGCCTGGGAGATCTGGCGGGTCTGCCCAGCCTGCGGCTTCGTGCGAACCCCGAGCGGGGCGGCGCTCGCGGCGGCGAACCGACCCGAGAGCACATCGGGCCCGAGCGAGAACGCGGAGCCCGCCGCCGACGTGACCGACGACGCCGGGCCATGCGACCGGTGCCGCCAGACCGGTATCGGGGACGCCGGGGCCCGGTTCGCGGTGCTGCGGCCCACCCGCGTCAGCGCGGTCGACCGCCGCGACGACGTCCGCATCGACGACGACGCCGACGACCGCGACAGCCGCGCCTACACGACCATCACCACCGTCGACGTCGACCCAGCGCACATCGCCCGCTCCTGGCGGCACCTCCACGCCACCTTCGGCGTCGACTATGCCCGGCCGGTCGTCGTCCGCGCGTTCAACCTGGGAGCAAGCCGGCTCGACCGCCCGTCGACCGACGTGTTCGCGGGTGAGCAGGTGAGCCTCAACCCGTTCCATGTCTGCGTCGACTGCGGCGGCACCGCGGTCGACGGGCCGCCGCCCACCCAGGCCGCCGGCGGGTTCGGGCAGCCGGCGCTGGTGAACGGCGCCGGCACCGGGGAGCGCTCCGAGTCGGGTGAGGGCCTGCGCGGGCACGAGCACCATCGGCTGTGGTGCCGCCACCGGCGTTCCCCGGCGTCGGCCAGCCACCAGCCGCTGCTGCTCGCCGACGAGCTGCGCACCGAGGCGGTGCGGATTCTGGTGCCGGCGCTGACCTCGTCGATCACTACTCGGCGGTACTCGTTCGCGGCGGCGCTGCGGCTCGGGATCGCCCGGCAGTACCGCGGCAACCCCGACCATTTGCGGATCACGGCGGCCGTCATGCCGGACGCGGCCACCGGGCAGTCCCGCCAGTTCCTCGTCCTCTACGACAGCCAGCCCGGCGGCACCGGCTACCTGCACCGGCTGGCCGATCCGGAGAACTTTCGCGCGGTTCTCACCGCCGCGCTGACCGCCATCGAGACGTGCGCCTGCGTCGACGCGGGCCGGCCCGGCTGCCCGCGCTGCCTGCTCCGCTACGCCCACGGCGACGAGTTCGCGCGGATCCAGCGGCCGGAGGCGGTCGGGGTGCTGCGGGAACTGCTCGACGACTGGGCGGTGGCCGACAGCGCGCCGTCCGACCAGGTGTCCCTCATCAACCTTGTCGAAAGCGAGCTGGAGGCCCGGTTCCTCGACGGCCTGCGGGCCTGGGCGGCCCGCCCCGACACGCCCGCTACCATCAGCGCCGGGGCCGACCCGGCCGGCGGCGGCCGCGTCGCCGAGCTGCGGTTGAGCGGACCGAGCGGGACGATCAGCCACTGGCGGATGCGGCTGCAGCACAGCGTGCACGGCACCCGTCCGGACGTGCACTTCACCCGCCTCGACGGCCCGCGCACCGAGGTCGCCGTCTACCTCGACGGATTCCGCTACCACGCGAGCGCCGAGCACAACCGGCTCGCCGACGACGCCGACAAGCGCTCCCGGCTGCGCGCCCACGGCCTGCGGGTCTTCCAGCTGAGCTGGAGCGACGTCGAGGAATGGCGCACCCGCACCCCCGGCGCGCCGCCGCCGGTAAGGCCGCCCTACCAGGGCCTCGCCCAAAGCAGAGCGCACGAGTACTACCGGGCGGTGACCGAACCGGCGCGGCCGGCCGAGGACCTGGACCGCTACGCCTGGGTCAACCCGGTCGACCAGTTGCTCGGTTTCCTGGCCGATCCGGAGCCGCTCGTGTGGCGGCGCCGCGCGGAGGCGAGCCTCGGTGGCCTGCTGGGCGTTCCCGGGATGGCGCGGACCCGGACCGACCCCGCCGGCGTGCCGGCCGCCGTCGACGCGAGCCTGCGCGGCGCGCCGCTGCCGCCGCCGCGCGCGGCCGGGAAGATCTTCGTCGTCCGGGCCCAGGACGACGCCGGTTGCCCCATCACCGTCCTCATCGACGACCGTGCCGGACCGGTGCCCGACCGGATCTTCTCCGGGCTGGTCCTCCTTGATGACCGGGCGGAGACCGTCTCGGCCGACAGCGACGGCGGCCCCAGCGGCGGGCCGGGCCTCGAAGGAAACCTGGCCGGCGTCGACGGGCCGGCGAGCGGGTCACCGCACCGGCGCCGGTGGGCGTCCTGGCTGGCCTGGACGAACCTGACCCAGTTTCTCGACGAGGGCGGGGGCGACGCTCTCCAGCTCACCGTCAGCGACCTCGGCGACCTCGACCCGACCCTGCTCGCGGCCGCCGGGGGTGGCGGGCTTGGCGAGGTGCGGGCGGTCCAGCCTTTGGATTCGGAAACCTCGTCCTGGCTCGGGCGGCCGGCGTTGCCCGCCCGGCCGGCTCGGGCCGTGGACGTCCCGACCGCCGTCGCCGAACGCTGGCGCGACGTGCTCGCGCTACTGCTGCCCGACGAGCCGGGGCTCGTGGAGCTCGTACGCGGGCTGGTCGAGCTGGACGGCCAACGCGGGCCGGACCCGGCGTCCCGGCTCCCGCTGCCGGCACCGGGCTACGAGCTCGGCGCCGCCGGCTGGCAGGCGGAGCTGGCCTGGCCGGCGGCCTCGGTCGGCGTTGTTCTGGCCCCGACCGGCGCTGACGACCAGGAAGCCCTGGATCGTGACGACGCCTATCGGGCGGCCGGCTGGGAGGTCCGCCCGGCCGGCAGCTGGTCGCCCGGCGCGCTCGCCGCCCGGATCGGATCCGCTGACACCACAGCAGCGGCCGTCGGCGAGCCATCCGATTCGGATTCGCGGGAAGGTGCGCAGTGAGCGTTCAGGGCCGAGTGACTCTTCGCATTCTCGACCGGGCCGACAAGGAAATCCTCGCGCTGCCGCGGGTGGTCAAGGGCGCGGTCTACGAGTTCCAGGCGAAGTTCCGCGCCAATCCGGACCACCCGTCGCTGCGCTTCAAACAGCTCAAGGGCAGCCGACTGTTCTCCGCCCGCGTCGGCCCGGACCACCGGGCGCTGCTGCTGCACGTCGGGAACTCCGACTACCTGCTGGTCTCGGTGAAGGACCGCAAGGAGGTCTACGACGGCCTGGAGCGGTACAGCTACGAGATCAACCGGGTGACCGGCGGTATCGAGGTCATCGACCTGTCCGCGGTCAGCGACAGTCTCGCCGGCCGACTGCTCGCCAAAGCGGGGACCGGGCCGTCACCATCACCGTCACCACAGCGGTCACCGTCGCCGGAGCCGGCGGCGGGGCTGTTCGCGAGCTTCGACGACCAGATCCTGCGGGACCTCGGGGTCGCCGAAACGCTCCTGCCGTCGATCCGCGAGCTGACGTCCGAGGACCAGTTGCTCCAGTTCGCCGAGTGCGTGCCGCAACTGACGTCCGACGTGCTCATCGCGTTGCATGACGGGAAGAGCGTCGAGGACGTCATGGAGATCGTGACTCGGCCGGTCGCGGCTCAGGGGCCTGTCGACCGGGACGACTTCGCGGCCGCGGTCGCCCGACCCTCCACCCCGGTGACCACGGACGACGAGGCCCTGCGCGCGATCCTCGCCGAGTCGTTTGCCCGGTGGCAGGTGTTCCTCCACCCGAGGCAGCGCAAGCTCGCTGACAACACATACAGCGGACCGGCACGGGTCAGCGGCGGCCCCGGGACCGGCAAGACGATCGTGGCGCTGCACCGCGCCCTGCATCTCGCTGCCAGTCTCCCCGAAGAGGGCAACGCCAGGCCCATCCTGCTCACCACGTTCAATAGGAACCTGGCCGGCGACCTGCGCGCACGGCTACTGGAACTCGCCGGCCCGGAACATACCGCCCGCGTCGACATCGTGAACATCGACAGCCTGGCCGCCCGGGTCGTCTCCGAGGCCGATGACGCGCGTCGGCGCACCATCAGCCAGGACGCCGAGCTCAGGGAGTGGGCGGCGATGCTCCTCGAGCTCGGGGAGACCCGTTGGAGCCCGGAGTTCCTCTCCGCCGAATGGTCCCAGGTGATCCTCGGCCAGGTGCTGCGATCCCGGGCCGACTACTTCCGAGCCCGCCGGCCGGGCCGTGGCCGCCAGCTCACCCGCCAGGACCGCGACGCCGTCTGGCAGCTCACCGAGCGCTTCACCAAGCGGCTGGCCGACCGGGGCGTCTGGACCTGGCAGCAGGTCGCCGAGCGGGCCGCCGAGCTGGAGATGGCCCGGGCGGACCGGGCCGCGGCGACCGACAGCCTCTCCGGCGTCAACTCCGGGCCGTCCATCGCCCGCTACCGCTACCGGCACGTCATCGTCGACGAAGCGCAGGACCTCAGCCCCGCCCACTGGAAGCTGCTGCGCGCCATGGTCAGGCCCGGCGTCGACGACATGTTCCTCGTCGGCGACACCCACCAGCGGATCTACGACAATGTCGTCAGCCTCGGGAGCCTCGGGATCAACATCCGCGGCCGGTCGCACAACCTGACCCTCAGCTACCGGACGACCCGCCAGATCCTCAAGGTCGCCCTCGAGCTCCTGCACGGCGAGAGCTACGACGACCTCGACGACGGGACCGAGAACCTGGCTGGCTATCGCAGCCTCCTCAACGGCGACACCCCGCTTTTCGCCCGCCATTCGACCTGGTCCGAGGAACAGCGGACGATCAGCGACCAGGTCCGCGCCTGGTTGGACGCCGACAACCGGACCGGCGCGTCCGATAAGAGTTCCGCCGAGGGCGGAGGGAAGGCCGCCAGGCCCGTGGGCGGCCAGCTCGCGGTCTGCGTCCCCACCCGAGCGCTGGCGGCGGACGTGCTGAGGACCCTCGCGGTTGATGGCGTCGGCGCGGTGGAGATCGGCCCCGACGGCCCACCGGCGGACGCAGGCAGCTCCGCCGTACACGTCGGCACTATGCACCGCTTCAAGGGCCTCGAATACAGTCATATCGTCATCGCTGGCGTCAGTAACGGGCTGATCCCTCGCGGCTTCCTGGACCGCATCCAGGACACCGACCCCCACCGTTACAGCCGGGAAAGGCGCAAGGATCGATCTCTCCTGTTCGTGGCCGCAACCCGGGCCCGAGACGCCCTGCTCGTCACCTGGCACGGCGCCCCGAGCCCCTTCATCCCCGCCCAGCACCTTCAAGATAATAAATAGGGACGGACCGTCAGCGCGAGCAGACAGCTTCACCCAGAGTTCCGTAGCGCACGGGAGAGGTAGTCGTCGTATCAGCACTCAAAGTGCAGGATGCATTTATTAAGATTGCCGAATATGAAACCCCGCGGTCGTAGGAATGGCGTCAATTGTGTCGCTTCGACGTAGAGGTGCGCGTAACCTCATGGTTACCGTCCGGGCTACCCTGGACACCACGAGCAGGTAACGTGTCGCCTCGCTGGACCCGGCCCGGATTGTCGAGGACGGAGACCACCGGATGGCCTCAAGCAAGGAACGAGCGGAGCAGCAGGCTCTGCGCGTCCGAATGTTCGATCTTGGCATGAGCCATGACGAGATCGCGGTCGAGTTCGCGCGGCGGTACAAGGTGCGGCCCCGGGTGGCGTATCGGCTGGCGCATGGCTGGACGTTGCAGCAGGCCGTCGAGCATCTGAACGCACACGCGGGCGAGATCGGGGTTGATCCCGAGGGCCGGGCGACGGTCTCGGTAGCGCATCTCAGCGAGATGGAGTCCTGGCCGGCCGGTTCACGGCGGCCGACCCCGCGTTTTCTGGCGCTTCTGGCCAGCTGCTACCGCACAAACATTCAGAACCTTCTCGACCTTGCGGACCGAGATCAGCTCAGTCCAGCCGAGCTGTTGTTGATCAATGCGACAGCGCGAACTCCGGTCGTCGCGGTGCCGTCGCAAGCCCGGCAGGGCCCCGAGGCAGCGGCGCGGTCCGAGGGGACCGGTGGAAGTCGGGCGTCGGGCGAACTCGAGCGCCTCCAAGCGGCACGGCTGCCGCAGGTTCGGGTGTCCGGGTCGGGGGCTCGGCGCCTGTCGAGCGAGGACATCGGGGCTGTGCGGGGCATCCTGCGGGCGTTGATTGGTACGGAGCGGCAGTTCGGCGGCGGGATCGCCGCGCGGCATGGCATGGACTATCTGCGCGGCGTGGTGGAGCCGCTGTTGCATACTGACGGCGATGAGCCGTTGCGGAGCGAGTTCTTCGGTGTGGCGGTCGAGTTCGCGCTTCGGGTCGGGTCGTTGCACGCGGACGCTGGGCGGCTTCCGGTGACTCGCCAGCTCCTGGCGGAGGCATCGAGCCTGGCCCACGAATGCCAGGACCTGACGGTCGCGGCGTGGGTGCTGGCCCGGCGGGGCGAGCAGAAGATTCAGGACGGCCGGATCGACGAGGCCGTCGCGTTGACGAGCGCGGCCGGGGCGATGGTTGAGCGGGCGCCGTCGGCGACGCGGGCGTTCGTGCTGACGAAGAAGGCGACGGCGCTGTCGCGATCGGGGGACGTTGGCGCGACCGAGCAGGCGTTAGGTGAGGCCCGCGACGCCTTCGCTCGCACCACCGACCGGCCGGAGCCGTCGTGGATGTCGAGCTATGGCTGGGGTCATCTGCTGCACGATGAGGCGCTTTGCCAGCGCAACCTCGGCCGGGGCGGCGAGGCGGTGCGGGCGGCCGAGCTGGCGTTGGGGGTCGAGGAACGGGTTCGGTTCGAGCGGCCTCGGGCGTTCACGCTCGGCGTCCTGGCGATCGGTCACGCTCAGGCTGGGAACGTCGAGCAGGCATGCGCGACCGGACAGGATCTTCTAGCTCTCGCGGCCCGCTTGCACTCGGCGCGGGTGCGGGGGCGGGTTGCCGAGCTGGTGAATGTTCTCGACGGTCATCGGGAGCATCCCGCCGTTCGTGATCTGCGGGGGGCGGCCGTTCCCGCGTTGGCCGGCGGGGTCTGAACCGTGGCTAAGTCGCCGGACCGCACGGGCGCCATTCCCGATGACGTTCGCGCGATCGTGGTCGAGCTCGGTGAGCGGTGTTCGCTCGCGGTCGACGGGGCCGTTCTGCTGCATCAGCACAGCAACGCGATCGTTCATCTGCCGGAGGCCGGCGTGGTGGCGCGGATCGCGACCAATCCCGACGCGCTGGAGCGAGTTCAGGGGTCGGTCCGGGTTACCCGCTGGCTCGCCGCTCGGGGCTTCCCCTGTACGCCCCCGGCGGACGAGTTGGCGGAGCCGCTGCGCGTCCAGGGGCGGGTCGTTTCGTTGTGGCGCTACATCGGGGCGACTGGGCGGCGGGTGAGTGGGGCAGAACTCGGGCGGATCCTGCGCGAGTTGCATGACCTGTCGACGCCGGCCGATCCGCCGGACCGGCTGCTTGACCCGTTGCGCAGCGTGGATGCGGCGGCGCGCGATTCGTCTGGCAGCCTGGACGAGAGTGATCGTGACTGGCTTCTCGCGCGAATCGGGCAGCTTCGGGAAGCTTGGAGCGCGATCGAGCCTGTCATCCCGATCGGGCTGATCCACGGCGATGCTCATCCGGGCAACCTGATTCCGACCGAGGGCGGGGCCGCTGTACTCGGCGATTGGGATCAGGTGGCCATCGGTCCCCGGGAATGGGATCTCACCCAGGTTCACTACACCCGTCGCCGTTTCGGGCGTCCCAGCGATGAGGATCTCCAGGGCTTCATCGACGAGTACGGCTGGGACGTCCGGGCGTGGGCCGGGGCGGACACCCTGATCGCTGTTCGTGAGATCACGGGCCTGAGCCCGTACATCCGCAATGCGTCTTCCGACTCGTTCGCGGCAGAGGAGGTCAA